>WNFJ01405208.1_pt4 | contig 22069 bp, 24 predicted proteins | sample 5400461 | NCBI WGS metagenome assembly WNFJ01 (sample SAMN13153349, study PRJNA577476) | soil metagenome | isolation source: 115 cm saprolite on Douglas fir-dominated hillslope | place: USA:California | collected 2013-09-17
CCCGCATCCGACCGGGGCTCACCGCCCTCGCCGCGGCGGGTCTCGTGGTGGTGATGGTCCTGGCTCTCGGGTTTCACGCCATGCGGGGGGAGCTCGCGCAGGCCGCACCGGTGAATGTCGTGCTCGGTGGCCTCGCTGCCTTCGTCGCGTGGGGGCGATTCAAGGGGGCACCCATCGCGCCGCGCGCGTGAACGGGCGTCAGTCTCCCGCGTCGGTGGCTCGCTCTCGTGAGTTCATAACCTCCCCCCATGTCGGAGTTAAGAAAAGGCGCCGCGTTGCGCGCAAGACGGGCGGTAGGTCCAGGTTGCGCCGTACGGGTGATCACGTCGCAAATAAGAGAGCGGTCGCACGGTCACGCAAGAAGAGAGTAGTCTCTACGTCGCCAACTCCGTTCACGCCGCGGCAGACTTTCGGCAAGCGATCACACGGCCAGGGCACGTGCAAGCTCCGGAATGAGCACCAGCGTCTTGAGCTTGAGCCCCGCGGTCATCACCGAGCGCTGCGCCGACGTGACGTAGTACTTGTAGGTGCGGCCGATCTTCTTGACGAGGCCGTGGCAGCGCAGCCGTTGGATCATCCGCGAGACCTGTCCAGTGGACTTGTCCAGCAGGTGGCCTCGGATGTGCGCGTTGCGCAAGGCCTGGATCGTGTGCTCGCCGCGAAGGACGATTTCGAAGAGTCGGACGTCTTCGTCCGAGAAGAAGTTGAATCCGCGGTAGCAGCGACCCGCCTGCTCGACCTTGTAGCTGACCCGTCGGACGGGGGCGACCTGCCGCCCGGCTTCAGAAGCCTGTCAATCACGACCGCGGGTGAGAGCCGGTTCGCCAACGGGCGCGGAGCGCCCGGAGCTGCGCCACCTTCCATCGCGTCTCCTCGCACTCGGGGTCGCTGCGGCTGACCGTAAATGGCGTCCGCGTGCTATGGAGGCCGCCCGCCGATGACGTGCAACAGAAGGCGAAAGAGCGAGCTCCGCTGTGGCGGCTTCGTGTACGTCTGCGAGACGTGCGGGAAGCGCGGCTGCGGAATCCCCGGCTGCGAGGGCCGTAGGCAGAAGGGCGGTATATGTTCTGGCTGCCAGGGGACTCACTTCACGCTGACGAAGTGAGCGGATGCCGGCTGTCTTGAGGCACCTTCCACTCATCGAACCCGCCGTCCCCGCGCCAGCAGACCTGGCCCCCTCGGGCGGCGAGCTGTCGGCCGAGGAGATCGTGGCGGCCTATCACGAGCGGACGAAGCACCACATCCACCGCTTTGCTGCCTCGCCTGGCTACCTGCACTGGGCCACGCAGCCCGATCCCTTCCGACGCTACGACGGAGCCTCGCTGGTTCGCCTTCCTTTACCTGACGCGGGACGAGCGCCTCCGTACTGGCGGCTCTACGTCGCGGACAGCATGGATCCCGTCCTACTCTCGGTCGACTCCCTCTCGCTCTTCTTCCGCTACGCCCTCTCGCTGACCGCGTGGAAGCGGTTCCACGAAAAGACGTGGTCTCTTCGCGCCAATCCCTCGAGCGGGAACCTTCACCCGACGGAAGGATACGCGCTCCTGCCGCCGGTGGACGCGCTCCACGACCGTCCCGGCGTCTACCACTACGCACCGAAGGAGCATGGTTTCGAGCGCCGCGCAGATCTCGACCCCTTGGTGTGGGCGGATTTTACGGCGGCATTTCCGGAGGGCTCATTTCTCGTGGGGCTCTCGTCCATTCATTGGCGGGAGGCCTGGAAGTATGGCGAGCGTGCGTTTCGGTACTGCCAACACGATGTCGGTCACGCGCTGGGGACCTTGCGTTTCGCGGCCGCCACGCTCGGATGGACACTGCGCCTCCTCGATCGTGTGGGCGACGGTGCCGTGTCACAGCTTCTCGGACTCGACCACGAGGCCGACTACCCTGGCGCGGAGCGAGAGGATCCCGATCTCGTGGCGCTTGTGGTCCCGGGGAATTGGGCCAGCGACCGGGGCCTCGCCCTGTCCAAAGAGTTGGTATCCAAGGTGGCCACTTCCCAATGGTACGGGACGGCTAACGCGCTCAGTCCCGAACACGGCGTCGATTGGCCGGTGATCGACGGCGTGGCTCGTGCCACCACGATTCCGAGGATTGCTGCCGACGAAGAGTTCTCCAGGTTCCCTTCGGAGGAAGAGCTTTTCGAGCCACCAGTTCGGTCCGGCGCGTTCACCGCGGACAAAGTCATCCTGGGGCGCAGAAGCGCGGTGAGCATGGACGCGTCCACGGCAATGCCGGCGGCGACGTTCTTCCGGATGCTCGCTCGGCTCGTACCTACCAGAGACCGTCGATCTGTGCCGTGGGACGCCATACCCTGGCGCCCACGAATCCACCTGGGACTCTTCGTCCACCGCGTGAACGATCTGCCCCCTGGTCTTTACGTGCTCGCTCGCGACCCGGAGAAGGTCGAGCCACTCCGGCAGGCGATGCGGCACGAGTTCCTGTGGCGGCGACCTCCGTCATGCCCGCGTGGGCTCCCCCTGTACCTGCTCGAAGAAGGGGATTGCCGCGCTCTGGCTGCGAGCGTCTCCTGCGGCCAGGACATCGCGGGGGACGGGGCCTTCAGCCTCGGGATGTTCGCCGATTACATGGGCAGCCTGTTGTCCTACGGCGCTGCGTTCTATCGAAATCTCTTCTGGGAGGCCGGTCTCGTCGGCCAGGTGCTGTACCTCGAAGCTGAAGAGGCGGGGGTTGGCTCTACGGGGATCGGCTGCTACTTCGATGACCCCGTTCACGATGTGTTCGGCATCACTTCGCGCGACTGGCAGAGCTTTTACCACTTCACGGTGGGGGGCCCCGTCGAGGACAAACGGCTCACCACGTTTACCAGCGTACAAGTTGGAGGAGGAACGAAGAGCCCCCTGACATCTGGCCAGAACAGTCTGGTGGATTCCTCGGTGCCGCGGTACTGACACGAGAGAGGCAGGCATGTCGTCGCCCCCCGACCGATTTCAAAGGCTCCGTTGTCGACGCACTGCGTGAGGCGATCGAGTTGCAGATCCCAAATTCAGGCGCCGAACTGGAGCGGCGGTGGAGGGCACTTCACCACCGAGGTGACGTCACCGGCGTTCGCTGGCAAGAGCATGCTTGAGAGTCAGCGCATGGTGTACGGCGCGATCGCGAACCTGATGAAGGGTGAGGCGCTTCCAGTCCATGCACGGGCTCAGCGCCCAAGACGTGAAACATGGTCGTCAGCCCAGCATGGGCTGCGCCGACTGGGCGAAATTCAGGCGCTCATTCGGCGGCGGCTGACGCCTGCTCGACGACTGCCTTCTTTGCCTTCGCCACTCTGCGCGTCTCGGCGAAGAGCTTTGCGTCGATCTTCACACGCTCGAGGACATCGGGCGCGGCTTCAACGGCCCCCTTCACGATCTTCACGACCATCTGCGGCGATTGTTGCACCAGGTCCGCGGATTTCTTGCCGGCGCCCGTCAAGCGCTCCTTCCACCGTTGACCCCGCGACTTCGTGATGTACGGCGCTACCGCCGCCACGAGGTCTGCGCAGTTTCCCGCGTACGCGTGCGGAGCCTTGTAAAGGGGACTAGAAAACCGCGGGGTCGTTTCCAAGAACCTTCTTACCTGTTCGCGCGTCACACCGTGAGTCTCGAGCGCCCGGTCGTACTCGGCGATAGCCACTTGCTTGGCCTTGAACAGGTACATCTGCACGCGAGAGTAGAAATTGACACGCCCGTCACCGCTCGTCTCCACGGGGCAGAAGATGCTGCCCGGAAACTTCTCCGTGATCGCGGACTGGACGCCGTCAGAGACGCCTGCGCTCGGCATGCAACCGAAGGGTTTTACGCTGAGCGTCATGTGCGCCTTGGAGTAAATCGTGTTCATGATGAGCTTGCCGACTTCCATATGGCCTTCGCCGCCTCGGAGATCGTTGTTGTAGTACTCGTGACTGATGGCGGCGATATCGTCCATGTTCGGGAGCTTGTAGCCGTAGAGCCCCATGGTGTGCGCGAACGTCTGAAAGAGCCCCCGGATGGCCATGCCTGCGCCCGTTAGGCCCGCGAGTTTCTTGGCAATGCCGAAGGCGTCGCCCTCGATCTCGCCCAGACCGTACTTGGCGGTGTCAGCACCGCGCAGATTCGCGCGATCAGTCGTGTCGTGCTTGCCCTCCCACACGGTGTAGAGGAGCCACGCGCTCACGAGCTGGACATCGGCCTCGGCCCCTTCGCCCTCCAAAAAGCGCTGGAGCTGATAGTTGCCGTCGCCTTCGGTCGTCATCGCCCAGAACTCGCCGATGATGCTCACTTTCGGCTTCGGGAGCGTCTTGTCGACCTTCACCGCGGCCAGGATCGGCTTGCATCGCCGCAGGGCCAGCATGATGTTGGTCTTTTTTTCGAGCGCCTTGTAGATGAGCTCCTTGCACCGGGAGATTGCGCGATCGGTGTCTCCGGCAGTGACCTCGTAGGGACGGATGCGGTAGCCCAGTGCGTTCAGGACGTCGCCGGCGACGAGCGCTTTGACGATCGCCCAGAAGAACGCCGGGCTGAGGTCGAGGCCCGATTCTTCGCCCGTTGCTTGCTTCAAGCCGCCGGTTTGCTGAAAGAGCACGACCTTGAAGCCGTCGAAGCCCGCATCGCGGAGCGCCTTCCTGTACTCGGTGACGTACATGCCGAAACGGCAAGGGCCACACGCACCCGCGGTGAGAAAGACATACTTTTCGACGACCTCTTTCGCCGTCATCCCGTGCTTGTCACGCAGGGTGATCAAGTACCTTACCAGGTTTCCCACGGTAAAATACGTAGGGTTACACTGCCCGCGATTGCCGAACTCTTTGCCGACCTGAAGGCCCTCGTTGGTCGGGCACTCGAGCATCTGCACGTTGTATCCGGCACCGCGCAGACCGGCTTCGACGAAGTAGTCGTGCGCCATGGTGAGGCCGCCGACCAGCATCGTGATCTTGGACTTCTCCTTCTTGGTGAAGGTCAAGCCCGCCATGTCCTCGATCCAGTGCTCCGTCTTCGTATCGAGCCCGAGGCGCTTTCGCTCCTCTTCTTCGAACTTCTTCAGCTCCGCTTCCATGTCGATGAGCGGGAGCGACATCTTGTTGAGACCGCCAACGTTTCCGATTGTAGCCATGTTCTGGATCTCCCAGCTTTCAGGATGCTTGGACGGGAACGACGCCCTCGGGCGTCTTCTTGCCGAGTCTGATGACGCCCTTGGGAAGCTCGGGCGGGGTCTCGGGTGCTTCATACGCCTGGAGGCGCGCGCGGAGCTCTACGAGCTGCGATTCGACCGCGGGGTCGTTCTGGTTGCGCGCAGCGAGCTGTGCTCTGCGAAGCGATAGGAGCTCGACGCGCTTTTGGTCGAGCGCATGGACGAGCGCTCGGGTTCGCTTGCCGGCGTCTTCGAGACGCTCTTCGTGGAGCTTGAGCGCGTGCGCGTAGGTCTTGACGCGAATCTTGATCGACCCGGACGGCTTGTTGGCGTCGATGTCGTGGAGTGCCGCGTAGGGCGTCTTGCTCCGTTCGATGATGGCGTCGATGAGCCCGAAGGTCGGCGCGTCATGGCCGCACTTGAACGACGACAGATCGAGCACCACGACGTTGGGATGGTGCGCCGCGAAGCTCGCCGCCCACACCTTCTGAGCGCTGTTGACCGAATAGTTCTCTGGCCACACGTGATTGAGCTCGAGGGGGCTCTTGATGAGCCCCTTCTCCAGCTCTTCTTTGTAATAGCGATCGAGGTACTCGCGCTCCTTCGGGATGGAACGCACCGACAGGATCGGATAGCCGAGAACCTGAAACTCTTCCGGGATTCCGTGATTGAGCCCCGGGTCGGAGTGATACGGGCGGCCGATCATCAGAATGGCGACCCGGTCTTCGGCTTCAACCGTCTCGAGGATGGCGCGCCCCTTGGTCTCGACGTCCTTGTCGAAGAGGGTCAGCGCCTTCCATGCCTCTCTGCAGGCAAAGTCGTTCTCGTCCTCAGTGATGCCAAGGCCGCCATAAGCGTGGGCTCGACGAACGACACCGACGGATCGAGAAACTCGATCCCACGCGTCGCGAAGAAATCGACTTCTTTGGTGAAGGCCGCCTTCATGACGTCCGGCGCGCCCGCCACGATCGGACAGCTGGCGTTGTCCATCGTGTCGACCACGAAGTTGTTCACGTGCGTGAGGATCGGGAAAAAGATGTACTTGAGGGGCTTCTTGTCCTCGGGCGCGTGCGCGTGGAAGAGCAGCTGGTGGATGTGCGCTTGCGCGACTTTGCTTGGGTAGCAAGGATCGATCGACCCGTACTTTCCACCCTCCACCCACATCTCCTCGGTGGTTACGTCGCTGAAGACGATGCACGGCTTGGAGATCCCGATAGCTTCGAAGTACGTCCGGAACCACGGCGCGGTCGAGTACATGTTAAGAACGCGCGGGATGCCGATTCGGACCGTCCGGCGCGCCGCCCAGCTCTCCTTCGAGGAGCGCCTGAACGGCCGGGTGACTTCGACACGACGAACCCCGAAGATGCCCTTTTTCAGCTCGACGTCTTTGACCAGCGAGCCTTCCTCGGGCATCGGCGCCGCGTCGTAGAAGTGCATGAACGCCTTCTTCGACTCGTAGTCGACCATGTTCGGGAACTCTTGCGCGATCTTCTTGCGCTCGGCGACGAGCGCCAGCATCGATTCTTTGGACTCGACCGTCCCCTTCTCGCAGCTGAAGCCCGCAATGTAACGGCTCGAGCTACCGTCGGGGCGTCGGGTGTCGATGAAAGTGCGCTTGCACTCATTCGGGCAGAAATGGCACACGGTCTCTTCGTCGTTTTTCGACGTGTACTGGAGGTTGATGGCCGCATCGATCCCAATGAAGCTCGATGAGCCTTTGCGCCTTACGACGCGAAGCGTCTCCATCGCCGCGCCGATCGCGCCCGCTTCGCCCGTGTGCGGGTGGACGAACACTTGCGCGTCGGGAACACGCTCTTTGATGTAGTCGACCTGCGCTTTGACCGCCGCGAGGTTGTACTGCGTGCCGCCCTGAAGGACATATTTCGTCCCCAGCGCGGCGAGACGCGGGATCTGCACGACGTACTGCCAGATATTCTTCGGCAGCACCTGCGCGAGACCGGCAAGCATCTCTTCCTTGGAAAAACCCTCCTTTTGGAAATTGACGCGATCCGTGTCGAGGAAAACCGCGCACCCGTACGAGAACTTGGGCGCGAGCTCGGCCTTGAAAGCCACGTCGGCGAACTGAGTGACGGGCACGCCAAACGAGTCGGCCGTGGCTTGGAGGAGCATCCCATTTCCGGCCGAGCAGCTGTTCGATAGGCGAAAATTGGCGATGTCGCCGTTTTTCATGAAGAGGACTTTGATGTCCTGCCCGCCGATATCGCAGATGACGTCGACGTCGCCGAAGAAGTGCACCGCGCTGAGCATGTGCGCGACCGTCTCGACGATGTTCACGTCGGCGCGCACGCACTCCTGGAGAACGTCGGCCGCATATCCCGTCGCGCCGAAGCCCATGACTTCGAGCTTGGCCTTCTGCTCCGCCTCGACGTAGCCCCGGAGCTGCGACAATAGCTCCTTGGTGTCCTGGATCGGATTGCCCTTCGAGAGCTGGTAGGCCTTGCAGAGAATCTTGCCGTCTTCGTAATCGACGAGGACCGCCTTCGACGACGTCGATCCGCCGTCGAGACCGACGACGGCGCGAACGACTTCGCCCTCGGCGAAGCGCTTCGGCTCGAACTTCGGAACGCGATAGAGCTCGCGAAACTCTTGAAGCTCAACGTCCGTCTTCGAGAGCGGAGGGCCGGCCGTTTCGCCGAGCCGCGCCTTGCGGCCCGTCGTGATGTACTCGCTCAGGGCATCGGTCGTCGTGAAAACGCCAATCGTGGCTTCTTCGTGGAGGCCGTAGAGCACCGCACCCAGCGCGGCGTAATACTGCGCGTTCTCCGGCACGAAGATCGTTTCTTCGATCGGTCGATCCCTCGGCCAGTCGTACCCGCGCTCGTCCCATGTTTGCGGGATTCGAAGGCGCCAGCACTCCTGCAGAAACGGCAGGTAGGTGTTCGGCCCCCCAAGCAGGAGCACCCGGTGTTTGAGCGTTCCGCCCCGCGTGAGCACGCTGAGGTTCTGCAGCACGATCGCGTCTGCGAGCGAGCAGAGGACTTCCTCGGACGGAATCCCGCTCTTGATGAGATTGACGATGTCGGTCTCGGCGAAGACGCCGCACTTGGCGGCGACGTGGTGAAGCTTGGAGTCGTCGAAGTGGAGCGACGTGACCAGCTCCGGCGGCGCGTTGACCTTGAGAAAACACTTATCGATGGTCGCGCCCGTCCTGCTCTTCCGATCTTCGTCCTTTTTGAACATGATGATCTTCGCGTCTTGGCCCCCCAGCTCGATCACCGACCCCACGTCGGGGTGCAGGTGCTCGACCGCGAGAGTGACTGCGTTGACCTCTTGGACGAACTTTCCGCCAGTCGGCGCGCAGAGGGGCGCGGCGCCGGATCCGGTGAGGAACATGCGCCAGCCGCCGGCTGGATGATCAGGGAACGCGTTGAGGATCGTCTGCAGCATCGACATCACATACTCGGGCTGCTTGGTGTGATGTCGCTGGTAGTTGCTCCATAGGATGGCCTTGGTCGTCGGATCGGCGACTACGGCTTTGACCGTCGTGCTGCCCACGTCCATCCCAATCGCAAGCTGCGTTCGCCCACTCGCTGCCATGCGGGTCCTCCCGGGTACTAGACTGGCGCGTCAGTTAGAAGTCGTAACGCGAACCGACTCCCGGGCAAAGAGTTTTCCTTGGCGCACGAGAGTCCTCCCCTGAAAATGCCCATTTTAGGACAATTCCTGCCCGAGTAGGCGCCTCATCGAGCTGTCTTGACGGAGGGCGGCGGCATCGGTGGGAGTCGATTCCCGAACTGACACGCGTGTCAGTTCGTGCCGCATGGTAACGTCGCGTGTCGAGTATCGATGCGTAAGGTCGAGCGGCGACAGAAGATCCTGACCCATGCCCGCGATGTATTCGCGAGGCGCGGCTACCACGACGCCAAGATCGAGGACATCGTTTCAGCCGCTGGAATCGCGCGCGGCACGTTCTATCTCTACTTCAAGGACAAGCGCGCGGTCTTCGAGGAGATCGTCGATCGCGCCTTCGGGCAGATTGGCATGGCCATCGTGCGGGTGGATCCCAAGGACCCGGGCCGGACCGTCGCGCAGCAAGTGCACGAGAACACGCGCCGTATCGTGGGCACGCTCCTCGAGGACAGGGCCACGACCAAGATTCTCCTTACGGCCGCGGTGGGGTTGGACCCGGCGTTCGATCGCAAGTTGCAATCGTTTTACGGAGTCGTTGAAGGCCTGCTCGTCGAGAGTCTAGGCGACGGCCAAGAGCTCGCTGTTGTGGCGCCGGGCGACCCGCGCATGTTCGCGTACCTGATCCTAGGCGCGATGAAGGAGGTTCTCTGCAAGGTCGTGCGCGGGGAGGCGGCGTACTCCGAAAGTGAGGTCGTCGAAGGGATCTACGATTTTCTCGGACAGGGGTGCTTGCGTATCTTGGAGACGCCCAAGAACGAGCAAAAAGATGCTTAAGATTCACGAGACGACGACGGCGCGCGGCGAGCTGTCGTGCGTGTTCCTGCGGCTGGAAGACGGCGTGCTCGCGATCACCTCGGACGAAGGGACGCACGCGCTTCCCGAGGCTGCGCTCGACAGCGTCATGACGCGGTTCGGCGCGCCGCTCGACCTTGCGGAGAGGTTGGCGGAGGTCGCCGTGCTCGACCTCGGTGACGGCCGAGTGCTGCGCCAGGTGCGGCACCTCGCGCGCTACGACGTCATCGCACGCGACTACGTCACTTACAGCGTGCCCGGCCGCGAGCCTCTCTGCGCACTCGCAACCACCGTGACGGGAGCGCTCGCTCATTTGGGGCGCGCCGCGGCTGGTCGCTAGGACACGTTGCCGACGCAATGACCTCGTACTGTCCCAAACTCGATCGCTGTGGATTGAGCCGAAGTCGCGCGCTCCAAAAACCTGCGGTTGGTACGGTTCGGCGACGGTGACGTCCGCCGCGCCGCTACAGTTCCTCATTCTGCTGGTCGGCAGCTGGATCAGTCGCCGACAAGGCCAAGCGATCGAGTTCTTGCGGGCCGAGAATCGGGTGCTGCGCACGCGCCTCGGGCCCCGGCGTCTTCGGTTCACCCTGCGTACCCTCGTGCAGCGGGACTCGGAGCTCAGCGAGCTCCTTATGCGCGCCTTCATCCTGAGGCGGACGGCGCTGATGTCCGAGGACAACAACGACATGGTGCTGCTCGGCTCGCGACACTCGGGAAGCACGCAGCACATTCGGGAGTTCCTGAGCCGCAACGGGCAACCCTTCACCTACGAGGACGTCGAGACAGACCCGAGCGTGCAGGTGCTGTTCGACGGGTTTCACATCGGGGTCAACGACGTGCCGGTGATCGTGTGCCGGAGCGGCCACATCCTCAAGAACCCGACCGTCGAGTCGCTGGCGTCGCAGCTCGGCCTGAGCGCGGTGCTCGATCCCAAGGAGGTGCGACGTGGTGATCGTCGGCGGGGGGCCGGCGGGGCTCGCCGCGGCGGTCTACGGGGCGTCCGAGGGGCTCGATGTGCTGGTGCTGGAGAGCACGGCGGCAGGCGGGCACGAGCTCGCGCATCGAGAATTACCTCGGCTTCCCCACCGGGATCTCGGGGCAGGCGCTGTCCGGACGTGCGCTCGCGCAGGCGGAGAAGTTTGGGGCCGAGGTCGCTATCGGCCGCACGGTCGCCCGTCTCGACTGCGACAGCCGGACGTATCGCCTCCATCTGACGGACGGTCAGGTGCTGCGAACCCGCAGCATCGTCATCGCCAGCGGAGTGAGGTACAGAAGGCCCGAGCTTCCGTCGCTCGCGCGCTTCGAGGGGGCCGGCGTCTACTACTCCGCCACCCACCTCGAGGCTCAGCTCTGCGGAGGCGAGGAGATCGCCATCGTGGGCGGGGCCAACTCGGCGGGGAAGGCGGCGGTCTTCCTCGCGACCATCGCCAAGCAGGTCCAAGTGCTGGTCCACGGGCGCGGCCTCGCCGAGAGCATGTCGCGCTACCTGATCCAGCGCATCGAGGACGCGCCCAACGTCACCGTGCGCGCGCGCACGCAGATTGACGCGCTCGAAGGCGACGAGGGCCTCGAGCGGATCGGGTGGCGTCATCTCGACAGCGGTGAGCGAGAGACGCACGGCGTCCGCAGCCTTTTCCTGATGACCGGTGCGGATCCCAACACCAGCTGCCTCGAAGGCTGCGTGTCCCTCGACGAGAAGAAGTTCGTGAAGACCGGACTCGACCTACTTCCCGAAGATCTGGCGAGCACCCGATGGCCGCTGGCCCGCCGTCCGTACCTCATGGAGACCAGCGTCCCCGGCGTGTTCTGTGTCGGTGACGCCCGCTCAACCAGCGTCAAGCGCGTGGCCTCCGCGGTCGGTGAGGGTTCGATCTGCGTCCAGATGGTCCACCGCGTACTGCAGGAGATATGAACCCGATGCGGAATCCGCTCATGGGCCCCGTACTGTCCGACGTGCCCGTCCGCACCATCGAGCGCGAGGAGCTCCGTCAGAAGCTCGCTCGCGGCGACCACTTCAAGCTCGTTATGTGCCTCAACGAGTGGGCCTTCCTCGCAAAGCGCATTCCAGGCTCGATCCACTTCAACACCCCCACCGAGATGCTGGCTGGCCTCCAGAAGGATGACGACATCGTCGTCTACTGCTCGAACCCCGAGTGCCTCGCTAGCGTGGCCGTCTACCACCGCCTGGCGGACCACGGTTACACCAACGTGCGCCGCTACGCGGGAGGGTTGGACGACTGGGAGGGTACGGGGCTGCCGCTCGAAGGCGAGTGGGTTCGGCGGTGAGCCCTCGGTGGTTTTCCGCTACGCCTCGAGCAAGCTCGTGTCGACGACCTTCTGCGGCTGACCCAACGCTTCGGCCTGTCGCTGTGCGAGCCATCGCACACCCTCGTAGCGCGGGTAAGACGCTCGTTGGCGCGATCGGATGTGCTTAGCGCGATCCGATTCGCGGCATCGGGCGCGAGTTCGGCACGCTTCGGATCGAGGATCCCCATCATGAGCACGCACGTCGCCATCTCCCCCAACGAAGCCGCGGATCGCCTCGCCATCAGAGAGCTCGTCGAGGCCTACGCACACTGCGCCGATCGTCGACGTCTTGCGAAGCGAAGGCGGCCGGAATCGGAAACCCAAGGAAGCAACGACACCTCGACGCGGCGCATCTGACGGAAAGAGGCGAAGAACATGAGCTTGTCGATGGCGCCGCTCCTTGTGCACAGCGAGCAGGTCCCCGCCGAGGCCCGCGACGCGATCCGGGTCGCGTACGACGCGCCTCCTCAGCATCGGACCGCGAGCCTCAAGGCCGCCGCACGCGTCCTCCATCAGGCAACCGGCCTCGGGTGCAGCGACGTTCATGAGCTCGTGGGCCTTCCCGGGGACAGGGACTGCGCATGCGCCTAGGGAGGTCGACATGAGAACGCTCTACACGGCCGTGTCGACCGCCCACGGTGGACGCGATGGTCACGTGCGATCTTCGGACGGCATCGTCGATCTCGATCTGAAGACGCCCAAGGAGATGGGCGGACCGGGAGGGGCGGGGACGAACCCCGAGCAGCTCTTCGCCGCTGGGTACGCGGCGTGCTTCGAGTCGGCCATGCGGGCGGTCGCGCGCAAGCAGAAGGCGCCCCTGGCCGACGCGAGCGTGACCGGGCACGTCAGCTTCAACGTCGCCGACGGAGGCAAGTTCGTGCTCTCGGTGGAGCTCCACGGCAAGGTCGAGGGCATGTCGCGTGACGACGCGCAGGCCCTGATGCAGGCCGCGCACGAGGTCTGCCCCTACTCCAACGCGACTCGCGGCAACATCGAGGTGAAGCTCATCGCGGAGTGAGGTCCAATGGCCGCAGAGAAGAAGCAGGTGGACGAGGAGGAGGACGATCTCGTCGACGAGGCGAGCCGCGAATCGTTTCCGGCGAGCGATCCGCCCTCCTGGACGCTCGGGCGGGACCGGCACGTCGCGAGCACGGCTCCCCTTGTCAACCCAGCCCAGAGAAAGGGCTCGTAGGCCGCGTGGACGAACTCCCCGATGAGACTGGTCGGTCGAGTAACTGAGCAAGCGAAGCACCCCGTCCCCCAGCTTCGACGAGGGACGAGCGTGCCGCGCACGGTATGGTGCGCGAGAGGGCGAGGACGATGAGCACCGACCGCTTGGCTGCCATGGAAATCTTCGTACGCGTGGTAGACGCCGGCTCCTTCTCTGGGGCGGCGACCCAGCTCGGCATCGGCCAACCGGCCGTCTCGAAGACGGTCGCGCAGCTCGAAGAGCGGCTCAGCGTTCAACTCCTTGTACGCACCACGCGCAACCTGAACCTCACAGACGCCGGCGGGAGGTTTTATGAGAATGCGAAGCGAGCGATAGAGGGCGTGAACCTCGCCGAGCGGGTTGCGCGCGGGGACGGGGGGATCACCGGCACCCTGCGCGTCTCGGCATCCATCTGCTTCTCGCGGATCCATGTGATGCCGCGATTGCCCGAGTTTTTCGCGCAGCATCCGGATGTGGAAATCGAGATCGTCGTGAACGACCGGTTCGTGAACCTTGCGGAGGAGCGTATGGACCTCGCCCTGCGAACCGGACGTCTCACCGATTCCTCGCTGACGGTGCGCAAGATCGGCCAGGCGCGAGCGCGGGTGATGGCGAGCGCCTCGTACTGGAAGGCCCACGGAAAGCCGAGGACGCCAGAGGACCTACCCGCTCACGAGTGCGTCATTCTTCACCGCGACGACCGACTGATCGACGAGTGGCTTTTTCGCAAGGGTGCCCTCGAGTCCTCGATCAAGATGCGCGGACGCCTCAAGGTCAGCGCCGCAGAGGGGATGCGCGACGCCGTGCTCTCGGAGCTCGGGATCGCAGTCGTGAACGAGTGGCTGTTCAGCCCCGAGCTGGCGTCGGGCGCAGTCGAGTCCGCGCTGGACGATTGGGATCTGCCGGCGCAGGACCTCTGGGCCGTGTTCCCGACGGGAGCGATAGTCAGCACGAAGGCGCGCGAGTTCGTCGCGTTCATCGAGCGTTGCATGGCGGCGCCCTTCGCCCCGAGCCTCGCGACCCAGCGAAACGTCGGGGCCGCCTGAACGTCACTCATTCCCGCGGGGAATGAGGGCATTCCCCGCGCCCGCCTTCTCGGCGGCGCGCCGATGAGTAGCTTGCCGGGCATCGCGGTCGCAGTCACGGCCGTCGGGTCGAACGGAGACTTCCATGGCCACTTTTCATGCTCAGGATCTCGACGCTCAGAAGGCTCTCGTCACCGGCGCCACATCGGGCATCGGCCGCGCGATCGCGTTGAAGCTCGCCCGCGAAGGTGCTGATGTGATCGTACAGGGTCGCGACGCCGATCGCGGCGGAACGGTGGTCGACGAGATTCGCTCGGCCGGCGGCAAGGCGCGCTTCGTCGCGGCTGACCTCGAGAGGACTGTGGAGGTTCGCCGGCTGGGAAAGGACGTGGGCGAAGTCGACATCCTGGTCAACAACGCAGGTCTCGCCCTCTTCGGACCCACCGCGCAGCTCGAGGTCGATCGGTTCGACGCCATGTTCGCCAGCAACGTTCGAGCCCCCTTTCTTCTCGTGGCCGCTCTTGCGCCGGGCATGGTCGCGCGAGGAAAGGGATGCATCATCAGCATCGGCAGCATGGCCGGTGAGCTCGGACTCGCGGGTGGCGCAGCTTACGGAGCGACGAAGGCGGCCCTCTCATCGATGACGCGAGCCTGGACCGCCGAATTCAGCGCTAGCGGCGTGCGCGTGAACGCCGTTGCTCCGGGTCCCGTCCACACTGGTGGCGCTCTGCCCGTCCGTGACCTGATCCAGCATCTTGGAAGCACCACGGCAATGAAGCGCCCGGCCTCTCCCGAGGAGATTGCCGAAGTCGTGGCGTTCCTTGCTTCCCCGAGCGCCAGCTACGTGACCGGCGCGGTCGTCGCCGTGGACGGCGGTCGTACCGCGATCTGACATGAGGGCATCGGGAAAGGAGGGATCGAGACCATGACCGCGAAGCCCATCAAGAGCCCGGGACCGGATCATCCCATCACCATCGAGCGCAACCCGTCGCGAGTGGTCGTTACGCTGGCCGGCAGGGTGATCGCCGACACTATCCATGCCCTGACCCTGCGCGAGGCGGGCTATCGGCCGGTCCACTACATACCCCGCGAGGATGTCGACATGGCGGCGATCGAGCGCACCCAGCATTCGACGTACTGCCCCTACAAGGGCGACGCTTCCTACTACAGCATCTCCGCGGGTGGTGCGCGTTCGGTCAATGCGATCTGGACGTACGAGGAGCCCTATGAGGCCGTGGCTGCTATCAGGGATCACCTCGCCTTCTACCCTGACCGAGTGGACTCGATCGACGAACGTGCGAGCTGATCCGCGTTTCTTGAGGTGCTCGCCACCAAGAAATCTTCCCGCTCGATGGGCGCAGGGCGTCTGACCTGCCCGTGAAGTAACGCCGGGCAAGGCTGGCACGCTGTGCGCCGCAGAAACTCGATGCGCTTGCCGCAGAGAGCGCATGGGTGCGACGCGACTGGACCTGCGAGACCACGGGGCCGAGGATCGCTCGGTGATCGACCTCCTTCGCAATGTCGTCGCAGCCGTCTTGAGATTCTTCGCCCCGCACGCGGCCGTCGCCGCCGAGAACCTTCTGCTCCGCCACCAGCTGATCGTGCTCGGCCGCGCGTCGCCGCGTCCCCGACTCCGCCGACTGGACCGATCGCTGATCGCGACGTTGGCGACCCAAACGCACTCGCTGCTCGAAGCCGTGGTCGTGGTACGACCCGCGACGGTTCTCCGGTGGCATCGAGCGGCGTGGCGACTGTGGTGGCGTTTGCGCTCCCGCCGTCGGGTCGGCAGGCCACCGATCGACGCCGAGTTGAGGGCCGTCATCCGGCGTATGTGGCAAGAAAACCGCCTGTGGGGCGAGAACCGGATTGCCGGCGAGCTTGCGAAGCTCGGGTGGCGCGTCTCGCCGCGCAGGGTCGCCAAGTACCGCCCGAAGCACTTGGAGCGTGGCCGCGGTCAGTCCTGCAGGACCTTTCTCCGCAACCACGCCTCGCAGGTTTGGGCCTGCGACTTCTTCACGGTGGTCACTGTGCATTTCCAGCCGCTCTACGCATTCGTTGTCATCTCCCTCGAGCGCCGCGCGATCGTCCACGTCGGTGTCACCGCGCACCCCGACGGGCGCGTGGGTGGCGCAGCGCATGGTCGAGGCTGTCGGCGACGCGCCGCCACGTTATCTGCTGCGCGACCGCGACAGCATCTACGACGCGCGCTTGAGTGCTCGACTCTGTGGTCTCGGGGTGCGATGCCTTCTCTCGCCGCCGAGAGCGCCAATGGCGAACGCGATTTGCGAGCGCCTGGTGGGCACGCTCCGGCGCGACTGCCTCGATCACGTCCTCGTCCTCAGCGAGCACCACGCCAAGCGCATCTTGCGCGAGTATGTCCCCTACTACCACGGACGACCGCATCGCAGCCTGCGCATCCAGCCGCCCACGGGCGCGCGCTGGCTCGCTCCGGGACGAGCAGCCACATCCCGTGAGCTCACCGCGATCCCCGTGCTCGGCGGCCTCCACCACCGATATGCCTTCCCATCCGCCGGCCCCTCCCCTCCTCCGTAATCGTTTCCGAGTTTCTGCGGCGGACACCCATCGACAGGGTCTTTTGGGTCTTGCTGTCGCGGGTCTGGTCGCGGTGGGCCGACTCGCTCGCGATCGTGAAGCCGGCGACGGTCATCGGCTGGCATCGACGCGGCTTCGCCCGGTTCTGGGCGTGGAAATCACGACCGTTGGGTCGACCGCCGCTAGAGCCAGACGTGGTGGGTCTTATCGAGCGAATGGTGCATGACAACCCGCTCTGGAGCCGCCGCAGGATCGCCAACGAGCTCGCGAAGCTGGGCTACGACGTCTCCAAAGATACCGTCGCCAAGTACATGCCCAAGCCCGCGGGGCGGCCTCGCCCTCCCCCGTCGCAGACCTGGAAGACTTTCGTCGGCAATCATCTCGCCGGTACAATCGCGATCGATTTCCTGACCGTGCCGACCGTGACCTTCGGCATCCTCTACGTCTTTCTCGTCCTCTCGCTCGCGCGACGGCGCTTGCTGCACGTCAATGTGACTGCGCATCCGCGCGCCACATGGACCGCTCAGCAGATTGTCGAGGCCCTGGGCTCCGACGCTCAGGTCGTGCGTCTGATCCGTGACCGTGACGGGATCTACGGCGCGGAGTTCGACGCGCGCGTCGACCACCTGGGCATCGAGCAGATTAGGATCGCACCGCGCGCTCCCTGGCAAAACGGATTCGCCGAAAGATGCCTCGGAACCTTGCGTCGCGAGCTTCTCGACCACGTCATCGTACTGGGTGAACGACATTTGCTCCGACTCGTTCGCCACACCTCGCTTACTACAATAGCGATCGGCCTCATATGTCGCTTGGCGGAGACTCGCCGGTCACGCGAGACGTCGAGCTGCCGACTGCAGGCAAGGTCATCGCCCTTCCACGCGTCGGCGGGCTGCACCACCGTTACTCGAGGGCCGCATGATCACGACGCGTTTTTCGCCACGACAGGCCCGCGTCGAACGCGATGCACGCAAACGTGGACGCGAACGGACTTGCATGCGAAATCTCCGTGGGCACCGCGGACGCGCTCGTCGCGTGCGTCTCCGCGGCCACCGACGCGCAGCTCTTCGACGGCAAAACGTGGACGGACCGACCTTTCCCGGGCCCGTCCGGGACGCTCTTCTCCCTCGGCACCGACGGAGCCGACTACCGCATCGACTTCGTGTACGGCGTCGGCCCACTCAGCTCGACGATCCTTCACGCCGGCGTCTGGTCGAGCCCCGTAACGAGCAACTCCATCGACCCGTTGCCCGTTGCGCCGAAGAGCAACTACACCGCGGGCGCGTGCGAAACGTGGACGTTGTTCTATGCCGACAGCTCGACGCTGTCCGGCACACTCTTCGCGAGCCAAACGAGCGGCAGCGCCGCGTATCCGAAGGGCGCTCAGATTGTCGCCGGGCAAGCGAGCGCGCGGGGGCCGCGCATCGCGGCGTGGCCAGGAGTCGTGGACGCCGTGTGGAGCGGAGTGTCTCCGACGTCGAGCGGCGCGTCGGTCCTGTACGTGGCTCTCAACGCGAAGTGATCGACGGCCAACCGAAGAACCAGCGGCGTCGCCGTCGGGTGGGCTTGTGCGTCGGTTCCACCCGCAGGGTCGGGTGCGATATCCTGGCGTGAGGATCGTACTCGCTCCCTTGACCATCCGAGGATTCGGGGCGAGCTGCTGAAGCTCGGGATTCTTGTAGGCAAGCACGTACTCCTGCTCGCTCTCGCTGCGGTGGGTCAGAAAGAGGCCCGAGCCGGAGTAGGTCTTTTGGAGCTCAGCTCCCCACGTCCGGTTCGCGGTAGCCATCGCGCGGATCAGTACAACGGTTTCGGCAGCCAGCCTGCGATCGGCACCCGCGGATTTGCTCTTGCGCTTCGAGATCCGGCGGAATCCCTCCCGATGCCGGAAGTCGAAGCGATGGAAGGATACGTCCCGTGAAGCGACTCGCTCTCCGCGGGCCATGCTCGGTCGCCCGGGGCGGCACCGGGTCCGCAGGGGGCCAGGTGAAGACCGGATGCTTGAAGCGGTCTATGCTATCATTGGGCGTATGAAGAACCCCCACGCGGTCGCCCTCGGTCGGCTTGGTGGGCTCAAGGGAGGGCCTGCCGGAGGTCGCGCCCGCGCAGCGGCCCTATCGGCCAAACGGCGGAGACAAATTGCAGGGTTGGCCGCTGCCGCCCGCTGGGGCGTGCTGCCTGACTTATTGCGCCCCCTCTTCCCGGGATACAGGCTCGAGAATTTCAAACTGCCCGACGACATTGAGCTCGTGATGCTCCACGTGCTCACCCGGGGCGGAGAAGAACACTTGCGCTGGCTCGTGCGGCGCTTTGGCGACCCCGGGATCCGTCGGTGGATCGTCAGGAATCGGGGTCGCGGGCTGACCGTCAAGCAGATGTCGCCGTGGGTTTCGGAGCGGACCGCTCGGCGGTGGCAGAAAGACAATCCCTACGCCCTGCTTTGGGAGAATCGGTGAGCGTTCACCTAGAGGTATTGACCCCCGACCAGCAGGTGGTGCTCAAAGCGTCAGCGCAGGCGGCGCAAAGATGGGAGGCGTACCTGGCGGGAGGCGCAGGCTTGGCCTTGCAGCTCGGGCATCGCCGCTCGGTGGACTTCGACTGGTTCACTCGTCAAACACTTGCTCCGGCGGACGTGCTGCGCGACCTGCAGTCGCTGGGCCTGCCAGTGCAAATACGGCAAAACGACGAGGGGACCTTTCTCGGCCAGGTGGGGGGCGTGGACTACAGTGTTTTTCGCTATCGCTACGAGCTCGTCGAGCCCCCTATCGTCTTCAAAGGGTGTCAGCTTGCGTCGCTCAGGGACATCGCGGCCATGAAAATGACCGCCATCGTACAGCGCGCGACCAAGCGCGACTACGTCGACCTCTATGCGATCTTTAGCACCCGCTCGATCGGGCTTGGCGATGCGGTGTCCACGATGAAGCAGAAGTTTCCCGGCGTTGATCCATCTCTCGCGCTGCGCGCTCTCACGTACTTCAAGGATGTGGACAAGCAGCCGATGCCCGAGATGCTGGCGAAGATGTCATGGGACGACGTTAAGGCCGGTCTTGTGCGACTCCGAAATCGTGCGCTTGATCGCGGCGGACCCTCGCGATAGCCATTCGAGCGTCAGGCCCCGATGGCCACGGACGCTCGCCGGCTGGATTCAACGCGGACAGCAGTCGCGGATCGACTACCTTGTCGAAGAGAATCGCGTGCTTCGCGAGCAGCTGGGGAAGCGTCGCGTGCGATTGACCGACGAGCATCGTCGCAGGCTGGCTGTGCGCGCGAAGGCCCTTGGGCGAGCCGCGCTTAGCGGCGTGGCCGGCATCGTCACTCCGGACACACTGCTGCGCTGGTACCGCAATCTGGTTGCGAGAAAGTACGACGGTTCCCAGTCCAGAACCGCGGGGCGTCCGAGAACTGCCGTGGCGATCGCGAAGCTGGTCGTACGTATGGCCACGGAGAATCCCGGCTGGGGATACACCCGCATTCGCGGAGCGCTGTACAACCTGGGTCACGATATCGGTCGAAACACGATCAAGCGTGTCTTGACCCACGCAGGCTTGGAGCCTGCTCCCGAGCGCAGTCGAACCACGAGTTGGAAGACCTTCCTAAAGGCGGACTGGGACGCGATTGCCGCGGTCGACTTCTTTGCAGTCGAAGTCTTGACTCCCAATCGGCCTGGTCCGCTACTTCGTCTTTTTCGCAATCGAGTTGCGCTCTCGCCGCGTTCAGATCGCGGGTGTCGCGCATCAGCTATCGGGCACATGGATGGAGCAGATCGCCCGCAACCTGACCGACATCGGCGAAGGCTTTCTCCGCTGCGCGCGCTATCTGATTCACGATCGGGACCCAATGTTCACGCGGCAGTTCGTCGAGATCTTGAGAGCCGCAGACGTGGAGAGCGTCAAGCTGCCGGCCCGAAGCCCGAATCTCAACGCCTACGCCGAGCGCTGGGTGCGTACGGTTCGGCAAGAGTGCCTGCGCCGAATCATTCCTCTTGGCGAGGCTCACCTACGCCGCATCCTCCGGGAGTTTGTCGCGCACTACGAGCGTGAGAGAAATCATCAAGGTGTCGACAATCGCCTTCTCGTCACTGCGCGCATGTACGACCAGGGCCCCGTCAAGCGCAGAGAGCGCCTCGGCGGAATGCTCAACTTCTACTACCGACAGGCCGCCTGACGCTCAGTTCGTGTCGGCCGACTTTTGGCACATAACGGGGTCGTGTTCGCTGCCGTGGGCATCCCTCTGTGGTTGGCCAACCGGACAGACGCCAAGATCTCGCAACATGAGGCCATCGCGGGACGAAGCGGCTTCGAGCTAACGCCGCGCGGGCTCGTGTTTTGAACGGGCCGAGCACTCGTCAAACGACGGCGTGGGCTACCGGAGCGCCGCGATGAATTCGGTTATTGTGACGCCCGCTCGTTGAAGCATGACAGTGAGGAGCGTTCGATTGAGCACGGCGTCTCGCGGTACGACCAACGTGTCGCTTCGGCGTCTCAATCGGCTGGTCGTTGGTGTTGAATCGAGCGACTCCCAACCGAAGCTCCCCAAAGCGCGAAAGAGCTGATCGCCCGAAACGTTCGGCAGCGAGGATGGCTGTGGGCGAGACGACATTCGACCCATTTCAACCCCTCTACGAGTAGACGATCGCAGCGCCCGGGATGCTAGCGAAAACCCACCGGTGAGGAGGGCCTACGCGATGCCGGAGAAATCTCACGCGGCTCACGACGGCCCGCTCGACCGGAGACTTTAGCCGTGTGGATAACTCGTTTCGCTCTCGCCGTCGCGCGGCCAGCGTTGGCTAGTGATTCCGGGGAAAACGACCCCCGAAAGCATGATCGGCCGCCGTTTGGTGGCACAGAGTGACGCACGGTCGCGTATTGATTTCAGGGGGTTATGATGGGCCCCGTTCTTGCTCAGGAAGCTGCGGTTGATGAAACGCACCGCGCTCGGGATCTTGGCTATCGCTGCGTTCTCGGTAGCCGGATGCGGGACGAGCCCCATGGCGGCCCTGCCCAGCGGGGATTCGGGCGTAGCCGATGTGCAGGGCAGCACCGACGTTCTGCACGACACTGAGATGGAGGCCGTAGCTTGGACGGCATCCGATTCTGGTCCTGGTCGATGTGGATGCGATCAGGCTCCCATTTGTGGACAGAGTTGCAACGGCCCATGCGGCTGCTGCGGCTGCATTGCTGGCGAGGTTCTGATGGTTGGCACCGACGTGTTTCGGTGCAGCGCAAACATGCTTTGCTATCAGCGGGTCGGCGATGGTGGCCCTTTCGGGACCGACCGCGCTGACGCCGGCACCTCCGATGTCGCGGACTCAGCTCCCTCAGACGGTGTGAATGCGGATGCGGCCTTCGCGTGCGGAACGCAAACGTGCACCGCTGGGCAACTGTGCGTTTATTCGGTTGGCGGCGGCGCTGCCCCGCCCTCG
>WNFJ01177832.1_pt1 | contig 22065 bp, 21 predicted proteins | sample 5400461 | NCBI WGS metagenome assembly WNFJ01 (sample SAMN13153349, study PRJNA577476) | soil metagenome | isolation source: 115 cm saprolite on Douglas fir-dominated hillslope | place: USA:California | collected 2013-09-17
GGCGAGGTATTCGAGGTTGACCTGGTGGACGATGCCGGTGTCGGGGGGGACGATGGCGAGGTTGCGGAATCCGGTTTGGCCCCAGCGGAGGAAAGAGTAACGTTCTTTGTTGCGCTGGAATTCGAGGAGGGCGTTCATGTCGAAGGCGCTGGAGGTGCCGAACTCGTCGACTTGCACGGAGTGGTCGATGACGAGTTCGACGGGTTGCAGAGGGTTGATGAGAGAGGGGTCGCCGCCGAGCTGCTGCATAGCGTCACGCATGGCAGCGAGATCGACGACGCAGGGGACGCCGGTGAAATCCTGAAGGAGAACGCGGCTGGGAGTGAAGGCGATTTCTTTGTCGGGTTTGGAGTTTTTATTCCAGCCCGCCATCGAACGGATGTCTTCTTTTTTTACGTTGCGGCCGTCTTCGGTGCGCAGCAGGTTCTCGAGGAGGATGCGCAGGGAGTACGGCAAATGTTTCGTCGATATGCCTTGCTGGTCGAGAGCGTCGAGGCGGTAGATTTCGTATTCTTTGGCGCCGACTTTGAGCGGGGAGCGTGAGTTAAAACTGTTCAACGACATGATGGCCTTCCTAATGAAATAGATGCCGCGAGACGCCTGGCGCCGCAGTCGGGCTGGAGCTAATACCGGAACCTCTAAGTTTAGTCGTTTTGGTGCGGATTGCGTAGGGGGAATTGACTGGTTAGTTTCACGCTGAGACGCGCGAAAGGGTTGACCAGAGAGGACACAGGGTGTCACAGAGGTCGTGGTCGTGGTTGGCGGACGGACTGGGCGGGGGAAGGCTTTTAACCGCGCGCTTATTCAGCGCAAGCTCAGAATTCTAGCCCCGGTTCCGGAGAGGTTCACAGTCTGCGACCCGGTTGGGTCGTTGTCGGTAACTGTGAGAACGCCGGCGCCCAGCGAGGCCACCATCACGATGGCGCCCTGTGTGATGCGGTGTTTCTTGGTGTACTCATACGAAAACTCTTAGAGTTGGTCGTAGGGTACTGTTACGAAGTCACGGTAGGCGACGCGCACGACGACGTTCTTGTTGTTGTCGCTCAAGATCAGGCTAGCGTCGGCCTGTTTCCCTTTCGCGTTTGCCAACTTTACCCCGCGAAAGGCCTTTGTGTTCCCAACAATCAAGGGCATGTTAATGTCGCCATGCCGCTAACCATTGTGGAGGAGCCCTGAGTGACTGGTGCGCTTGCCGTAATCGTGGCAGTTCCGGTTGAAATACACTGCGCGAAGCCGTCGCTGGTTTCAATACTCGCAACGCCAGAAGGGGATATTGACCAAGTCGCAGTCAGGGGAGTCACCGTCACCGGAGCCTTGTCAAATGTTCCAGTGGCGGTAAATTGCACGCCGCCCAATGGGAAATTTGCGCCGTTGGCGGTTGGGGGGCTGATAGAAATGGAGAGCAAATGACGCGTACTGTAAGGAGCAGTATGGCGATACTGGATTTGCGGATCATCATCGGGATCCTCCTACACGCCGACCGGCTTGTTAGCTACACGCTCGTCAATGCGAATCCCGAGCTCAAGTCCGGAGAACAAGTCAGCGATTCCCGCACGTTAAGCCGATACTGGCTATTGGGATGCGTCGCGAGCGGCGGCGCGATAGAGGGTTGTGTGGGCGGGGATCACGGCCCCGACCACAGCTCCACTGGGCGCTCCAATCGCAATGCCCACAAGTGCAGTAATTCCGCGCGACGATCCACCGAAAAAGCCTGTGCTCGAGCCCGAAGCAGCTCCAATGGCAGCCCCGATGGCTCCGCCGACGACAAGTCCAATAAGGGCATGCTCGCCGCGCTTGGGACCGGACGATGTCGAGACACGGGCGACGTCTTCGCGTTTTATCGAGACGTCAGACCCATTTTCTTTCAGGGTAAGCGATTCATCGGTGGCTGTGATAAATTCTCCGGCGTGGCGCTTCATGGTGAAATCGATCACTTCGATGCTGCGCCCGGCCTTCAGACTATTTAGGTTGGACCACGAGCCATGCTGCTCCTGAGCACCGAGCGCGGCGGGGACGCCGAGTAAAAGAAAGAGAATCAGTACAGGCCTTCGCACAGTGTCCTCCTAAGGCTTCGCTTGAGCTGATTTCAGCCTGAGTCTGCTCCCCTCGTTCTTGTCCTTTTCTTTTTCTTTCTTAACCTTGGCATCTCCCAGGAACTCGACTTCCTTGCCGGTGTGGGTTTTCACCGCGTCGAAGATGTTCTTGTACTCCTTCTTATCCATGCGGAGGACGACGGTCTTGGGAACGTTCTGCTCGTGAAAATCGATGTAGAGCCAGTGGCTCTTGGACTTTGTCAGCATGACAATGGCTCCGGCGCCCAGTGAGGCCACCATCACAATCGCACCCTGGGTAATGCGGTGTTTCTTAGTGTACTCATACGAAAACTTGTCGAGTTGATCGTAGGGAATTGTCACGAAGTCATGATCGGCGACGCGCACCACGACGTCCTTGTTGTTGTCGCTGAAGATCAGGCTGGCATCCGCCTGTTTTCCCTTGGCGTCCGCCAACTTCACGCCGCGAAACGCGGCTTCTTCAGCAAGACAGAGATTAATCGCCACGAAGATAATCAGAAAAACAGAAACAATTCCTTTCATTCGCTTGTTCCCTCGCTCTAAGACCAGACGGATCCGAAACCGCTCAGGCCACCCAAACATCCCTGTTCCTTCTTGTGCGGCGCCGCCCTGCAAAAATGAGCGGTGAGTCGCCCGCGTCAAGGTTAGCGAGTCTGCGGCGCGCCGCCCGGTGATGCAGACAAAGCGCTGGTTTGGGTAGCGGGCTCGCCGAAAAGTTCGGGATGCAAATAGGTGCCCCGCTGATTCGCCGGCTTCTGCTCCTCCACCTGAATGCGGTTTGCGTTGGCGTAGGCGTCGTGACGAATGCCCGTAACCTGCCATGAAACCTTGGCGCGTGGCTTGCCACCGGAGACTTTGAAGCGATTGCCGGAGATTTCCTCCGCAACGTATAGATTCGGCCCTGGAGCGCCGATTGACGTGAGTTGGTAGCGATAGTCACGGTTCAATTTTTGAAAATAGTCGGGCAGTTCTACCCATGCTGATCCGTGCGCATCGAGTGGAACGATGCCGTTGTACACATTCATCATGTCCGGTGACTCGACGAATGAATGGGAAAGATATTTGTTTGCCGGGTCTAGCGGGTGATCAATCTTGAAGGAGCCGCTGCCCTTACTCAGATTACCCGTGATATTGAGGTTGCCGGCAAAATACCCATTGCCGCTCGCGTCAACGAAGAAAACCTGGGTTTGATTGCTCCCCGAAATGCCTTGAAGGATCAGGCCCAAGCCGGAATGGGCGACAAACTGACCGGCTACAGCGTTTGGGCTCTCGGTAAAGCCGACCATTGCGTTTGGACTGCCGGAGGTCGCACTTGCATACCCGAATACCCCGCTGCCAGTTGTGCTGTTGGATCGTCCAAAAACGCCATAGGTGAAACCTGAACTGGCGCTGGCATTCCCGTTAACGCCCGCGCCGCTCTCGCTGTCACTGTTGCCGAACACCCCGGCTGTGACACCGGAGGCAGCAGTAGCATCGCCGCTCACCCCAATGCCGTTTGTGCTGGCGCTCCGCCCAAACACCCCGTTGTTGGTGCCAGTTGTGGCCGTAGCCTCACCCACTACCGCGTTACCGGTAGGGCTGGCACTCTGACCAATGACGCCGGCCGCGAAGGGCGCGGTACTCGACGTTGCTCCCCAAATGCTGAACACTCCAGTGCTCTCGACATCCAACGTTGCTTGCGGATTTGTGGTTCGGACTCCGATGCTGTCGCCGGCCTGGAACAATATCGAGTTCCCCAATGAACTACCGCTGGTCCAAATAGGAATGAAGTGTGGCGCCCCGTGCCCGAATATCACGGGCGTGCTGGTGCTGGAGGTGGGAGCGGTACTTGTGGTGTTCGTGGGTGTTTGGGCTAGAGCTAGGGCAACAGAAAGGATACATAGAATCAAAACCGCGGACTTCATGACTTCCTCCTGCAGCAAATCGTCAGACTCCCGGACTTGTTGGTGCGAACACGCACAAGGTAATAGCGCGAGGCGACTGTTTCCGTCAATGAGCGGGGGATGAGGATTTTGTGAGTTGCGTAACTTATTCAGAGTCAACAGGCTAGGAGATTGCTACAATAGCGTCCTGTAGGGTCGCACCGGTTCGACCTTGGGGGTAGGGCGTGTCTGTCGCTACCGGACAGGAAATTCCGGTTCGCTTCGCGGAGTTCGAGTTGGATCTCCGCAATGGTGAACTGCGTACGAATGGAACCTCGGTCAAGCTTCAGCCACAGCCTGCCAAGATTCTTGCCTTGCTGGTCCGCCGCCGGGGAGCAACTGTCCCCCGGGACGAGATAATTCAGGAAGTTTGGGGCTCCGATACTTTTGTCGACTATGAGCAGGGCCTCAACTTCGCCATACGGCAGATTCGAAATGCGTTGGGCGATGACGCCGAACGGCCCGCCTATATAGAAACCGTTCCCAAACGAGGTTACCGCTTTGTGGCGCCCGTGGCCGCGCCCGCAGGCGTTTCCGTGCCCGTCCCCGAGATTTCTGCTGGCTCCTCGCGGCACTGGCGAGGGCGCGCANNGGCGCGCATCTAGAGTTGCGGCGGGGGCAATTCTGCTGGCGGCGTCGGCCTTGCTGGTCATCCCTCGATCACGGCATTGGCTCCTGGGAAGAACGAGCGCGCGACCTGTCCAGTCCCTGGCAGTTCTGCCCTTCGAGAACCTATCTGGGGATTCGTCGAAGGACTATTTCGCCGATGGTTTTACCGACGAGCTCACCACCGACTTGGCCGAGCAGACCAAGATCAGGGTCGTCTCACGCTCTTCAGTATTGCGCTATAAGGGATCCCGAAAACCGCTCCCCGAAATCGCGCAGGAATTGAGAGTAGACGCGATTGTGGAAGGTTCGGTGTCGATCTCCGACCAGCAAGTGCGGATCACGGCACAGTTGATCGAGGCGTCCAGCGATCGCCATCTCTGGGCTCACAGCTATGAAAGAGACCGCAAGGACCTCTTTTCTGTGCAAAGCGAAGTGGCAGCCACGATTACCGGTTTGATCGGCGCAAATGCGGGAGCCCGGAACTTGACCATCACCGTCCTCGGCCGACGCTTTACACCCGAAACCTACCAGCTTTACCTGGAGTGCCGGACTTTGACGCAGACAGGCAGCGAGGATGGAATGAATCATGCAATTCAATGCTATCGGCATGTTTTGAACCTAGATCCCAATTGCGCTTCTGCATACGCCAGCCTCGCTGATGCTTACACTAACCTCGGTCAGCTCGACAATTTGTCCAAAGGTCGCACTGCTGTAATGAAAGCTCTGGAGTTGGATTCGTCGCTTCCGGAAGCCCACATGACTCTCGCGCGGATCAAGTTGGGGGAGGACAAAGATCTCGCAGGAGCCGAGGCGGAGATTAAGCGAGCCTTGGCCCTGAATCCGAGCGATGCCAGAGCCTACACGACCTACGCTGCGGTGATGTTGGCACGTGGTCGGATGGCAGATGCTATTGCTGCGGCGAAATCGGCACGAGAGCTGGACCCGTTCTCGACGCATATTGCCACGGGTTTAGGTGTGATTCTGTTCATGGCTGGGCAATATGACAGGACCATCGCGGAAGAAGAGGCAGCACTCCAGCTTAACCCCCAGGATGAGCGTGGGCACTACTGGTTGGGGTATGCCTATGAACAAAAGGGAATGTACAAGAACTCAATTGCTGAATACGAGAAAGGATTGCCGAACGATGACCACGGCATCTTCCTGGCCGCTCTTGGGCGTTCGTTTGCACTGGCAGGAGATTCCAAGAAGGCCGCGGAGGTAAAGAGAAAAATCGAACACTTCCCGGCCGGAGACTTCGTCTGGCACTACGATGCCGCCCTGTTTTACGCAGCGTTGGGTGACAAAGATCGCGCTTTCCAGTCGCTCGAAAGGGACCTGAAAGAGGGAGGCGGCTGGTCCTCCGTTTTGAATGCCGACCCCCGCCTTTCCCCCCTGCGCTCCGACCCGCGCTTCCGGGACCTGGTGCGACGTGCCGGACTGCCGCTGTAAAATCCCCAGTTGCGTGCGATGAACGGCGGAGTCAGGACTCCGTTTAGAGTTCCTGCGTGGATGAAGATTCTTGGGCAGGGAGATTTGCGCGGGCGGCAGTCGGAGGCATTGCGGTATGCGCTGTCGCTGGGAGTGCTGGATGCGGTTACGATCGGGGCCGAGAGTAAGGGGGAGCAGGAGGATCTGATTCGGCGGGTGGCGGCGGCCTAGGTTTCGTTCATCGACAATCGGCGCCTGAAGCTATTCTTCACCGGCCGGGACGCCGTATTTGAAGAAGAATTTTCTTTTGCTACCCGCGGGTAGAGTCACAATGGTTTCGACCACCTCGTTTGTCTTGTCTAAAAAATATTCATAGCGATAGACTTCGCCGTTCGCCAGTCTTTGCTCGGAAACTCTGCTTCCGTCGCGATAGGTGTTGCGCAGCAGCACCTTCCAGTTGCCGTTCGTGATGGCGGTCATGAGATACGGGTCGTAGCCCGGGGAATGAAGAATCGGTGCGTACTCGAATCGATACAAAATATGCGATGCGTCGGACACGGTTTCTAAATGTCCATTGGAGTAATAAGAATATTTTCGAATATTGCCGGCGTCGTCGGACGCTTCGACGATGCGATCCAAGGCGTCATATTTAAAGGCGATTGTCCGGCCGGAAGGAGAAATCGTCTGCTCTAGATTGCGGTGCTGGTCCCGGTGTAATTGAATGTTGCGGCCGTCGGCTTCCTGCATTTCATAGGGAGCGCCTTGGGCGTAGTTCTTTGCGAGGTATGCCTCGGGAAAGCGAAAATGGCGTCCATCGCGGAAGTTCAGAGTCCATCCGTCGCCGTTCCAGGCGATTTGCGCTCCATAAAACTCCGACGCGGTTTCTTCGTGCCGAAAAACCGCGTCCGCGTAACCAGCCCCTTTTGAAATCCGGCGAAAGTGGATCTGCCGGCCATCTTCAAGGTTCAGGTCCATGTAGGTGTAGGGAAATCTGGTGCCGGTTGGACAGATGTCGTAAGGATGATTCGTTCCAGCGCCGAATGCTCGGACGTGGAAATCCCAAACCCGATAGGTGCGCGTGAGCGACAAAGGGGCGACATCGGGTACGAACAGGTCAGTCTGGCGGAGCACGAACATTCCCGAATGCAAGTCGACCTGAAATGCGTTGACTGGTGAATCGTGACGAACCGTGGGCTGAGTGCGCGAGATGGAAGCTTCGAATTTGAGCTGTGTTCCCGGATTGATGAGTGAGATTGAGAGGTAGGGATAAGAGCCGTCCCACGCCGGAGGTGAATCGGTAAAAGGAAGAAGCTCTACTTTTATTGGGCGAGGGCGAGGCTTCCACAATGCCAGAACGGCAGACGAGCCGACCAGCACCACAACAATGAACCATTTCCATAGGGGCGAGTGCCGGAAAAGCGATCGTGGCATGGGCTATTTTCGCAGGTGGAACTCGGGATTTTAACATTAAAATTTCTTTGGGCGGAACGTGTCCAGCGTTCCACATCGTGTCTGGGTGGCACCAGCGCCGGCCGCTCACGATGCGCTAAGGCCCGCAAAATCAGCGTTTGGACGATTGGCTCCCTCCGTGCAGTTTCACTTGCGCTGCTTAGCAGCAGGAGGCGACCAACCATGAACCGTATCAATCTGTTTCGCAACATCGCAGTTCGAACCAAGGCAGTTAGCAGTATGACATTTCCCGGGAATCCGGCAACCGTGGAGTCTGTTACCTGGGGCAAGATTAACTTCGAAAAAACCGCCAGCACGCTGGTGTTCGCCGCGCTCTTAATTGTTTGTTCGCTCGCAGTGGGATGTTCGAGTGAAAAACCGCAACCCGCAATGACGACGCAGCCGACGGCGACGGCCGCAGTTGTTCAGGCGAGCACGCCTGCACCGGCCGCGGCCAAGCCGGTGCACAAGAAGATTGTTCGCAGGACGCCGCCGACGGTAACTTATGCCGATCCGAGTTCCGGTATTTCGTTCCAATATCCGCGCAAGTATTCGCTCAGGACCGGAGATGCTGCGGACAAGCTTGTTTCTTCAGATCCGGTGCCGATGGATTTCGTGCAGCCTGGCGGAGTTACGGTGGCGGCAGTGGTGCTTCCGGAGTCGGCTTATCCGAAGAGCGACCTGGGCTCGGCTTTTTTCAATGTTAGCGTGAACAAGGCGTTGACGGCGGAGCAGTGCGGGGAATTCTCTGTGCCCCAGGTCAAGGCTGAGGGGGCGGGGGATGCCGCTCCGCGGATGTCAAAGCTGATGATCGGTGACATGGAACTGCAGTTCACCGAAACCATTGCAAAGGATGGGACTCGGGAAGAAGCGTCGAAGTACTATCATGCGTTCGAGAACGGGGCTTGCTATGAGTTCGCGCTGAAGGTTACGACTGGAGTCGAGACCGGCGAAGGTGGCAAACACGTAGATCGCGAGGAAGTGTTCAAGCGGCTGGAGAAAATTCTGGCTACGGTGAAGATAGCGCCTGCGGCGGAGGTAACAGCCAGTGCGCCGGTGGCGGCCCCAGCAACGGTTGCGGCGACTCCAGCACAATAGGCTGGATTGGAAAGGGCCACGCCGGGAGCGGCTTGGCCTTTGTTTTAAAGACAGTAATCGAAAGCAGACCTCGGCGGCCAAAGCCCGACGGGAGAGTGCGCATATGGCACAAACTTGAAGAGGTTGCAGAAAAAGTCGTGGCGGACAGCAAATACGACCACGGCGGCTGAAGCCGAATTGATTTTGAAGCCTTTACGCGGCGCTGAAGCGCCGCTCTTCCACGTTGCGCACGCATATGTGAATTTTTCCACAACCCCTGAAGTCGTGCCCTTCCCGATCTTTATTTGCTACCGCGACGATGCCGCAACTCGCGGACGATTGTGGCGACGTCGTTTTCCTGGAAGAGGCGGATGGCGGCGATGCCGGCGGCGCCGGCTTGAAGGCAAGATGGCGCATTCCGCAGCGTTACTCCTCCAAGGGCGAGCACTGGAATTTTGGCGTGGCAGGATTGGCGAAGGGCTTCGAGGCCTGCGGGAGTGGTAGCGGGCGCATCTTTTTTTTCGAAGACGGGGGCGAAGACGGCGAAGTTGGCTTGGCCGGCTGCAGCTAGGGTTACTTCCTCTGGCGAGTGACAGGAGACTGTGATGAGCGGATTTCGTGGCGAGATTTCGCGGGCAGGAGTGCCCGCGCCACATAGGGCACCGTGCCATGCGGCGCGGACTTCTTGCGGGGAAACATCGACGGAGCGGAGGTGAACGCCGTCGGCGGCGGCGGCCAGGGCGACGTCGGTGCGGGAGTTGATGAGGAGAGCAGTTCTCAGTTGCCGGTTCTCAGTTCTCAGTTTGAGGATGATACGCATGGCTTCACGGGCCAGAGATTCCAGTTCGCGGGCGGAGAGGTCTTTTTCGCGGAGTTGGATGTAGTCGACGCCGTGACTTGCGGCTTCGGCGCTTTTGTCGAGGAGAGGGCGGCGACGGGTGTGTTCGTCGCCGGGGAAGGCTTTGCGGTCGGTGATGTAGTACAGAAGGCAGCTTTCAGCCATCGGCTTTCAGGTATCAGTTTAAGGCAAGGAAGGTGACTGCCGAGGGTTGCGCTAAACCTAAATTCTTTAACACAGGGGACACAGGGGAACACAGGGTAAACATGGGAGTTCTGCTGGAGGTCGTCCTAAATTCTTTAACACGGGGGACACAGGGGTCACAGGGTAGAGCACGGAAAGGGGGAGCGCGCTTCTGCCTCGATTAGGGTCGGGTTTTGGCGATTTCGGGGAGGACTTCCTGTTCTTTTTCTTTCCTGGGAGGGCCGCCCAGGTGGTGCTGGGTTAGGCCGTCGCGGAGGAAGGTGAAGGCGTCTTCAGGCGTGTCCACGAACTTGAAGAGGTTGAGGTCCTCGGGAGAAACAGTGCCGGCGTCGACGAAGGCCTGGAAATTCATGATGCGGTGCCAGTATTCGCTGCCGTAGATGACGACGAGAATTTTTTTGGCCAGTTTGTCGGTCTGGGCGAGGGTGAGGATTTCGAAGAGTTCGTCGATGGTGCCAAAGCCTCCGGGGAAAATCACAAGCGCTTTGGCGAGATAGGCGAACCAGAACTTGCGCATGAAGAAGTAGTGAAATTCGAAGTTGAGCGACGGGGTGATGTAGGAATTGGGATTCTGCTCGAAAGGAAGATTGATGTTGAGGCCGATGCTTTTGCCTCCGGCTTCGTGGGCGCCGAGGTTGGCGGCTTCCATGATGCCGGGGCCACCGCCGGTGGTGACGACGAAGCGGCGGCGGCGGGCGGGAATCTGGGTAGCCCACTGGGTGAGGGGAAAAGCCAGGCGGCGGGCGTCTTCATAGTAGCGAGCCATTTCGACGCCGGCGAGGGCGCTCTTCAGATTTTTTTCCTGTTGCGAAGTGGGAGCTTTGGAATCGTTTTTCTGGGCAGCGGTTAGATTTTTCCGGGCGGCGGCCGCTCCCTCGAAGCGGGCGGAGCCGAAGAAGACGACCGTGTCCTGGATTTGTTCGCGGCGAAAACGGGCGAGCGGCTCCTGATATTCGGCGAGGATGCGGAGAATGCGTCCGTCGGGACTGCTGAGAAAGGGTTCGTTCTTATATGCCAGAGGCGCGGGTTTGAGTTTGTCGATCATGTATGGACTCACGTTCTGAAATGCAAAGTTCCGAAATACGAAGTTCCGAAATAAAACGTTCTGAGCGGGATGCCTTTCGCAATGGGCTGCCTGAAATTATCGGTGCTATTGGTGTTCGTGGTAGTGGAGGGCTTCCCAGAAACCGATCCAGATGTCGAGTAATCCCAAGCCGCTGCAGAAGCCACGAAAAAACCCGGTTGTAACAAAGGTGCGAAGCCAGGGGAACGAGAGCAGGAGATAGTTATCAGTCCACTCTGGGGTCCAGGGCAGGATCACGAGCAGGACGCCGGCGACGGCGCTAATGAGCACGAAAAGGAAGACGGAGGTGCGGTGCAGCCAGAGTTGCACGGCGGGCTGGGGCTGAGGCGTGGCGGCGGGGGGCGGCGGGTCCAGGATCGCGGTAGTGGTTTCGGCTTGCGCGGACACTGCCTGCGGGGGCCTGTCTTCGATGGGCAGTTTGGGGTCGGGGGTCACTGGGCGCTCCGGGCTGGTGTGGTGCGAGTGAATGGCCGCGGCGGCCATACCCATGGTGCAGGCGAGAACCAAGGTCCCTCGCTGCGCTTGGGATGACAAGTACGCCCGGGATGACAAGTACGGTCGGGGGAAAATGTTTGAGGGATCAGACCCATCGGGCTATTTTACGACTTCAGGGGCTTAATGCGCTCGGCTACATCGCGATAATCGATGTTGCGGCCGTAGACTTCCATGAAGTTCTTGAGGGCGGCAGGTTTGTCGCCGGCGGTCTCGTAGGCGGAGGCCAGTTCATAGTGGAGGGCGGTGCGTGTTTCTTCGTCGATGCCAGCGGAGTTAAGAGCCTTCTGGTACCAGCGAATGGCGGCCTCAGGCACGCCTTTGTCAAGGAAGCATTGGGCCAGCCAGGTGTAAGTTTGCATGACTTGCGGGAAAGGATGACCGCGATCGACAGCCTGGCAGGTCTTCTGCAACTCACCAATGGCTTCATCGAGCAAGCCCATTTCGCGGAAGGCGATGCCGAGATTGTAGTGCGTTTCAGGATCTTCTTCGGTAGTGGCAGCACCGGCTTCGAGATCGTGTTTGAGTTCGCCGAACATCTCTGCGAGATCGACACCGGCATCCTCGCCGAAGGGGGAAGACTTTGCGGCGGATGGACCAGGAATAACTGGAGAAATTTGCGGCGGCTTGGGGGTTGGCGGCGGAGCAGCAGCCCTGTGGGAGACAACCGGAGCACCGGTGGGTGCCGCGGCTGCCGCTGCGCTGGGTCGATGCTGCGCTGGAGCTGGGGCGACCGGGGTTGCGGCCGCCCGAGCATCAATGTGGGGTGCGGGCTGAGCCTGGGAAGTGGGCTGCGGTTCGGGAACGGGGGCACCCTTGAGGAAATCGTCACCCAAGGAAGCTTCGATATCCGCAACGAATTCCCCCATGGGCTGCGCTTGGGGGACACCGAAAGTGGTGGGGGCGGCATTCCCGATGGGCTCAAGTTCGGGCGGTGCATGGTGTGCTGGCGCAGAAGACGCCGAGGCGTGTTCGACTGCGGGCTCGGGTTCGTGGGGCACTGCGCCGGGAAGAAAGTTCTCGCCCAGGGAAGACTCAAGATCGGAAACGAACTCTTGCAGCACTCCCGGCGCAGAGGTAACCGGAACGTCGCTGACCGGATGCTTACTCGCGGCCGGCTCGGAATGCAATGCGGGTGGAACGTGAGATTCCATCGCCGGGACGGGCGGTTTCACGGAAGTTGTCTGTACAAGGGCCGGAGCTTCGTCAGCGGCAGCGGAGATATCGTCAACGGTGAATTCCGCAGCAGGCTCGTCGACGGTGAATTCGGAAGCGGCTTCGACTGCGGGCGTTTCTTGGGCTGCCGATGCGGCCTGGGAAGCGGCCTCGATTTCAGATCGAAGGGCATTTAGCATGGCTTCGTCGCTCGTAAGAGATTGAATCCTGGCGAAAGCTGCCGAGGCTTGCTCAGGCATGCCATGTTCGAGGTAGAAGCGGAACTCCCCAATGGTTTCGGCGGTTTTTTGTGGGTCGTGCAGGTGCGGGTCATGCTTGGCGGCGGGAACGTTGTGGTCACCAACGGCATCGGTGACTTCGATTTCCGCGGCCGCGGGGGGCATGTCGGTTTCGATCGTGATGGAGTCGTCCCACTCGGAAAGATCGATCTCCGCGGGAGCGGCGGGAGATTCGGCGACAGTTGAGGGGGCGTGGCTTTGGTGGTCCGGTTGATGGGCGACGACGGCGAATTCGGAATCTTCGGCGGGCTGGGGGGGAGCAGCGGGCCAGGGAGCGGAGGGGGAAGCCTCGACTGAAATTACGGCGGCCGGGGATTCTACCGGGGAAGCGGCATGCTCGACGGGGGCGACTGGGGCAGAGGCGGAGCGATCTTCGTATCGGTCGGCAAGTTCGGTGTAACGCGTGGCCTCTTCGGGGTATCCCGCTTCCGAGTAGATATTTTGCAGAGTGCGGCAGCATACGCCGGCTTCGGCGAAACGGGCGGCCCGGGTGTGCAGGGCGGCGAGGCGCTGGTTCAGGCGAAGATCGGTGGGGGCCTGAGGGAGCGCAGCCATGAGCGGGCCAAGAGCTTTGGCCGGCATGTTGTAGGAAATGAAAAGCTCGGCATCGGTGAGGGCGGAACGAATGGCGAGTGCGATTGCATCGGAATAATGCTGGTGGATAGAAGGAGCGGTGGCTTCGAGTTCGTCGACAATGATGGCCGCTTCATCGGCGGAAATAAATTTTACCGCTGACGATCCCCCGAGCTGGCTGACCACCTGCTGGTAATTATCCATATGCAGGGGATTGCCCGGTTCCATGGCGGCGAGTTTTTGATAGAGGTCGCGAGCCCGAGGCAAGTCGCCCGACTGGACCGAGGCATGGGCCAATAATTCGATGACTTCGGTGATGTGGGTGGTATCTCCAGCTTTCTGAAAGAGTGCGAGAAGCTTCTCGAGCGAAGCGGAATTGTCGCGTACGTGCCCGATGACGGAATGAAGATTTTTTAAAACCTTGGCGGGATCTTCCGAGAGCAGGCGGTCGGCATGCCGATCATAGACCTGGAGGGCGTTCTCGTACTGTCCGGCTTGCATGAGAGCATCGGCGAAGGTGGAGATCGCGGTGAGGTCGTTGTGAACGGACTGGAGCTTGTTGGCCAGGGTGCCGGCATCGGAGAGCCGGCCGGTCTTCAGATAAGCCTTGAGGAGATCGCGGAGACCCTCGGGATTGGAATCGAGATTAGAGACTTTCTTAAAGGATTCAATAGCGGCTTCGGCGTCGCCGGACTCGAGCAGATTACGGCCCTGAATCAGCAGCGCATATCCGTTGCCTGGGTCGAGGGTAAGCATGCGCTGTAGAACTTCTTCGGCGCCGCTCAGGTTGCCCTTGGCGCGCAAGGTCTCGGCGGCAGAGGAGAAAATCTGCCAGGCGTCATTTTTCTTGCCCAGGCGGATGTAGACTTCGGCCAGACGGACGCGCATCGAGGTGTTTTCCGGATCCATTTCCAGGATCTTTTGGAAAATGCGGACGGCGTTATCCAGTTCGCCGGATTTCAGGAATTCTTCGGCCACATGCAAGTATTGGGAGCGGGCATCATTAAAGAGTCCCTGCTGGGTGTAGAGTTCGGCCAGCTTGAGCACGCCCTCGAGGGAAGGCTTGAGCTTGCTGATTTTCTTGTACATGGCGATGGCCTTGACCGTGAAACCCTGATTGGCATAGGCATCGCCGACACTCTTGAAACATTCCGTGGCTTTATCGATCTCACCGAGGCGGGAGTAGAGGTCGCCTACAGTGTTGGTGACGGTGAGGTCCTTGGGATCGGCTTTGAGGACCTTTTCGTACTCAGCGATGGCGTTCTGCATTTTGCCCTGCTGGACATACTTCTCCGCAGCGCTGAGGACTTTTTGTTTGTTGAACCCGAAACCGAACGCCATATGAGTACGAACTCCAGAGCCTGGTGTGAAAACTTCCTGCAAAGAGAACCTGATGACGTTCCATGGGAAGTCCGCCCCCCGGGAACGTCACGTGGCCAGACTCCTGTTTTGGAGATGGCCGGTCGGACAAGGGCAATTGTACGGCTGGAGGGGTGGAATCGTGTGGTTACCAAGGGTTACCAAAAGGGAGTGTACGAACGGGTTACCTTGGGAATCAAGGATAAGTCTTGGGTACTCGTGGGGATTCGTCCTATAGAAGTAAGGATGAGAGAACGCTAGTATGAAAGGGGTATTTAGCGGCGGGTCGCAAACGTGTACGCTTCCGATGCGAAATTTGCACAATCCCTAGGACTAAGGACAATCGCGATCATGACTTGGATTCGGACCATACCGATGTCGGAGGCTGATGGGAAGTTGAGGCAGGCGGTGGAGGCGCAGCGGGGACTGTATCCCAAGGAGTACGGCGATCCGGTGCATCCGGATGAGTCGGGAGGGTCGTCGATTGTGGGGGCGCACACGCTGCTGCCGGAGGCGCTTTATCATTCGTTCGCCACGTTTGGGGCGCTGATGTCGCCGGAGTTGCCGTTGAGCCGCCGGCAGCATGAAATGATTACCACCATGGTCTCGGTGACCAACCGCTGTCAGTATTGAATCGAGTCGCACGCAGAGTTTCTGCGTAGAGTCACGCTGGATGCAAAGTTGGTCGAGGCACTGGAAAAAGACTATACGAGCGCACCCATCACGCCGCAGGAGCGAGTAATGCTGGATTACGTGGTCAAGCTGACCAAGGATGCGACCCAGGTTCGGAAGGCTGATATTGAAGGCTTGCGGGCTGCGGGATTTGACGATCGCGGGATTCTGCAGATTACGATGATCGCGGCCTGGTTCAATTCCATTAATCGCGTCGCGGATGCGCTGGGGGTAGGGAGAGAGTGAGGCTCTCTCCAAAAGAGAGACGAATTCCCATAGACTGACAAATACCCCCGAGCCTATTATTTTCGTGAACCGCATGACGATTCCTCGACGACTACGTCTCCTCGCGATCCTGATCTGCTGGGGATTTCTTGGTTTCGCACAAGGCCCAACCAAGAGATTTGGCTGGGACTGCCGCGCAGTGGAGAAAGATGGCTGGGCAAGTATCGCCGAATCGAAAACTCTTTCTGCGCAAGAGCGGGTCGGCCTCACTGAAATTGTTGCATCGCAACTCCGCCCCTTCATGTCCGAGATGAACATCGACACAGAACAACAACTGCGCGATCTCGCGGCACAGACGTCGATTAAAGCGGTCGACCTCGGCGGCAACGGTTCGAAACAGTATTTGGCACGAGGGAGCGTCAGTTCTTTGTGTAGCCCGACCGGGAACTGCGAGGCTTGGGTCTTTCGTCCCGATGGAGAGAAGTACTCGATGATTCTGCACCGCATTGCGACTCAGACGTTCACCATCCAGTCGACCGTTACCAATGGCTTTCACGATCTTGTCCTTGGTCAACACGGTTCTGCGACCGAGCAGGGATTGACTTTGTATCGCTTTGACAAATCTAAGTATCGACGCATAGCCTGCTATGACGCGAGTTGGACTGTTTTAGGGAAAGATGGTGAATTCCATGACCTGAAAGAGCCCCGTCTAACTCCGGTTATCTGCACGGTAAGGTAGTGAGCTTCCAGGATTCCTGTGGCCTCTCCTTTTCAATACAAACCTCGGCGATCGGCAGAGAATGAGATAGCGGCTTGTGCGATTGTTCCCTCCTGCTACTAAACTTGCCTAGAGGCAAGGCTTCGGTTTCATTTTCCCGCCTCCACTCTTCACTCCATGGCCGAATCGTTAGCAGAGTTTTTTCTGGCGAATTTTCAGGCGCACCACGATGAGCGTGCGTACGGGCAGCGGCGCGGATACCGCACGGAATGGTTCACGTATGGGCAGGTTATGGAGATGGTGCTGCGGTTTTGCGGGGAGTTGGAGGCGCGAGGGATCGGCAGGGGCGAGCGGGTGATGTTGTGGGGAGAGAACTGCGCGGAGTGGGTTGCGGCGTTTTTTGGATGCGCGATGTGTGGGGTGATTGTCGTTCCGATGGACGATGGGGCGGCGGCGGAATTTGCGGCGCGAGTTGCGCGGCAGGTGGAAGCCAGGCTTTGGGTGTGTTCGCGGAGGAACGCGGCGCAGTGCGAGGGTGCAGGCGGAGCCAGCCTTCCAGTATTCGGTTTTGATGAGTTATCAAAGGGGCTTGGCGATTCTCCGGATCCTATCGTTCCCCACGCGGCCCTTGGGCGCGACGATATTCTGCAAATCGTATTTACTTCCGGGACTACGGCTGAACCGAAGGGTGTGGTCATTACACACGGCAATGTGCTGGCCAATATCACGCCCCTGGAACGGGAGATGCAGGGGTATTTGAAGTATGAGCGGTGGGTGCATCCGGTGCGATTTTTGAATTTGCTGCCACTGAGCCATGTGTTCGGGCAATTTCTGGGGATGTTTTTGCCGCCGCTTCTGGGCGGAACGGTGATTTTTCAGGAAGAGTTGAAGCCGTCGGAGATTATGAGCACGATCCGGCGGGAGCGCGTGTCGGTGCTGGTGAGCGTGCCGAGAGTGTTGCAGTCGTTGAAGCGGAAGATTGAGCGCGATCTGGAAGATCGCGGGAAGGCCGAAGAGTTTCGGCGGCGGTTTCGCGCTGCGGACGGAAAACATTTTCTGCGCCGGTGGTGGATGTTCCGCGCGATTCGACGGCAGTTTGGCTGGAAGTTTTGGGCATTCATTTGCGGCGGCGCGGCGCTGGATGCGGAGACTGAACAATTCTGGGACCGGCTGGGCTATGCGGCGATTCAGGGGTATGGGCTAACGGAGACGACGTCGCTGATAAGCGTGAACCATCCTTTCAAGTTGGGGAAAGGATCGATAGGGAAGGTGCTGCCGGGGCGGGATGTGAAGCTGGGGGAAGATGGCGAGATTCTGATTCGCGGCGGCGGCGTGGCGGCGGGGTATTGGAGGGGAGGCCGGCGCGAGGAAGGGGTCGACGGGATTGCGGATGAAGAAGGCTGGTACCGAACCGGAGATGTGGGCGCGCTGGATGAGGCTGGGAATCTTTATTTCAAGGGGCGCAAGAAAGAAGTGATCGTAACCCCGGCGGGACTGAATATTTATCCCGAAGATTTGGAGGCTGCGTTGCGGTTCCAGCCGGAAGTGAAAGATTGTGTGGTGGTGGGGATTGAGCGGGAAGGAAATGCGGAGCCTTGCGCGGTGGTCATTTTGCGCGATGACGCCCGGGTGGAAACGGTGGTGGAGCGGGCGAACCAGTCGCTGGCGGAATTCCAGCGCATGAGAATGTGGGTGCGGTGGCCGCAGCAGGATTTTCCGCGCACGAGTACGCAGAAGCCGCGGCGGAATTTGATCGCAGAATTTGTGACGAAGCATCTTGCGCAGGCTGGGGAAAAAGGCGTTGCGGGGCAGACTCCGCTGACGGAGATGATCGGGCGTATTACCGGACGAAGGGTTGCTGTACTGAATGACGAGGCAGCGCTTGATTCTGATTTAGGCCTGAGCTCACTGGATCGCGTGGAACTGATGAGCGCGCTGGAAGATCGATATCAGGTGGACTTGAGCGAGACGCGGTTCAGCGCAGCACGCACCGTGGGCGATGTGGAACGGATGTTGAGCGGTGAGGTGCAGCCGCGCGTGGAGTATCACTATCCGCGTTGGGTGTTGCAGTGGCCAGTAACGTGGGTTCGATGGCTGGCACATTATTTACTGATGAGGCCAGCCATGATTCTGCTAGGGTGGCCGCGGATCGAAGGGCGAGAAAATTTGCGCGGATGGAACGGGCCGCTGCTGGTGGTCTGCAATCATATTGCCGGGGTGGATGTTGGATTTGTACAGACAGCGCTACCGGCGGGACTGCGGCATCGGATCGCAACCGCGACGGGCGGAGAGGCCCTGGAAGCCTTGCGCACGCCTGCCCCTGGCAGAGGCTTATTCGGCGGAATCTACGATCGGATGCAATGGGTGCTGGGGGTTTCTTTGCTGAACTTGTTTCCGCTGCCGCGCGAGGCTGGCTTCAGGCAGAGTTTCGCCTACGCAGGCGAAGCCGTGGATCGCGGATACATCGTGCTGGTGTTTCCCGAAGGACGGCACACGGTGGATGGCACGATTAATCCATTTCGCGCAGGAATAGGATTGCTGGCGAATAATTTGGGGATTCCAGTGTTGCCCATGCGGATCGTGGGGTTGTTTGAAGTGAAGCGGTCGGGGAAAAAGTTCGCCCGGCCAGGAAAGATTCATGTGCGTATTGGCAAGCCGATGAAGTTTGCGGCTGGCAGCGATGCGGGAGAGATCGCGCGGAAATTGCAGACTGCGGTGGAGGCCCTGTAGGGTGTCATGAGGATGGGAGGCAATCAAGCCGCAGCCAGAAAGCATAAAAAAGACGCCGGGATTTCAACCCCGGCGCCTGCCTTGTGCGGCGAATCGTGACTAATCGATGGTGACCGCGACGGCGGCGGATGGAATGCCGTTCGCCACGACTTCAAGCGTGCTCGCCCCAAGTCCGATGGTGGCCGGAACATCGAACTTCGCAGAGACGGGTTTCGTTCCAGTAGCCACGCCCATGGTGCTGAAGTTGTGCGTGCGGGCATACACTACGTTGCCGGTCGCAATATTGGTGATGCGCACCAAGGGCCAGTTGGTGGCGCTCTGATTGTCATCGCCGTAGTAGGCGCACTGCGACAAGCCATTGAACTGCGTGCCCGAAATCAGGTTGTTGCTGACGCCATGCGTAAGGATGGAGGCCACGCTAGTAATGGTGGGTTGCCATGCGGCCTGATAGGTGCCGCTGGGGGTGTAGATCTCAATGCTGGATGAGAAGTCGGTGAACATGACCTGGCCCGTCGGCAGACAGACCATGTTTCCAACGTAGGAACTATCCGAGGGCGCGCGTGGCGGAGCCGAGGTTAGGTTCATGGTGGTCCCATCCCACTCGTAAAATTTACTGCCGGTACCGAAGATTCCCGGGCTGGTGTCAAGCAGCACGTTGCCATCAGGAAGCACCGCGGCAGGACCGTCGGCCATGTCGAGACCGCTCGCGAAGTCTGGTCCGGCGGTCCAGCTGGCGTTGGCCGTGTTGTAGATCGCGGTGTGGCCGGCGGCACAACGATTGGCTCCTGTCCACAAAACCGTTCCGTCGGGGCGCAGGATGCCCGGGCCTACTTCGTAAGAGGCAGCACCGGATCCGCCGCAAGCTGCGGAAGAATCCCAGAGTTGGTTGATGGTACTTCCGGCACTCGACCAGGCGCCGGTGCCAGGGTTATAGATCTCAGAGCCGGTGCCGGTACTGCTGTAAGCGCCGACATAGGCATCCACGGCGAGCACCTTGCCACCGGGCAGCAAGGTCCAGCCCTCTTCGTCATTTTCGTCGAATTTCCCGGTGCCGGTAGCGGTCCAGGTTATGGGGGAGAGGCTGGTCAGAATGGCCTGCTGGGTGCTGCAACAATTGGCAAGCATCATCTTGCCATTGGCCAGCACGACGCTTTGGGCATCGCCAACGTGGGTCCAGCCGAGAGGCGCCGTCAAGGATATCCAGGTATTGGTGTGAGGATTGTAGGTGGCGCCAAGAGTGGTCCAAACCGCGCTGCCGTTATTGTACTCACCGCCGATGATGGCAACCTGGCCGCTAGTCAGAACCTGAGACGCAAAGTAGAGAGGATTATATCCCGCCGGTGCGGAGCCCGCGTTCGTCCAATGTCCATTGATGTAGCTGCCAGTGCTGTCTGGAATCAGGCGATACCAATTGTCAGTATGAGTACTGAAGAAGAAACTGTTCACCAGGACGGAGCCGTCTGTGAGCAGCAGCATATGGGCCACAGGGGACGGAGGAGCGGTTTTCAGCGCGTTCCACGTTCCTGCGGTAAAGGGTTCCTGGGAACTGGCGATAGCCGACCACGCCAGCAGGGTTAGTGCGATGGTGAGAGCGCGAAAAGGTTTCATTTGTTTCCTCTCGGTAACCTGATTTATCGACCGTGAAATCTGATGCGGCGTGTCTACTGCAAACGCCGGGGAAGGAACGCTTTGCCTGAGTTCGGCCTTAAACTTTGGGCCGTCGGATTATACCGCGGTTCCTTGCGATTTCAGACGATTCCTCCGAAGATTTGGCAATTAAATTCTGTGCGACATGCAAAAGATGCGGATGGCTCGCAAGACCTTGCACACAACTCGTGGCCAAGGAAGCGGGATGCTAACTTTCGTCTACAGGGGAAACTCTTTGCGTGCGGGAGAACGAAGCGAATGCCGGCTATTCTTCGTCCATCCCAGCCTCTTCTTTGCGGGAGTCGGATTCAATTTGCACTTCGGGCAATTTCACGCGGCGGAGCGCGCGATTGAGCGCGGGAAGGTCTGAGGTTCTGAGAGCATCCCAGCGCTTCATGGCATCCGATGCATCGTGTTCGACAGCGGCGATGGCTTCAGACTGCGCCTGGGTTGGTTCGGCATCGGCCTGCCACACTTGTCCGTATAACGCGACCACTTGTCCGTTGACTCGCGCGAGAGTAACGGCGTCGGCAGGAAGGGCAGCGCCCCCCGGGGGTGCTCCAAGGACGGTTGCGAGCTTATTCTGCAGTCCTTGCACGGCATCGCGAGTTGCACCGCCGGCTTGCTGGCTGAGGTTCTGCAACGGCTGGCGAATCGATCCGGCTTGCATTACAGCCTTGGATGTCTCGCTCAAGAGGGTTGCGAGACGGGTTTCGAGTTGGAATTTCTTTTCGAGGCTGGCGTCGGAGATATGCACGCGTGGATCCATCTTCACAGTGAAGGGCGCTGTAGAAGTTTTCCCATTTGCCGTGAGGCGCACGGTATACGAACCGGGCCGAGCCGTAGGGCCAAGCGGATAACGAGGAGTGTCTCCAGGGATTGCGGCGATCGGGTATTCATGGCGCGCGGAATCAGGCGCAGCATAGTGAAGGTCCCAAACCCAACGGTGCATGCCGGCCTCGGATGAAAGGGAGTGGAAGGGACGCAGCCAGTAGAGGGGGATGAGTTGCTTCTTCAGGTCCGAATCGGTGACGTCCGCTTTATCGGTGCTGGAAAAGGTGCGAACGAGTTGGCCGCGAGCGTCGAGGATGTCGAGCGTGATGGGAGCGGACGCGGTGTGTGCCAGATAGTAATCGATGACCACGCCGTTCGGAGGATTGGCAGCAACGGGTTCATCGGGTGGAAGCGGCGTGTCGGTGTTGGTATCGCGCTGCACGCGGAAGGCGGATGCAGGGGTGAAGAGATGGGCGTCTTCGGCGGCGAACGAACCGGCCGCTTCGCGCAGGAGGGCGATGTCATCCAGAATCCAGAAGGAGCGGCCGTGGGTGGCGACGATGAGGTCGTCGTCGTGAATCCACAGATCGCGCATGGAGCTGTGAGGCAGATTTAATTGCAGGGATTGCCAGTGATCGCCGTCATCGAACGAGACCCAGACGGAATTCTCCGTTCCGGCAAACAGCAGGCCTTTGCGTACTGAGTCTTCGCGGACCGTATCTACGGGGCCGAAGTCGG
>WNFJ01424033.1_pt2 | contig 22057 bp, 16 predicted proteins | sample 5400461 | NCBI WGS metagenome assembly WNFJ01 (sample SAMN13153349, study PRJNA577476) | soil metagenome | isolation source: 115 cm saprolite on Douglas fir-dominated hillslope | place: USA:California | collected 2013-09-17
CGCGCGTGACCCGCCCGCGGCCGCGCGAGACCCGCCGCCAGCCGCGCGAGTCCCACCTGCGGCAGCGCGGCTGCCACCGCTGGCGGCCGCGGCGCCGCGCGCTCGACCTGCCGCGGCGCCACCCGACGGCGGTTCAGCCGTGACACGGCCGCGCCCGGCCCCACCGCGCCCCGCCCCGCCGCCCTGGGCCCCACCGCCCTTGGCGCCTCCGATGATCAGTTGTGGTGCGGGTGGCTGCCCTGGCGCGTCAACCGGCGTCTCCTCGACAATCGGGTTGTCCTGGACCTCGACCTTGAGGTTGAAGAGGTAGCCGACCGATTCCTCGCGGATGGCGTCGAGCATCGCGTTGAACATCTCGAACCCCTCCCGCTGATACTCGATCAACGGGTCGCGCTGCGAATACGCGCGCAGGCCGATGCCTTCGTGGAGGTAGTCCATCTCGTACAGGTGGTCTTGCCACTTCCGGTCGAGCACGGAGAGCACCACCTGGCGTTCGAGCTCGCGCATCACGTCAGGAGTCACCTCCTCCTCACGCCGGTCGTACGCCTCCTGGGCGTCGCGCTTAATCTGCTCGGTGATGAACTCGCCGGTCAGCCCGGCGCGCTCGCCGCCTGCCTCCTCGATCAGCTCGTCCCGGGTGATCCGTATCGGGTACAACTGGCGGAACGCCTGCCAGAGCTTGTCGAGGTCCCACTCCTCGGGGAAGCCCTCGCTCGTCGCACCGGCGACGTAGCCCTCGACCACCTCGTCGATCATCTTGCGGACCTGTTCGTGCAGGTCAGCGCCCTCAAGCACCTGATGGCGCTCAGCGTAGATGACTTGGCGCTGGCGGTTGAGCACCTCGTCGTACTTCAGCACGTCCTTGCGGATCTCGAAGTTCTGCTGCTCCACCTGGTGCTGCGCCGACCTGATCGCATTGGTGACGATCTTCGACTCGATCGGTACGTCCTCGGCGAGCTTGAGCGTCGACATGATCGACTCCACCCGGGCGGAGTTGAACATCCGCATCAGGTCGTCTTCCAGCGACAGGTAGAACCGCGACTCGCCGGGGTCGCCCTGCCGGCCGGACCGCCCACGTAGCTGGTTGTCGATCCGCCGGGATTCGTGCCGCTCCGTGCCGAGCACGTACAGACCGCCCGCGGCAACGACCTGCTCATGCTCCTCGGCGACCGCACGGCGTGCCTTCTCCAGCGCCTCCGGCCAGGCCGCCTCGTAGTCCTCGCGCGTCTCGAGCGGCGACAGGCCACGCTGATGCAGTTCGAGATCGGCCATGAACTCGGGGTTGCCGCCGAGCATGATGTCGGTGCCCCGGCCCGCCATGTTCGTTGCGACCGTGACCCCGCCGAGGCGGCCCGCCTGTGCGACGATCGCCGCCTCACGCTCGTGGTGCTTGGCGTTGAGCACCTCGTGCGGAATACCGCTCCGCTTCAGCATCTGCGACAGGATCTCGGACTTCGCCACGCTCACCGTGCCGACGAGGATCGGCTGGCCGTTTTGGTACCGCTCGGCAATGTCGTCGACGCACGCGTTGAACTTGGCTTGCGCGGTCCGGTAGATGACGTCGGAGACGTCCGCACGAATCATCGGCATGTTGGTCGGGATCGGGACGACCCCGAGCTTGTAGATCTGGTGGAACTCGTTCGCCTCGGTCATCGCCGTTCCGGTCATACCGGCCAGCTTGTCGTACAACCGGAAATAGTTCTGCAGCGTGATCGTCGCCAGCGTCTGGTTCTCTTCTTTGATCTGCACGGACTCTTTGGCCTCGATGGCCTGATGCATGCCCTCGTTGTATCGGCGGCCGTGCAGGATCCGGCCGGTGAATTCGTCGACGATCAGGACTTCGCCGTTCATCACGACGTAGTCCTTGTCGCGCTTGAACAGCTCCTTCGCCTTGAGCGCGTTGTTGAGGTAGCCGACAAGCGGCGTGTTCACCGCCTCGTACAGGTTTTCGATGCCGAGCCAGTCCTCGACCTTCTCCACGCCGGATTCGAGAATCCCGACCGTCCGCTTCTTCTCGTCGACCTCGTAGTCGCCCGCGCCGTCCTCACCGCGGCGCAGCCGGGGAGCGATCTTGGCGAACTCCACGTACCAGCGCGCGCTCTGCTCGGCTGGGCCGCTGATGATCAGCGGTGTGCGCGCCTCGTCGACGAGGATCGAGTCCACCTCGTCCACGATCGCGAAGTTGTGCCCGCGCTGTACGCATTCAGCGAGGCTCCAGGCCATGTTGTCGCGCAGGTAGTCGAAGCCGAACTCGTTGTTGGTCCCGTAGGTGATGTCGGCGTCGTACGCCTTGTGCTTGTCCTCCGGGCTCATCTGGGCGACGATGACGCCGACGTCAAGGCCGAGGAACCGGTGGACCCGCCCCATCCACTCGGCATCGCGCCTGGCCAGGTAGTCGTTGACCGTGACGACGTGGACGCCGTTGCCTGACAATGCGTTGAGGTAGGCAGGCAGGGTCGACACGAGCGTCTTGCCCTCACCGGTTTTCATCTCGGCGATGTTCCCGAAGTGCAGGGCCGCGCCGCCCATCAACTGCACGTCGAAATGGCGCTGGCCCAGCGTGCGCCGGGCCGCTTCGCGCACCGTGGCGAAGGCCTCGGGCAGCAGGTCGTCGAGGGACTCACCGTCGGCGTGGCGCTCCTTGTACTCGTCGGTGAGCGCCCGAAGTTCGGCGTCGCTCTTCGAGACGAAGTCGTCTTCGATCGAGTTGACCTGGTTGGCGATGCGCCTGAGCCTGCGCAGGATCTTGCCCTCGCCCGCGCGCAGGACCTTATCGATGATGGCTGGCACTTCTCGTCGCGCTCCTCGCGGATTATCTGACCTCTCCTGGCAACCACACCATCGCCGGCACCCCACACCGGCCGCTGGCGCGCGATGCCACGGCACTCGAAATCATCGTAGGCGACCCTCGCGCCAAAACGGAGCTTCCTACGATGGGGGGCGGGAGTTTGCTTCGCGAACGCACCGACCACAATGATGGGAGCCGCAGGACGAGAGGAGTCGCGCGCATGGCCGACCAGGCGTCATCAGACGGTGTTGCGGTGGCCGGGGAGGGTCATCTCGCCGGACCCACGGCCGCGGACAGCGCCGCGCTCGCCGCGGCCACTGGGGCCGCCCCTGAGCATCAGGGACACCACGGCAGGCCCGTCTCATGGGTCGCAGTCACCATCATCGTCGTGGGGTTCCTCATCGGCGGAGCCGGGCTGATGTTCGGGCCGACGTGGTGGCTTTTCTGGGTGGGCACGGGCTTCGTCGCGCTCGGCGGCATCCTGGCGCTCGGTACCGGGATCTTCAACGACTGGTACTGATACCGCGTTGATGCAGATGCCCAGCCGGTCCCACGCCCAGCCGGTCCCACGCCCAGCCGGTCCCACGCCCAGCCGGTCCCACGCCCAGCCGCTCCCACGCCCAGCCGGTCCCACGCCCAGCCGGTCCCACGCCCAGCCGGCCCCACGCCCAGGCGATGATCATCGCGACCTGCGCGCCTGACGGCGTCGACGGAAGTGTCAGACCTTCCGGCTACCATCTGAGGGCGTGACCGGATCCACGCCCGGCAGTACATGGCCTGCGCCCAAGCTCACCCTCTCCCCCGACGATGTACGTAAGATCACCCTGCGTGCGCAGGGATTCCTCGGCGTGGCCGGGCGCCACGGCGGTGTCGCGGGCATGGTGCGCCGGATCGGCGCGGTGCAGTTGGACACGATCAGCGTGCTTGCCCGGTCGCACGAGCTTGTCGCGTACGCGCGCCTGGGCGCGGTCGGCCGGGACCGGATCGAACGCGCCTACTGGCATCCGCGCCGGCCGGCCGCCTTCGAGTACTGGTCGCACGCGGCATGCATCCTGCCGATCGAGGAATGGCCCTACTACTCCTTCCGCAGGCGCTCGTTCCGCTCGCGCGGCCTGCGCTGGCATGACGTACCCGAACGTGCCTGCAAGGAGGTGCTGTCGCGGCTGCGAGCGGAGGGCCCGCTGACCGCCACTCAGCTAGGCGGAGCCAAAGCCGGTGGACCGTGGTGGGACTGGTCCGACGTCAAAATAGCGGTCGAGTGGCTGCTCGACATCGGTGAGGTGGTCTGCGTCCGGCGATCGGGCTGGCGCCGGGTTTACGACCTGCCGGAACGGATCGTTCCCGCGGACCTCCTGGCCAACGAGCCCACGGACGGGGAGTGCGTGACTCATCTCGCGGGTGTCGCGGCGCGGGCGCTTGGCGTCGTCACGCGAGCGGACCTCGTCGACTACCACCGGCTACGCAACTTCGCAAAGCCCCGCGAAGGCCGTGCCGACCTCGCTGACTACGGCGCCGAGGGCGCAGGGCTTGTCCCGGTCGCGATCGACGGGCCACGGCCGCTTGCTGCCTGGGCCGATCCAGCCGCCCTCGCCGAACCACCGCGGGGACGCCACCGCACCACGCTGCTCTCGCCGTTCGATTCACTCATCTGGGACCGCAAGCGTACGCAGCGAATGTTCGGTTTCGATCACAGCCTGGAAGCGTATGTGCCGAAGGCCAAACGCGTACATGGCTACTTCGCGATGCCATTGCTGGCCGGCGGGCGCCTCGTCGGCCGGGTGGATCCCGGGCGCAACGGCCAGACACTGGTGGCCCGCTACGTCTCGCTCGACGGGGCCGCCGCCATCACACCCATGGCCGGGGCGCTGCGCGAAGCCGCCGAATGGGTCGGATGTTCCGGTATCCAGGTGGGTCACGTTAACCCCCCGAACTATGCCGAACGGCTGCGCGAGGCTCTCACCTGAGAGCCCTGCCACCAAGCCGGACCGCCCAGCGTGACCACACCTGCGCGGTCAGCTGAGTTCGATGAGTTTTTCCCGCACGGCGACCATCACGGCTTCCATCCGCGAGTGGATCTGGAGCTTCTCCAGGATGTTTCGCACGTGGTTCTTCACCGTGTTCTCTGAGATGAAGAGTTCCCTGCCGATGTCGCGGTTGCTCGAGCCCTTGGCGACGAGCTTGAGCACCTCCATCTCCCTGTCGGTGAGCTTGGGCGCCGGGACCTGCTCGGCGCGCTCCTCACCTTCGCGCCTGGCGAGTGTGGCGAACTCGGTGATGAGCTTCGCGGCCATCGAGGGATTGATGAGGGACTGGCCGCCGTGCACCGAGCGGACCGACTCCGCGACCTCGTCAAGCGGGATGTCCTTGAGCAGATAGCCGCTGGCACCCGCCTTGATCGCGTCGAAGAGGTCCTCCTCCTCGTCGCTGATCGTCAACATCACGATCTTCGCGCTCGGCCCGGCCATCTTCATGGACCGGCAGGCTACGATGCCGCTGCTGCGAGGCATCCGGATGTCCATCAGCACGACGTCGGGCAGCGACTCCGCCGCCCTGGCGACCGCCTCGGCACCGTCGCACGCCTCGCCGACCACCTCGATGTCCTCCTCTTCCTTGAGGACCATCTCAAGGCCGCGGCGGAACAGTGCATGGTCGTCGACGATCAGCACGCGAATCGGCTCCGCGTACCGTCGGCGCCCACGGTTGCCGGGATCTGCGCTCACCGTTCCTCCAGCCTTGTACCAAACCACGGCTACGGGTGGCAGCCGCCCACGGTACCTGTTGGTGGCAGGCAGCCAGCAGCCACCGCCACCATTACCCAAACTCACCCGGCGCGCGCCAGCACCGGGTCCTGCTGTGAACAGACTCTGGCGGAGCCGGTCACGACACGCAAGCGCTGGCGAGCGTTACGTGCACTCCACCCCTCTGCGCGGCGCCCCGAGACTTCGGGCCGGCCGCGACGCGCCCACCGGGTCAGCCCTCCACGAGGCGGATGACACCGTAGTCGTAGCCGCGCCGTCGGTAAACGACGCTGGCATGGCCGCACCCGGAGTCGCGGAACAAGAAGAAGTCGTGGCCGACGAGTTCCATCTCGAACAGCGCCTGGTCCAGCGTCATGGGGCCGGCCGGGTGGGACTTCTCCCGCACGACGAGCGGGCCATCCCCCTCCATCTCGATGGGCACAACCGGATCCGCTGCCTCGACATTACCTTCCGCAGCATCCACATCGGCGCCCGCATCGGCGGTCGATCCGTTTGACGTGCCCGACTGCCCGGCCAAGGACGCGAGTGCCTCCGCGTCAGCCGCCATGAGACGTACCGAAGCGTGATCGCAGTTACGCACGTTGCGCCGGTCATTGGCCCGGCGCAGCCGGGACTCGAGCTTGGCGACGGCAAGGTCCAGCGCGGCATACCGGTCGTCGGCCGCCGCCTCCGCCCGGATCGCCGGTCCGCGGTGCGTAATCGTGAGCTCGACACGCTCACGGCGGCCTGCCTGGCGCGGATTGCGTTCCAGGGATATCTCCACATCGATCCGGATCAGCTTCTGATCCAGTTTCTCGATCTTCGAGAGCTTGACGGACGCCTGCTGACGGAACCGCTCAGGTACACCAGTGCGGCGACCTTTGAAGACGATATCCACTCGGGACCCCCTTCCGAGCTACACGAGACGGCAGCACCCGCCCGGCCGACCTGGTCTTCGTCCCCACATCCGCCTGCTGAGGGTCTCGCGGCGTTCCTGTTGCCACTGATGCCCTTCTCCCGGCCCGGAGGATGTCTGATCCGCCGGCGAGGCAGGACTTACTTCTAAGCCGCACCGTGATCGGTCGACGAGAAGTCGCCTTACGTGGGCCGCTTCGCCTGCGGCTGGCATCGGCTTGCCGGAATGAGCGCCCCGCGTGCGGGGTGCCCTGCCCGACGCAACCACGGACCCGGGCGGGTGCCATGTGAGGAACGCTAACTCGCCGGAGACGGAATGTCAGGAGGGATGAGGAGGGATATCGTCGTGATCAATCACACAGGGTTCACGTATTCTCCCCGCAGATCAACCTGGGTAAACCGGCGACCTCCCGGTCGAGGTGCCTGAGCTGCCGGTATCGACGGGCCGCCAGATCGACCCGCTCGGATCCGGCAGTTGCACCAGCGTGCCATCGCTAAGCGCGGCCACAAGCTGGCTGGCTCCGGTCACGGCGCTCGACGCGGCGATCGCGATCGTGCCCGACTCGGTGGCGATCGGCCTGGACTGCCCGCCGTCCACCGGCACCTCATACAGTTCCGAGCTGGAGGGCAGCTTGGTCAAGGCGATCACGTCACTGGTGTCGTACCAGGTCAGGTCGATGAGCTGACTCGGTATGTCGGTGCCGATGGGCACCGCCTTGCCGATGGCCATCTGGTTGCCGCTGCGCTGGATCGCGGCCAGCCACAGGCCCGTATGTGACCCCGATCCGGCCACCATCGCCACGCGGACACCATCCGGCGCCACCCGCAGCACGGAAATGGGCCCGATGTTGTCTGGCACATTCACCACCACCGGCCGCGCTCCCCGATCCAGCCACCAGACGCGCGCCCGGCGGCCGGCCTCCCCTGACACCCACAGGCCACCCGAACTGTCCCACGACAGCGCCGTGATGCGGGTGGCGGTGAGCTGGCGGGTCAGCGAGCCATTCTGGGTCAGGCCGCCGGTATAGAGCGCACCGGCCGACACGCCGGCCACGCTCAGCTGGTCGGGCGACACCGCGATCTTGGTGAAGGGCGGCTGGCCGGTTCCGGCGGGCCCGGGGACCGCTGTGTCCGGCCGCGACCCAAACAGGGTCGCGACGCGCTGCTTGCCGTCGACGTAGTAGGCGCGTGATCCCGGGGCCGGGACCGGCCCCGCGCACCCATAGCTGTTCTGCAGCGCGGGAGGCTCGCCTGTGGTGCACGACAGGTGCACCGGCGTGCCGTTGATCTCGAACACGACCGACTGCACGGAAGCCGTATCCGGCGGCGAGTACGCGGGAGCGCTCGCGAGCGTCTGGAACAACTGTGCGGCCATCTGTTCGCGCTGCTGCACCCCGGTCGCGGCCACGCGGCCGCCAAGGTTGACGGTCACGGTGCTCCCGGCCACCGACGTGCCGAGCAGGCGGGTACCCGGCGGGAAGGCCGTCCTCGTGCCGGAGGCCAGCCAGCCCTGCGGACCCTGCCCCAGCGCCGCGACGAGATTCGCGACCAGTTGCTGCGACGTTGCCTGCGCGGGCACGAAGACCGGATCCGGCACGAGCACGGACAGCGTGGGATCGAAGAAGAACAGATCGCGCGAGCGGAAGGTCATGCTGACCTCGGTCTTGGAGAACAGCAGGTCAGATGGCGGGTTGACGATGCGCCACTGTCCCTTCACGTGGACCACGGTGAAGTCGGCCTGAGCCTGGTTCACCCCCGGCTCGGCCGCCCGGTACTGCCCATCCGCGCTGATCGTGCCGAGTGCGTTGCCGGTGACCCGGACTGTCACCGCGTTCGCCTGGACGGAGTCCGTCGTCACCATCGGCATGTCCGCCAGCTCGGTCACCGACGACCCCGGCCGCCAGGCCTTCGCGGCCGCGGGCGTGAGGTACTCACGCGCGATCGCGTGGTTGTCGGTGAAGTTCGCGCTCGCGAGCAGGAAACCATAGACGATCGATTCCGGGTCCCAGCCCGGCTGCGGGCCGGACGGGATCACCTGCACGACGACCGCCTGCTGGCCGCCCTTCTGGGCAATCGTGGCCGACGTGACAATGCCGCTGTATGGCACGGCCGCGCAGGCACCTGCCAGTGTGATCGCCAGGGCGGCGGCCGCGGCCGCGAGCACCCGGCCGGCCCTGGTCCGCGCGCCGGGGCGGCCTCGGCGGCCGGGCACAGGCCCCGGGCCGCCTGATCCCCGGTAGCCCGGCCGCGGTTCGCCAGACCTTGGGTCATACGGCACCGGGTCATACGGCACCGGGTTATACGGCACCGGGCGGTCAGCCACCAGCACTCACTTCCCGGTGCGTCAGGTCCGCCTCGAGCACGGCGATCTCCCGGCCGAGCACCGGGCTGGCTGGCCCGGACGGTACCAGCGGGAGCGGAGACCCCCGCAATTCCTGGCCGGCGCAGCGCGGGAGGGTGAGCCGGAAGACCGAGCCCTTTCCCACCTCGCCCCACGCCTGCAGCCAGCCACCGTGCAGGCGCGCGTCCTCCAGCGCGATCGCCAGCCCGAGGCCGGTGCCGCCACTGGTGCGCGCCCTCGCCGGGTCGGCGCGCCAGAAGCGTTCGAACACCATGGTTTCGTCCCCCGGCCGCAGACCCACACCGTAATCGCGGACGGTAATGGCGACCGCATACCGGTCGCTGGCCGCGCTGACGAGCACGTCCTTGCCCTCACCGTGCTCAACCGCATTGACGAGCAGATTGCGCAGAACCCGCTCGACCCGCCGGCCGTCCACGTCGGCAACGCACGGCTCGCCGGGCAACCGCAGCTCGACCCCGCTGCCGCGGCGCTCCGCGATCTGCTGTGAATCCGCCACCGCGCGCAGCACGAGATCGCGCATGTCCACCGGCTCGGTCTCCAGCGTGGCGGCGTTCGCGTCGTACCTGCTGATCTCGAGCAGGTCGACGAGGAGCGCCTCGAATCGCTCGAGCTGGCCCTGCAGCAGCTCGGCCGACCTTGCCTCAGCCTCCCCGAGCTGCTCCTTCACCTCGAACAGCACGTCCGCCGCGATTCTGATCGTGGTCAGCGGCGTGCGCAGCTCGTGCGATACGTCGGACACGAACTGCCGCTGAACCTTGGACAGTTCCTCAAGCTCGGCCAGCTTGCTCTGCAGGCTGGTTGCCATCTGGTTGAACGAGGTGCCGAGCCGGGCGAGGTCATCGGTGCCGTGCACCGGCATGCGTTCCTCCAGGTGCCCACCGGTCAGCCGCTCCGCGGCCTGAGCCGCCTCCCGCAGCGGTATGACCACCCATCGCGTCACCAATGAGGCGATGGCGGCGAGGAGCAGTACGAGCGCGAGTCCCACCCCGGCCAAAGTGCGCTGCAGCAGCTGGAGGGTCTGCTGCTCCTGGTCGAGCGGGAAAAGGTAGTAGAGCTGGTAGTCGCCGAGCGGTGCACCCACGGCCAGCGCGGGAACGGACCCGTGCGCGAGGTGCAGCGTGGTCGGGACGGACTTGAGCAGATTGTCCCGCTGGTTGGCCTGCTCGGTCGACACCTCGCTGATCAGCTGCACAGGAACCCGGCAGCTCCCCTGATGAGTGGCACCGCACCAGGTGAGGAGGTTGGCGGGCTCGGAAGCCAGGAGCGGGGACGGCGCTGTCCGCATCACCACGACGTAGGGATCGCTGACGCTCGCGCGGCCCTGCAGCACGCTGACGAGCTGGCCACCGAACGCCTCCGGGTCGGACGGCGAGGGCGCGGTGTCGATCCGGCCCTGGTTGCGCGCCGTGGCCAGACCGCCGGACAGTTCGGCCTGCGCGGTGAGCTCCTTGTTGCGCAGCAGGCCGGCGCTGATCTGCTGCAGGAGGAAGAAGCCGAGGACGGCGACCACGGCCGCGGAAAGCAGCAGGGTGGTCGCCACGACGCGAAGCTGCAGCGAACGGCGCCAGCGGACGAGGAACTGGATGGTGAGCCGCCGGGCCTTCCTGCGGGCGCGGCGGGCAAGATTGACCGCGCGCCTCGAATAACGAGCCGCGCGTGCCACGGACCGCATTCCTGGCGCCGGCCCCCTCATGACCTTCGTCACCGTGCTTGTGTTGCTTGTTCCGCCATGTCTGCTGTCACTGTGCGGTAATCACGGTCCTTTCCACCGAGGCAGGCGCCATCAGCCTGGCCCGGCCTTGTACCCCACACCACGCACGGTCACCACGATGTCCGGATGCTCGGGATCTTTCTCGATCTTCGCGCGGAGCCGCTGCACGTGCACGTTGACCAACCGGGTGTCGGCGGCGTGCCGGTACCCCCACACCTGCTCGAGCAGCACCTCGCGCGTGAACACCTGCCTGGGCTTGCGCGCGAGCGCGACCAGCAGATCGAATTCGAGTGGCGTGAGGTTGATCGGCTCGCCGTCACGCTTGACCGAGTGCCCGGCAACGTCGATCGAGATGTCGCCGATGTCAAGGACCTCCGGCGCAGGCTCATCGGTCCTGCGCAGCCGCGCGCGTACCCGGGCGATCAGTTCCTTGGGCTTGAACGGCTTGACGATGTAGTCGTCCGCGCCTGACTCCAGGCCGAGCACAACGTCCACGGTGTCGCTCTTGGCCGTGAGCATGACGATCGGCACGCCGGACTCGGCGCGGATCTGGCGGCACACGTCTATCCCGTCCGCGCCGGGCAGCATCAAGTCAAGCAGCACGACATCCGGGCGCGTGTCGCGGAACGCGTCCATCGCCTTGTCACCGTCGGGGACGAACGTTGGCTCAAAGCCCTCACCGCGCAGGACTATGCCGAGCATTTCCGCGAGAGCGGCGTCGTCGTCGACGACAAGCACACGTCCTTTCATGACCTCATCGTTTCACGTCTGGTGATCCTGAACCGCCGTGAACGGCGATCGCCGCGTCCGCGGTGACCGGCCGGTCGCCCGCGGGCAGCACACGAAGGGTATCCGGACTTACGGGTGCAGCCGCAATACCGCATTCGGACACTATTGCGGTCACCAGATCCGGTGGCGTGACATCGAAGGCCGGGTTGTAGGCCGCCGCGCCGGCCGGAGCCACCTGCTGGCCGCCGAACGACGTGACCTCCACCGCGGCGCGCTGCTCCACGTTGATCGCGGCGCCGTCCGGCGTGTCAAGGTCAATCGTGGAGGACGGGGCCACCACCACGAACGGCACGCCGTGCCGCCTGGCCAGCACGGCCAGGCCGTACGTGCCCACCTTGTTGGCCACGCTGCCGTCGGCGGCGATACGGTCCGCGCCAACCAGCACGATGTCCACCTCGCCCCGCGCGAACAGCGAAGCCGCCGCCGCGTCAGGTAGCACGGCGTACGGTATCCCCGCCCGCCCGGCCTCCCACGCCGTCAGCCGGGCCCCCTGCAGCAGCGGCCTGGTCTCGTCCACCCAGAGCATCCGCAGCCGCCGTGCCCGGTGCGCGGCCCGGACGACCGCGAAGGCGGTCCCCTCACCCGCGGAGACAAGGATGCCGGTGTTGCAGTGGGTGAGCACACCGGCGTGCTGCGGCACGAGGGTGAGACCGTGCGCCGCCATCGCGGCACTCGCCGCCGCGTCTTCCATCTCGACCGCCCGCGCCTCCGCGAGCGCGGCGTCCCGCGCGAGCTGCGGATCTGGGCGCGATCCGGCGGTACGAAGAACGCGCTCGTGCGCCGCGAGCGACCGCCTGACCCCCCATGCCAGGTTGACCGCGGTCGGCCGGGCGCCGGTGAGCGCGCCGGCGGCCGCACCCACGTCGTCGCCCAGGTACGCCGCGAGCGCGACGCCGTAGGCGCCTGCCACCCCGAGCATCGGCGCGCCGCGGACCACCAACGCACGTATCGCGGCGACCAGTGCGGGCACATCGCCGCACGTCACCACCGTCATCTCGGCCGGCAGCCGGGTCTGGTCAAGCAGCGCGACGGCGGGCCCTTGCGGCGGATCGACCCAGCGCAGCGTGGGAATCATTTCCACCCAACGAGTGTGCATCATGCCACTCTTCGGGAAAAATCGTGGATTACCGCGCAGCGGGCCGCAGGTCTGCAGGGACCCACCTGGTGCCAGGATGAGCGGTACGCATCGTGCCGACAGTGGGAGCCAGAGATGAGCGACGGACCGGCATCGAACCCGCCGGAACCAGACGGCGGACCGCCGAGGTCCGAGCCGCCGCCCGGTCAGGACACCGGACCGCCCGCCGGTGACGTCCAGCGACCGCCCGGCCCGTGGCCCCCGCCCGGGCAGGACACCAGCCCGTGGCCCCCGCCCGGGCAGGACACCGGCCCGTGGCCCCCGCCCGGGCAGGACACCAGCCGATGGCCGACCCGGCAGGGCAGCGCGCCGTGGCCGCCGCCAGGGGGGCAGGGATGGCCGCCGCCGAATCCGCCTGGATATGGCGCGCCCGGTCACGGAGGGCCCGGTTATGGGGGACCCGGTTACGGCGGATATGGCGCACCCGGCTACCCCGGATACGGCGCGCCGTGGCCACCACCCGCGCCGAAGCCGGGCGTGATCCCGCTCCGCCCGATCGGCCTCGGCGAGATACTCGACGGCTCGATCGCCACGATCCGCCGCAATCCGAAGGCGACCCTCGGGTTCACCGCCGTGGTGATGGCGGTCAGCACTGTCATCTCCACCGTCATCTTGGCCGGCCTGATATCCAGCCTCCAGCGATTCCCCCAGCGTGCTAGCGCGAACCAGCAGTTGACGAGCGCCGACTTCAAACCGTTGCTCGGATGGCTGGCGACCTACGGAGCCGTCAGCCTGCTGCTCGCGCTCGCGGTCAGCGTCATCCTGACCGGGACGCTGACCGCCGTCGTGGCCCACGCCGTGCTCGGCAGGCAGGCCACGCTGAGGCAGGCGTGGCAACAGGCGCGCGGGCGGATCGGCGCCCTGGCCGGACTGACGCTGCTGATACTGGCGATCTTCCTCGGGCTGTGGGCGGTGCTGATCGGCGCGGCTGTGGCCGGTTCTGTGGCCCTCGGCCCCGGTGGTGTCGCCCTGGCCGTACTGTCCTTCATCGCACTGGTTACGGTGACGATCTTCCTCTGGATCAAGATCAGTGTCGCCCCGGCCGCGGTCGTGCTCGAGCGAGCGAGCCCAACGGCGGCTATCGGCCGGTCCTGGCGGCTGACCAGGCAGAGTTTCTGGCGGGTGTTCGGGATCTGGATCGTCGCGTATCTCGTCGTCGTCGTGGCGGGCCTGGTGCTCCAGGTGCCGTTCCGGATCATCGGGGCCATCGTGACGGGCACGAGCGGCCTCGGTTTCGGCACGCCCTCGACGTCGCTGACCGGCGGGAACCTGATCGCATACCTGGTCATCGGCGGCGTCGGCAACCTGGTCGCGGCGACAGTCACGCGCCCGATGATCGCTGGTGTGGCCGCCCTGCTCTACATCGACCTGAGGATGCGGCGCGAGGGCTTGGACATGGCGCTGCAGGCGACGGCCGGTCGCGAACTGGCGGCCGGCGACGAGTTCGCCTCCGTATGGCAGACCCCAGAACCGGGATCGTGGGGCTCCGGCCGAGGCCCCGGCCCGGCACAGGAGCCTGGCCTCTGGGGCCCGGATGCGCGCGGGCCGGATGCGCGCGGGCCGGATGCGCGCGGGCCGGATGCGCGCGGGCCGGATGCGCAGGGGCAGGGCGTGCGGGGGGCGGGTGAGGCTGGACCGGTCGCTCCGCCGGATCAGGGTGGCTCGGGGCCCGGCGCGCCGCCGGGTCAGGGCACACCGCCGTGGTGACGGCGCTGCCCGCGAGCACCGCGACCGCGACCCAGCCCGCAAGCACCGCGACCCGGCCCGCAAGCACCGCGACCGCGACCGCACCCGCAAGCACCGCGACCGCGACCAGACCCGATGGTTACCGCGTGGGCGGCCACCCGCTGGGCGGCCCCCCGCTCGTCGGCCGCGGCACCGGTCACGGCCTGGCCCGCAAGGAACTCGCCAAACCCGTCTACCACCAGGGCGTTTCCTTCACTGAGTGGGTCCGCGAAAAGATCATCAATTTCTTCACCAAGCTCATACAGCAGGTGAATTTGACCGTTCCTGGCGGCTGGTGGGCGCTGGTGGTGCTCGGCATCCTGGCGGTGATCATCATCGGCATCGTGCTCGCCCGGCTCGGCCCCGTCTCCCTCGCGCACCGGGCCCGCGGCGGCGCACGTCGCGGCGGGGCCGTGGCGACGGCCCGCGAGCACCGCGATCGGGCGCAGCGGCTCGCGGCAGCGGGCGACTGGTCTGGTGCGATCCGTGAGTCGCTCCGCGCCATCGCCGCAGACCTCGAGGAACGGGCGATCCTGCCGCCGCGCGCGGGACGAACCGCCGACGAACTGGCCATCGAGGCAGGCAGCGTGCTGCCCGCATACGGCGACGGGCTCTGGTCGGCCGCGCGGCTCTTCGACGACGTGTGTTACGGCGGCCGGCCAGGGACCGCCGGCGGGTACGCGCAGCTACGGGACCTCGATGCCGCCGTGCACGAGGCCAGGCCGCTTCCGCTCGCACCGGCCAGCGCCGCCGGAGGTGCGGTGTGACGGTGGCAGGCACGGGGACCGCAGCCGCCGCCGGGCCGTCCGGATCGCGACCCACGTCCCCGGCCGGATCGCGACCCACGTCCCCCACCGCACGCGACGTGCTGCGCCGCCTGCGGTTCGCGCTCGTGCTCGCCGCGCTCATTCTGGCCACCGGAGCTGGAGCGGCGCTGCTCCAGGCGCACACCGGGCCCGCCTACCTCGATCCGAACGACCCGGGGCCGTTCGGGTCAAGGGCGCTGGCCCAGATCCTGGCGCAGCGGGGCCAGCACGTGGTGCCGGTGAACTCGCCCGCACAGGCCGCGCACGCCACGAACGCGGCACAGGCCGCGCACGCCACGAACGCCGCACAGGCCGCACAGGCCGCGCACGCCACGAGCGCAGCACAGGCCACGAAGACCGCGCGGGCGGCCCCGGGAGACAGCACGCTCGTCATCACCGGCCCCGCCTTCCTCGATGGCCGCGAACTCGCGGCACTGGCCGGACTCCCGGGCGACCGGGTCCTTGTCGAACCCGATGCGCCTGAGCTGCGCGCGCTCGCACCCGGCGTCGGCGGCAGGGGTGTGGTTCCGGTCGGGGTGACCGAACCGGTCTGCGGCCTCGCGCCCGCGCGGCTCGCAGGGAATGCCGACATGGGAGGCGTGGCGCTGAGCGTCTCCGCGCCTGGCGCACAGCAGTGTTATCCCGGGGCGAAGGGGCCCTCGCTCGTCCGGTATGTGGCAGGCGGGCGTTCGATCACCGTGCTCGGGACGGGCGTGCCGCTGACGAACGGCAGTCTGGCCGACCGGGGAAATGCCGCACTCGCGCTCAACCTGCTCGCCGGGCGCTCTACCATTGTCTGGCTCACCCCTGGCCCGGCCGCGCTCACCGCGACGGGAGCCGGCCGGACGAGCGTGCGCAGCCTGATCCCATGGGGCGCGTACCTGGTGGCGATCCAGCTCGCTGTCGCGGTCGTGGCGGCCGCTGTGTGGCGGGCTCGCAGGCTCGGCCCGCTGGTCACAGAACCGCTTCCCGTCGTGGTCCGGGCGGCGGAGACCGTCGAGGGCCATGGCCGCCTGTACCGGTCGCGGCACTCGCGCGGCCGCGCGGCCGAGGCGCTCCGCAGTGCGGCGATCGGCCGCCTGGTGCCGCGGCTCGGGCTCGCGCCGGGCGTGGAGCCAGCTACGATCGCCGCGGCGGTTGCGGCGCACTCCGGGCGTGACGTGGCAGCGGTCGCCGCGGACCTGTTCGGCCAGGCGCCAGGCACTGACGCCGCGCTCGTCGAGCTGGCCAGCAACCTTGACACTCTGGAAAGGGAGGTGCGCACGACATGACCGCGCAGCCCCCGCCTGCGGGCATGGCCTCGCCGGGCACACCCGTTTCCGGCCAGCCGGCCGGCGCCGCCGCGGGCCCCCCAGCCGACGTCGGCACAGGCCCCGGAGCCAGCGCCGGCCCCCCAGCCAGCGCGGGCCCCCCAGCCAGCGCCGGTCCCCCGGCGGACGCCGCCGCGGGCCTGCCCCCCGCAGCGGCCTTCGGCGCGCATCTGGGCGGTGGCGGCGGGCCCCGCGCCGCGCTCGGTGCGCTGCGCGCGGAGGTGGCCAAGGCCGTGGTCGGCCAGGACCCGGTGGTGACCGGGCTGGTCATCGCGCTGCTCTGCCGCGGCCACGTGCTGCTCGAGGGCGTGCCGGGCGTGGCTAAGACGTTGCTTGTGCGCACGCTGGCCGCGGCCCTTTCGCTGCAGAGCAAACGCGTGCAGTTCACCCCCGACCTGATGCCCGGAGATGTCACCGGGTCCCTCGTGTACGACGCGCGGACCGCGGAGTTCGAGTTCCGCGACGGTCCTGTCTTCACCAACCTGCTGCTCGCCGACGAGATCAACAGGACGCCGCCGAAGACGCAGGCCGCGCTCCTCGAAGCGATGCAGGAACGGCAGGTGTCGGTGGAGGGCTCGCCGCGCCGGTTGCCTGAGCCGTTCGTGGTGGCGGCAACCCAGAATCCGGTCGAATACGAGGGCACCTATCCGCTGCCAGAAGCGCAGCTCGACCGGTTCCTGCTCAAGCTGACCGTCCCGCTGCCGAGCCGGGAAGAAGAGATCGGCGTGCTGCGCAGGCACGCGGCTGGTTTCGATCCGGGCGACCTGACCGGTATCAGGCCCGTCGCCGGGGCGGCCGATCTGGCCGCCGCCACCCGGGAGGTGCAAACGGTACAGCTGAGCCCCGAGGTAACCGGCTACATCGTCGACCTGTGCCGCGGCACCCGCCAGTCCCCCTCGCTCGGGCTCGGCGTGTCACCGCGGGGCGCGACCGCCCTGCAATCCGCCAGCCGGGCGTGGGCGTGGCTGGCCGGCCGCGACTACGTGACGCCGGACGACGTGAAGGCGCTGGCCCGCCCGGCCCTGCGGCACCGGATACAGCTGCGGCCCGAGGCCGAGTTGGAGGGCGCCACGCCGGACGGCATCCTGGCTGGGATCCTGGCGTCGGTGCCGGTTCCCCGGTGAGCGGCCAGGAGGGTGTCACCACGCGCGAGCCGTTCAGGATCATTGTCCAAAACGGCTGCGCAGGATGGCGCCGGCGGGCGCAGCGGGGGTCCGGGGGTCACCCCCCGGGTAGGCACAGCGACAACGGCTGCGCAGCATGGCGCCGGCGGGCGCAGCGGGGGTCCGGGGGTCACCCCCCGGGTAGGCACAGCCAAAACGGCTGCCGCTGGCGGCCACCACACCGCGCCGCCGGTGAGCCGGCCGGTGACGCGTGGCGCTGACCGGGCGCGTCGCACTCGCTGGCCTGCTCGGCGCGGCGGCGGTGCTCGTCGCGGCGGCCGTCGCGCCCCCGGCGGCGCTGCTTGTGCTGCTCGTCTTCGACGGCGCGCTGATCGCGTGCGCCGCGGCCGACCTGGCGCTCGCCGCGAGGGTCCGGCCACTGCGGATCGCCCGCTCGGGCGACGAGCTCGTGCGGCTCGGTGAGACCGCGACGGTCACGCTCACCATCGAGAACCCTGGCCGGCGGATGCGCGGCGAGCTTCGTGACGCCTGGCCGCCGAGCGCGGGCGCGCGGCCGCGACGGGTACCCATCGACATTCCACCGGGTGGCCGGTCGCGCGTCAGCACCACCCTCACACCGGTGCGGCGCGGGGACAAGAAGGCGGCGGTCGTCACGGTGCGATCGTTCGGGCCGCTGCGGCTGGCCGCCAGGCAGGGCAGGCACGAGGTGCCGTGGACCGTCCGGGTCATCCCGCCGTTCGGCAGCCGCCGTCATCTGCCGGAGAAACTCGCCAGGCTGCGCGAGCTCGACGGGCAGCACCGGTCGCTGCGGCGCGGTCAGGGCAGCGAGTTCGACTCGCTGCGTGAGTACGTGATCGGCGACGACGTGCGGTCCATCGACTGGCGGAGCACGGCGCGGCGGGCCGAGGTGGTGGTCAGGACCTGGCGCCCGGAACGGGACCGGCGGCTGCTCATCGTCCTGGACGCGGGCCGCATGTCCGCCGGGCGAGTGGGCGACACGCCCCGCCTGGACTGCGCGATGGACGCCGCGCTGCTGCTCGCCGCGCTGGCGGCGCGGGCCGGTGACCGCGTCGACCTGCTGGCCTTCGACCGACGCATCCGCGCACGGGTCAAGGGCGCCGCTCGTGCGCAGGTGCTGCCCGCCATGGTGGCGGCCATGGCGGGGCTCGAGCCCGAGCTGATCGAGTCCGACTGGGCCGGGATGGTCGGCGCCGTCCTCGGCCTGGCGCGGCGGCGGTGCCTGGTCGTGCTGCTCACCGAGCTCAACGAGGCCGCCATCGAGGAAGGGCTGCTGCCGAACCTGTCCGCGCTCACCACCCGTCATCTCGTGGTGCTCGCCGCCGTCGCCGACCCGCGCACCGGCGAGATGGCCGCGGGCCGCAGTGACGCCGCCCACGTCTACGACGCCGCGGCCGCCGCGCGGGCGCGGGCGCAGCGCAGCCACGTGTCGGCGACCCTCGGGCGCCGCGGTGTGCAGGTCGTCGACGCGCCGCCGGACCGGCTGCCCTCCGCGCTCGCCGACGCGTACCTGGCGCTCAAGGCGGCTGGCAGGCTGTGACCCGTGGTTTAGTGCGTATCCATCCCTAGTCCGCCACGGGCAGGGTGTCGGGCGCCGCATCGATGTCGCCTGACTGCCCGGCACGGACGGCGCGCCGGCCCGCCGCGATCACGTAGGTCAGGAACGCCGCCTCGGCGCCGGCCCCGATCAGGATGCGAGCCCAGGTGGGCAGCGGAGAGGGGGTCACGAACGCCTCGATCACCCCGGACACGAGCAGGACCACGACAAGGCCGAGCGCGAGGCCGATCGTCGCCCTGCCCTCTTCGGCGAGCGCCTGGCCGCGCGGCCGAGGTCCGGGATCGATGACACACCAGCCGAGCCGCAGCCCGGCACCCGCGGCGAGGAACACCGCGGTCAGTTCTAGCAGCCCGTGCGGCAGGATTAGCCCGAAGAACTCGGCCCCCCGGCCGTAGGCGAACATCAGCCCGCCGTCCACGCCGACGTTGACGGCGTTCTGGAGGAGCACGATCAGGGTCGGGATGCCGAGCAGGACGCCGAACAGCAGCGACAGCGCCGCCACCCAGACGTTGTTCGTCCAGACTTTGGCCGCGAACGAGGTCGCCGCGTACTGCGAGTAGTAGCCGCGGAACTCCTGCCGGACGAGCTGCCTGATCTGCGCAGGCGGCGCGATGCCGGCCTGGACGTGCGGCGACCTGGCCACCCACAAGCCGACGATCAGCGCCACGGCGAGCGAACCGGCTGCCGAGCCGAGCCACCACCACCGGGCGCGATAGGCGATGGCCGGGAAGGAGACGAGCCAGAACCGGCCGATGTCACGCCAGGCGGGCGTATGGGCGCCCGTGACGGCCGCTCGCGCCCGCGCGACAAGAGTCGACAGCCGCGCGACGAGCGCCGGGTCGTGTGAGGCCGCGCGGACGGCGGACAGGTGTGTCGCCACTCGCTGGTAGAGGGCGACGAGCTCGTCCACCTCGGGCCCGGAAAGCCGCCTGCGGCGGCTGACGAGATGCTCCAGCCGTTGCCACTCGCGGGCGTGGGCCATCACGTACGCGTCGACATCCACGAAGGGACCTTACGCCCCGGGTAGCCTTTGGGCAGGCTTCACCGTCGCCGCGCCCCGGGCGAGCAGGCCGGGTTTTGCTCAGGGGGGCCGGGCCGAGAAGAGGAGTGATCGTGGCGGATCTCGTCACCGGAGAGGCCGTCATCGTTGACATTCCCTACGCGCGGTTCGGCAGCAGGCTGCTCGCCATCATGATCGACCTGACCATCCAGGTCACCCTGCTCGTGGTCACGCTCGTCCTGCTGTCCCGGCTGGCGAACTCACTCGACGGCGCGGCGCTTGGCGCGATCGGCCTCACCGTGAGCGTGCTCGTCATCGTCGGCTACCCGACGATCTTCGAGACGACCACGCGGGGCCGCTCACCAGGCAAGCTCGCCCTGGGCCTGCGGGTGGTGAGCGAGAACGGCGGGCCGGAGCGATTCCGCCAGGCGCTGATGCGCGGCCTGGCCGCCGTGGTCGAGATCTGGCTGCTCGAAGGCTCCCCCGCGCTGATCTGCTCGCTGCTGTCCGCGAAGGGCAAACGGCTCGGGGACGTCTTCGCCGGCACGGTGGTCATCCAGGAGCGCCTGCCCGCCCGGGGCGGCCCGGTCGCGCTTATGCCCCCGGCGCTGGCAGGCTGGGCGGCCGGTCTCGAGCTTTCCGGGCTGACGGACCAGACGGCGGCCGCGGCGCGGCAGTATCTGGCCCGGTTCTACGAGTTCAGCCCGGCCGCCCGCGACGAGCTCGGGCGCAAGATCGCGTCGGACGTCGCGGCCAGGATCGGCCCGCCGCCGCCACCAGGCACGACGCCCGCCGACTACCTGTCCGCCGTGCTTGCCGAGCGCCGCCGCCGTGCGCAGGCGCGGCTGCCGCGCCCGACCCCGGGATCGCCGTATCCGCCGCCGCCCCCCGCGTGGCCCACGACGCCGCCGCCAGCCGTCCCGGCTCCGCCTGCGCCGCGGGCCGCACCGCCGCCGGCGGCCACGCCACAGCAGAGCGCGCGGCCGGCACGGGCCGGCGAACCCGAGCACCCCGGCTTCGCGCCGCCCGCGTAACAACGCGGCGCCCAACTGGACCCGGTGCGCCGCGTGGCGCGGTGGAGCGCGTGGCGCGGTCTCGGCGAGTGCGTGGAAGCGGGTACAACGGAGGCGATGCCTGTTTACGTCGGGACCTCTGGCTGGCAGTACCGGGACTGGCGGGGAGTGCTCTATCCAGCGGACGTGCCGCAGCGCCGCTGGCTCGAGCACTACGCCGGGAACTTCGCCACGGTCGAGAACAACAACGCGTTCTACCGCCTGCCCGCGCGCGAAACCTTCACCGGCTGGCGCGACAGGACACCCGGCGACTTCGTCATGGCGGTCAAGGCGAGCCGGTACCTCACCCACGTCAGGCGGCTGCGCGATCCGGCGGAACCGGTCGCGCGGCTGCTCGGCGCCGCCGCGGGTCTCGGCGACAAGCTCGGCCCGGTGCTGCTGCAGCTTCCCCCGAACCTCACGGCGGACCCGCCGCTGCTCGACGCGTGCCTTCGTGAGTTCGCGCGGATCAGGGCCGGCGCGGCCGCGATACCTGGCTTGCGCACACCCGTGCGGGTCGCGGTCGAGCCGCGGCACGATTCGTGGTGGAGCAGCGAGGTGCGGCAGGTGCTCACCGATCACCACGCGGCGCTGGTCTGGATCGACAGGCTCGGGCATCCGCTGACCCCCCAGTGGGACACCGCCGGCTGGGGGTACCTGCGATTTCACGAGGGAGCGGCGAACCCGTGGCCACGCTACGGCCGGCCCACGCTGACGTCATGGGCGGAGCGGATCACGCAGACCTGGCCGCGGGACGCAAACGTGTACGCGTACTTCAACAACGATCAGGGGGGTGCCGCGGTCCACGACGCCGCCGCGTTCGCCGCCGTCCTCAGGGACGCCGGCCGCCAGGTAACCCGAACCCCCGCGCCCGACGAGGTTCCAGCGGGTTAGCAACACCAAGCCCCGGCTCCCGGAGCGTTCATGATCCGCTTCTGTGTCACTCTGCCTGCATATAGCGCAGGCAGAGTGACACAGTTGCGGATCTTGGGCTGTTTCCGGTGATCGATGGCCCGTTAGGCGCCA
>WNFJ01173584.1_pt4 | contig 22042 bp, 18 predicted proteins | sample 5400461 | NCBI WGS metagenome assembly WNFJ01 (sample SAMN13153349, study PRJNA577476) | soil metagenome | isolation source: 115 cm saprolite on Douglas fir-dominated hillslope | place: USA:California | collected 2013-09-17
GATGATGGAGGCTGGCGGTAGCGACGCACCGCTGCCCCCGGATCCATGCATGGGCGAAGCCAACTGCTCCCTGGGAACGTGGACCAGCGTGACTCCGTCGCAAATTAGTCTCATTGCGCCATTGTCCTGCGGGAACTTCGGGACAAAGAGCGTGCAAGTTGATTCGATGCGGCCCTCGGACCTCTACGCGATGTTTACGTGCCAGGGCATCTGGAAGTCCACGGACTACGGACAGACATGGCACGGCCCTATCAATACGGGGGCCGGTGGAGCAATGGTTACCGATTGCGCGGGAACCATCACGCTGGCTCCCAACGGCACGGGTGGTTCTCCCATCGTCTATCTCACGTGCATCCGCGGTTCGGGAGACGGCTTCTGGGCGTCGCTCAATGGTGGCACGGACTTCACCCGCTACGTGGTACCCGGCCCCCAGTTTCAGGATTTCTACCCGCCCGTCGTGGACCCATACGACGCCCAACACATTCTGATGGCCGGTCACGGAGTAGATCTTCTCTTTCAAAGTGTCGACGGCGGCAAGACTTGGACAAGTGTGAACCTGGATCCGGGAATGGCGGAGAAAGGAGGTACGGGCGGCATCTATTTCATCAACAAGGGGGATGCTGCGACGACGCGGACTACATGGTTGTGGATGGCGGCGCAGTCTGGCGGCAAAGTTGGCACGTGGCGTACGTCGGACGGCGGCGCAACGTGGACACGGGTCGACCAGTGCGAGCACGTGAATGGAGCGACGCAGATCTACCAGCCGGGAACGAACGGCGTCATCTTCATCTCTGGGCAGTTCTCGAAAGCCGGTGATGGCGTCGTCTTCAGTACCGACTATGGCCAGACGTGGGCGCACGCGGGGCTCGGTACGGTGGAGGCGGTCGTCTTTGGCACGTCAAGGCGTGTGTACGCGGCATTCGGCTGGGCCCCTGGACCTGGCCAAGCGGTCGATCCAACCCTAGAGGTCGGTGATCAACCTGGCACGGGGGCCTGGGCCCGTGTGGCGACACCTCCCGCCATGACCCAGGGGCCGGGCCGAGCTGCAGTCACCAGCGACGGAACGAACAACATCGTCGTGGTCGCAAACTACAACGCCGGGCTTTGGCGCTACGTTGAGCCGGCGAACTAGCCCTCACTCAAGAACGAAAGCCGGACCGTTGGGCGGTCGGATTGTGGGCTCAATCACTTGAGCTCGACGAGCTGTGGGTACCACCGCGTGCACATGAACGCCCAGACGATAATGAACGCGAACATGATCCATTGGACCCGTCGGAGCGCCCTCCGAGGGTGAGCCGACTTCGCAAACCAAGCCGGGACGGCGAAGCTCACAATGACGATCGACAGGAGGATCAGCTTCGACAAGTTAGACGGACATCCGTGCGCTTTGGTTGGACGGAGCGCTCCACACACCCGCCAGGCCCGGCATCCGCAGGGCGATAGCATAGCTAACTGCCATCATGTACATAGGCTTCGGAAAGAATATGCCCATATCGCCATAAAGCTGATTGGCGCACACCACCAGTTGCGCCGCGCCGATCATTGCGACGCCTCTTATTTTTGCGTCCGCGCTGAGTCGTGCGACCCGCGCGCTCAAGAAGACGGCCGTGGGGAAGGCCAACCAGAATCCGGCAAAACCGATGAAGCCGGTGAATGCCAGCAGCGCGAGAATGCTATTGTGAGGAACGTACTGCCACAATTCGAACCCGGAAATATCGTATTTCATGGTGAGCGGAACGTACGGTCGTCCCCAACCAGTGCCGAGCGCAACGCCCGAGTTGTTGGCGGTAAAAATAAGCCCGAGGTTCTCTGCGTTCCGCGCCAAAGTCGACGCGTCTTCTTGCGTCGACACAGTGGACAGGGAGCGCAGCGGCAGGAAGATCCGGTTCCCTCGTCCCCACCCCACCACGACGTACAAGAGCAAAAGCGGCAACGCGAACCTGCCTACGCGGTTGATTCGGCGCTTGGCGGGACCTTGCGGGGTAAGCACGTAAAGCACGACAAGGCCCATCGCCAGCGACACCCACGCCAGACGACGGCTGTTCCACTGGATGGCGACGATGAGAAAGGCGATTACGGCGCCGTTGCGGAGGATCGCTTTTGCCGACCACCTGTCGACCGTATCGACGATCAATACCAGAATGGAAACCACCCATAGGACGGTATCGTCATGGGTTGTGAGGTACCCGCCGCCGGTTCCCACAACATCGCGGCCCCAGGTAAAGTACGAAAGCCAACACATCATTCCGCGATAAATGGAGGCCGCGATGAGCCAGTGCGCCAGCGCCCTGAAGTCTGCGACCGTGCGACACGTGGCTGCCACGGTGAACACGACCAGAACCGTGCTTAGAATCAAGTACGTTTGCCAGCTGGCGTGACGAAAATCCCCGCCGCGCGCCAGTCCGTACGCTTCGCATACAATCGTCGTCGCCAGAATGAGCCAAATGGTGCTCTTCATGGGCTTGACCTGCGGCGCTCGCCCCCTTCCGCCTCTCAACGAAGCGACAACCAGGATCACGAGCATGATTAGATCGAACGGGCGCAGCTTGATTGCTGTGGGCTGGACCAAGACGTTAAGCCACGCGAGCGGCGCTCCGAAAGTCGACGGCTTGGTGTTGTAGGCGGCCCCTTTGTCCTCAATGAACAACAGAAAAAGGAGGAAACCCGTTAAACGCGCCACGCCCCAAGATTAGGAGAGCCGACATGTGCGCGCAACGCAGGAGCTCTGTACCTTACTGCGCTTCCCATCGGTACAGAACCAGCCTTGGGTTGAACCGCGTCGTAGACTCGTGGCCGAGAACCTCTCTCGCCGCCTTTACAAGCACGTCGTGTGGATCGGCAACGTTTGCCGCGATTTCGGACCACAGGTAGTAGACGTGGCGTTTCCCCGATATCAGCGACGCCAAGATGGGCGCGAGCTCTTGGACCGTGGCACCCGGCGCCGGAATGGGCACCACCCGAGTCCGCGGGAAAAGATCGGCCGCGTAATATTCCCAAAGCGATTGGGGCGGGTCACGGAGGGTCATCTGAGAGGACGAGCCGGTGTTGCCGAGCCAAAGCAACGTCGAATCGTCGTCGAGCTCAGATCGAAGCATTGTGGCCGCGCCGCGCCAATCTTCGCGCCGTCCGTACTTTTCCGGTTCGTTGAAGTGAACGATCGCAATGCCGCACACGGCTGCGCCCGCGACGGCGACGATCAGTCGATTGAGGCGCCGCGAAATCGTCATATAAACGGCAGCGACGAGGAGCAGGAGGAACGGCGCGGTCGACGACATGTACTTGGGATGCACGAAGTCGCGACCCAGAACAATCACTGCGACGAAGCTGACCAATGCCGGAACGGTGAAGAGCTCATGCGACAAGGCCACCAGCGGCCGCATCTCTACGCGCCGGTGAACTTTCACGAGTTGCCCGGCCAAGATCACGGCGGGTATGAGCGCCAGGAGCGCGAGAGCCGCGTTCGACTGCAGCGTCGACGCGCGTATCGCGCGGTCAATTCCAAGGTGCGGCAGGCTAAAATAATTAAAGCCGACGCAAATCGCGGCAACGAGCTTTGGCAGCGCGCTGGGCAAGTCCGCCGCCACGAGGTGCGGCGCGCTCGCACCTTCGCGCTGAAATCGTAGGAGATTCGGTATGTCGGGGAGATAAAGGAGGACGATGGCCGTCATCGCCGCGATGCTTTGGCGCAACGGGAGCGACCGCCAGCGCCTTAGGACGGCGACGCCAAAGCCGAATAGGAGAAACCAGTAGTGAACGTGCGTGTACACCCCCGCGATCCCCGCCGCGACAAATGCGGCCCAGGCCGCAAGGGTCGACCGCCCGGTGGACGCATGCTCGACAACCGTGGCGAAGGCCCAGGCCTGCAATAGCGCAATGAGCGGCGCGAGTGAGTACATGCGAAGCTCCTGAGAAAACTCGATGAGCATCGGATTGAAGGCGACGAGGACACCGAAGACGACACCCGCCTCCAGACCGCCGAGCAGTGCGCCGAGTCGAAACGCGACCGGGACCTGCAGTACTCCGAACAACAGCGGGAGTGAGCGGAGCCCCGCTTCTCCGTGAAAGCCTAGTTTTTTCCATAGGTAAAGGAGAGAAAAGAACACCGGACGAAAGCGGTCCTCCGTCGGCGTCAATAGCGAGCTACTGTCGCGCAGAACCGAGAAGCCCTCGTCGCCGTAGAAGCTGGCAGAAAGCCCCGGGAGGCGGACGCACAGCGCGAGCAGCGTCAATCCGACGAGGAGCGGCATCTCGCGCCGCTCTCTCGCGGGAAGGTTCGCAAACATGTCTCAGCCGACCACGGGCGCGCATCGATCACAAGTCCGACATCCGCCCCGTTGCCATCTCCCACCTCTAGGATAAGATCCCGGCTGCAATGGGGCATTATTCGAACGGGGTGCGGCACTTCGCGGTTACACCAAGGTTCTCCGGGGTGGGAGTCGCCAACCAGATTGTCTGGGCCGGGCTAACGCTGGCAGTGGCGGGTTGCTCGAGTTCCCCGAAGACCGCGGGAACCACGCACCCGGGAGGCTCCGGGACGAGTAGCGGAAGTGCCGGATCCGGAGCGACGGCGGTCGTGCCTTCCACGACGCCAACCATCCCGGTCCCCGGGGACGGCATGCCTGCGATGGGCGCGCAGTCGACCCTTCCGCTCGCGCAGGCCGCGGCCTTGGGAACAGTCAACTACGTTCCCAATCGAAGCAGCGTGCGTCTGTACGTTCCCGGAGTCGCGGGGGTTCAGGACTATCGCGTTTTTGCTGACGAGGGTGGGGTGACCGTGCGCGTCGACGCTATGAACCACGAACACGTGGGCGGCGCGACGATCCACTGCGCCGGACTTCGACAGCGCAACCAGTGCGACGATGCTGAGGTCCTTCCCGTTAAATACAACACCGAACAGTTTGACCAGGCCCCGTGCGAGATCAGCGGCAACAACCACAGACCCCACGTAGCCCGATCATTGATGCAAACGATCGAAGTAAACGGGGTGCGTCCCAACACAACGCTGGTCGTCGAGGCCATCGATCGGGCGTGTCCCTTCCCGGGTCTCTTTGGCACGTCCCATAAGGACAATGCGATCACCGCGGGAGACCTCCCATCCCCAGTTCAGGCAGTGGTTAACAACAAGTCTTACAGTCTGAAGCGCTTTCCAACGACATTTCCGCTTCGTACCGAGAGTGAGATCCGGGCCGACTACGGGAGCATGATCTTCAACGGTCAAGGGCCGAACATGCCCACGTTGGATCCAAATTCGCCTTCGTTTCCCGAGAGCCCCTTCGTGCGGGTGGGCCAGCCGGCACCGGCCGACGATCCGGTCGTCCTCGCGCGGGCCATCGTACAAGTGAGCCCGACCGGCACTGCGAACCTCCCCGACGGCTTTACGGCGCAAGACTACTTCGACGACTTCGAGGACAACACGGATCAGCCGGTCTTGCTTCGGGCAGACGACTATGTTCGACAAGTCGTAGGCGTTGGCACGCAAGTGAACGTCTACACGACGAAGAAATGGGTTCTTTACGACGTCGCGAACGCATTCAGCGACTTCTTCGTCGACCGTGGGCAGCTCAACATGGTTTTTGGCGATCCCGCTCAAGGGTCCATGACGCTTCAGGCGATGTACCCGAAGCGACCGGTGCGGCTGCCAACTACAGCGGATCACTACCTCCACGTGACGTACGAGGTCCAGCGCAACGAGACACCGAGGCGCTATGAAAATTTGACGCTCTGCGGCTCCGACCAAATGGGCCAAACGTATGACGGCGAAACGCCGAAGGCTGCGCCACTCCCGCGTCCCGGGTTCATGAACGAAGACGATACGGCACCGACGAGCGTACTGGGATGGAACTGTCTGCTCCTTATTCCGCGCGGAGCCGGCTACGGACTCGTTCCCGGAGGAGACATCCCGTCCCATTCGGATAGCAGTCTGAAGATCACCGTAGTGCGTTCGCATCCTGCGGCGATGCCTGGCGTGCTTGGCGTTTACGACACGTCAAGGGTGACGCGCTTCGCATCGGCGTACGGCCCCAATCAGGACCCATCCTTCATCAAACGTTGGGTTCGACAGATTGACGCATCAGGCAACCCCTCGGGCGTATGGCTCGACGACGAGATAACCGCCTGGCAGCGATCGCGTTTCGACGTATTTGTTCGGCGAGACCGCGTGGTCTTTTACGTTGAGGGCCAGCAACGGATCTGCCAAGACCTCGATCCCACGGCGATGACGATGGCCGAGGGAGCCCTCGGATTTTGGCATATCCTCTATCATACGTCGGCCGAATTCACGGAAATCCGCAATGGCCACGTGGGGGATAATCCAACGACGGACCAGCACCATATTATGCACAACACGCCCTTTGCCGACGAGCGAAGCTATGACAACGTCGGGTTTCGGGAAGAGGTGTCGCTCCCGCCAAATTTCGATGTTGCGCGCTGCTACAAGGTCAACTGATCAATGGCAAAGGTCGCCGCGCTAGTCGTCATTGCTCTCACGGCGAGTTTGGTCGCATGCTCGTCGAGTCCAAATTCGGCGCCCTCGTGCGATCTTCCACGCGTCCCTGCCCAGTACTGCCGGGATGCGCACGAAATGACCCTGCCCGAATCGCTGCCGTTGGCCCGGGGCAACAAGTATGCGGAAGACGCGAACGCGATTACCGTGGGATTTCATCTTTTCTTTTCGAGTCAAAATTTGGGCTCTGGAATCGGATGTGCGACCTGCCACGCTCCTGAGCTTGCATTTACCGATCGACTTTCGGTGTCCAAGGGATTGGGCGTCGTCACGCGCAATTCTCCGACCATCTTCAACGCCGCGAGGTTGCGCGTCATCTTTTGGGACGGCCGCGCAGATTCACTGTGGTCGCAGCCGCTCTTTGCGTTCGAGAACCCACTTGAAATTGGCTCGAGTCGTGTGGCCCTCGCCCATTTCGTCGCGGATAACCAAGCTTTCCGAACGCCTTACGAGGGCGCTTTCGGCCCGCTGCCCGACATGACTTCGTGGCCGGCGACGGGCAAGCCGGGAGACGCGGCCTACGATGCGCTTTCCGCTGACGTCAAGGACCAAATCAATCGCATCGCGGCCAACTTAGGGAAGTCGCTCGAAGCCTACATGCGCAAGGACACGACGAGCCGGGCCCCTCTGGACCTCTTTCTCATTGGCGACTCGTCCCAGATGATTGAGGCCGCGCAGCGGGGCTTGACGGTGTTCCTGAAAAACAAGTGTCAGACTTGCCACGGCGGCCCCATGTTGACTGACGAGAAGTTTCACAATGTCGGTTTTGCCAGCCTGCCCGGCGCCGCTCCCGATCCCGGACGTGCGGGAGGTTTGCCCATCCTGGCGAACAACGTCTTCAATCTGGCGGGCGCATACGCCGATCCCGGGCCCGGGGTACCTGGCTCGATTCCCACGGAGCCGGTAGAAGAGGGAGCATTTCGAACACCGTCGCTGCGCAATGTCACTCGAACTCCGCCTTATGGGCACGATGGCGCACTTGCGACCCTGCCAGACGTTCTCGCGGTTCATGCACCGGGCCTTGGCGCGGGTGACAAGGGCGACCTGCTGGCGTTCATGGAGACGTTGAACGGAGAATACCCCCTCCCTCCTTGGAACAATTGGCCATCCCCCCAATAGCGGTGCGTCGGCGATGAGCCGCCAACCTGCCAACCCGATGCACAAGACCGAGCCCGTCGTGTACCGTGCGGGCACTCGTGAAGGTCTTGTTTCTTTCGCTCGATTTCGTCTTCCCCGCGGATCGTGGGCTCCGAGTGCGAAGCCTCTCACAGCTTCGGGCGCTGTCGTCCATGGCTTCGATCGAGAAGATCACTCTTCTCTCTTTGTCCGAGACCGCAGTCGGAGCCGACCGGCTCAGGGCCCTCGAAGGCGAAGTGCCCAAGGTTCACGCGGAACCCCCAGTTGTGCAGCCGACGCATATGCGACGGTCTCCACGCCACCTGCCACGTCTCATCCGGTTGCGAGTGAAGGGCATCCCGTATCTTGTGGCGAAATGCGACAGCCCTTCAATGCACACGCTCATCGAACGGGTGCTGCGGGCGGAGAGCTATGACGTCGTCTACGTGGGTCAACTCGGCATGGCCACGTATCTTGCCCGTGTCCGGCGCCTTGCCCCGGAGGCGCGCGTGGTCCTGGAGGAACACAACGTCGAGTGGCAAATTTTTAATCAACTTGCCCCTACGTTTCGATCGGGGCTTCGCCAAGCAGCGAAGTGGGAGGCTTGGTCCTTGCGCCGATACGAGCGCCGCGCGCTTCGCGCGGCGGACTCTGTTATCGCGATTTCCGACGCCGACGCCGAGGCGTTCCGGCAATTTGCGGCGACCCCCGCTATTGTCGTGCCAACGTACGTCGAGGCCGGGCCGCCTCGCGTAGAGGGCACGCGCGCCCCGTCTCTTGCGTACACGGGAACGCTCGGGTGGCAGCCGAACGCGCGCGGGCTTGACTGGTTCTGCAAAGAGGTCTGGCCGCGAGTTCGCAAACGGGTGCCCGACGCCACGCTCACGATCGCCGGCCCCGGTCTTGGCCGACGACCTGACGGGTCGCTTGCCGTCCCCGCTAACTGGGACCTTCCCGGGATTACGACCGTGGGATACGTGGACGACCTTGAGGAAGTCTACCGAGGGAGTATCGCAATGGTCGCGCCGATCGTCGGAGGGTCAGGCGTTCGGATGAAGCTGCTGGAGTCGATGAGAGCCGGAATGCCGACCGTAACCACGACAGATGGAGCCGCCGGCCTTGACGTGAAAGACGGGCGGGAGATGCTCATCACCGACGATTCGGACCGCTTCGCGGAGGGCGCCGTTCGCTTGCTGTCCGACCACGGCTTGCGTGCAAGCATTCGCACTGCCGGATACGAGTATCTGCGCACTCACCACTCGATCGCGGCCGCCCGTGTCCGCCTCGAGAAAGCACTCGCAATACGAACCGCGTCGGGCGAATGAGCGCGCACGTCGTCATGTCGGCGACAAGCGCTCACAAGGAGGCTTCGATCCGAGGCCCCGGCGCTGACAATCGCCATCAAGTTATGCCGGGGCTCGACGGTGTCCGCGGGCTCGCAATCCTCATGGTGATGGCCGTGCATTTCGTCGGAGACGTCGTTCCTCAGGACAAAATTGAGCGATTCGCTGCTCGAATCGCGAACTACGGCGTAGGGGGGGTCGACCTCTTTTTCGTCCTATCCGGCTTTCTCATTACGGGCATCCTCTTCGATTCGGCGGCCTCGAGGCACTACTATCGCAACTTTTACGCGCGGCGCACTCTGCGAATCTTTCCACTGTACTATGGGGTGCTCTTCGTTCTCTTCGTGGCCGCTCCCCATTTTCCTGGCTATCCATCGTCGCTGGCTGAGTCCGCGAAGCACCAAACGTGGCTATGGACCTACGGGACGAATTTCTATTTGGCCTTCAAGGGGAGCTGGTCCGCGCTGCCCTACGTGAGCCATTTTTGGTCCTTGGCGATCGAAGAGCACTTCTATCTGGTCTGGCCGCTCGCGATCCGTTCGCTGTCACGTGACAACGCCATGCGATTATGCGTGCTCGCGGTTTTCGTCAGTCTTGGGTTGAGGCTTGTGTCGCTTGCCTTTGGCATGGGTCCCTTCGTGAGATACCTGCTGACACCTTGCCGTCTCGACTGTCTTTGCGCCGGCGGCTTTCTCGCACTGGCCGTCCGTTCCGAATCAGGCCGACGTCGAGTGATGCGAATGGCCCGTTCGCCGTGGGTCTGGTTTGCGGGAGCGCTCACCTTCCTCCCCGCGACGTGGATCATGAGGCCGCCCGTCCTGCAGATGTTCCTGGAGGTGCGAAGCACCATAACGGCCCTATTCTTCGGCGTTGTCGTGGTGCTCGCCGCCATTGGCTCGAAAGACGCCCTCACGGGTCGCTTTTTTCGCGGGAAGGTGCTGACCAGTCTTGGGAAATATAGTTATGGGCTGTACGTGTACCACGGGATTATCGCATATTGGCTTCTCGAGCACGGGTTCGTGGAGCGACTTGCCGCGACGTGCCGTGGGCATCATACTCTGGCGATCGTCGGGTACGCGACGTTTGGAGCCGGCGTGTCGCTGTCGGTGGCCATGGTGAGCTACCACGCGTTCGAGAAGCCATTTCTCCGGCTGAAGTCGTTCTTCGAAGGGTAAAGCGGAGCGCATTGACCGCGCGCGCGCGGCGCGGTACTTTGGGTGTAATATGCGCCGTCGGGGTCATTGTCCGGGCCTTGCGGTTCGGTGCACCACTCTCATGTTGGCCATCGGCCCGCTCCTTGGGCTCGCCGTGTCCTGCGGCAGCGGCGCCAAGCCAGGTGCCGCGCACGCCCCGACCCAGCAGCTCGACTCCGGTGGCGTCGATGCGAACGCCTCGTCGCCCGGAATGGACGCCAGCCAATCACTCGTCGAGACCGGACCGGTGGTCGGCGATTTGCGGATAACGCCCAACCCCCTTCTGTCGAGGGGAAAGCCAATGACGGTTACGTCCGGAGGCCTGAGCCAAAGTACGTCATCCCTTACCAATGGCATTTACAAAGAGGCGGCCTGGGTTGCCACAGTGCCCGCGTCGGCCGCTATCAACCTTGGGCAGGGCCCATCTCAGGTTCTCGTGCGATGGGGAAGCGCGACCAACTCCGGTTTCTCGATCATTCCCGGAATGTCCGGAGGCGTTCCCGAAGATTACGTGATCGAAGTTTCGCCGGATGGGAGTGCGGGGTCGTGGATACAGGCGGTGATGATTTCCGGCCATGCCTGGGCGGAGAGCGCACATCTCGTCCCGTTTCAGGGGAAGTCGTGGCTCCGGGTCACGGTGACCCGAATCGACAATCCGAACAATCAGGTTTGGATTGACGAGATCGACGTTCATGACGCCTCGAACAGTCCGTTCGACACCTGGATGTTCCTCGGCGACAGCATTACCGGCCTTTCGTACGCGCGCGGTGCCCCGCAGCAGCCGAGCTTCGCCGAGAATATACACGCGGCGTTCCCAGCCTACTTCCCTCTCATGGTCGTTGGCGGCGTGGGTGGGAAGGCATCGGACTACGGCCTCATGTACATCGACGAGTGGTTGACGGCATTCCCCGACATGCACTTCTGGATCCTGGGCTACGGAACGAATGAGTCAGGGGGGAACGACTCGACCATGTACCAAGCGAGAATGCAGACGTTGGTGGACAAGATAAGCGCAAAGGGCCACATCGCGCTGATTCCACATATCCCGTACCAGCCCAAGAATCCGAATGTTCCAATCTACAACACTGGGGTCGACGCTGTTGTGGCGAACAACAGTCTGCTGCCCGGCCCCGACTTCTACGGTTGGTTCCAGAGTCATCCGGACGAGCTCGCCGACGGAGTCCACCCCACGCCCGTCGGCGAAGTTGCGATGAACCGGTTGTGGGCCGAGGCAGTGACGCGATTGTACTCGAAGTAGCGGCGCGACTCGTCTCGCCTCCGGCAGACCACTTCACGCCAAGCTGCTCTCCGACCCCTCGGACGCAGACGGCGGGCGGTCGTCCCCTGCTTTGAACAGGCCCGCCAGAGAAACCTTGTCGGCGATCAGAAACACCAATCCCGTCAGGACCTGCTGGCCGAACTGAAGCGCCCAGATCATGTTGGCGTAGGCCGCTGCCCGGACCGCAACGTCAGGGACGTCAAAGGCGCCTGGGATGAAGATCGAGACTCCGAGCTGCGTGAAGAACTGGTTCGTCCCGACCATTCCTGGTCCCGCGGGAATCATGATCCCTACGACCTGACACGCAAGCACGGTGCAGGCCATGAGCGCGCTGAGCCCCAGTTGGAACGCGCCGGCTACCATCCAGAAACCCCACACGTGCAGGGCCCAATACAGCACCGTTAGCGCCAGAAACGCTATGACGCGCCCCAGCGAGCCGAGGTGAAGTCCAAGGATGAACCCATCCAACAGTCTTGCAGCACGATCCGCGAGGCGGCCCGAAAGCGGTTGCAGCGCACGGCGCAGCAAGGTGACGGCGCGAACACGCACGAAAAACGCCAAGACCAGGGCGACGCACAGCGCGGCGAACCCCGCCGTAACGACTACGGCGGCATGCCGAGCAAATTCAGCGGCCTTGCCCGTCGTGGCCAGAAGTCGCAGCGATACGCCCATGGCCATGCTGTCAACAATCCGTTCCACCACGCACGAGGCAAGCGCGCCGCTGCGTCGCAGCGGGGCCCCGTCGCCTCCCATGGGCCGCGAAACCAATAGAGGACGCGCGAGCTCACCAAGTCGCAACGGAAGGAGTACCATCAGCATGAATCCGATCGCTGAGGCGGAGTTCAGGCGGCGGAAACTCACGTGACCGACGGGGGCGAGCAGGAGGCCCCAGCGAAGAGTCTTTACCAAGTGGACGACCAACAGAATGGCCAGATAGCCAAGAACGGGCAGCGGATTGGCAGTCGCGATGACCGCTACCAAGGTGCGTAGGCCGACGTGGCGCAGAGAGAAGAAAATCAGAACACCGCTCACCAATAGCGATATTGCGATTCGAAGGGTGAGCTTGATCGTGCTCATCTTTTTCCAGCTGAAGGGACTCGGTCGGCACGAGAGACTAGGTCAAGACGGAACCGGCGACAGGGCCGCTTTTGGTTTGCGCCGCTCGAGCAGCGTGTCGACGCCAAAAGCGGCCAAGACGGAGAGGCAAGGAAGGATCGGGACGGAATAGCGCCCGAGCGGAACAAGCGCGGCGACGAAGATATTGAGGACGACGATGGGCAGGAGCAAAAGCCAGGCGGGCCGGCCCTCGCTGCGGGCGCGCTTCCAGCCGACGAAGGCCAGAATCCAATTGGCGAGTGCCAAAATGCCAGGGACGAGCGAATTCCTTAGACTCGTCATCTCGTACCAGAAGGTAAACATCCCCACGACGACCTTGCGAATGGTCTCGAACGGGTGTTCGATGATCATCCGTTTCATCTCGCGCCCATTGTTGTCGTCATCCGCAACCTCATCGAGCTCCCAGGTCGTACCTGACTCGGTTGCAATTCGCCGGAACAACGCGTTCGACTCGTTCTCAGCGTCGATGTAAGGCGGTTTCTGCAACGTGGCAAACTCCAAACGGGTGAAGATGTAACCGCGCAGGAAGGCGTCTGGCGTTCCCGGCGTGAGAAGCACGAATCTGCCGCTCGTTCGATAGTTCCTGTACGTCCAGGGTGCAACCATGATCACCATCGTTACGCCGAGCGCAATCACCGCCGGTAGCGTGCTCGGAGCGCCTTTGGATTTTCGCAAACTGCGCACCAACCAGACGCCGGCGTAGATGACGAGGAACGGCAGAACGATGCCCTTCGAGAGGGTCGCGATCATCCCAACCACACCGAGCCATACGCCGTTTGCCGAAGTGGGACGCCTGTAGAAGCGCACCGCGCGCCAGACTGTGACTGTGACCCAAAACGTGAGCCAGTTCTCCATGTGGAGATCGCCGACATAGCGCAGCAGCATCGGGTGCACCGCGCAGAACAAGCCCGCGATCAGCCCCGTTCGGGCGTTGTAGATGTCTCGGCCCATCGTGAAAACGAGCGCGCACGTCCCGACGTGGAAAAGGCACTGAATCAGCTGCACGACGCGATCATTGCCCCCCCAGCGATAGACGATCGAAAGAAAGGTGGGATAAAGCGAGGCCGCCCGACGCGTCAGCTTGTCGAAGCCGTGCTCGACGAAGCCGTGAGCAATCTGGCCGTAGGCATACGGATCCCCGGCGTTGGCCACGAGACCTTGGTTCCTGAATAGAAGAAGGACCGTGGCGAGTGCGGCGACCAGCGCCACGCCGACTACGATCCAAACGTACCGAGTCTCACGAGTTCGTTGTTGGTCGGCGTCCATCTGACTCTTGCCTTGCGAAGTTGCGCTCTCCAGCGCCCGTCGGAGTACGTCACGCTACCAACGGAAGGCGCTCGCCGGTAGTCACTGCGGCCAGACCCGTGCGCCGAGGGCCACCAGTCCAACGAACACCCCGCAGAGCCAACTAACCCGGTCCGTAAGTGCGAACTTCACGGGATCATCTTGCATCTGCCCACGATGCGCCAGAAACCATACCCTGCTGATCCAGTAAAGCAAGACCGGGGCCACGAACCATAACAGCATTGGTGCGTGGTACCTCTCGGTCACGGCCTTGCTGTCGATGTAGAGACAGAACACGAGGACGGCGATATAGCCGGCCGTGGGGCCCATTGAAGCGACCATCTCGAGGTCCTGGATGTGATAGCCGCGACTTTTGAGCTGCCCCCCCTTTGGCATCGATTGGCGCAGCTCGATGTAACGCTTGGCGAACGCCAGGCTCGAGAAGAGGAACATCGAGAAGGCTAGCAGCCAGGCGCTGATTGGAATGCCAGTGGCCATTCCGCCTGCAAGGACGCGGTGCGTGTAGAGCCAAGCCAAAACGACGACGTCCAAGAGCAGTTTGCTCTTCAGGACCGACGAGTACATGAGGGTCGCCACAAAGTAGACGGCGAGCATGCCTAGGAAGCTTCGCGGCAACATGGAGAGAGCGAGGCCGAAGCTCATCAAGATGAGCGCGACAAACAGGGGCGGGCCGTAGACGACGGGAAGATCTCCGGACGCGAATGGGCGCAGCCGCTTGGTATGGTGCGCTCGATCGGCCTCAACGTCCAAGAGGTCGTTGAAGACGTAGCCTGCAGACGCGCACAAACTGAAAGCTAGGGCCGCCAGCCCCGCGGCAATTAGCAAGCCGCTGGATGGGCGGCCCGGAGCCAGGAGTACTGGCAAGACGACGAGCGCATTCTTCGCCCACTGGTGCGGGCGCATGACCTTCACGACCGCCTTGAGGCGTGACGGGTTCGACACGGCAACGCTTAGCTGGTCCATGGTTGGCAGACCGAGGGATAACCCACGCACTCCTCCTCGCTACGGCTTCTGCGGAAGAAACAACGAGTTCGGGCACTGGTCGGTTTCGGCATTGTCACGTTGAAGTCACTGGGGAACCGAGTAACAAGGGCTTGCATGAGTCTCCTCGATTGCTACGGAATCGGCGCCGTGGCCCTCATTGTGCCCGTATTCTACTTTGTTCGAGAAATCCGCACCTATCTCGCTCTGTCGGCGGCAATTGTCGGCACCTTCGGCGCGGCGACGGTCTCGCGCGTGCACTGTGGACAGTGTTCGGAATGGGTCGTTATGGTTGTCGGTCTCTTTCTTAGCGTTTTTGGCCTCCTAATCGTTCGCGTGATGCTGATCCGCAGCGTTAGTCTGCAACTCTTGGCAAAAATTGAAAGCGGAGGCCAAGAGAGTATCGGCGAAGACATCGGACGACGCTTGCTCGACATGCGCTACTTTCACCTGATTCACACGACCCCCGACGGAAAGAGTGCACTTACGGGAGTCGGTCGGTTCGTCGCCGGCGTGGTGGCGACCTTCTATGCGATCTTCCGGATCGGGGGCAAGCGAGCTTGCCCTTCGTGGGGTGAAGTTGCAAACGGGCCTCTCGCGCATTCTCGGCGTTTGGGCCCTGGTATGGGGGCTGGCCGTTTATCCCGTTCTTCGCTGGGGCGACATCGGTCCGCTCGCGTTTACGACCTTCTGGGGCGGAGCCTTTCTCAGCTGGTTCGGCGTCCGTAGCCACATCGAGAGCTCCATCCTGCTTCGGATGCTTTATTTCCTCCGCCGGCAGCCAATGACCGAAGCGCAGCTATTGCGTCAGTACGCGTCCCACTACGGAGACTCGATGCGTTTGGAGGAGCTGCTCCGCGGCGGGATGACGACCAAGAGCGGCGAGCGAACGTCGGTGACTCCCAAGGGGAAAACGATCCTGCGCATCGTTGCAAAGCTTCGTTGATCCGGTCGCGCGAGCGTTGCCTTTGATATAGAAAGTCCTTCGAATGGAGACGGCGGGCCTGAACTTGGATCCCAGCCGGCTGGCCGCCATCGTGTTCGATGTCGACGGGACCCTTTATCGACAGGGCGCCTTGAGGCGATTCATCCTATTGAGATTGTTGAAAGAGGTCCTTCTCAAGCCACAGTCGAGCCTGGCAACGCTCCGCTCGCTGAGCGCCTATCGCCGTGCGCAGGAGCTCTTGCGGGGGGCCGAAGTCGACGGCGCTCTGACCGCTGCGCACTTGCAGCTGGCGTGCGAACGTTCGGGGCAGCCGCTGCATGTCGTCACTCAAATCGTCTCTCGCTGGATGGATCAGGAGCCGCTGCCTTTGCTCGAACGTCTCGTTGCGCCGGCCCTTCGGGGCCTGCTCGAGGCAGCTCGAAGCCGTGGCCTGCGTCTGGGCGTGTTCTCCGACTATCCCGCGGCGGCCAAGCTGGAGGCGATGCGATTGACCGAGTTTTTCGGCGCGGTTGTCTCCGCGCAGGATCCGGCGGTTAATCGCTTCAAACCGCATCCCTCGGGAATCGTTGAGACGCTGCGCCGCTTGGGGGCGACTCCCGGTCAAGCTCTCTACGTGGGCGACCGCCACGATGTTGACGGCCCTGCCGCTCACGCCGCTGGGGTTTCTTGTGTCATCGTAGGACCTAAGGGCACGCACCCGAATCCGTCCGGAAGGTGGACGGCGGTGTCCGACTTCTCCGAGCTCCATACAATGTTGTTCCCAACCAGCTAGCCGAGGTGACAATCCCACGCGCTAGCCATGTGCTCTGACGTCCAAACGGTGCTTCTGGAAGAAGAGAATCACCCCGTAAAACGGCTCGCCATAATATCCTGTTTCGGTGAAACGGACGTGGACGCGATGGCAGCCGGACTCGTGCAGAATGCCGAAGATCCGATTCAGATTGTACCGATTCATCTGCATCATTGGCTCGCCGGGATTCTTGCCTTTGAGCAAGTTTCGAGCAGCGTACGAGAGCGGTATCTTTTCATAGGCTACAGTGAGAAGCCGGCGGCTGAGCGCTGTCTTCGTAGCCCAGGAACACGTGAAGTGCACTACCCCAATGCCATCAGCCATTAACAAGGCGATCATCCGCCTGAAGATCTCTTCGCCGCGCTTGGGGGGGATATGCTGAAAGACGATGAACGAGTGGATGAACTCGAGGGGTCCCGACACCATAGACAACTTGTCGTCGCCACGCGCGAATGTCGCGTTAGAAATCCCTTGGTCGTGGCAATTTTTTCTCGCCTCAGCGAGCATCGCTTCCGAAACGTCGACACCCACCACCGACTTGCAAACCCGCGCGAACGGAATCGTGAGCCGGCCAACGCCGCATCCGAAATCGAGCCCCCTCGCTGACTGGAGGGAAACGTCCAAGTGGTCGCGAAGCGTACTGACGACGAAATTGACGTAACGCTTACCTGTATCGAAGAACGCGTCCTTTGCGTCGCCCGTCAGTTTGTCGTTGCGGTACTTCTCCAGCGTAAGCACGCCAAAGTACGGGGCCTTTTCCCCGAAGTACCTCCAGGTCTTGTCGCTGTCGCCAACAAACATCGCGAGTCCGCTAGGCCAGCGCCCCGAGCCGGCCTTGCTAGCAACCATGGCAGGTATTTCTGGTCGGCTCAAGCTTCCGAGCGCCCGATTCTGTTTGCGACAAGATCGACGGCGGCGGGCTCGGGCGCTCCTTGCTGCGGTGATTCCACTTCATTACACTCAACTCCGCGCCTCGGGCGAAGAGCCCGGTCCAGAGGTCTAGCGCACCGAGGGCAGAGCCACCCCCATGCAGATAACCAACCAGACACAGGTCGGACCTGGGACGACCGCACAAGACCACGGGGAGACAGACCACGCGCAAGCGCGAGAGTTCTTTGCGGAGAATGGCTACGCGATCTTCAAGAACGTGGTCGCCAAGGACAAGCTTGCCGCGCTTCGTGTGTCGATTATCGAGGAATTCGAACGCTCCCAGCGTTCGGGAGGTCTGTTCGCCGGAGGGGGTCGGGTAAGTGGGCACCTCAATTGCTTTCCGGGCGAAGAGTCGCGTTTCGCCTACGATACGCTCCAGGAGCGCGGCATCATCGACTTTGCCAAGGCGATGTTGCGCAACTCTCCTGATCCACTCTATGTCGGATGCAACCTGAATCTTCCGAACAGCGTCACCCAGCACTATCACGTGGATAGCGCCTACACGGAAGAGTTCATGATCGTGAACGTTGCCGTGGTCGACACGGATCCGGTGAATGGCGCGCTCGAGGTCGCCCCCGGAACACAACGGAAATTTTACAAATACTGGCGCTTCGCCGTGGAGCGACCTCACCGGTTCGGCATCCAATTGACGCTCGCCCAGGGAGACGTCATCGTGCGGTCGTCCAATCTGTGGCACCGGGGCATGCCGAATCGCTCCCCTGCCCCGCGTCCGATGTTCGCGCTGACCATGGGAGACAGGCGGGCGCCGGCGCCGCCGGGCGATCCATTTCGAATCAACGACGGGAAAATTAAGTTTTATCCGAATTGGTTTCGGCCCAACCTCCTGGGTCGACTGCGCGAACGAACCTTCGTGGCCGCGCCATTTACGTATTCTGGCTATCGATTCGTCCGATCCCTGTTCGGGAATAAGGGTTACGGAAACCCGCTTCCGTGAGTGGCGGGCGACATGTCAGCCGCGTTCGCCTCTCAGCTCGGTAACCCCGAGCTTGAGAGCCTAGCCAGACGGGCCCATGCTCGAAGCGCAAAAAATTCGAGGATGCCGTAGCGAGTCCGGTACATGTCGTACATCGCTCGGTAGGTCGCGGACCACACACCGGGTTCGACGTTCTGGCACAGAGACGGCAGCCCGGTCTGGTGACGCAGCACAGGACGATCGACGAAAACGGCCCCGTGGGCGCGAATCGCCCGTAGAAAGAACTCATATCCCTCGGCCATTGCCAGAGATCCGTCGTAGCCGCCGATGGCTCGAGCGACGTCTCGTCGAATCAGGCACGCGGAGTTAATGAACGGAGCCGTTCCGAAAAGGATTTCACGGGAAAACTTCAGCCGCGAACCGTTGCATTTTCGCGCCGAGGACGCGGCCTGGCTGTAGTGACTGCGCTCGCGTGCAAGCACTTCGGCGTCGTCGCCGAACGGGTCGACCACCCCGAACGCGGTCCCCACGCCGGGCTGCGCCTCGAGGGGTGCACGAAGCCAGGCCAACGCGTCGTCGTGAAGGGCGTCGTCGTCGTCCAAAAAGTGGAGGAACCGGCCGTTGGCGCGCTGAATCCCTTCGTTGCGCACGAGCGCGGGACGTCCTCGCGACGGTGTCTCCCTCTTGATGTACACGACTCGAGGGTCCGAAATAGATGCGATAGCCTCACGCGCGGAGCCCTCCTCGGTATCGTCCAGGACGAGTACTTCCAGGCGTGTATCCCTTTGGCTGAGGGCGCTCGCTACCGCCCGGACAACGAGCTTCTCACGGCGATGAGTCGGAACGATGACGGATACATCGGGATCTACCAAAATAGCCGACCATAGCAGGCTAAATAGCACAGCGGGAAGCAGTTTCCACGGGGAGCAGAGGGCTCTCTCTGCCGGCCGGCCGGCGTCGCGAATACTTCAGCCGCGGGCGGAGCTTCAGTCGGAAATCGACCCGTCCGCTCTAGCCGCGCGACCGTCGAGACATGCGTCGACGGCGCTCTTTACGTCGCGACAAAATTTGTCCAGCGTGTGCCACTTCTCGACGTAAGCGCGCGCGCTTCGGCCCATCTCTTTCGCGCGCTCGGGATCGTTCCAAAGCGTGACAATCGCCTCGCGCAATGCCTTCGAGTCGCCAACGGGCACGAGGAGTCCGGTGATACCGTCTTGTATGACGTCTACCTGGCCGCGCGTGCGCGAACAAATGACCGCTTTGCCCATCGCCATGGCTTCGAGGATTACCGTTATCCCGTTGTCGGTGTCGGAGGGTTGCAACGGAACGATGACGAATCGCGACCGTGAGTAAAGGTCCCGTAGCTCGGTCGCAGTTTTTCGTCCGGCCGAAATGGTTCCACTCGCACCGGCCGCGTACGCCTCGATGCGTACGCGGCGCGCGAAACCGAGTCGATCGATGCGCACGTGGTCGCTCGCGATGTGACAGGGAATGCCCGTCCCTCGCAGCGCTTCAATGAGCGTGGGATAATCGCGCATCTCCGACCCCGCGCTGCAAACCTGGTCGGTCTCAACCTCGCGCGGCTTCCAGAAGAGTTGGTCGACGAAATGCCTGACGAGATATATTTTCTCGGGAGGGATGCTCAGACGCTCGATGGCGTACGCGCGCTGGACCGAACTCCACGTCACGATGGCACGTAGACTGTCGCCGAAGGCATGCATGGGAACGCGGATGCTCGGCCTCGAAAACCAATACATCATGGCGACGTGCGGTTTCCTGGACCCAAAGAGTCGATCCAGCGTCATGAGTGCCAGCGAAACGCGGTCGCTCCAGGTCACGACGACGTCGTAGTCGTCGCAGAGTCGACGAACGGTCATCGCCAACCGTACCCATGGTGGAAGAGCACGGGAGATCGCAAGACCCTGGAAGGAGTCCAAAGTCGATTCGTCGTAGCGTCTCGCGAAAAGATCGTCGAAAAGGTACGCGCGCGGAGCTGCCGTAGCTGCCGGGTCACGCGCGCGCTCGGGAGTGCGTCCTTGGACCGCCAGCGCCATTCGTCGCATGCTCGCTGCGCCGCTGTATGGCAGATGTTAACGGATGGCTCAAGTCCGCGCCGCCCGGACGGACTTTGTCTTCTACGATGTGCCAAACGGGCGCTGCCGTGTTTCAGGATCGTTTCTCCGACGTCCGGCCGTCACCCGATTGACGCGCCAGGTGCGGAACAAGGAGCCTCAGCCACTGGGCGCGAGGCAGACCGATCGTGTATCCTGTCGGCTGCCCGATATCGGGTCGCGGTAAAACCGTCGACCTCTCCGTGCATGACGAACAAATCGAATCACCGCCTGACCACGGCATGGTCCGCCTGGCTCGATCCAACGCAGCTGCTTAGTTCGATTTATTTGAGCGGTTGTGACCGTGTCGGCAAGGGGACCCGTGCCCTGGGACGACCTCTGGTGCACAACGAAGGCCGGGTCGAGATTGGTAGCAACACGACGATTCGATCCCTGGGTACACCCGTTCGTCTCACCGCCACCTCGGGGGGCACAATCTCGATCGGCGACGGTACGATCATTGACGTCGGGGCGAACCTGTTTTCGGATGCCTCGGTCCGGATCGCAGACGAGGTTGTGCTCGGGCCCAATGTGACAGTGTGCGATCGAGACGAAAACGGGCGGGTCGGCGAAGTCGTCATTGAGGCGGGTGCGCGAATTGGGGCGGGTGTACGCGTCATCGGGCCGTGCCATATCGGCCGTGGTGCGGTTGTGCTGGCCGGTGCTGTGGTTCGCGGTTACGTCGCAGAGGGCGCCGTCGTAACGCCCGACCGCGCAGAGAGCCTCATCAATGGCGTTTCGTTTTTGGGGCCGCCTGTCGATTCCAAAAAAAAGGCCAACGGCTTCGAACAGCGAGCGCCCCGTGCGGTCACATCCCCGGTCCGTCGCGCGCTTGCTGTCCTGGCGGCCGACTTCACCGTCGACGAGCTCGCTGATCATCTAGGCGAACCACAATACGACGGGCTGGCGATTCAGGCCGAGGTTGCCCCGTTCGATCAGACCGTGCCAACGCTCGTGGGCCTCCAGGCGCGTGAGCCGAAGGTAGATGTCGTGGTTGTGTGGACTCGCCCCGAACGAACGTGTGCTTCTTTTCGCGAGCTGATGCTCGGCGGTGAGCCCGACCCCGGTCAAATCTTTGCCGAAGTGGATGCCTTCGTCTCTCTTCTCAAGCAACACGCAAACGCGGCTCGCTTCGTGTTTGTTCCGAGCTGGGTCATCTACCCGTCGTATCGAGGGTTGGGGGTACTCGAATTCAGGGGCTCTCAGGCGACCAGCATGCTCCTGCGCATGAATTTGCGCTTGGCCGATGGCTTGTCAGACACCTCGAACATCTTCATGCTCGACGCGCAGCGTTGGATGGCAGCGGCGAACGACGGCGGATTCGACCCAAAGCTTTGGCACGCAGCAAAGGTGGCCTTCACCACCGGGGTCATGTCCGAGGCGGCCCGCGATATTTTTGCCGCTCTGCGCGGCGTGCTCGGGATGTCCCGAAAGTTGATCGTCGTCGATCTCGACGACACCGTTTGGGGCGGGATTGTCGGCGACGTTGGCTGGGA
>WNFJ01612822.1_pt1 | contig 22038 bp, 17 predicted proteins | sample 5400461 | NCBI WGS metagenome assembly WNFJ01 (sample SAMN13153349, study PRJNA577476) | soil metagenome | isolation source: 115 cm saprolite on Douglas fir-dominated hillslope | place: USA:California | collected 2013-09-17
GTGATGGTTACGCACAGTGACGGTAGGCCGCGAGGCCGACAAGGTCAAGCCGAATGGCAAAAAGCGGATGAACTTACGCGCCGCGGCGCATCGCCGCGGCGCGCGCCGGCGGTCCGTTCCAGGTCATAGGAAGCCCGTCGGGGCAGGGGATTGCGGATGCCTGCGTTCGCCGCGAATCGCCGCTGGGGCGTGCAAGATACCGCTAGATCAGGACATCAGGTGATAAAAATTACTCATCGTCACGGCGTGTACCGGCCAGTCGGCCCGGCCAGTAGGCTTCCGGCTGGTACGGTGGTCCGAACTGACGTCCTTTAAGGCCCGTCCGGTGAGGCGGGAAAGGAGGTCCATGGTGCATGTGGCCGATCAGGCCGGGCGCGATCAGCGTCCCGGCCGTCCTCGCCCCGCCGCCGCGCCGCCGCGGGCCGGGCGGCGGCAAGATGGTCCGCGCCGGGATGCCGAGCGCCGGGGCGAAGCGCAGGCCAAGGCGGTGCTGGAGCCGGCCGAGATCAGGCGGGCGCTGACCAGGATCGCGCACGAGATCCTCGAGCGAACCAACGGCGCCGGCGACGTTGTCCTGCTCGGCATCCCGACCAGGGGGGTGCCGCTCGCGCAGCGGCTGGCCGAGCGCCTCGAGCAGGTCGAGGGGCGCGCGATTCCCGCCGGATCGCTCGACATCACCATGTACCGGGATGACCTGAGGCTGCGGCCCGCCCGTGCGCTCGGTCACACCGAGGTCCCGGCGGTCGGGATCGACGGCAGGATCGTGGTCCTGGTCGATGATGTCCTCTACTCGGGCCGTACCGTCCGGGCCGCGCTGGACGCTCTGGGTGAGCTCGGCCGCCCGCGCGCGGTTCAGCTTGCGGTCCTCGTCGACCGCGGGCACCGCGAGCTGCCGATCCGGGCCGACTACGTGGGCAAGAACCTGCCGACTTCCCAGCGCGAGATGGTCCGGGTGCTGCTCACCGAGGTGGATGGCCAGGACGCGGTGCTGCTGAGCGCCCGCTCCGGAGCGAACGACCGGGAGGGGTCATGAACCGCCACCTGATCTCGGCCGCCGACCTCAGTCTTGACGATGCCCTGCTCATCCTCGACACCGCCGACGAGCTGGACCTCGTAGCCGAGCGGCCGGTCAAGAAGCTGCCCACGCTGCGCGGCCGCACGGTCGTCAACCTCTTCTATGAAGACTCGACGCGGACCAGGATCTCCTTTGAGGCGGCGGCGAAACGGCTGTCCGCCGACGTGATCAATTTCTCGGCTAAGGGATCCAGCGTCGCGAAAGGGGAGAGCCTGAAGGACACCGCGCTGACCCTGCAGGCAATGGGCGCCGACGCCGTGGTGATCCGGCACGGCGCATCGGGCGCGCCGCACCGGCTCGCGCGCTGGGTGAAGGGCAGCGTCGTGAATGCGGGAGACGGGGCCCACGAGCATCCGACGCAGGCCCTGCTCGACGCGTTCACCATGCGCCGCAGGCTGGGCAGGCTGGAAGGGCTCCGGGTAAGCATCGTCGGCGACATCCTGCACAGCCGGGTCGCGAGGTCAAACGTGCTGCTGCTGAGCACGCTCGGCGCGGAGGTCACGCTGGTCGCGCCGCCGACGCTGCTCCCGGTCGCCGTCGGCAGCTGGCCCTGCTCGGTCGGCTACGACCTGGATGCCGCCCTGCCCAAGGCCGACGTGGTGATGATGCTGCGGGTCCAGCAGGAACGGATGAACGCTGCCTACTTCCCGAGCGTGCGCGAGTACAGCCGCCGGTACGGGCTGGATGCTGGCCGGATGGCGCTGCTGCCCGACCACGGCATCGTAATGCACCCCGGGCCGATGAACCGGGGAGTGGAGATCGCAGCCGAGGTGGCCGACTCGGTCCGGTCCACGATCGTCGAGCAGGTGGCCAACGGGGTCAGCGTGCGCATGGCCGTGCTGTACCTGCTCCTCGGCGGATCGGGGGCCGCGTGATGACTGGCCCAGGGGCCGCCGGGGCGTGGCTGATCAGGGGGGCCAGGCCGCTGGGCGGTGATCCCGCCGATGTCCTGATCTCCGGTGGCGCGATCGCCGAGATCGGGCGCGACCTGGCCGACGCGGCCGCGCAGCGCCTGGACGCCGACGGGCTGATCCTGCTGCCCGGGCTGGTCGACCTGCACACGCACCTGCGCGAGCCCGGCCGGGAAGACGCCGAGACCGTGCTCACCGGCACCGCGGCGGCCGCGCTCGGCGGCTTCACAGCGGTGCACGCGATGGCCAACACCGATCCGGTCGCCGACACGGCGGGCGTGGTGGAGCAGATCTGGCGGCTCGGCCGCCAGGCGGGCCTCTGCGACGTGCATCCCGTGGGCGCGGTCACCGCAGGCCTGGCCGGCACCCGGCTCGCCGAGCTGGGCGCCATGGCCGACTCGGCCGCCCGGGTCCGGGTCTTCTCCGACGATGGCCGGTGCGTGCATGACGCAGTGCTGATGCGGCGCGCTCTGGAGTATGTCAGGGCGTTCGGAGGGGTGATCGCGCAGCACGCCCAGGAGCCGCGGCTTACCGACGGCGCGCAGGTGAACGAGGGGGAGATCTCCGGCAGGCTGGGCCTGGCCGGCTGGCCGGCGGTCGCCGAAGAGGCGATCGTCGCCCGCGACTGCCTGCTCGCGGCCCACGTCGGATCCGCGCTGCACGTCTGCCACGTCTCCACGGCCGGGTCGGTGGAGATCCTCCGGTGGGCGAAGGCCAAGGGATGGCAGGTCACCGCCGAGGTGACCCCGCACCACCTGCTGCTCACCGAGGAGCTGGCCACGGGATACGACCCGGTGTTCAAGGTCAACCCGCCGCTGCGCACCGCCGAGGATGTCGCCGCGCTGCGGGCCGCGCTCGCCGACGGGACGATCGACTGCGTGGCCACCGACCACGCCCCGCACCCGCTGGAGGACAAGGAAACCGAGTGGGTGGCCGCGGCGTTCGGCATGACCGGGCTGGAGACCGCGTTGCGGGTGGTCCACGAAGCGCTGGTGGAGCCGGGGCTGCTCGACTGGGCCGGCGTCGCCGACCGGATGTCAACCCGGCCGGCCGCGATCGGCCGCCTGACCGGGCACGGCCGGCTGCTCCCGGGCGAGCCGGCCAACCTGGTGCTGTACGACCCGTCGCCCCGGGAGGCCGTCGACCCGGCGGCGCACGCCTCCCGGAGCCGCAACACGCCGTTTGCCGGGATGGTCCTGCCGGGACGCGTGACGGCGACGTTCCTGCGCGGAATCCCGACCGTCATGGACGGGAAGCTGGCCCGGTGACGGATGACGGCCCGGGGACGGAGGATGGGCGGGTGACTGCGGGCGGGGCGGTGCTGGTCCTCGAGGACGGCGTGGTGTTCCGCGGTGCGGCCTACGGGGCGGACGGCGAGACATTCGGCGAGATGGTCTTCAATACCGGGATGACCGGGTACCAGGAGACGCTGACCGACCCGTCGTACTGCGGGCAGATCGTCGCGATGACGGCGCCGCACATCGGCAACACCGGCGTCAACGACGCCGATCCGGAGTCCCGGCGGATCTGGGTGAGCGGCTACGTGATCCGCGAGCCCGCGAGGATCTTCTCGAGCTGGCGGGCGGAGCGCAGCCTCTCCGACGAGCTGCGGGCTCACGCCATCACCGGGATCGCGATCACCGGCACCAGGGCGCTGACCAGGCACCTGCGGGAGCGCGGCGCGATGCGCGCCGCGATCAGCACCCGGGAGGCCGATCCCGGGCGGCTGCTGGAACGGGTCCTGGCCAGCCCGCGGATGGCCGGCGCCGACCTGGCCCGCGAGGTGTCGACGGCCGAGTCCTACGTGGTCAGCCCCCCTGTGGGCACGCCGGTGCGGTACCGGGTCGCAGCCGTCGACCTGGGCATCAAGGCCGCGACGCCCCGGTCCATGGCGCGCCTGGGCTGCGAGGTCACGGTGCTGCCCGCGGCCAGCACTGCCGCGGAGATCCTCGCCTCCGGCCCGGACGGCGTGTTCTTCTCCAACGGGCCCGGCGACCCGGCCGCCGCCGGCTACACGGTCGAGGCGATGCGCGGGGTGCTCGCCGCCGCGATCCCGGTGTTCGGGATCTGCCTGGGCAACCAGATCATGGGCCGGGCGCTCGGCCTGGACACCTACAAGCTGCGCTTCGGGCACCGCGGCGTCAACCAGCCGGTCGCCGACCTGCGGACCGGGCGGGTGCAGATCACCAGCCACAACCACGGGTTCGCGGTGGCCATGCCGGGCCTGGCGGGCGGTGACGGGACGGGCGGCTTGGCGGGCGCCGGTTCGGCGGGGGCCGGTTCGGCGGGCGGTCAGTCGGCGGGGGCCGAGGCGGCCGCGCGCGGGGCTGGCGAGTGGGCCCCGCGCGCAGAGGCCCGCCTGGCCCGGCCGGAATCACCCGCCCGGTTCGAGACCGCCTTCGGCACGGCCGAGGTCACCCACGTGAACCTCAACGACGGCGTGGTCGAGGGGCTGCGGCTGCTGGACGCGTCGGCGTTCAGCGTGCAGTACCACCCGGAGGCGGCGCCAGGCCCGCACGACGCGGCCGGTCTGTTCGCCGAGTTCTGCGAGCTCATGGAACGTGCCCGGTGAGCGCCCTCAGACAGCGGCTGGTTAGCGGGGAGGGGGCTCGGCCAAGGCGCTCGTTCATGATCCTGGACCCAAACCCACGCTATGAGTGGGTTTCAGTCCGGGATCATGAAATCGGGCCCCGCGCAGCGGCCTATCCCGTTAGGCGAGGGTTCTCTGGTGCGGATGTGACGAGCGTGGCGTGCGTGGCCGAGTTGAGTGGCGTCGGCGCCCGCAGCGATGGTCCGCACGCCTGCCGCGGTGGTCCGCGCGCCTGCCGCGGTGGTCCGCGCGCCTGCAACCGGGGGTGTGCGCGGCCGCACTGGCGGGTCGCGGGGAGGGGGCACCGTGCCGAGGCGCGCTGACCTGAACTCGGTCCTGGTGATCGGCTCCGGCCCGATCGTGATCGGCCAGGCCTGCGAGTTCGACTACTCCGGCACCCAGGCCTGCCGCGTGCTCCAGGAGGAGGGCATCAGGGTCAGCCTGGTCAACAGCAACCCGGCGACGATCATGACGGACCCCGAGTTCGCCGACGCGACCTACGTGGAGCCGATCACGCTGGATGTGCTGGAGAAGGTGATCGCGAAGGAGCGGCCGGACGCCGTCCTGCCCACGCTCGGCGGCCAGACCGCCCTGAACGCGGCCGTCGCCCTGCACGAGTCGGGGACGCTGGCCCGCTACGGGGTCGAGCTGATCGGCGCCGGCATCGAGGCGATCAGGGCGGGCGAGGACCGGAGGCGGTTCAAGGAGATCGTGACCGGCCTCGGCGCCGAGGTTCCGGCCAGCCGGGTCTGCCACACGCTCGGCGAGTGCGAGCAGGCCGCGAGCCAGCTCGGCTACCCGCTGGTCGTCCGGCCGTCGTTCACGCTCGGCGGCCTCGGGTCCGGCATCGCCCGCGACTCACGCGACCTGCACCGGATGGCCGGGGCGGGCCTGGACGCCAGCCCGGTCACCGAGGTGCTGCTCGAGGAGTCGATCCTCGGATGGAAGGAGTTCGAGCTCGAGCTGATGCGCGACCGCCACGACAATGCGGTCATCGTCTGCTCGATCGAGAACATCGACCCGATGGGCGTGCACACCGGCGACTCGGTCACGGTCGCGCCCGCGATGACCCTGACCGACCGGGAGTACCAGCGGATGCGCGACATCGCGATCGCGACGGCTCGCGCGGTCGGCGTGGATACCGGCGGCTGCAACATCCAGTTCGCCGTGCATCCCGGCAGCGGGCGGATGGTCGTGATCGAGATGAACCCGCGGGTGTCCCGGTCCAGCGCGCTGGCCTCGAAGGCGACCGGCTTCCCCATCGCCAAGATCGCGGCGCGCCTGGCCATCGGCTACACCCTGGATGAGATCCGTAACGACATCACCGGCGAGACCCCGGCCTGCTTCGAGCCCGCGCTCGACTACGTCGTGGTCAAGGTGCCCAGGTTCGCCTTCGAGAAGTTCCCCGGCGCTGATCCGGTGCTGACCACGCACATGAAATCGGTCGGCGAGGCGATGGCGATCGGCCGCAGTTTCCCCGAGGCGCTGCAGAAGGCGCTCCGCTCGCTGGAGCATCCCGGCGCGCCGCTGCGCTGGGGCGAGCCGCCCGGCGACCCGGCGGAGCTGCTGCGGCGGTGCGCCAGCCCGCACGACGGCCGGATGGCCACGCTGCACCAGGCGATCCGGGCCGGCCTGACTGTGGCCGAGCTGGCCGAGGCGACCGGGATCGATCCCTGGTTCATCGACCAGATCAAGGGCATCGAAGAGCACGCAGAACGGATCCGCGCGGGCAGTTCAGACCCGCCCGCGCGATCCGGGGGCGCGCCTGCGGGGCCGGGCGCCGCTGCGATCGCGCTGGCGGGGCCGGGTACGGTCCCGGGGCCGGACGCGCCGGAGGCCGGGCCGCTGACCGCTGACGTGCTCCGCGCCGCCAAGGGCGCGGGGTTCTCCGACGCGCAGGTCGCCCAGATCCGGGGGACGACCGAGGCCCGGATCCGGGCGCTGCGCCAGGACCTGGGCGTGCGGCCGGTGTACCACACGGTGGACACCTGCGCAGCGGAGTTCGCCGCGCGCACGCCCTACCTGTACTCGACCTACGACGCCGAGACCGAGGTACCCGCGGGGGACCGCCCCAAGGTGATCATCCTCGGCAGCGGCCCGAACCGGATCGGCCAGGGCATCGAGTTCGACTATGCCTGCGTGCACGCCTCGTTCGCGCTGACCGCGGCGGGCTACGAGACCGTGATGGTCAACTGCAACCCGGAGACCGTCTCCACCGACTACGACACCTCCGGCCGGCTGTACTTCGAGCCGCTCACCCTGGAGGACGTCCTGGAGGTGGTGGCCGCGGAGCAGGCCAGCGGGCCGGTCGCCGGGGTGATTGTCCAGCTCGGCGGGCAGACGCCACTCGGCCTGGCCCGGGCGCTGGCCGCGGCGGGGGTCCCGGTGGTGGGCACGCCGCCGGAGGCCATCCACCTGGCCGAGGACCGGGGCGAGTTCGGCGCGGTGCTGGCGGCGGCCGGGCTGCCCGCGCCGCGTTACGGCACGGCGACATCGCTGGCGGAGGCGAAGGCGGTCGCCGCGGAGATCGGCTACCCGGTGCTGGTCCGGCCCTCCTACGTGCTCGGCGGCCGCGGCATGGAGATCGTCTACGACGACGACACGCTGGAGGCGTACGTCGCCCGGGCCACCGAGGCCAGCCCGGGCCACCCGGTGCTGATCGACAGGTTCCTCGATGATGCGATCGAGATCGACGTGGACGCCCTGTACGACGGCGAGGAGCTCTATCTGGGCGGCGTGATGGAGCACATCGAGGAGGCCGGCATCCACTCCGGCGACTCGGCCTGCGCGCTGCCGCCGATCACCCTGGGCCGCGAGTACATCCGCGAGATCAGGCGCTCGACCGAGGCCATCGCTTCCCGGGTGGGGGTACGGGGGCTGCTGAACGTGCAGTACGCCCTGGCCGGAGGGGTCCTGTACGTGCTGGAGGCGAACCCGCGCGCCTCGCGGACCGTGCCGTTCGTGTCCAAGGCCACGGCGGTCCCGCTGGCCAAGGCCGCGGCCCGGATCATGCTGGGCGCGACGGTGGCCGGGCTGCGCGACGAGGGCCTGCTGCCCGCCTCCGGTGACGGCGGCGCCCTGCCGCTCGACGCGCCGATCGCGGTCAAGGAGGCGGTGCTGCCGTTCGGCAGGTTCCGCAACGCGGCGGGCGAGGGGGTCGATACCGTGCTTGGCCCGGAGATGCGCTCGACCGGCGAGGTCATGGGGATCGACGAGGTGTTCGGCACCGCGTTCGCGAAGTCCCAGGCCGCCGCGTACGGGTCGCTGCCGGTCAAGGGCCGCGCGTTCGTCTCGGTGGCCAGCAAGGACAAGCGGTCGATGGTGTTCCCGGTCAAGCGCCTCGCCGACCTGGGCTTCGAGATCTGGGCCACGGCGGGCACCGGAGAGGTGCTGCGCCGGAACGGGGTCCGTGCCACGATCGTGCGTAAGCACGGTGACGGCCCGGGGCCGGACGGCGAGCCGACGATCGTGGAGCGGATCCTGGCCGGCCAGGTGGATCTCATCGTGAACACGCCGTTCGGCAGCCCCGGGCAGTCCGGGCCGCGGCTGGACGGCTACGAGATCCGCACCGCGGCCGTGCGGCGCGGCGTTCCCTGCATCACGACGACGGCCGGCCTGGCGGCGGCCGTTCAGGGCATCGAGGCGATCAACTCCGGCGAGGTGGGCGTGCGGTCATTGCAGGAGCACGCGGCGCGATTGCGTCAAGCTGGGAGTCGCCCCTCCGGGGGAGCACTGCGTGAGGCGGGTGGCCCGTCGTGACGCACGGCGACGGCGAGGCGGAGGCGGGCCCGGTCCAGGTGCGCGGGACCGTGCTGACGGTCCGGCGGGTGGACGCCTATTACGCGATGACGGTCGTGGCGCCCGGCATCGCGGCGCGATTTCGGCCCGGCCAGTTCGTGGCGCTCGCCGTCGGCGGCCCGGTCACGTCGATGCTGCTGCGGCGCACGTTCTCGATTCACGATGTCCGGCCTGATCACGGCGGCACCGTCGAGTTCGTGTTCGCCGCGACCGGCGCGGGGACCCGGTGGCTGGCCGAGCGCCGCGCCCGGGACGTCCTCGATATCACCGGGCCGCTCGGGCGGCCGTTCCCCGTCCCGCGTGATCCGGTCAGCTGCCTGCTGGTGGGCGGCGGCTACGGCAGCGCGCCACTGTTCTCGCTGGCGAACAGGCTGCGCGAGCGCCGGTGCTCGGTCGACTTCCTGCTCGGCGCGGCCACCGGGGACCGGGTCTTCGGCGCGCTGAGTGCCCGGCGGACCGGTCGCACGGCCACCATCACCACCGAGGACGGCTCGCTGGGCGCCCGCGGCGTCGTCACCGACATGATGGGCCAGATCATCCACGAGGCCAGGACCGATGTCATCTACGCCTGCGGCCCGATGCCGATGCTGCGCCAGGTGACGTCGCTGGCCCGGCGCTACGACATCCCGGTGCAGGTCGCCGTGGAGGAACTGATGGCCTGCGGGGTCGGGGTCTGCATGACCTGCGTGCTGCCCGTGGCGGGAACCGACGGGATCACCAGGATGGTCCGGTCCTGCGTCGACGGTCCGGTGTTCCGGGGCGAGCAGGTTCGCTGGGACGACGTCGGAACCATTCCGTTCGACGCGTTCGGGGCCCCCGGCTGGGAGCCAAGAACCCGGCGCGCGGCCGGGCTGTCACGGCCCGCGGGGGCGGGGGCAGCAGGTCCCGCGGGCGGGCCGGACGGGCAGGCGCAGCAGGCGGGAGGCCGGGCCCTTGGCGACTGACCTGCGGGCCCGGCTGGGCCAGGCCGAGCTGCCGAACCCGATCCTCACCGCGTCCGGATGCGCCGGGGCTGGGCGCGAGCTGGCCCAGTTCTTCGACGTCTCCAAGATCGGCGCTATCGTCACCAAGTCGGTGATGCTCGCGCCGCGGGCGGGCCGGCCCACGCCGAGGATGGCGGAAACGCCGAGCGGCATGCTCAACTCGATCGGGCTGCAGGGCCCGGGCATCGAGTCCTTCCTGCAGCGGGACCTGCCCTGGCTGCTGTCCCGGGGAGCCCGCGCCGTGGTCTCGATCGCGGGAGGAACCGTCGACGAGTTCGCCGAGCTCGCCGGGCGCCTCTCCGACGCGGCCGGCGTCACCGCGATCGAGGTCAACATCTCCTGCCCGAACGTCGAGCACCGGGGCCAGGTGTTCGCCTGCTACCCCGGGGCCGCGGCGGCAGTCATCGACGCGGTCCGCGGCCGGGCTCGTTACGACATCCCGGTATTCGCCAAGCTATCGCCGGACGTGACCGACATCGTGGAGATCGCCAGGGCCTGCGTGGCCGCCGGGGCGGACGGGCTCTCGCTGATCAACACGCTGCTGGGCATGGCGATCGACATGGACACGATGCGCCCGGTGCTGGCCGGGACGACCGGAGGGCTGTCCGGGCCCGCCGTCCGGCCGGTGGCCGTGCGGTGCATCTGGCAGGTCCGCGAGGCGCTGCCCGATGTCCCGATCATCGGCATGGGCGGCGTGCGTACCGGCCGGGACGCGCTGGAACTGATCCTGGCGGGCGCGTCGCTCGTCAGCGTGGGCACCACGATCTTCCACGACCCGTCCGCGTGCATCCGCATCGTCCGCGAGCTCGACGAGGAACTCACGCAGCGCGGCGTCGAGCGCCTCTCCGACGCCGTCGGGCTGGCTCACGAGCCGCGCGGCACAGCGCGGCGCAGGCTCACCGGAAACGCGCTGTAGGAGAGGAAGCATGAGCGAGCGGGAGGGGCGCGGCGCCGCCTGGACTGAGGAGCAAGGTACGAGCGACGGGGGAAGGCGGTGCCTTAAGGCGCCCCGGAGGCGAGATGGAGACACAGTATGATCAATCCCGCGCCGATCGCCGTCGCGCTGGATGCACCCAGCCTGGACACCGCGGCGCGGTGGGCCGGCCTGGTCACGCCGCATGTCAGTACGGTGAAGATCGGGCTCGAGCTCTACCTCCGCTACGGCGCCGAGGCGGTCGCCTCGGTCCGCGGGGCCAGCAGCGTCAGGGTCTTCCTCGACCTCAAGCTGAATGACATTCCCGCGACCGTGGCCGGAGCGGCCCGCGCCGTGGCCAGGCTCCGGCCGGACATGCTCACCGTACATGCGGTCGGAGGGACCGGGGCGGTGCGCGCCGCCGTGGCGGCGGCTCCGGATACCAAGATCGTCGCTGTGACGGTCCTCACCTCGCTCGGGGACGACGATCTCGGCATGATCGGGCTGGCCGGTCCGGTCCGGGACGCCGTGCGGCGGCTGTCCGTGCTGGCCGTGCAGGCGGGTGCCCGGGGTCTGGTCTGCTCGCCGCGCGAGGTGGCGGCGGTAAGGGCCGAGGTCGGGCCGGACATCATGCTGATTACTCCCGGCGTGCGCCCCGCGGGATCGGAGGCTCACGATCAGGCGAGGGTAGCGACGCCGGAGGAAGCGCTGCGGGCCGGCGCCGACCTTCTGGTCATCGGCCGGCCGATCACGGGCGCCCCGGATCCCGGGGCAGCGGCGGCCGCGATCGGCGCGTCGCTCCGGAAAGTCGCCGTGGCTCCCAGCTGAGCCTCGGCCGAGCCGCTTCGGGAGGGTTACGGTCGTGTCACGAGACCGTGCCGGTGACAGGACATTCGGCTACACTGGGTACTCAGATGACTCCGAGTAGTGATAATGGTTAATTTGTGACGCCACAAACGGGGGTTCGCGTTGCCGTGACGGGCTGAACTCGCTAGTTTTCCCACGCGGAGCGAGTTTTTCGATACGAAAACGAAACCCGAGGTGACCACGAGTGGCTCTTCCTCCACTTACCCCCGAACAGCGGACCGCTGCCCTGGAGAAGGCGGCCAAGGCGCGCAAGGAGCGGGCCGAGGTTAAAAACCGCCTGAAGCACGGTGTCACAACCCTGCCACAGGTCCTCAAGGAGGGCCAGACCGACGACGTCGTCGGCAAGATGAAGGTCTCGGCCCTGCTAGAGTCCATGCCTGGCGTGGGCAAGGTTCGCGCCAAACAGATCATGGAGCGGCTTGGCATCGCGGATTCGCGGCGTGTCCGCGGTCTCGGTGCCAACCAGCGGACCGCTCTGGAGCAAGAGTTCGGCGGCGGCGAGATCTGACTGACGCGACAGGCAGCAGGGGCGGGGGCGGGGGACGCAGGTCCACGGCCGATCCGTCCGCAGATCGTGGGCACGCCGCAGCCCTGCTCGGCGGCGCCCCGGCCCCGGCCCCTGTCCGTCTGACCGTGCTCTCCGGGCCGTCCGGCGTCGGGAAGAGCACGGTAGTGGCGCGCCTTAGGCGCGACTACCCCCAGATTTGGCTGTCGGTGTCCGTGACCACGCGGGCGCCGCGACCAGGTGAAGCCGACGGCCGCGAATATCACTTCGTCAGCGACAGCGAATTCGACAGGATGGTCGCGAATAACGAGCTGCTCGAATGGGCGACGTTCGCCGGGCACAAGTACGGCACGCCACGGCAGCCGCTCGCGGAGCGGCTACGGGAAGGCGTCGCCGCCCTGCTCGAGATCGACCTGGCCGGAGCCAGGCAGGTCCGCCAGGAAGTTCCCGGGGCCCTCCTGGTCTTTCTCGCCCCCCCGTCGTGGGAAGAGCTTGTCCGCAGGCTCACCAGTCGGCGCACGGAGCCCGCCGAGGTCATCAGGCGGCGGCTGGAGGTCGCACGGGTCGAGCTGGCCGCCGGGGCCGAGTTCGATGTCACGCTGGTTAACACGTCCGTCGAGGATGTCTGTCGTCGGCTGGTATCCTTGATGCTGGCTCCGGCTGGCCAATAGGGCCGCAGGCCGTGCCGTAATCACGGGGCTCCGGCCAACGGGGACCCCGGCACGGGGCTCCGAGCACGGGAGCCGCACACCGAAGCAACTCCGAAAGGCACAACGTGGCAGGGACTCCGGCCGTGGAAGGCATCATCAACCCGCCCATCGATGATCTGCTCAATGTGGTGGACAGCAAGTACGGCCTCGTCATCATGGCGTCGAAGCGGGCCCGGCAGATCAACGCCTACTACGCCCAGCTCAGCGAGGGCCTGCTCGAGTACGTCGGCCCGCTGGTGGAGACCCGCGTTCAGGAGAAGCCGCTCTCGATCGCACTGCGCGAGATCAGCGAGGGACTGGTGAGCGCGGAGGAGCCGGAGTCCTGACGGCCTGACCGCGGCGGCAGGGCAGGTGCCGATGCGCGTGGTCCTCGGGGTAGGCGCGGGTATCGCCGCCTACAAGTCGTGCGAGCTGCTGCGGCTGCTCACCGAGTCCGGGCACCGCGTCCGAGTGGTTCCCACGCCGGATGCCCTGCGCTTCGTGGGCGAGGCCACCTGGGCGGCGCTGTCTGGTGAGCCCGTCTCCTCCGGCGTCTGGGATGACGTGCACGAGGTCCCGCACGTACGGCTCGGCCAGACGGCCGATCTCGTCTTCGTGGCGCCGGCCACGGCCGATCTCATGGCGCGCGCGGCCGCGGGCATGTCCGGCGACCTGCTCACCGCAGTCCTGCTGACCGCGCGCTGCCCGGTCGTGTTCGCGCCCGCGATGCATACCGAGATGTGGGAGCATCCGGCGACCCAGGCCAGCGTGTCCGCGCTTCGGAGCAGGGGCGCCGTAGTGCTCGAGCCCGCTTCCGGACGTCTCACCGGCGCCGACAGCGGCCCGGGGCGGCTGCCCGAGCCTGCCGAGCTGTTCGGCATCGCGCTGCGCGTGCTCGCCCGGGGCACCGAGGGCCTGGCGCTCGACCTCGGCGGGCGGCGGGTGGTGGTCTCGGCGGGCGGCACCAGGGAGGAACTCGATCCGGTCCGGTTCCTCGGCAACTGGTCATCCGGGCGGCAGGGGTACGCGCTGGCCCGGGCGGCCGCCGCCCGCGGCGCGAAGGTGACGCTGGTGGCCGCGAACGTGGCCCTCGATGACCCCGCGGGCGCGCAGGTCGTGCGCGTGATCTCCGCCCGCGATATGCGGGACGCGGTCGTGTCGGCCGCGGCCGAGTCGGACGCGGTGGTCATGGCCGCTGCCGTCGCCGACTACCGGCCGGAGACCAGGAGTGAATCGAAGATCAAGAAGTCCGGAGCGGCTCCGGAGCCGCTCCGCCTGGTGCAGAACCCCGACATCTTGCGCGAGCTGTCCAGCCACAGGATGCGCCCCGGCCAGGTCATCGTCGGGTTCGGCGCGGAGACCGGGGACGTGCTGGCCAACGGCCGGGCCAAGCTCGCGGCCAAGGGGTGCGACCTCCTGGTCGTCAACCAGGTCGGCGGCGGCCTGGCCTTCGGGACCAACGACAACGAAGCGGTGATCCTCGGCTCCGACGGGACCGAGACCCGGGTGCCCCGCGGGCCCAAGGAAGCGCTCGCCGACGTCGTCTGGGATCTGGTCGCCAGCAGGCTGCCCTAGCCGCGCTGGGTTAGCCCGCTCACTTGCCGGGACGGGCACGCACCGGGGGCTGGCCCGGCTACACTGCGGCGGGGCGCCTCGTCGCCAAGAATCCGCGGAACAAAAAGGGGAGTCAGGTGGCTCGTCGTCTGTTTACCTCCGAGTCGGTCACTGAGGGTCATCCGGACAAGATGGCCGACCAGATCAGCGATGCGATCCTGGACGGGATGCTCAAGGGCGACCCCGGAAGCCGGGTCGCCGTCGAGACTCTGATCACCACGGGCCAGGTGCACGTCGCCGGAGAGGTGACCACCTCCACCTACGTCGACATCCCGGGCCTGATCAGGGACAAGATCCTGGAGATCGGCTACGACTCCTCGGCCAAGGGCTACGACGGCAGGTCCTGCGGGGTGTCGGTGTCCATCGGCTCCCAGTCGCCGGACATCGCCCAGGGCGTCCGCGAGGCGTTCGAGCACGGCAGGGCGCCGGAGACCAGGGCCTGATGTTCGGCTACGCCTGCCGGGAGACGCCAGAGCTGATGCCGCTCCCGATCATGCTCGCGCACCGGCTGGCGCGTCGGCTGTCCGCGGTCCGGCGCAGCGGGGACGTGCCCTATATCCGGCCGGATGGCAAGACCCAGGTGACGATCGAGTACGTGGGCAGGAAGCCGGTGCGGCTGGACACGATCGTGGTGTCCACCCAGCACGCCGCGGCGATCGACCTGAAGGAGCTGCTGACCCCTGACGTGGCCGACCACGTCGTCAAGCCGGTGCTGGCCGAGGTGGACATCGACACCTCCGGCTACCGGCTGCTGGTCAATCCCACGGGGCGGTTCGAGATCGGCGGGCCGATGGGCGACGCGGGGCTGACCGGCCGAAAGATCATCATTGACACGTACGGCGGGATGGCCCGGCACGGCGGAGGGGCCTTCTCGGGCAAGGACCCCTCCAAGGTCGACCGCAGCGCCGCCTACGCGATGCGCTGGGTCGCCAAGAACGTCGTCGCAGCCGGACTGGCCGAGTCCTGCGAGACCCAGGTCGCCTATGCCATCGGCAAGGCGAAGCCGGTCGGCCTGTTCGTGGAGTGCTTCGGCACCGAGCAGGTCCCGGTCGAGCGCATCCAGGACGCGGTGCTCCAGGTCTTTGACCTGCGGCCGGCCGCGATCATCCGGGACCTTGACCTGCTGCGCCCGATCTACTCGCAGACCGCGGCCTACGGCCACTTCGGCCGCGAGGAACCGGACTTCTCCTGGGAGCGCACCGACCGCACCGACGCACTGCGTTCTGCTGCCGGCCTCTGACCCGCCGCCTGAAGGGCGGGTAACCCGCCGCCTGAAGCGCCGAGTCGGCTACCGGTTTCATGCTCGTGGCGGCTGGGTCGCGGCTGTCGTCACTGACCCACCAGGATCGTGGAAGCCGGCCATCTGCCGCTCGGGCGGGCGGCGGCGACGGCGGTGTCTGGTAGGACAGAAGCCGTGGCAGGCTCGGCGGTACAGGGCTCGGAGCAGGCGGGCTCGCAGGGGCGGAAGGCGAAGGTCGCTGCTGGCCGCGAGCGCGGTGCGAAGGTCGCTGGTGGCCGGGCGCGGGGGGCGAAGGTCGCTGCTGACCGCCTGCCGGTGGCGCGGGTGGCCGTTGACGTGTCACTGCCGCATCTGGACCGGCCCTTCGACTACCTGGTGCCCGAGCGGCTCTCGCCGGACGCGGTGCCCGGGTGCCGGGTCCGGGTCAGGTTCGCGGGCCGGCTGGTGGGCGGCTATCTGCTGCAGCGGGCCGAGGCGAGCCAGCACGAGGGCGGGCTGGCCTTCCTGGAGCGGGTGGTGTCGCCCGAGCCGGTGCTGACGGGCGAGATCGCCGGGCTGGCCCGCGCGGTAGCCGACCGGTACGGCGGCACACTGGCCGACGTGCTGCGGCTGGCGATCCCGCCGCGCCACGCCGCCGTTGAGTCAGCCCCGCCGCTCGACGTCCCGCGGCCGCGCCCCGCCATCCCTGAGCCGGGGCCCTGGGCGCGTTACCCGGCGGGCAGGTCCTTCCTCACCGCGCTGGCCAGAGGGCGCGCGCCTCGCGCGGCATGGTCCGCGCTGCCCGGCCCGCACTGGCCGGACGAGATCGCCCGGGCCGCGGCCACGGCCGCGGCCGCCGGGAGCGGGGCGCTGATCGTCGTCCCGGACGCCAGAGACCTCGCCCTGGTCGATACGGCGCTGGCCGGCGTGCTCGGCCCCGGCCAGCACGCCTGCCTCGCGGCCGGCCTCGGTCCCGCCGAGCGCTACCGACGCTGGCTCGCGGTCGCGCGCGGCCAGGTCCGGGTGGTGGCCGGAACCCGGTCCGCCATGTTCGCCCCGGTCGCCGACCTCGGCCTGGTGGCGATCTGGGATGACGGTGACGACCTGCACGCCGAGCCGCGGGCCCCGTATCCGCACGCCCGGGAAGTGCTCGCGCTCCGGGCGCACCGCTGCCGCGGGGCCGCGCTGCTGGGGGGATTCGCGCGGACGACCGAAGTGACTCAGCTGGTGGCCAGCGGCTGGGCTGCGGCCCTCGGGGCCGACCGGAGCACGGTCCGCCGCTGCGCGCCCAGGATCACCGCGGCCGGCGATGACTTGGAACTGGCCCGCGACGAGGCCGCGCGCTCGGCGCGCATGCCCAGCCTGGCCCTGCGCACCGCCCGCGAGGCCCTCGCCAGCGGGCCGGTCCTGTTTCAGGTGCCCCGCCGCGGCTACGTCGTCGCCGTCTCCTGCGAACGCTGCGGAGCGCGGGCCCGCTGCTCCCGGTGCGGCGGGCCGGTGTCCCTGCCCGGGGCGCGGACGGCGGCGCTGTGCGGCTGGTGCGGCCAGGCCGCGGGCTCGCAATGCCCGCAGTGCGGGCAGGCCGGCCTGCGGGCGCTGATCATCGGAGCGCGGCGCACCGCCGAGGAGCTTGGCCGCGCCTTCCCCGCCGCGGCGGTCAGGACCTCGGGCGGGGCCGAGGTCATCGCGGAGGTGGGCCGGGAACCCGCGGTCATCGTCGCGACACCGGGAGCCGAGCCGCGCGCCGAGACAGGCTACGCGGCGGCCGTTCTGCTCGACGGCTGGGCGCTGCTCGGCCGGGCCAGCCTGCGCGCGGCCGAGGAAGCGCTGCGGCGGTGGCTCAACGCCGCGGCGCTGGTACGCCCCGGGGGGGAGGGAGGTTCCGTCGTCGTGGTCGCCGACGCCGCCCTGTCGCCCGTGCAGGCGCTGGTGCGCTGGGACCCCGTCACGCACGCGGATCGCGAGCTTTCCGAACGCGAGGAGCTCCGTTTTCCCCCAGCGATCAGGCTGGCCTCGCTGACGGGACCAGAGGACGCCGTGCGGGAGTTGCTGGGCGCCGCCCATCTCCCCGCGGGAGCTGACGTGCTCGGGCCGGTGCCCGTCGCCGACGGCGGTCGCCGCGGCCGGCCCGGCCCTGGCGGCGGCCGACCCGGCCCTGGCGGCGGCGAGCACGGGCACGGCGGCGGCCGGCCCGGCCCTGGCGGCGGCGAGCACGGGCACGGCCACGGCGAGCGCGGGGCCGCGCGCATGCTGGTCCGGGTCGACCGGCGGAACGGGACAGCGCTCGCGGTCGCTCTGCGCACCGCGCAGGCGGCTCGCAGCGCGCGCAAGGACGCGGGCGTGATCCGACTGCAGCTCGACCCGGCCGAGCTGCTCTGACAACAGCCGCGCAGGCCTTAGGGTGCTTGAGTGGCCACCTCACGCAGAAACCCGAGGGCGCGGTCCAGTTCGCCGAGACCGGCTGGGGATGAGAGAGCGGCCGCAACAGGTGCCTGGAGCAGGCAGGAAACCGGGAGCGGGGCTGCCGACCGGGCGGCCGGAGAGCTGAGCACGGCCGGAACGGACGGCCGCCGCCGGGGCCGGCCGCCGCGGCTGCCGCCGGTCCGCCTGGCGCCGCGGGACGAGCTGGCGGCGGCGGCGCGCGTGGCGCCGCTGCTGCGCGCCGCGCGGGATGTGGCCCGCTGGGCGCGGCGGGCCGCCGGCCCCGCTGTCTCCGCCCCCGCTGTCTCCGCCCCCGCTGTCTCCGGCCGCGCTGTCTCCGGCCCTGCTGTCTCCGGCCCTGCTGTCTCCGGCCCTGCTGTCTTCGGCCCTGCCGCCGGGGGCAGCAGAGCCCTGCGGCCGGAGGCTTCCGCGGCGGCCGCCGCTGACCTGGATCTTGCGCCCGCTGAGCTGGACGCGGCGTGGCGGGTGGCCGTGGCGACGCGGATGCTCGAGCCTCGCCCCGCCGATGTCCTCGCCGCGGGGGACGCCGAGCAGGTGCTGGCCGTCTGGGACGCGGCGCTCGAGGCGACGCTCGCTGCCGAGGATCTGGACGGGCTGGCCACCGCCTTGTACACGGTCGGCGGGCCGGTCCGGATGGAAGGGCTGTTCGATGCGTACGCCGCGGCGGCAGGCACCAGGCGGAGCCAGCCAGAGTCGACCGCTGCGGGGTCAGCAGAGCCCGACGAGGCTGCGGCGCTGTCGGCGGCGCTCGAGACGCTGGCCGACCTCGGTGTGGTGGAGCTCGGCACGGAGGAGTCCGCCGGAGGGCTGACGGTCGCCCTGTCGCCACTCGGCGTCTGGGGCGTGCACCGCAGGCTCCGCGCTCAGGGGTGGCACGTGCCCGTTCTCGGCGGCGCGGGCCGCTCCGGGGCAGCCGGTCTCCTGGTCACCCTGGCCAGCTGCGACGCGGAGGACGGCGAGGCGGAGATCACTTCCTGGCTCGCGGAACGGACCCCGGCCCACGCCGCCTCGGAGCTGGTCCACGCCGCCGCAAGCGGCTCGCCTGGCCTGCGCGGCGCGGCCTTCGCCGTCCTCGACCGGATCGGCGAGGCCGCGATCGGGGAGGTGCGCGCCGCCCTCGCGGAGCCGCAGCTGCGCGCGCACGCCTCGGTCTGGCTGCACGAGCACGGTGAGCAGGCCGAGCTGCGGCCCGAGGACCGGACCTGGCTGCTCGTCGACCTGGGCGCGGGGCTGCTGGAGGAGGCCGATCCTTCGGACGTGGTGGCCGAGCTGCTCCCGGACGTGCCGGCCGACGCACAGGCGGAGATCGTCTCCGGCCTGTGGCGGGTCGATCACCCGGGGGTGACGGACCTGCTGACCGCGCTGAGCGAGCATCATGCCGATCCGGCCGTCGCCCGGGCGGCGCGCAAGGCAGCCTTCAAGGCCCGCTCGCCGTCGGCAGGCAAGCGGCGCCAGGCTCCATAGACTGAACGCGCCAGCGATCCGTGGCCTCAAGAGGAAGGAACTTGGTGAGCGTCAAGCCGATACGGCTGTTCGGCGATCCGGTGCTGCGCACGCCGGCCGAGCCGGTGCGTGATTTCGATGCCGAGCTGCGCAGGCTGGTCAGGGACCTGACCGAGACGATGGAGGACGCGCCGGGCGTGGGCCTGGCCGCGCCGCAGATCGGGGTGGGGCTTCGGGTCTTCACCTACCACATTGATGATCAGCTGGGTCACCTGATCAATCCGTCGCTGGTGCTGTCGGAGGACCTGGAGACCGACGACGAGGGATGCCTGTCATTCCCGGGCCTGCAGTACCCAACGAAGCGGGCCCACGCCGTGGTGGCCACGGGATTCGACATGTATGGCGAGCCGGTCACGCTGGAGGGAACCGGGCAGCTCGCCCGCTGCGTACAGCACGAGACCGACCACCTGGACGGCATCCTGTTCATCGACCGCCTCGACCCTGCGCAGCGCAAGCTGGCCATGAAGGAGATCCGGGCCGCCGAGTGGTGGGGAGAGCCGGTTCCCGTGGTGAAGGCGTCGCCGCACCCGACGCGGGGGAGGGCCTACTAGAGGATGCGACTCGTCTTCGCGGGCACCCCAGCGGCGGCGGTGCCCTCGCTGGAGGCGCTGCTCAAGTCTCGACACGAGGTCGCGGCCGTGGTCACCCGGCCGGACGCGCCGGCGGGCCGCGGCCTCAGGGTCGCGCCGAGCCCGGTGGCGCAGCGCGCCGAATCGGATGGCGTCGAGGCGCTGAAGCCCGCCAAGCCCGGAGACCCGGACTTCCTCGCCCGGCTGCGGCGGATCGCGCCCGACTGCTGCCCGGTCACCGCCTATGGCGCGCTGATCCCGCAGCGGACCCTGGACATCCCCCCGCATGGCTGGGTCAACCTGCACTTCTCGCTGCTGCCCGCCTGGCGCGGCGCAGCGCCAGTGCAGCACGCCATCCTGCATGGCGACGACGTCACCGGTGCCACCACGTTCCGGATCGTCGCCGAGCTCGATGCGGGCCCGGTCTTCGGCGTCGTGACCGAGCCGATCAGGCCTACCGACACCGCGGGGGACCTGCTGGCCAGGCTCGCCGTGACCGGGGCCGAGCTGCTGGTCGCGACCATCGACGGCATCGAGTCCGGCGAGCTGGTGGCGCGCCCGCAGCCCGCGGAAGGCGTGAGCCTGGCGCCGAAGATCACCCCGGAGGATGCGCGCGTGCGCTGGAGCCAGCCGGCGTCGGCGGTCGGCCGGCAGGTCCGCGCGTGCACGCCGGTCCCGGGTGCGTGGACAGAGCTGAGCGGCGCCCGGCTGAAAGTATGGCCGTTCGCCGGGATCGCCGTAGATGATCACGACGCCGCGGCCGGCCCGGGGCAGCTGTGCGTGCGCGGCTCCCGGGTGCTCGTCGGCACCGGGACTAAGCCGGTCCAGCTCGGCGACGTGCAGCCGCGCGGCAAGCGCCGGATGCCCGCGGCCGACTGGGCGCGCGGCCTGCGGCTGGGCGCATCCAGCGCGGTGCTCCGCTGACATGGCCCCAGCATCCAGTCCCCGTACCCGGCGCGGCACCCCCCGGGCAGCAGAAGGCGGGCCGGGCGGCGGGCCCGGAGCCGGCCGCGGCGATCGAGCCGGGGCGGCCGGTCGTCGGGCGGGCCGCCGAGCGGACCCGGCCCGGCGGGCGGCGTGCGATGTGCTCCGGGCCGTCGCCGAGCGCGGCGCGTACGCGAACCTGCTGCTGCCGGCGCTGCTCACCGAGCGCGGGCTGACCGGGCGGGACGCCGCGCTGGCCACCGAGCTGGCCTATGGCGCACTCCGCGGCCAGGGCAGCTACGACGCGATCCTCGCGATCTGCAGTGACCGGGACCTCGACCGGATCGACCCGCCGCTGCGCCCGGTGCTGCGGCTGGGCGCGCATCAGCTGCTGGCGACCCGCGTCGGAGCGCACGCGGCGGTCGCCACGTCGGTGGACCTGGCCCGGGACGTGGCGGGCTCGCGTCCGGCCGGGTTCGTCAACGCGGTGCTGCGCCGCGTCGCCACGCGGGATCTCCAGGCCTGGCTGGAGATCGCGGCCCCGAGCCGTGCCGACGATCTGGTCGGCCACCTGTCGGTCCGCTACAGCCATCCGCGCTGGATCGTCAGCGCGCTGAGCGAGGCGCTCGGGGAGGATCCCGCGGCCGGCCTGGCCGAGACCGAGGCCGCGCTGGCCGCGGATGGTGAGCGACCGCGGGTCACCCTTTGCGCCGTGCCGGGGCTAGCCGACACCGCGGAGCTCGCGGCCAGCGGGGCCCGGCCCGCCCGATGGTCCCCGTTCGGCGCCTACCTGGCGGAGGGGGATCCGGCACAGGTTGCGGCGGTAGCCCAGGGCCGCGCGGCGGTTCAGGATGAGGCGAGCCAGCTGGCGGCGCTGGCGCTGACCCGGGTTGATCCAGCCGGCGGGGCCCGAGGGGCGGCCCGGAGCGGGGCGGGCCCCCGGTGGCTCGACCTGTGCGCGGGGCCCGGCGGCAAGGCACGGCTGCTCGCCGGGCTGGCTGCAGCCGATGGGGGCCGGCTGCTCGCCGCCGACGTACGGCCGCACCGGGCCCGGCTGATCGGCGCGGCCGTCGGCGGCACCCGGGGCGCGGGCATCGTGGTGGCCGACGGGACCGCTCCCGCCTGGCGGCCCGGCTCCTTCGGCCGGGTGCTCGCTGACGTCCCCTGTTCCGGGCTAGGCGCACTCCGCCGCCGACCCGAGGCCCGCTGGCGCCGCTCACCCCGAGATATCGCCGCGCTGGGCCCGCTGCAGCGCGCCCTGCTGGCCGCGGCGCTGGACTCGGCCGCACCGGGCGGCGTCGTCGCCTACGTCACCTGCTCGCCGCACCTCGCCGAGACCCGCGAGGTCGTGGCGGATGTCCTGGCCGGGCGCGACGACGCCCAGGTGCTCGATGCGCCCGCCGCGCTGCCCGAGGTCCCCGGGCTTCGCTGCCCGG
>WNFJ01707312.1_pt1 | contig 22025 bp, 23 predicted proteins | sample 5400461 | NCBI WGS metagenome assembly WNFJ01 (sample SAMN13153349, study PRJNA577476) | soil metagenome | isolation source: 115 cm saprolite on Douglas fir-dominated hillslope | place: USA:California | collected 2013-09-17
GCGTGGTCTCGGGGAAGTCCGTCAGTAAATTGAAGTGGTCCTGCAGGATGCGCGAGGCCTCGCCCACCGCCGCCTGCGGCACCACGCTGCCGTTGGTCCACACCTCGAGCATGAGGCGCTCGCGGGGCGCGCCGTCCGGTGTCTCGGCGCCCGGCACGGGATCGACGTGGAAGTTGACGCGCTTGATCGGCGAGAAGTCGGCGTCGAGCAGGATGGCGTTGATCGGCAGCGCCTCGGGCTCGCGCTTCTCGGCGGACTGATACCCGCGCCCGCGCTCGACGCAAACCTCCATCTCGAGCACGCCGTCCTTGTCGAGCGTCGCCAGCACGACGTCGGGGGTCAGGATCTGCACGTCGGCGTCGGGCTCGAAGTCGCCCGCCTTCACCACGCGCGTACCCTGGGCCTTCAGGCGCAGGATCTTCGGGCGGTTCACCTGGAGCGCGAAGACCACCTTGCGCAGATTCATCATGATGTCGAGCGTGTCTTCTTGCACGCCGGGCAGGTGCGAGAACTCGTGCAGCACGTTCTCGATCTTGACCCAGGTGGGCGCCGCGCCGTGGATGGCGGACAGCAGCGCGCGACGATAGGCGATGCCGACCGTGAGCGCGAACCCCGGCTCGAACGAGTCGATGGCGATCTTGCCGTAGGCGTTCGCGGCCGCGCTCCAGTCGTGACGAGTCGGCAGTTGCAGCTCCTGCATGCGAACCTCCGTGGAAGAGTGCGGGGCGTTACCCCAAGGCCTGACAGTATACCAAACGCGCCTCAGCCCAGCGATTTCGTCCCGGCCGCGCCGCTCGCGGTAGACTCGAAGAATCATGCGCTTGCGCTGGCTCGTCCTGGTGCTCCTGCTCGTGGGAGCGGGCTTGACCTGGCTCGTCCTCAGCCCTGCGCCCGCGGTGCGCCAGGGGCCGCTCGTGCTCCCCATCCCGCCGCACGAGGGACTGGTGGGCATCGCCGGCCGCCTGGCCGAGGCCCAGGTGATCCGCAGCCGCCTCGCCTTCGTGGCGGCGGTCGTCGTGCGCGGCGTGCCCCGCAGCCTGAAGGCCGGCGAGTACGAGGTGGTGCGCGATGCCACGACGTGGGACATCGTCAGGCTGCTCGAGAGCGGCCGCGTCCGCCAGCACGCGATCCTGCATCCCGAGGGCGCGACGGTGGCGGAGCTGGCGCGCGCGCTCGAGGCCGAGCGGCTGGCCAGCGTGGACGCGGTGGCCCGCGCGGCGGCCGACCGCAAGTTCCTCGACGCCAACGGCATCGAGGGCCCGAGCGTCGAGGGCTACCTCTTCCCCGACACCTATCAGTTCGTGCGCGGCATGACGCCGGAAGAGATGCTCGGCAAGATGGTCCAGCGCATGCGCGCGAAGCTCACGCCGGAGATCCGCGGCCGCGCACGCGACCGCGGGCTCAGCACGCACCAGCTGCTGACGCTCGCCTCGATCATCGAGCGCGAGGCGGTGGTCAAGGACGAGCAACGCCTCATCTCGGCCGTGTTCTGGAACCGGCTGAAGATCGGAATGCCGCTGCAGGCGGATCCCACCGTGCAGTACGCCGTCGCCAAGGAGCGCCGCGCGCTGAGCCGCACGGACCTGGCCACCGACCACCCGTTCAACACCTACGCGCACTCCGGGCTGCCGCCGGGGCCGATCGCCAGTCCGGGGCTCGAGGCGATCCAGGCCGCGCTCGATCCGGCGCCCGTGAAGTACCTCTATTTCGTCGCGCGCGACGACCGCCGCCATCACTTCTCCACGACCATGGAGGAGCACAACGCCGCGGTCACGCGCTACCGCCTGTCGCGCCGCTAGCAGGCGGTAGAACGCCCCCGGGGAGCATGCTATAAATCCCGGAATGTCGCGCTCGACCGCGCTGCCTGCGAGTCCCGATGTCGGTCGCGCGTGGCCCGAGTTCCCCCTCCTGTACCGCGCGCTGCGGGCGCCCGTGCGCGGCGCGCTCGAGCGCTGGTTTCAGCTCAGCGTGGAGGGCGCCGAGCATCTGCCCCACCGCGGCCCGTACCTCGTGGCGGCCAACCACCACAACTATCTCGACGGGGTGGTGCTCGGCGTCAGCGTGCCGGCCCCGATCGCGTTCCTCGTCATGCCGCGCGTCTGGCGCGCGACGCCGCTGCACCCGGCGTTCCATCGGCACATCGGCTCGATCCCGCTCCAGCTCGATCGCGCCGACGTCGGGGCGCTGCGCCGGGCGCTCACCGCGCTCGAGCGCGGGCGCGTCGTCGGCATCTTCCCCGAGGGGCCGTTCAGCGTGCGCGGCCGGCTCGAGCGCGGGCTGCCGGGCGTGGCCCTGCTGGCACTGCACTCGGGGGTGCCGGTGGTGCCGGCCGGCATCCGCGGCACGTGGGAGGCGCTGCGCGGACGGCGCTTCTACGTACCGCGGGCGACGCCGCTGCGCGTGCGCTTCGGCCCGCCGCGGCGCTTCTCGCCGAACGGCGGCTCCGCGCGCGAGACACGGCGCGACGTGACCGAGCGCATCATGGCCGACATCGCGGCGCTGCTGCCGTGACGGCGCGGCGGCGGCCGTGAAGAAGACGTGGGGCGGCCGGTTCTCGCAGGGGGCCGATCCGGCGGCCGAGCGCTTCACCGGCTCGCTCGCGTTCGACCAGCGGCTCTGGCCGCAGGACATCGCGGGCAGCATCGCCTGGGCGCGCGCGCTGGCGCGGGCGCGGCTGCTCAGCGACGCCGAGCGCGACGCGATCGTGAAGGGCCTCGAGGCCGTACGCGCCGAGCTGGAGGCCGGCACGTTCCCGTTCCGGCCCGAGCTCGAGGACATCCACACGAACGTCGAGCGGCGGCTCGTCGAGCTGGTCGGCGAGGTCGGCGGCAAGCTGCACACGGGCCGCTCGCGCAACGACCAGATCGCGCTCGACGAGCGGATGTACCTCAAGGACGCGATCGTGCGCGCGCGCGAGGGGCTGCGCGCCGTGCAGGCGGCCCTGGTCGCGCGCGCGGGCGAGACCGCGGACGCGCCGATGCCCGGCTATACGCACCTGCAGCGTGCGCAGCCGATCCTGCTCGCGCACCACCTGCTGGCCTACGTCTTCATGTTCGAGCGCGATCGCGAGCGGTTGGCGGGCTGCGCCGCCCGCGCCGACCGGCTGCCGCTCGGCGCGGGTGCGCTGGCCGGCACCGCGTTCCCGATCGACCGCGAGGCGCTCGCGCGCGACCTGGGATTTGCCGGCGTGACGTCGAACAGCCTCGATGCGGTGAGCGACCGCGACTACATCCTCGAGTACCTGGCCGCCGCGGCCATCGCCGGCATGCACCTCTCGCGCCTGGCCGCCGACCTCACGCTGTGGGCGACGGTGGAGTTCGGCTTCGTCGAGTTCGCCGACGCCTTCGCCACCGGCTCGTCGATCATGCCGCAGAAGAAAAATCCCGACGTGGCCGAGCTGATCCGCGGCAAGAGCGGCCGCCTCTACGGTAACCTCGTGGCCGTGCTCACGACGATGAAGGGGTTGCCGCTCGCCTACAACTCCGACATGCAGGAAGACAAGGAGCCGTTCTTCGACTCCGTGGACACCCTGCACGCCGTGCTCGGCGTGCTGCCGCCGCTGCTCGGCTCGCTGACCTTCCGTACCGATCGCATGCGCGCCACCGCCGGCGAGCACTACGCCACCGCCACCGACCTCGCCGACTATCTCGTCCGCAAGGGCCTGCCCTTCCGCCAGGCGCACGAGGTCGTCGGCAACGCCGTGCGCCACGCGCTGGAGCGCGGCGTCGGGCTGGAGGCGCTGCCGCTGGAGGTGCTGCACGGGTTCTCGCCGCTGATCGAGGCCGATGTCCGCGAGGCGCTGACGGTCGAGGCCTCGCTGCGGGCGCGCGCGGTCACGGGTGGCACCGCGCCGGCGGCCGTGCAGAAGGCCCTCGCCGAGGCGCGGGCGCTCTTGGGTTCGTGACCGGCGGCCGCCGCCGCGCCGCCGCCCTCGCCGCCTCCGCGCTCGTCGTGCTCGCGCTCGGTGCCTGCGGGCGCCGCGGCGCTCCGGTGCCGCCGGAGCTCACCGTTCCGCAGGCTGTCAGCGACCTGACGGCCGCGGAGCGCGAGGCCGGCATCGAAGTCGCCTGGACGGTGTCGAACCGCCGCGTCGACCGCAAGCGGATCCTGGAGCCGGGCGTCGCGCGGCTCTATCGCGTGGACGACGCCGGCAAGGGCGATCCGCGGTCGGCGCTGCTGAGCCACGATCGCGTGGCCGGCTACACGGAAATCGCGACGTTCCACCTGCAAGAGCCGCGGTCGGCCTATCTTCGCGGCGGCCGCATCGTCTACCTCGACCGCCGAGATCTCGCCTACGGGCGTCGCTATACCTACGTGGCGACCACCACCGACGCGCAGGGCCGCACGAGCCCGCCGTCGGCCCGGGTGTCGATCATCTACGTCGCGCCGCCGGAGGCGCCGCAGGCCCTGCGCGCAGAGCCCGGCGACCACACGGCGCGCCTGTCCTGGCAGCCGTCGACGAGGCTCGTCGACGGCACGCCCGTGACGGATCCGCTCGCGTACGAGGTGCTGCGCGCCGGCGATCTCGGCGCCGAGCCCTCGCGCCGGCGATCTCGGCGCCGAGCCCTCTCCGGTCGGCCGTACGCCGCGCGGCGCCACGTCGTTCGAGGACCGCGGCGTCGAGAACGATCGGACGTATTACTACGCCGTGCGCGCCATCCGCGCGGCGGGCACGGTCACGGCCGCCGGCGAGGCCAGCGAGCGTGTCGCGGTGACGCCCACGAAGACGACGCCGCCCGCGCCGGTGACCGATCTCGCTGCGCTGCCGTCGCGCGGCGAGGTGCGCCTGTCATGGCGGCCGAGCCCGGAGCCCGACGTGGCCGCGTACGTCGTCCACCGCGGCGCGCGGGGCGCGCCCCTGGCCCGCATCGGCTCCGTGCGGCCGCCGACGACGACGTTCGTGGACCGCGGCGTGCCGCCGGGCACCTACCGCTACATGGTCACCGCGCAGGACGCCAGCGCGCGCGCCAACGAGAGCCGTCCGTCGAACGAGGTGGCCGTCACCGTGCCTTGACTTCCCGCCCTCGGTGCGCAACGATTTCCTGCACATGACCCCCACCACCTACTTCCCGTATCGTCACGGCCAGCTCTGCTGCGAGATGCTGCCGCTGACGAAGCTCGCCGATGCCGTCGGCACACCCGCCTACGTCTACTCGAAGGCCGCCCTGCTCGCGAGCTACGCCGCCTACGACCACGCGTTCAAGGACGTACCGCATCTCATTTGCTATTCGATCAAGGCGAACTCGAATCTCGGGGTGATTTCCACGCTGGCAAAGGTCGGCGCCGGCGCGGACATCGTCTCCGGCGGCGAGCTGCACCGCGCGCTGCGCGCGGGCGTCGCGCCGAAGAAGATCATCTTCTCGGGTGTCGGCAAAACGCGCGACGAGATGCGCGACGCGCTCAAGGCCCAGATCCTCCTGTTCAACGTGGAGTCGGTCGGCGAGCTGCGCGCGCTCGACGAGGTGGCGCGCGAGGTGGGCACGCGGGCGCCGGTGGCGCTGCGCGTGAACCCCGACGTGGACCCGCAGACGCACAAGTACATCGCCACCGGGCTGCGGAGCGCGAAGTTCGGCATCCCCTACACGCAGGCGCTGGCCGCGTTCGAGGAGGCCGCGCGCCTGCCGGGCATCCAGGTGGTCGGCGCCGACATGCACATCGGCTCGCAGCTCACCAAGACGTCGCCGCTCGGCGACGCGGTGGCGCGCGTGGCGGCGCTGGTCAAGCAGCTGCGCGAGCGGCGCATCGAGATCACCACCATCGACGTCGGCGGCGGCCTCGGCATCCGCTACCACGACGAGACGCCGCCGAGCCACGCGGAGTACGCGACCGTGCTGCTGCCCGCGCTCAAGGAGCTCGGCGTGACCGTGCTGCTCGAGCCGGGCCGCTCGATCGTGGGCAACGCGGGCGCGCTGCTCACGCGCGTGCTCTACCACAAGCCGACGGACGTGAAGACGTTCGTGGTCGTCGACGCGGCCATGAACGACCTCGTGCGCCCGGCGTTCTACGACTCCTATCACGCCATCGTGCCGGTGGCCGAGGCACCCGCCGGAGCCCGCGTGGAGACGGTGGACGTGGTGGGACCGATCTGCGAGTCCGGTGACTTCTTCGCCAAGGACCGCGCGCTACCGCGGCCGGAGGAGGGCGACCTGCTCGCCATCCTGAGCGCCGGCGCCTACGGCTTCGCGATGGCGTCGAACTACAACACGCGGCCACGGCCCGTCGAGGTGCTCGTGGACGGCGATCGCTACACCATCGTGCGCCGCCGGGAGACCTTCGAAGACCTGGTGGCCGGGGAGACGACCGTATGAACCCGATCTTCACCGGTTCGTTCGTCGCGCTGGTAACTCCGTTCCGGAACGGCAAGGTGGACGAGGCGAAGCTGCGCGAGCTGGTCGAGCTGCACGTGGCCAACGGTACCGACGGTCTCGTCCCCTGCGGCACCACCGGCGAGTCGCCGACGCTCTCGCACGATGAGCACAAGCGCGTCATCGAGGTCGTGGTCCAGGCCGCGCGCAAGCGCATCAAGGTCCTCGCGGGCACCGGCTCGAACGCCACCGCGGAGGCGCTCGAGCTGACCCGGCACGCCGAGCGCGCGGGCGCCGACGGCGCGCTCGTCGTGAACCCGTACTACAACAAGCCGACGCAGGAGGGCCTCTACCGGCACTTCCGCGCGGTGGCGGAGTCGGTGGCCATCCCGATCGTCGTCTACAACATCCAGAGCCGCACGGCGATCAACGTCGAGACGGCGACCATGGCCCGGCTGGCCCGCGACTGCCACAACGTGCGCGGCGTGAAGGAGGCCTCCGGCAACCTCGATCAGATGACTCAGGTCGTGCTGTCGTGCGGGCCCGGCTTCTCCGTCCTCTCCGGCGACGACAGCCTCACGCTGCCCCTCATGGCCGTCGGCGGTCACGGCGTCATCTCCGTCATCGCCAACATCGTGCCGAAGGACACCGCGGACATGGTGCACGCCGCGCTCGACAACGACTGGAAGCGCGCGCGCGAGCTACATCACCGGCTCTTCCCGCTGGCGCGGGTGGCGTTCCTCGAGACCAACCCCATCCCCATCAAGGAAGCGATGGCGATGGCGGGCATGCTCGAGCCGGAGTTCCGGCTGCCGATGTGCCGCATGAGCGACGCCAATCGCGAGACGCTGCGCGGCGTGCTCAAGCCGTACGGGCTCGTGAAGTAGCCGCCCCCGATCGACGCATGGCCGACATAGATCTCGTCATCGCCGGCGCCGCCGGGCGGATGGGCTCGCGTATCGTCGCGCTGCACGGCGAGGCGCCGGGGCTGCGGGTGGCGGCGGCGCTGGAGGCGCCGGGCCATCACGCCGTGGGCCGCGATGCCGGCGAGACGGCCGGCGTCGGCAAGCTCGGCGTCCCCATCACGGCCGACGCGGGCGCCGCCCTCACACGCGACCGCGTGCTGGTCGAGTTCTCGGTGCCCGAGGCCTCGCTCGAGCACGCGCGCCTCGTCGCCCGCGCCGGCGGGCGCGCCGTCATCGGCACCACCGGCTTCTCCGGCGCGCAGCGCGAGGAGATGGCCGCGCTCGCGCGCCAGGCCGCCATCCTCGTGGCGCCCAGCATGTCGGTGGCCGTCACCCTCGCCTTCTCCCTCCTCGCGACGATGGCGAAGGTCCTCGGCGACGACTACGACGTCGAGATCACCGAGACGCACCACCGCTACAAGAAGGACGCACCGAGCGGCACCGCGCTGCACATGGCGGAGATCGTGGCTCGGGCGCTCGGCCGCGATCTCAAGCAGGTCGGCGTGTACGGCCGGCAGGGTGTGCCGGGCGAGCGCCCGGGCAAGGAGATCGGCGTGATGTCGCTCCGCTCGGGCGACGTGGTCGGCGAGCACACGGTGTCCTTCGGCACGCTCGGCGAGCGCCTGGAGCTGACGCACAAGGCCCACAGTCGCGACATGTTCGCGCGCGGGGCGCTGCGCGCGGTACGCTGGGTCGCCGGCCGCGGGCCCGGTCTCTACTCCATGCACGACGTGCTCGGGATCGCCTGATGCTGATCGTGCGCTTCCGCGCCGGCGACGCCACGCGCTACGGCGTGCTCGAGGGCCCGACGGTGCTGGAGTATTCCGGCACGCCGTGGAGCGCGTTCCGGCGCGGACGCAAGCGCCACTCGCTGCACCAGGTCGTGCTGCTGGCGCCGGTGTCGCCCTCCAAGATCATCGCGGTCGGGCTCAACTACCGCGCGCGCGCCGCTGAGCTGGCCGAGCCGCTGCCCGAGCTGCCCGTGCTCGCCCTCAAGCCGCCGAGCGCCGTCATCGGCCCCGACGATCCGATCGTGCTGCCGCCGCAGAGCACGTTCGTCGAGCACGAGGCCGAGCTGGCCATCGTGATCAAGCGGCGCTGCCATAACGTGCCGGCGGCGCGCGCCCGCGAATACGTGCTGGGCTACACCGCGCTGAACGACGTCACGGCCCGGGACGTGCGCGTGCGCGAGGGCCGGACCGAGCGCGCCAAGGGCTTCGATTCGTTCTGTCCGCTCGGGCCGTGCATCGCCACCGACCTCGATCCGAGCGCGCTCAGCGTCGAGGGCCTCGTCAACGGCGTCGTGCGGCAGTCGGGCTCGACCAAGGACCTCATCTTCCCCGTCGAGGACCTCGTGGCCCGCGTGTCCGAGGTGATGACGCTCGTGCCCGGCGACGTGATCGCCACCGGCACGCCCGCCGGCGCGGGTCGGCTGTCGCCGGGTGACCGCGTCGAGGTCCGCGTCGAAGGCGTCGGCTCGCTCAAGAATCCGGTCGTGAAGCTGTGACGGCCGATCGCCTGCGCCTCGAGGACGTCCGCTTCTACGGCCACCACGGCGTGTCCACCGCGGAGCAGACGGTGGGCGTGTGGTTCTCGGTGGACGCAGAGCTCACGCTGGATCTCACGAGCGCCGCCGTCTCGGACGATCTCGCGTGCGCCGTCGACTACGGCCAGGTCGCGCGCCGCATCGTGGAGATCGGCACGCAGGGCCGCGTGAACCTCATCGAGCGGCTGGCCGGCCAGATCGCGCAGGCGCTGCTGCGGGAGTTCCCGGCCGAGGAAGTCCGGGTGCGCGTGCGCAAGCTGACGCCGCCGCTGCAGGGGCTCGTCGGCACGCCGTCGGTCGAGCTGACGCGGCGACGCTGATGGCGCGCGTCTATCTCAGCCTCGGCAGCAACCTGGGCGATCGGCTCGACCTGCTGCGCGCGGCCGTGCGCAGCCTGCGCGAGAGCCGGGAGATCGCCGTGGTGGAGGCCTCGCCGCTCTACGAGTCGGAGCCGTGGGAGGAGGAGCCCGGCCGCACGGAGCGCGAGCGGCGCTGGTACCTCAACGGCGTCGTGGCGATCGAGACCGCGCTGCCGCCGCGCGCGCTGCTCGGGCGGCTGCAGGCGATCGAGGACGCGCTCGGCCGCGTGCGGCCGCCGGGCACGCCGGAGGCGCGACGCTTCGCCGCGCGCACCCTGGACATCGACATCCTCTTCTACGGCGACGAGGTGATCAGCGGGCCCGACGACCTGCACGTGCCGCACCTGCTGCTGGCCGAGCGCGCGTTCGTGCTGCGGCCGCTGGCCGACGTGGCGCCCGACCTCGAGCATCCGACGCTCTACGTGACCGTGCGCGAGCTGCTCGGGGATCTCGCCGACGAGCACACCGTCCGTGCGGGCGACTATCCCGCGCGCTGGTTCGAGGCCTGAGGCGTGGCCGACGAGGACTTCCAGCGGCAGGCGCTCCAACACCTCGACGCGCTCTACAACTTCGCCGTGTATCTGACCCGCAACCCGCCGGAAGCGGACGACCTCGTTCAAGAAACGTACCTGAGGGCCTTCCGCTTCTCGCACCGCTTCCAGCCGGGAACCCACCTCCGAGCGTGGATGTTTCAAATCTTGAGGAACACGTTTCTCACGTTTTACCGGCTACGCGAGCGTGAGACGGCGATCGCCGAGAACGGTGTCCCGGATTGGGACGTACCGATGTTCCACGACACGTCGACGGATGAGGGAGGTGCCCTCGAGGCGCACACCGACCTCGAACGTGCCATGCGACGCCTGCCCGAGGAATTCCGCACCGTGCTGCTGCTCGCGGAAGTCCAGGGAATGCCGCTCGAGGAAGTCGCCCGGGTGATGGCCTGCCCGGTCGGCACCGTGAAGTCGCGGATCTTCCGCGCCAAGGAGCGGCTGCGCGGTTTGCTGAAGGACTACGAGAAGAAATGAGCGACGAGCTGAGGGGTCCCGACGACGATGCGCTCGGACGCCGCCTGGCGTCCGAGCTACCGCGCTACACGGCGCCGGCGCGCTTGCGCGTCAGCCTCGTGGAGGCGACGAACCGTCCGCGGAGGCCCATGTGGCTCGGCCCGCTCGTGGCCGCCGCCGCCACCGCGCTCGCCCTCGTGCTCTTCATGCTGCCCGTCCTGCCGCGCATCGTCCCCGCCGATCCCGTGCAGCAGGTCGTACGCGCCGTCGTCAACGAGCACTCGCGGGCGCTCATGTGGGGCGCGCGCCAGCCGCAGATCCTCCCGGCCGGCCTGCCGTGGCTGACGCAGGAGACGGGCATCGATCTCCGGCGGGCCTTCGCCGGCGACGACCGCCTGAGCCTCGTGAGCGCCGAGCCCGTGTACCTCACGCGCCAGCGCGGCCTCGCCGTGCACTACCGCGACGTGGACGGTCACCTCGTCAGCTACATCATGCTGCCCGCAGAGCACACCTTCACGATTGACGAGCGCGACCGCGTCGCGATTGCCGGCCGCTGGCGGCCGATGCTCAAGCGCGACGGCGGCTTCGTCACGTGGGTGTGGAAGCAGGGCGACGTCGCGTGCTTCCTCATCTCCGACATGGTCTCCGTCGACGACCTCGAGCGCTTCAAAGACTATTTCGTGCGGGTTCGCTCCTCGACCGATCCGTCGCTCGTGTACTGAGCGGGAGCCGACGCGTCGCGCCGCGGCCGGCGTGGAACTTCTCCCGGCGACCGCGGACGTCCATTCTCCAGAAGGCGTGGTGCGAGCCAGCGCGCGAGCATCTCGCCGACAACGCGATGCCCGATGGCGTTGAGGTGGCCGTCCAGACGGAAGTACGGCGCGGCACCGCCCTGCTGCGACTGGCGGAGCGGCGCCAGCGCCTCGAGGTGGAGTATTCCGCCGCCCTCGAAGCTCAACACGAAGTCGCTCTCGAGACGATCCATGTCGTCCGCACCCGACACCGATCCCGGCTGGAGCACCTGTGTCTTAGACGGGATGGTGAGAACGGCGAACTCGGCGTCAAGCTGCCGCGCTTCTGCCCTCGCCATTCGAATGAGCTCGTCGGTGATCCGGTATGCACGCGGGGGACTGCTGCCAGACCCCACTTGTGAAGGTCGAATCGACGGGCGCACGGGCTCGATGAGGCCGACCTTCGCGAGCCATGGCGCGGAGAGCACCTCCTTCAGTCGCGGCGCGAAGAACGTGTAGGCGTGGCTCACGCTCGCCATCCATATTTTGATGCCGAGTGTGACCCGGTGAGACAGCGAGAAATGGTGAGACACCAACCGGACGCCGCCGCTCGCGTCTTCGGCGATCAGTGGCAGGCTCAGGTTATCGGAAAGATCGTTGCCGGGATAAAAACCGAGAACGACCCAATCCGGTCGAATCCGCGCGCCGTACCGCTTCAGGGTCAGAACCTCCTGGTGCGTGCCGTAGGCGGAGACCGCGAGGTTCACGACCTCGAATCGACGGCCGGGTAGTAGGCGCTCGAGGTTGCGCTGGAGCACCGACCCATAGGTCTCGTCGAGGCGGACCTGAAGTCCCTCCGTCTGGCTGTCACCGAGCAGCACGATGCGCATGGTGCCCGGTGGAGGATCGGGTACTGGAATGGGACCGCGAAAACCCCAGGCGTTGTACGTGACGGGGATTGCGTACTCGCCGGGCCGAGCGTAAGTAAACCGTGCGCCCGGCCGATTGACAAAGTAGAGCTCATCATCAAGTTGGATGTGCTGGAGCGGTTGCGGCGCCACCGATCGCAGGACGACCTCGAGCGCCAGGATTGCCAGACCGAACCCGACCGCGAGCGCGACGAGGCGCCCTCGGATACTGATCGGCCTCGTCGGTCTATCGCGTGTCGGCGTTGTCGGCTGACCCCGGAGCTATCTGGGGCTCCCCTTCGGTTCGCGATTGTAGCGCGGGCGGAGCGTCTGGGCCATGGGCGAGCCGATCGTCAACACTCCGCGCGACGCGTTCCGGACACCTTCAGCCGCAGCGAGCCATCGAAGAGAATCGCCACTCCCACGCAGTTCTCAGCTTGTCACTTGGGTGAGCCGGGCCGCGCCCCGAGAGAACGACTCTTGCTGGTGTTCTTTGTGGCGCTCTTCGCGGCAGTCCGTTTCGCTTCGAGAATCAGGTCGCAGAGCTCGCGAATCGCGCCGAAGCCCCCGCGCGCGCGCGTGACGTAGACGGCGGCTCGCGTGACGGCGGGGACGGCGTCGGCGACGGCGACGGGGAAGCCGACGAGCGCCAGCGCCGGCAAGTCGCCGACGTCGTCGCCCACGTAGCACGCGTCCGCCGCGCGCACGCCGTGCCGGGCCATGATCCCCTGCACCACGGCGCCCTTGTCCGTCGCGTCCTGGTGGACCTCGACGATGCCCAGCTCGCGCGAGCGGCGCTCGACGATCTCCGAGTGGCGGCGCGTGATCACGGCCGTGATCACGCCGGCCTCGCGGAGCAGCACGAGGCCCTGGCCGTCCCGCACGTCGAAGCGCTTGAGCTCCTCGCCGCGGTCGGTGTACCAGATGCCGCCGTCGGTCAGCACGCCGTCCACGTCCATCGCGACCAGACGCACGGCGGCCAGACGCGGCCCGGCGGGCGGACGCTTCACGCCGGGCGCCCCGTGAGGTCGCGCTCGACGACGAACGGCAGCGCCATCACGCTGAGGGTCACCAGCAGCACCTCCGTGTCCCCGAAGTTGTACTCGAAGAGGCCGGCCACCAGGAAGGCCGTCACCGCGGCCAGCGCGCCGACGACGAGCGCGCGCTCGGCGACCGCGTCTCGGGGCACGCGGCGGAGCACGCCCCACGCGCGCGCGAAGAAGGCGGCGAAGATCCAGAGCCAGAGCGCGAGACCGACGAGGCCGCGCTCGACGGCGATCTGCAGCGGGGTGTTGTGCAGATGGCTCGTGTGCCGCCGGACGGCTTCGGGCGGGGCATAGGTCGGATAGAGGCGCTTGACGCCGCCAAGGCCGACGCCGGTGACGGGATGGCTGCGCAGCATCGTCAGCCCGGCATCGAACATCGCGAGGCGCTCACGCGCCGTCGGATCGGCAGGGGCGGCGATCGTCTCGGCCCGCTGGCGCACCCGTGGCACCGCGAGAAGCAGCAAGAGGGCCGCCGCCACGACCGCGACCGCGATTGACCACCCGCGCACGCCGGTGAGCGCGAAGAGGACTCCTGCGCCGAAGCCGAGCCACGCGCCACGTACGAGCGTCAATGCGAGGGCGACCGCGCTCGTGAGCCAGGCGGCGCTCGTGGCGGCTCCGCGACGGCCGCCGACGGCGAGCGTCGGCAACGGGGCGGCGAGCGCCACCGCCAGCACACCGCCGAGCGTCATGTAGATGCTGTAGAACCCGTGCGCGCGGCGACACTTGCCGAACACGCTCCGGACGACGGGCGGCAACGACCAATCGACGGCGTCGAGCCGCGAGGGAGCACACGTCGTGACCTGGACGATCGAGACGACGGCGACGCCCGCCAGGGCCCACAGCAGCCGGGACGCGAAGCGCCGCGCCGCGCCCGCGTCGTCGAGCACGCCGAACACGATCCACAACGTCGCGAGCGGCAGCAGCGTCTTCGTCGCCCGCAGGCTCTCCAGGGGTGTCGAGGACAGCGCGGCCGTGAGGATCGACCACGCGCTGAACGCAAGCACCGGGGCCAGCAGCGGCCACGACGTCCGGGACATGGTGCGAGCGTGGCGTGTCCACACCAACCACCCGGCGAGGACAACCAGCGATGTCTCCGACAGGGTGATCGACACGGCCAGTCCGACGACGAGCGCGGCGACGAGCGCGTCGCGCAGCGCGAGGGCGGAGCGCTCGCTCAATATGCGTTCCGATTGCGGAAACCGAGCCAGAGCGTCTGGAGAAGGATCTTGAGGTCCAGCGACATCGACCAGTTCTCGATGTAATAGAGGTCGCACTTGATGCGCTCCTCGATCGACGTGTTGCCGCGCCAGCCGTTGATCTGAGCCCAGCCGGTGATCCCGGCCTTCACCTTGTGGCGCAGCATGTAGCGCGGCACGCGCCGGCGGAACTCCTCGACGAAGCTCGGCCGTTCGGGCCGGGGCCCGACGAGGCTCATGTCGCCACGCAACACGTTGAGCAGCTGGGGCAACTCGTCGAGGCTCGTGCGACGCAGGAAGGCGCCCACTCGCGTTCGGCGCGGATCGTCGCGGATCGCCCAGCGCGGGCCGGTGTCCGTCTCCGCGTCCACGCCCATGGTGCGGAACTTCAGCATCCGGAAACGGCGGCCGTCGATTCCCATCCGCTCCTGGCGGTAGAGGATCGCGCCCGGCGAGCCCAGTCTGATGGCGAGCGCGATGACCAGCATCACGGGCAGCATCAGCCCGAGGGCGACGGTGCCCAGCGCCACGTCGCACACGCGCTTCAGGATGCGATTCCATCCGTCGAGGGGCGATTCGCGCAGGTGGATGATCGGCACCGTCTCGAATTCCTCGACGCCGCCGCGCAGCGCGACGCTGAACACGTCGGGCACGAGGTGGATCGTCACCGGGTCGTCGCCGATCTCGTTCAGGATTCCGGCCAGCCGCGCATACTCGGCGTGCGGGAGCGCGATGATGACGATGTCCACCGGACGCGTGTCGAGGACGGCGCGGATGTCCTCTGGCGCACCGAGCCACGGCGCCTCGGCCGTGCCATCGAGCTTGTCGCCGAGGATCCCGAGCACGCGGATGCCGACGTCGCGCCGTTTCTGCAGCACCCGCATGATCTCCGACGCCGGCTCGCCGCCGCCGACGACCACCGCGTAGCGCTGGTTGTACCCGCGCCGGCGCGCGACCCGCAGCGCCTCGCGGAAGGCCTGCCGCCCCAGATAGGCGGCCGCGATCGACACGACCCAGAAGATGAGGATGACGGCGCGCGAATAGTCGTAGCCGCGGAAGACGAAGCTCATGATGGCGACGAGGACCAGCGCGCCGACCGTGGAGGCCTTGCCGATGTCCTTCCACTCGGACAGCCGTGAGCCGAGGCGGTACGGGCGATAGAGATTGAACGTCTTGAACGCGACCCCCCACACCGCCAGGATGGGCACGAGCTGCAGCAGATAGTCGCGGAACGGGGGAATCTCGCCCTGGCCGAAGAGGTGGAACCGCACGCCGTACGCGAGCAGCCAGGAGCCGGCGACGGTCACGAGGTCGAGGACGAGCATCAGGTGCTCGAAGACCCGCGAGTGAGCCTTCAGCACGCGCGCCTCGCGAGGAACTCCCGCCAGCGCAGGTCCACATATTTTTCGATGCGCCGCCGGAAGACCGGCAGGTCGAACTGTCCGGCGCGCGCGCGCAGCGCGGCGGGCTCGAACCGGTGCGCGGCGCGCTCGAACGTCAGGATGGCGTCGGCGAGCGCGGCCTCCGTCTGCTCGGCGAAGAACACGGCGGTCGGCGGCGCATCCGAGGCGTGGACGTCCACCATCGTCTCGAGCGCGCCGCCGCGGCCGAGGGCGATGGTCGGCCGCCCCGCCGCCGCCGCCTCCAGCGGCACGATGCCGTAATCCTCCACCGCGGGGAAGAGCACCGCGCGGCAGCGCGCGTAGAGGTCGGCGACTTCCGCGTCGGAGCGCCAGCCGAGGAACTGCACCGCCGCGCCCGCCGAGGCGCGCAGCCGCCGCTCCTCCCGCCCGGTCCCGACGACGACGAGACGCCGGCCGAGCCGGCCCGCGGCGGCGACCGCGAGGTCCACGCGCTTGTAGGGCACCAGCGCGGAGACGACGAGATAGAAGTCGTCCACGCGCGCGGCCGGCCGGAACCGCGCGACGTCCACCGGCGGGTGGATCACGTCGGCGCTGCGGCCGTACACGCGACGAATCCGCTCGGCGATGTGATGCGAGATCGCGAGGAAGACGTCCACGCCCCCGGTGCGACGGTCCCACGCGCGCAGCGCGGCGGCGACCGGCGGCATCGTCCACCGCGTCAGCCGCGGCGCGCGCGGGCCGAAGTAGTCGTCGTAGAGGTCCCACACGTAGCGCATCGGGCTGAAGCAGTAGCAGATGTGCAGCGCGTCGGCCGGCCGCCGCACGGCCTTGGCCACGCTGTGACTCAGCGAGATGACGAGGTCGAAGCCCGACAGGTCGAATCCATGGACGGCGGCCGGAAACAGGGGCAGGTACTGACGGTAGCGCGAGGCGGCGCCGGGCAGCCGCTGGATGAACGAGGTGATCACGCGGCGGCGCTCGATCACCGGCGAGACGCTCCCGGGCACGTGCAGCAGCGTGAACAGCGGCGCCTCGGGGAACAGCTCGCAGAAGACCTCGAGACAGCGCTCGCCGCCGCGCATGCCGGTGAGCCAGTCGTGCACGAGGGCCACCCGGGGCGCCGACGCGCCGCCCGGCCGCGCGCCCGCGCCTACCGCCGCCGGCGTCGTATCTGCGCTCGCCAATATTCGAGGAGGTCGCTCAAGGTCTGCTCGAGCGGAATGCGGGGGCGCCAGCCGACCGCCTGGTGGATCTTCTCGGCGCTGCCGCGCAGCACCGGGACGTCCGACGGCCGGAGGCGTGCGGGGTCGGGCCGGATCTCGATGCGGTCGAGCGTGGACTGCGACATCAGGAAGTTCAGCATGCGCTCGATCGACCAGTCGACGCCGGAGCACAGGTTGTAGACTTCGCCTGCCGTCCCCCGCTCGAGCAGCGTCCAGTAGCCCTGCACGATGTCGCGCACGTCGGAGAAGTCCCGCGTGGGCTTGAGATCGCCCACGCTCACGAACGGCTCACGAAGCCCCGCCTCCGCCTCCGCGATCTGTTTCGCAAACGACGACGTGGCGAAGGCTTCGCCACGACGGGGTCCCGTGTTATGCACGAGGTTTCCCCCGAGGCCCGCGTGAAATACGTGGTCCTCGGTTTCGAAGTCCCATACTTCGCCTTCATATGGAACTGCTTCGATCTTCTTGATGACGTCGTCGGGAACTTGCACGTGACGCCCCCAGGCCTCGTGTCCCGCAATCGGCGAGCTCAGATTCATCAGGTAGTACGTGCCGGTGCTGCGAACTTCCGTATTCAGACACATACGCTGCCGCGTCGTGTTGGCCACGAGGTAGCAAAGACCAAGGACGAGAATCGGCGACTTCGTCTTGAAGCTGTTGAACTCGTAGATACCATGGCCGGCTTTCAATCCGTCGCCCTCGTTGTAGCCGCGGAGGAAGGTGAGCTTTGCATCCGTCTGCGCGTTGAGGATACTTCGCGGAACACGCTTGTTACGGTCGCTCGCATAGACCTGAGGGCGCAACCACTCTGCGAATACTTCAGGCTTCCTCATGGTGAGGCGCCATACGTCAGCCGCACCTTCGACGAAATACGTGTCGAGGCCGAAATGCTGAAGAAAAATCTCAGCACACCGTTCCAACGCCTTTCGGTCCTTATTGTCGATTCTGACCTTGCCATTGGTGATACATCCTTCCGCGACAAAAAATCCAAGTAACCAGGCGACATCCTCGTGCACCCACATTCCCGAGCTACTCGGCATCGCGACCATGGCCACGCGATCCCCGAGCGCAAGGCGACTCGCCGAGATCGCGACGCGACCAGCCTGAGCCGGTGCCATGACGGAATGCTCGCCCGTGACTTCGACGATTCCGCCGCTCGCCACAAGTCGAATCACACGATCGTCCGAGTGGAGCGGATGGCAAGACAGATGCGCAATCTTGGACCACGTGCCGTCGGCCCATACCGACAGCGGGTGGCGCCGCATGTCCCAGACCGTCGTTCCGTCGTCCAAGCGTTGACCGCTCAAATACCCCGCCGGCTTATATCGGCGAAGCTCCCCGATATATCGGATATCGATCAGTCCAGTGCGGTCGTCGCGCAACAGCACCGGCGTGTGACGGCCGACACTGTGATTGAACGCGCGCGCGCGCACGATGTCCAGGCCGTAGCTCTTGAAGTATTGATAGCCCATCAGATCCTGGGTGACCTTGCTCACGGCGTACGGCGACAGCGGGCGGAGCGGGTTCGTCTCGCGGATGGGCAGCTCGTCGGGGTAGACGAGCCCGTACTCCTCGCTCGAGCCGATCACGAGAAAGCGCGTCGCCGTCGCGCCGAGCTGGCGGATCGCCTCGAACAGGTTCATCTGGCTGATCGCGTTGGTGAGCAGCGTCTCGCTCGGCGCCTCCCAGGAGGCGCCCACGAAGCTCTGCGCCGCGAGGTGGACGATGTAGTCGGGGCGGGCCTGCTCCAGCAGCAAGCGGACGGACGACAGGTCACGCAGGTCCGCGCCGATGAGCGTGAGGCGGTCGCGGAGATGGTCGATGTGCTCGGTCGTGCTGCGCCAGCGGACCGAGCCCACGACGGCGGCGCCCTGGGCGAGGGCCCACTCGGCGAGATGGCTGCCGACGAACCCGGTGACCCCTGTGACGAGGATCCGCATCCGCCCGATATTACTACACTCCCAGCACCTCTCCGTAGAGCGCGTGCAGCGCGCCGACCATCTCGCGCGCGTCGAACTCGCTGCGCGCGCGCATGCGATTCTCGGCGCCCAGCGTCGCGCGCTCGGCCGCGTCGCCCGCGAGCCGGACGAGGGCCGCCGCGATCGCGTCGACGTCCCCGGCAAAGAGCCCGGGCGACGCGGGCGGCAGCACCTCGCGGTGCGCGGGGATGTCGCTCGCCAGCACCGGCAGGCCGAGCGCCATCGCCTCGAGCACGGCGAGCGGCATGCCCTCCTTGCGCGACGTCGTCGCGTAGAGGTCGAAAGCCGGCAGCAGCGCCGCCGCGCCCACGCGCTCGCCCGCGAAGACGGCGCGCGAGCCCAGGCGGAGCGAGCCCGCGAGTCCGCGCAAGCGCGCCGACTCCTCGCCGTCCCCGACCAGCACGAGGGTGACGTCGGGCACGCGCGCCACCGCGCGGAGCAGGACGTCGAGGTGCTTGACCGCATCGAAGCGTGCGACGGTGCCCACGACCATCGCGTCCCCGGGCAGGCCGAGCTCGCGCCGCGCCTCCCCGCGATCGAGCGCCGTCGCGATCAGCCGCGCCACGTCCACGCCGTTCTGGACCACCCGACTCTGCCGCTCGGTGAACAGGCGCAGCGCCAGCCCCTCGCGCTCCTGCGTGCGCGAGACGTTGACGACGATCGCGGTCCAGGCCGACAGCCGCCGCTCGAGCGCGAGGTAGGCCGCGCGCGCGGGCGCCGCATACCGTTCGAAGTGGATGCCGTGGAACGTGTGGATGGCGGGGACGCCGGTGATCCGGGCCGCCAGCCGGCCATAGAGACCGGCGCCCTTGCCGTGGGAATGCACGAGGCTGATGCGGCGCTCGCGCACGAGCCCGACGACGCGCGCCAGCGTGGACGGACGCAGGCGATTCGTGGCCAGCTCCACGGTGTCAATCCCCGCCTTCACGAGGCCGTCGAAGAGCACGCCGTCAGCGGGCCCGGCCACGATCGGCCGCCAGCCTCGCGCCCGGAGCCCGCGCCCCAGGAGCGCGACGTGCTGGGGGCCACCGCCCGGCCGGGTCGACACGAGGAGCTCGAGGATCGGCCCCGGAGGCGGGGTCATCGCGCGCGGCCGGACCGCCGGCCTATCACCGCCGCCGGCCGGCGTCCTTCCAGACGAGGCAGTTTTCCAGGACGAGCGCGTCGAGCTGGCTGCGGACGAAGGTCGTGTACGCCTCGCGCGGCGTGTTGACGATCGGCTCGCCGCGCAGGTTGAACGAGGTGTTGAGGAGCACGGGCACGCCGGTCGCCTCACCGAAGCGGGAGATGAGCGCGTGATAGCGCTCGTTGCCCTCGCGCGCGACCACCTGCAGCCGTCCGGTCCCGTCGACGTGGGTGACGGCAGGAATGACGTCGCGCTTCGACGGCGCCACGTCGACCACCAGGAGCATGAAGCGGCTCGGGTACTGCGCGGCCACGCCCGGCGCGTCGAAGAACTCCCCGACCCGGTCGGCGAGCACCGACGGCGCGAACGGCCGGTACGGCTCCCGGTACTTGATCTTCGTGTTCACGATATCTTTCATATCCGCGCGCCGCGGGTCGGCCAGGATCGACCGGTGGCCGAGCGCGCGCGGTCCCCACTCCGCGCGGCCGTGGAACCACCCGATCACGGCTCCGCCGGCGATCGCCTCCGCGACGCGGTCGACGAGCGCCGGCTTGTCGAGCCACTCGTAGGCAATGGACTCGCCGTCCAGGAACGCGCGGACGTCGGCGTCGCGATGCGCAGGCCCCCAGAACGCGTGGTCCATCGTGAACGAGCGCGGCTTGCCGAGCAGCGCGTGGTAGGCGTAGAGCGCGGCGCCGAGCGCGCCGCCCGAGTCGCCGGCCGCCGGCTGGACGTAGAGCTCCTTGAAGCCCGAGGACTTGAGGATCTTCGTGTTGGCCACGCTGTTGAGCGCCACGCCTCCGGCCAGACACAGGCGATCGAGGCCGGTCTCTTCGTGGAGCGCCCGCGCCATGTTCACGACCAGTTGCTCTGTCACCACCTGGATGCTGGCCGCGATGTCCGCGTAGTGCTGGTTGCGGCGCGCCTGCGCGTCGAAGTCCGCCGGCCGCGGCCCGAAGTACGGTGGATACCCGGAGGCCGCCGTGAAGAAGTGGTCGCCCGCCGGCCGCGGCGCGCCGAACAGCTCGACGAAGCGGCGGCTGTAGGAGTTCTTCGTCGAGCGGTGGAAGGTGAAGTAGTCGAGATCGAGCGCGAAGCTGCCGTCGGGCGCCATCCGCACGAGCTTCCACACGAGGTCGACGTACCGCGGCTGCCCGTACGGCGCCATCCCCATGACCTTGTACTCGCCCTCGTTCACCTCGAAGCCCAGGAACGCGGTGAACGCCGAGTAGAGCAGCCCGATCGAGTGGGGGAACCGGACCTCGCGCAGCAGCTGAATGTCGGTGCCGCGGCCGCGGCCGGCGGTGGCCGTCGCCCACTCCCCCACCCCGTCCACGGTCAGCAGCGCCGCCTCCTCGAACGGGGAGCAGAAGAACGCGCTGGCCGCGTGGGACAGGTGATGCTCGGAGAAGAGAATGCGGTCGCGCGGGACCCCGACCTCCTGGGCGATGCGCCCGGCGATCCACAGCTTGTCGACGAGCCAGGTCGTCATCGCGTTCTGGAACACCCGCGCGCCGCGCGGGAACGTGCCCACGGCGGTCGACAGGATGCGCTCGAACTTCAGGAACGGCTTCTCGAAGAAGACGACGTAGCCGAGATCGGAAGGACCGATGCCGGCCTCGGCCATGACGTAGCGGATCGCGTTCGTCGGGAACTCCGGGTCATGCTTGCGGCGCGTGAAGCGCTCCTCCTCGACGGCGGCCACGAGCTCACCATCCCGCAGTAGCGCCGCGGCTGCGTCGTGAAAGAAGCAGGAGATGCCGAGGATGTACATGGCTACGCCTGCCGCTTGGCGCCGGGGAGCGAGTGATCGGACGGCGGCCGGCTGGTCCAGAAGCCGCGGGCGCCGGCCGGCACTTCACCGAACCGCCCGCGCACGACCCGCATGACGAGCGCGATCGGCAAGACCACGACGAAATAGATGACATAGAGCACGAGGCGCGCCTGCGCGTTGCCGATCGCGCGCGCGATAGGCTCCCACCAGGCCCACAGACGGCGGAGGAGCGCCGGGACGGGCATCTTAGAACACCGCGTAGATCAACGGCGCGATCGCGGAGCTCTGCGCCAGCAACAGCAGCCCCGCCGCCACCAGCAGGACCAGGACGATCGGAATCATCCACCAGAGTCGTGCGCGCCACATGAACTCGAGCAGCTCTCCCGCGATGGAGAGCCGCGCGCGAACCGTCGACAGCATGTCGCCTCCCTCTACGATGCGCCGCGACGCGCCGAGAGCCAGCGCTCGAGCACGGCAGCCTGCGTCAGATAATCGA
>WNFJ01656555.1_pt1 | contig 22016 bp, 19 predicted proteins | sample 5400461 | NCBI WGS metagenome assembly WNFJ01 (sample SAMN13153349, study PRJNA577476) | soil metagenome | isolation source: 115 cm saprolite on Douglas fir-dominated hillslope | place: USA:California | collected 2013-09-17
TCCGCAGTTTTTTACGGACGGTCTATTCCAGTACAAAGATGACTTGTCTATCGTTCATGGCAAGCATTCTGTGAAGTCTGGCGGCGAGTATCGCCGGACACGCAACGCGTCGTCGTTCCAATCCGTAAAAAATGGCTTCTTCGAGCCGTACGGCATCGAGGAGCTTCTCACGGACGGGTTCTTCGGAGATGAAGCGGACCAGCTACGACACGGAACCGGCAACTTCGTCGATGGAGCATTTGGGGTCGCTCAAGCGTCGATTAACCCTCTGACTGGGAACTTCCCGGAATACTATCGCGGATATCGGGCCAATGAGGTCGCTCTGTACACCCAGGACGATTGGAAAGTCTCGCCCCGGTTGACCTTGAACCTCGGTCTGAGATGGGAGTATTTTGGCCCGCCACACAACTTCCGGCCGGGCCTCGACTCGAACATTTTCTTTGGAAATCCGATCACGCCAATACCGATAACCACATCGAATGTGTTCTACCCAAAGAATAGCCCCCTCGCTGCCCAAGTATTTGGAGAGCAGGCCATTCAGGTCAACCACGATATCTGGCACAAAGACACTAATAATTTCGGGCCCCGTCTTGGCTTCGCATGGGATGTTTTCGGGAATCAAAAATTTGTCCTTCGGGGTGGCGGCGGATTCTACTACGACAGAATCTGGAACAATCTGTTCGAGAACATTCGCTTCAATCCTCCCTTCTTCGCGGTTTCGACGCTCGGCGCGCGGGCCGGTGCTCCACCGGTGGGTCCGATCGGCACTCCTGGGCTATATGGAGTCCCGTTCAACAGCCCACAGCCTTTCCAGAAGTTCGCTGGAAAGCCGGCGCCCCGGCACATGGACCAGAATCTCGTTACTCCTTACACGCAGCAGGGCAACCTCGGAATCCAGTGGGGCTTTGCCAGGAACTTCGTTCTCGAAGTAAACGGCACCTACACCGGCGGGCGCGAGCTGACAGGCATTACCGACATAAATACTTATAACGGCCGAGCAGCGTGCACCAGCGCCGACCCAACCACGGCGCAAGGGCAGGCGTGCTTGGCAGCTGCCGCAAAGGGCCAGATTCCGGCCTCAGGTACATTCTCCTCGCGGCGGGTTAATAGCGCGTTTGCGGGTGACAACTTCCGCAGCAACAATTTCACTTCCAGCTATTATGGCCTGCAGCTGGTGGTGATCCGCCGATTCTCCAGTGGTCTCCAGTTCAACTCGAACTACACTTGGAGTCATGCGATCGACACGTTGAGCGATGCGTTTAATGGCGGACGCGCGCTGGTTTTGCGGCCATCGGACAATTTCAACATTAGCGCCGATAAGGGTAACGCCGACTTCGACATACGGCATCGGTTTGTCACCAGCCTTTCCTACGACTTGCCGTTCTTGAAGCAACACCGATGGATTGGCGGCTGGTCGGCAAGCGGGATCGTGACGCTCCAAAAGGGAGTGCCGATCGCGATCTTTAACGGCTCAACGGCCGGGGACACAAATCGTGACGGATATACAACGGATCGGCCCGTCATCACCGGGAATCCTTATCTTTCAGGCAAGAGCCCTGCAGATGGATTTTTGAATCCGGCCGCGTTTAGCATAGCCACGTGCCCGATCACGGTCAATTTTGGACTGTGGTGCGACAGCCCGACCGGCCGCAATACGCTCATTGGTCCCGGCTTTGTAAACACCGACTTCGGATTGGCCAAGTCCGTTCAATTTGCGGAGCGCTGGAAATTCAAATTTGAGGCCAACTTCTTTAATCTTTTCAACCACACGAACTTCGGAGTACCCGTTGGCAACGTGTTCGGCTCAGGTCAGTTCGGGATGTCAACTTCCGAATTCGGAGGACCTAGAGTAACTCAGTTGGCGTTGCGGTTGGATTTCTAGACTGCGCTCGAAACTAAACCTCAACGGGGAGGAGAAACTGTTCCTCCCCGTTTTTTTTTGGAATAGAAGCGTGATCGCTTTATTCCAAATGACGCGGATGCAGCTGGGGATCGCTGCTTGGGTACTCTTCCGATGATGGGGACCGCCTTGTTAGCGCAGGCGGCCGGGAGGATCGGCGGGGGAGGGCATAGCGGCGGCGTCGCGCGGGCCGGGAGAATTAGGCGAGACTTTCACCGGGGCGGGCTGGGGAATGCCGGCGCCGGCGTTTAGGTCAAGGTGGTCTTTAGCGCAGGCTGGGCAGTAGCCTTTTCCCGTATCTTCATCGCGAAGGCTAGCCAACTCGTAGCACCCGCAGATGCAATCGCAGTAGCCCGTTTCCGAGGATGTCTTGATGGGAATGAGCGTCATCGCAGGGAAATAGTACGTTTTCCGACGATTCCATGCAAGAGAAGCGGAAAAACCCTGCTACGCGTTGGCAAGTTCCTTCATCAGGGTCTTGCCTTTGCGGAACCACGGGCGCTCGCGCCTCTGCATGTACCGAGGCAGCGTGCGCTTCTTCGCCTCCAGTTTCTGCAACCACTCGCGCGACTCTTCGCGCCTGTTGGCCATCTTCAGAAAACTCGCGTAGTTGTAAAGCGTCTCGGGGGTCGTCGAAATCTGCGTAACCTCGGCGAAAAGCTGATCCGCACGATCCAGTTGTCCCGTTTTTGCATACGCGTCGGCCAACAAAGCAGCGGCCCGGTAATAGTCGAATTTGCGGTCGCCAGCGACCACGCGCTCCAGGTCTGGAATGGCTCCTGGAAAATCATTCAGCCCCAGCGAAGAGTGTGCCCGCGAATAGAACGTGTAAAGCGAATCGCCGCGTCCGGTAATGGCATGATTGAACGCTTCGCGGGCCTTCTCAAATTGCCCAAGATCCTTGTACAGTTCGCCCAGTCTTCGTAGTTGGCCGGAGAAGGATTGTCCAGTATCTGCGTCTCAACAATCTTGACGCGCGACCGCCGCCCAAATCCCTGAAAGAAGCCGCGAAGCAGTCCCAGGTCTGGCAGCACTTCCGCAAGGATGTACACAGCAGCGCCAGGCGGTCCGAGAAAAAAGATGACGTAAAACCAATAGTTCTCCGGCCGCCGCCTGATGAAGTGCACAATCGCCAGGCCCTGCACTAGAAAGCCCCAGGGATAAAAGAGATGGCTGAGCCCAAACATGGACGACCGCCTGCCAACAGAATCGCTTGCCTCTGCCCGGCGGGTCAAACGGAACCTCCGCCCCAAGCATGCGGAAGTTACTGCCTGTTTGCGCGGTTTCCCGCCTGCTATGATGGTCCCGCATGAACCCCGTCGCAACGCTCGGTTTGGCGTTAGGCGCCGGATTTTCCTCCGGCCTCAATCTGTACGCGACCGTCGCGACGCTTGGGCTGCTCCAACGCTTTGGCGTGCTTCATCTGCCGCATGGATTGCAGGTTCTGTCTCATCCCTGGGTTCTGGGAATCGCCATCGCGCTCTATGTACTGGAATTCTTCGCGGACAAAATCCCGTACTTCGACACATTCTGGGATGCGGCTCACACTTTTATTCGTCCACCCGCCGCCTCGCTCCTCGCCTTCGCCGCCGCGGGAGGTGCCTCGCCCGAATGGCGCTGGGGCGCCGCCTTACTCGCCGGTGGAATTGCACTCACCGCGCACGGCACAAAAGCCAGCGCCCGCGCCGCCGTTAACGCAAGTCCCGAACCATTCAGTAATTGGGCCTTGAGTTTTGGAGAAGACGTCTTAGCCGTGTGGCTCACATGGATGGCGACAACTCATCCAATCGCGACCACCATCGTCGTTGCCGCACTCGTCGCGCTTTCGGCCTTCCTGCTTTATCATCTCTTCCGCTTCGCCCGCCGCGCCTTTCGGCAGCTCTTTTCCCCAGGCTAGAGCAGCGGCAGCACTTCGCCGCTCGTTCGCACTCCCGCGCCAATCGCGCTCTCATTCGCCGGGCTGGATTCCACATCCTGCGCGCCAAACGAGATACGTCCAATTTGCTGGCGGGCATAAAAACGGGCCGACGGCACGCGCGTCGCCTGCCCGTTCATGATAATCGGCGCGCTGAACGGCCAACCCGGCTTGGGATAGACCATGCTGTGCCCCCAGCGATACAAGTAAACGGCCACAACGTCTCTGTCGAAATCAAAATTGCGCCCCGCCAGCACGCGATTCATGTCGGCACGCAACGAGTCCTCATAGCTCGAAAACGGGGTCGTCAGCAAACTGATGCGCGCACTCGGCTGGTCCGCCACGGACAACGTATTCCCTCCGTAGAACGTCAGCACCGTCGTACGCGTGGGATCCGAGCGGTTTGGGCCCACCCAGTCCGCCACCACAAAATCCGCAAAATACTGGCCGCCCCAGTAGTACGCGTCATAACCCAAGTCCACCACTGGCGCCGCGCTGCGAATCGTCACGTTCGCTGTCACCACTGGGCTCAGCGTCACCTGATCGAAAGCCGCCGCTTGCGAGGTGCTCAACAGTTGTGCGCACGCGGTCCGCGCCGTATGCGATTGGCCGGCGAAGATTACCGCCGTCGCCGTCGCCCTGTAGAATTGCCCGTTGCTGAAATAAATGACGCTGGCATTCGTGCTGGTAGTGTCTCCGCGGACCACCATCGCGCCCTGCCTGATCCTCACGTTATTGTTCGGGTCATCCATCGCCGCCAGGTTGAAGGGGTTCGCCAGCAAGTCGGCGTCGCTCGTTCCGTTGATTGCTCCGGGAATCAGCCACTTGATGACATGCCGCAACATGCCCGAGTTTCCGCCCGGATAAGCAAACTCGGGAAAATACTCCGCGCCCAGAAAACTGATCGAGGTATACGCGCTGGTCTGGCTCGTCGTTCCGTCGAGAGCGTCCACCGCATAACGCGTGTAAAAGTCTGATACCGCCGGATGAAGTTTCAGCGTCTGCGTCAGATAGGAATCGAACGTCATCGGCGAGAGGTAATCATATTTCGGGTCGCTGTTGTCCGCCGGATCGGTGGGCGCTCCCGGCTTGTGATACCAGTTCATCAAGTCCGTGCGCGCCGCTTTCAAGTCATTAATGATGTTCATCGGATACGGCACGCTGTCGAGCCCCTTCCCATACGTATCGATGTTCCAACTGTGGGTTCCCGGATTCACGTACGGCGTCACGCTGTCGAAGTAATAGCTGTAGAACGGCGAGGGCACCACGTAGTTTTGCCAGAGAATTCCCGTGGTGTTGTAGATGTCGTCCAGAAAGGGAGCGTAAGGCTGAACAGCGTACGCCGTTGCCGTGGAGGCGATATCGGGTATCGGCGCCGCATCATCGCGGTTCGCGTTGCCTCCCGGCGTGCGCTGCCCGTCCAGAATCAGGATCTTCGTCCCCGGCCGCTGCCGCGTGAGGTAGTAGGCCGCCGAACATCCGCTCATTCCCGCGCCAACGATGATGACTTCGTAGTTTCCATTGTCGGCCAGCAGCGGCATGCTGCCTTGATAGCTGTCGCAGGGCGAGGGAGATATCAGCACGCTGTTTGGTTTGAAGGTGAGCCGGTTGTCTCTCAACCAGTGGGCAATGTTGAAAACCGAGGGGACGTTGCCGCCGCGCAGCACGTTTGGATCGCTTCCGACCGAACCGTCACATGGGAAGGTTGTTCCCGCAGCATAGGCTCGCATCGGAAAGGAACTTCCGACGGCTGCCGTACCCGCAGCGATCAGCATTCCATTGATAAAATCGCGCCGGTAAATTTTGTCATTCTCGTTTTTTCTCGTCATAACTGAAATACCTCCTTGGCGAAGTGCGCCAGCGAGCGATCATTGAGGGCGTGAGGCGGAATTTATGCCTTTAGAGCAAAGGATGCAAGGTTATTTTTTTATAGCAAGGATGGCATCCCCGGTCCGGCGAACCCTCGCGCGCAAGAGCACGTGCGGGCTATCCGTTCACATCAGGGCTGCTTGACTTCTCTCATCACCGGAGGTAAGAAATGAACTCCCCGCTGAGCTCCAACCGTCGAATAAAGGAGACCGTCCATGAATCGCCCTCTTAAGATTGTTCTCTTGGCAATCCTTTGCTTGATCTATTCCCGGCAAATCCTCGCCCAGAACAAAACAACCCACAACCCGACTTGGTGGGCAAAATACGAGTATCTCTCGCATAACGCTGCTTCGCCGGGCGGCGGTCCCAGTTCATCTCTTACGGTTGGCAGCAATGTCGACGTCTCCAATGAGTGCGGGCCGCAGAGCGAGACTTACATCACGCTGAATCCCGCGTCTTCCAAGTCGATCGCCGCTGGCTCGAACGAAATTTTTCGTGACCCCATGCGCGGTTATTTTTCCAACGACGGCGGCTTCACTTGGGGTGGCGTCGACGCGCCTCTTGCTCCCCCGCTCCAGGGCACCAATGACAATCGCTTCGGTTCAGATCCGTCGCTGGTTTTCGACTCGCGCGGAAATCTTTTTTATAGTTACATTGTCGTGTTCTTTGGTGGAGGCAATGGCGTCGATGGGTCGCAAATGGCGGTGGCGCGTTCCACCGACGGCGGCATGAGCTATTCGCAACTCACGCTATTTGGATCAGAGCGGCTCAAACCACTTCAATGACAAGCCGATGATTACCGCCGGCACGAATGCGGCGAGCCCTTTCCGCGACCATATTTATGTGGCTTGGGATGCCTCCTGTGGAGGGAATGCCACAGACGGTGGCATCCACGTCGCTCGTTCTTCCGATGCTGGAGCTACTTTTGCTCTCGCCCGCATTGACAATCCTTCCGGCCCGGGCCAGGGCATTGGCGCTGTCCCGTTTGTCGGTCCCAACGGCGAGGTTTATGCGGCCTGGAACGATTACAAAAATAATCTCATCGCCTTCAACCGCTCTTTCGACGGCGGCGCCACGTGGGACGCGCAGCGCACAGTCTCACTGAAAACAGCCGCTTTTGATGTTGGCATTCCAGCGGAGATGTTTCGCCGCGCGCTCGTTTACCCGGCATGCGACGCCGATCGGTCAAGCGGGCCTCACCGCGGGCGTCTCTATTGCTCCTGGATGGATCTCACTCCCGCCGGCGTGACCGACATCTTGATTTCCTTCTCCGATGATCAGGGACTCACCTGGACCGCTCCACACTCGGTTACCGATCAACTCCACCAGCTCGTCGACCGCTTCAATCACTGGCTTGCCGTCGATCTGCTCACGGGCGATGTCAATCTCTCCTTTTATGACACTCGCAACGACACGACTGGCTTCCGCTTCATGACTGACACCTATTTCACTCAATCGGTCGATGGCGCCGTGACGTTCCTTTCTCCCAATGTGCGGGTGAGCTCCGTCAGCTCCAACGAGCACGATTGCAACGGCGTATTTCCGTGCTCCGCGATTGACTACGGCAACCAACAGGGCGATTACGAAGGCCTAGCCTCTCGCGGAGGCGTCTCTCATCCAATTTGGACGGACAGCCGCCGGCAGCTGGAGTCATCCTCGGGATGCCGGACGAACCTTTTGATGGAGGAAGTATTCACCGCGACCGTGAAGTGAGGAAATGAAACTCCGGCGGGAGGTCGGTTCGAGTTCCGCCCCCGCCTATCGCCTTATTTCACGTACGCCGCGAGCCAGTCCAAAAACGTTTTGTACCAACATTGTGCATTCTGCGGTTTCAGCACCCAGTGGCCTTCGTCGGGGAAGACTACAAGTTTCGACGGCACTCCCTGACGCTGCAACGCGTTGAAAAATTCCAGCGATTGTGTGTACGGGACGCGGTAATCTCTTTCTCCACAGATCACCAGCGTCGGCGTTCTAAATTTTCCGAGCTCGCCGGCATACGTAACTGGCGCCCATTTCTCGTAGCTTTCCGGATTCGACCACGGTGTGCCCTGCATGTCATGCTCTTCGAACCACAATTCTTCGGTCGCGTACATCGCCACTTTGTCGTACACGCTCGCGTGGCTCACGATGGCTTTGAAGCGTCCCGTATGCGTGGCAATCCAGTCCGCCATGTATCCGCCGTAGGAGCCGCCGGCAGCGGCCATGCGGGTCCCATCGATGGAAGAATATTTTTTCAGCGCATAGTCGACGCCATTCATTACGTCGACGTAGGCTTTGCCGCCCCAGTCGTTGGTGATCTCATCGGTGAACTTCTGACCGTAGCCGGTCGACCCGCGCCGGTTGATCATTAGGGTCACGTATCCCGGGGTAGAAAAGACTTGCGGGTTCCAACGATAGCCCCAAGCATTCGACCACATCGTCTGCGGCCCGCCATGCAGCAGCACCAACATGGGATATTTTTTCGCGGCGTCAAATTTAGGCGGCCGGATCAGCATCGCCTGTACTTTGGTTCCTTCCGCGCCGTCAAACCAGAACGTCTCTGGAGCAGTCAAATCGAGCGCGGCCAGGATGGAGTCGTTCTGATGTGTGAGTTGCCTGAGATTCGAACCGTCACTTGCGGCCACGAAGACCTCCGCCGGCATCGTCAGGCTCGTTCGTTCGAAGACCAGCATCTTGCCATCGGCGCTAAGCGAAATCGTGGTGTTGTAGGTATCAGCGATGATTTTTTTTGGGTCGGCGCCCACGCGCGCGGCTATTGCATACACAGGTTGCTGCGTCTCATTCTCCGCCGTGAAATAAATCGTCTTGCTGTCGGCCGACCAGGCCAATTCGTTGGCGCTGCGGTCAAACTTCTCTGACAAGTTTTCAATTTTGCCCGTTCGCCGGTTGTACAGCATTACGCGCCAGCGGTCGGACTCATACTCGGCGGTGAGCTGCGCATGATACGCAATGTAGTTACCGTCCGGGGAGTACACAGGATTCCCGTCAAATCCCGGCTGTGTGGTGATGCGCTTGGCCTCGCCACCGGCAACCGGAACAATAAACAAATCGGCATTCGTGCTGACCGCTTCCATCTTGTCGGTGACGGCAGTGAAGCAAATCTCTTTTCCATCCGGCGAAAAATTAATGTCTGCGGGCCCGCCGCGCTCGTCCGGCGGAACATCGTAGTCCGCTCCGGCTGCGAGATCGCGCAGTGCACTGCCGCCATCCGCGGGAACCACAAACAGATGACTGCGTTTGCCTTCGTTCCAGTGCGTCCAGTGGCGGTAGAGAAGCTGTTCGGCCACGTGCGCTTTCACTTTGCTCTTTTCTTTTTCCGCGTCCCGCTTACTGTTGCAATCGTTGTCGTTGTTCAAGGCAGCCGCCGAGCGGCTGACGCAATCCGGATAAACGGAGGAAGTAAACGCGATGGTCTTGCCATCCGGCGACCATTTCACGTTGTCGGCGCCGCCGGCAAGCTTCGTCAACGCGTGCGCTTCGCCTCCATCCATCGAAAGCAAATAAACTTGCGAATCGCCGCTGCGGGAGGAAAGAAAGGCAAGCGTTTTCCCGTCCGGCGACCACACTGGCGAGGAATCGTGGCCGCTCTGCGTCAATTGCATGGCCGCGCCGACCGCAGTGGGCACTACCCAGATGTTGCTCACGCCGCGATTGGCCTCCATGTCCGGAGTGGACACGGTGTACGCCACCCACTTTCCATCCGGCGAGATTTGCGGCTCTGCAACGCGGTGCAGCTTGATCAAGTCGTCAAACGTGATCGCATGTTTCGCGGCCTCTTGCGCGGAAGCAAGAAACGCGCATCCCAGCAGCGCAGTCGCGAAACCACTTCGAAGAAAAAAACGTTTCATCTCGCGCTTCTCCTTTTCGTATCGTCATCAAAGATAATGACGCCAGCCGCGCAATTCTTAACGAGCGAAGTTTAGCGCTTCGCGCAACGGTGAGCGGTTGCATCTGAATCTCGCGAAAACGTCAGACTTGCTGACTAGCGCTTGCATCCCGTGACATAAAGCCTTGCGCTGCCTGATCCGCACTGGGAAACATCTCGATCAATCTGTCCAGTTTCGTCAACTTCAGGCTATACGCAATCATTGGTTGTGCCGCAGCGATCCGGAGCCCGCCGCCCGCATTCTTCAGCTTCGAAACGCATCTGACGATCGCTCCAATCGCGGCGCTGTCGGCGTGCGTCACGCCGGCCATGTCAAAAATCACTCGCGTCTTGCGCACCGCGATCATGGCGTCCACTTCGCTCTCCAGCCGTGCGCATTCCGGCCCACAGTGAATGCTGCCTTTCATTTCCAGGACGATGAGGCCGGGCTGCAAGATTCGTTTTGTGAAGTGCAGGATCACGACGCGGCGCGCTCCTCGCCCTCATACGGAAACTCGCGAATCAGCCGCACACAATCCCCAAGCGCCGAAAAAAGCGAGCTCCCCCACCCGCAGGGCACGAACGAGGCCGCCCTCTGGTTCACGGGTCTGTCCGCCTCCGCGTAAAAGCGCATCCGTTGCCCTGGAGGTGGCACCGCAAACTCCTTCACGGTGATCACAAATGTCACGTTACCGCTGGCTCGCTGCTTAACAATGGAAAAGTGATGCAGCCGCATCAACTGCTCTGCGGAATCTGCTTGTATGTATTCCCAGTCGCTCATCCACCCGTTCCTCACCCGCTCTATTGCTCACCGCCGCGGATACTAGGCTACCCATAGACCCAAGTCAACCGCCACGGGAGGCGAGGAGCAGTGCTTGTTGCGCCGAATTTCTCGCTGCATTTTGTTTCCCCATTTTCGCGTGTTTCGCTGCCTGCACTTGCGAGTCTGCTACAATTCTCTGCCGGACGTCTCATGCCGATGAGCAGCGGACTTTTTCCCCGCAATTTTAAGAGAACATTTCCCATTGCATCGCGTGGGGAAGGTTGTTGGATTGTCGCAGCCGATGAACGCCGCTTCCTGGACGCCTCCGGGCAGGCTGCTGTCGTCAGCATCGGCCACGGCGTCGCTGAAATCGGCCGGGCCATGGCGGAGCAGTCTTTGCAGATCGCCTTCGCGCACACTTCGCAATTTCACACCGCTCCGGCGGAAAAACTCGCAGGGCGTCTGCTCGCAATGGCTCCGCCGAATTTCCGCAACGGCGGCCGCGTCTATTTCGCTTCGGGTGGATCGGAGGCCACCGAAACGGCGATTAAGCTTGCGCGTCAGTTTCACCTGGAACGCGGGCAGAAGGATCGCTTCCGAGTTCTCTCGCGTCAACAGAGCTATCACGGCAGCACTCTCGGGGCAATGTCCGTTAGCGGAAACGTGGCTCGCCGCGCACCCTACGAACCGCTCCTTGCGGAGTGGGGACACATTGCGCCGTGCTTTTGCTACCACTGCCCGTTCGAAAAAACTTTTCCGCAATGCGAACTCGCGTGCGCTGACGATCTTGACGTCTTTTTGCGCAAACACCAGGCCAGCGAGGCTGCGGCTTTCATTTTTGAACCAGTCGTCGGCGCCACGCTCGGCGCCGCGGTGCCTCCGGATGGATATGTTGCGCGTCTCGCCGAGACTTGCCGCAAGAATGGCATTCTCTTGATCGCCGACGAAATCATGACAGGCATGGGCCGCACCGGAGAACCGTTCGCCGTCCAGCACTGGGGCATCGAGCCGGACATCATTCTGGTGGGGAAGGCAATTGCCAGCGGTTACGCGCCGCTGGGCGCTGTTCTTGTTTCCGCGCGTGTGGTCGAAGCATTCGAACGCGGTTCTGGCGTGTTCGTACACGGCTTTACCTATCAGGCGCATCCGGTGTCCACCGCTGCGGGCAACGCGGTTCTCGACTATCTCGAAGCGCACAAACTTTTTGAGCGCGTGAATTCCGCAGGGCAAAACCTACGCGGCGCACTTTCGCCGCTGTCAACGCATCCGAACATCGGTGATGTCCGCGGTCTCGGGCTTCTACTCGGCATCGAATTTGTCAAAGACAAAGCCACTCGCGAGCCTTTTCCTAAGGAGAGAAACATCACCGAGAAAATTAGGCAGGCGTGCCTCGATGAAGGTGTGCTTACCTATCCAACGCAAGGCTGCGTTGACGGCTTGCATGGCGATCACATCCTCCTCGCGCCGCCGTTCACTATTTCGCCCGAAGAATGTACGGTGATCGCTTGCGCGCTCCAGTCGGCAGTGGCAAAAGTGTTTCCGTCTTGATACGCTGTCTGGCCCGTTCACTTTATTGCAGTCCGCTCGTTCATTCCGTGGAGAAAAAAATGCGCCATCGTCTTCGCAAGCTTCCGCTCGCACTCTGTTTCTGCTTTTCTCTTTCTCTTGGCCTTTCCGCGCAAGAGAAATCTGCCGAGAAGCCTCGCGCCCGCGATCTCGGCATCCCTTTTGATGGCACGCCCGGCCCTTTGAACGCCATCACCGACGTTTCCGGCGTCACTGTGGGTCACACCACGCTCATCTCCGGCGAAGGCAAACGTGATATTGGCAAGGGCCCTGTCCGAACTGGCGTCACGGCCGTTCTCCCGCGTGGCATAGATTCCATGATGAATCCCGCTATTGCGGGATGGTGGTCGCTCAATGGCAACGGCGAAATGACCGGCACAACCTGGGTCGAAGAATCCGGTTTTCTCGAAGGCCCAGTGATGATCACCAATACGCACAGCGTCGGCGTGGTGCGCGACGCGGTCATTCAGTGGCGTGTTGCTCATGGCAAGCCCGATCCCACGGGCTATTGGTGGTCACTCCCCGTCGTCGCGGAAACCTGGGACGGCTGGCTCAACGACATCAACGGTTTTCATGTCAAACCTGAGCATGTGTTCCACGCCATCGATTCCGCGAAGCCCGGCCGCGTTGAAGAAGGCAACGTCGGCGGCGGAACCGGGATGATTTGTGATGAATTTAAGGGTGGCATTGGTACATCTTCGCGCAAGGTAGATACCAAAGTAGGCGATTATACTGTCGGCGTTCTGGTGCAATGCAACTACGGCCGGCGCATCGATCTACGGATCGCTGGTGTGCCCGTGGGCCGCGAAATTCCCGAGGACCCTGCCTACGCCTCCACGTCATTCAGCGAGTTGGACCGCGGCTCGATCATCGTTATCGTCGCTACCGATGCTCCTCTCGTCGCGCATCAGCTCAAGCGCCTCGCGCGCCGCGTGGGGCTGGGCCTCGGCCGCAACGGCAGCATTTCCGGTAACGGCTCCGGAGACATCTTCATCGCTTTCTCTACGGCCAATTCTGGTGCGGCCATGCCCGAGAGTCTTGTCCATCTGACAATGATTCCGAATGATCGGTTGGATCCCCTCTTTTCTGCGACCGTCCAAGCCACCGAAGAAGCCATCATCAACGCCATGGTCGCCGCCGAAACCATCACCGGCATCGAAAATCACAAGGTTATTGCCCTACCGCACGACCGCCTTCGCGCCGTCCTCAAGAAGTACAACCTCTTGACACAATGAGGCTGCGCAGAGGACGAGTCACTGCCGGTTATCAACTTCTGACTCACTTCGTAAAATCTCGGTGACATAATGGTATCGGAAACGATGACTAATGCTGCGCCTCAAATCCGTTAAGCTGCTTCGCGAACGAGTAATTCGTTGGGACGAATACCCTTTCAATATTCCACCTATTGCGTCACTGGACGCCCTACAGATTACGAGCCGGATCTGTTTCTTCGTCGGCGAGAACGGAACAGGCAAATCAACGCTCTTGGAAGCCATCGCCGCGCACTACGGTTTCGGACGAGAGGGTGGAAACCGAAACTTCTCGTTAGAGTCGACGGACACTCTTCGCGCCATCGATCCGCTGGTCAAGGCCTTGCGAGTGAGCTTCTCAATTCGAACTGGCGCAGGCTTCTATCTAAGAGCGGAAAGTTTCTTTAATGTCGCGACCTTTGTTGATTCTGCGGGGATGTCGGGTAGTTATGGCGGTAAGAGCCTTCATGACCAGTCACATGGAGAATCGTTCCTCTCGGTGCTGCAACACCGTTTTACACGTTCTGGCTTTTATGTGATGGATGAACCGGAAGCAGCCTTGTCTCCCCAGCGTCAGCTAAGCTTCCTCATCCTTTTGCACGACTTGTTGGCGGACAACAACAACATTCAATTCCTGATTGCAACTCATTCTCCGATATTGCTTGCATACCCCGAAGCTCAAATCTTTTCTTTTGACGGCGGGCGGATTCAAGAAATCAGTTACCGCGAAAGTCAGCCTTTCCAACTCGTGAGCCGATTTGTTGCTGCTCCTGAACGGTACATCAATGCTTTGTTTTCGGATCCTTCTGACCCGGAATAATCAGGCCAGGCGCCTTCAATTCACTGGAACCGCCATCTTCCGTGGAGGATTGAAAAATGGCATGGGTACGACCTTTGCTGAAACCGTGTGGCGCACGGCCTCCACGGTCATTTCGATGCTCAAGGTTGTCCCGACTGTTGAACTCTCGCGGCTCACACACGCCAGTGCAATCATTTTTTTCAATGTCGGCGACCACGTCGTTGACGTGGCCTTGCCCACCTGTCGGCCGCCGCGATACACCGGCACGGCCACGCGTGACGCCATGCTCGGCACTTGTGGCGCCATCTTCAACTTGTCGTACAGTGCCTCGACCTCATTCCAATTAATCTCCAGCCCAACTAGCGCACGTTCCGCGCCTTTCTTCGCTTCCAACGCCAGCGCCTCGCGTCCCACAAAACTCTCTTTCTTCAAATCCACGAGCTTCCCCAGCCCAATCTCACTTGGCGAATACTTTTGCGAATCAATCAGCGCCTTCTTACTGGAAATGTAATCCACTTCAATCAGAATCAGCGCGGCCTCGATCCGCGCGATGTCCAGCGCAATCATTCCCGCCGGGTGAATATCAAACGCCTTGCCCTTGGCGATCAGCGCATCCCATACTTTCACCGCGTCACGCCATGGCATCCAAATTTCGAATCCCAGATCGCCCGTATAGCCTGTGCGCGAAATGTCTACCGGCACGCCCGCGATCTTTCCATGCGTCACGCGAAAATATTTCAGGTTTTCAATGTTTGCGTCCGCCGCTGCGTGCAGCAATTTTCCCGACATCGGCCCCTGCAGCGCCAGCGCCGCGGTCTGTTCCGAAATGTCCTCGATCTCTACATCCAATCCCAGCTCATTCTGACGGAACCACCGCAAGCTCGGGTCCGCCGCCGTCCATCGATAATCATTTTCTCCCAGTCGCGTGATCGTTCCGTCGTCGATCACTTTTCCTTCTGGATCGCACCAGCAGCAGTAAATCACCTGATCTACGGCCACTCTGTTGATATCCCGCGAGATCACGCGGTCCACGAATTTTGTTGCATCCCTTCCCCTGACCCGGTACTTGAAGAGCGGCGAAATATCGATCAGCGCCGTCGAATTACGGATGGCGTTGTACTCGTGCTCGTGGTGCATCTCGTACACGCTGACCGTGTAATAGCCCGACCACTCGCGGTAATTCAGGCTCTCGCACAGCGCCAGCGTTCTCTCATGAAACGCAGTTCCAACCGGCACGGATCCTCCTTCAAGAGGGCGAATCGAACCGGAATTATAGCTGTCGAGCGCTTCCGCGACAAACTAGTAGGGAGAGAACTGGAGAGTTTCTGAACCCGGTTGCTTCACCGCTGCGGCTGAACCGGCGGGCGTTTGCATTGTGGCGGGTTCGACGTATCGGGTTAGATGGGGCATCAGCGGAGTCACTTCGAAGGGCATCTTATCGCGCGCAGAAAATCTGGCCACAGGCTCGGTTTTCATCAAGCTAACGCCCGAGGTCCACGGATCAATTTTGATTCTGGAGCCAAGGGGCAGCGCGGCAATCTGGGCGGCGCTGTTGGGCTGCAGAGCAGGAGCGGCCTGGAGCAATTGAGAGGAGAAGAAAACGGGACTCCCGAGCCGTGGACTGATCAACTGTTTCAGCTGCTTTGCCTTAGATTGCAATTGGGAAAGAAAAAGACCAGCCTTGCCAAGATTCGAGGCGTAGGGCGATTTCTGCAGAAGTTCCCAGGCCTTTTCGCTGTTTTGTATGGTGTCTCTTTTTTCTTCCTCGAAGGAAAGACGTCTTAGTACTTCTGTGGGCGATAGCCGCAGGATGTCGCTGAATCCATATTCGTCCTGATATGGCTTTGGGAGCATGGCATCAGCCACTTCGTGGGCCAGTATGGCGGCCAACGATTCTTCATCAGGGACAACGTCGATTAAGCCCCGGCTCAGCACGATAGTGCTGCCGACCGAGAACATTTCCAGATTGCTAGTAAGCAGCACGCGGCAATGGAGATCAATTTGACCGTCGAGATTGTTCGTCACTTCCAGATTGTTGACGATGGTATTCAGAGTCTTGTCGACATCCCCTGGAGGCGCGAGCAGCCCAACATGCTCCAACAGATTAAGCACATTGTTTTCAGCTCCATGTCTCCATTCGCGCTGGGCCTCTAGCGGAGACCGGTCATGCTGCGCGGTTTCGTCCTTGACTGGATTTGCTGATTCGACCAGCAGTCTGCTCAGTTCCTCTTCGTGCGAGCCCTGCCTGAGCTTGTAGCCCCACAAGTGTGTTGACGACTTGCAACTGGGATTTCCAAAGAGCGATGGCCGAGTAATTTCCTCGCTGTAGATATAGCTCGGAAGCCACAGCCCAGGTTTGACGTTGGTGCGCCACGAATCGAAATGCAGATAATATTCGTCTTCAAAGGTCTTCAATGAGAGATGAACTGCGGGCGAGTACCCACCGTTGATACGTACGATGGTGTAGTCCTGATCTTCCACCCGGATTTCTCCGGAAAAGCGGACTCCGCGCGCGTTCGGCGTCCGGGAAACTTCGAAAACGAGACATCTGACCTCACCTTGGAACTCCCGTCGGACGTAGTTGAGACGGTAATGGAGCTTGTCGAATCCTCCTCGATCGACAAAGGCCATCTGCAAGAAACCATCTGGTTCGAAGGTCCACAGCAAAGTACCCTTCTTGGTACTTTCCAACATGGACCGAACCTTGAGACGTCCCTGAAAATGAGCCTGGCCGAGAAAGTAGTAATCAGATTTCGGCACCGTGCCGAACGATTGGTCGGGCTTAGTCTCCTGGATATAGGTCTCGATCAGTGGGTTGTAATCTTCCAACGCGGCCATCACCGCGTTTTCCTGTTTGAAGATGCGATCGATGATCTCTTCCGGCTTGAGACCGGTCGGCGGGGCCTGTGTGTCAGCCTCGTCATTCTTCGCTTCTGGCGTGCCAGACGAATCGGAAACAACCTTCGTTTGTCCCTGGGCTGCAGCCGAATCTTGCCACGTCGTGCACGACGCTACTGCAAATGCTCCAAGCATAATCATTCGAACCAGCAGTCTTTGCCGCATGATCTCCTCCCGAAGAAGCAATTTAGTTTGCTTCGTTGGGCTGAGAAGCAAGCGCCATGCCAGAAACTGGTGCGCATGACTCCTTGGTCCTGATTTGGCACTCAATCTTTGAAGAATCTAATGTATGCGACGGAACTGGGGTAGCTCGAGAGGTGCGTCTCAACGAGAGCTGCAACGAGTTTTCGTATCCCTTTTCCCAAATTGGAACTCATAGATAAAACTCAATTCCCATTTTGGAACCACAACGCTCCCCACACTGGCCATCAGGCTTGTGCGCAAACTCCAGTCTCAGTAGAATGTTCAATCTTCCAATCGCGCGAACCTTCTCTTCATCGCGGATTTAATGCCGGAGTCACACCGAATGCGGCAGCACTACGACATTATCGTCATCGGCGGCGGCCACAACGGCCTGGTCAACGCCGCCTACCTCGCCAAAGCGGGCAAGAAAGTTGTCGTCCTCGAACGCCGCCACGTCCTCGGCGGCGCCGCCGTCACAGAAGAGATCGTCCCCGGCTTTCTTTTTTCCGAGTGTTCTTACGTTGTCTCGCTGCTCCGTCCCGAAATCATCCGCGAACTCGATCTCCCGCGCCACGGCCTGGAAATTCTTCCCCTCGACGGCACTTTCTCCCCCATGCCCAGCGGCGACTATCTCTGGCGCGTCAACGATCATGCCAAATCCATCCGCGATATCCGCCGTCATTCCCGCCTCGACGCCGAAGCCTACGACGAATTCTCTAAAATGATGACGCCCATGTGCCGCTTCGTGAAGCCCATCCTCTCGATGATCCCTCCCGACCCCACCACTCTCAACCCGAAAGACCTCAAGCAGCTTCACTTCCTCCTTCAGCGCTTCCGCGAACTCTCCTCCGACGAGCGCTACACTCTCGTCCAGCTCATGACCATGAGCTCCGCCGATTTCCTCGACCAATGGTTTGAGACCGACGTTCTCAAGGCCACTATGTCCGCTTCTGGCATCATCGGCACATTTCTCGGCATTCGTTCGCCCGGCACCGCCTACGTTCTGCTCCATCACTACATGGGGGAAATCGACGGTGCGTTTCGCTCCTGGGGATTCAGCCGCGGCGGCACGGGCGCCATTTCGAACGCCATCGCCGATGCCGCCCGCGAAGCTGGCGTCGAAATCCGCACCAAAACTCCCGTCGGCAAGATCCTCGTCAAAAATGGCCGCGCTTGCGGCGTCGCGCTTCAAGATGGTGAAGAACTCTCCGCCAACGTCGTCTCCTCTAGCGTCGACCCGCATCTCACCTTCGAAAAATTCCTCGAGCCCAGTGAACTCCCGAGTGATTTTCTGGAAGGCGTTCGCCGCTACAAATTCCGCGGCTCTTCCGGAAAAGTCAATCTCGCTCTCGATGCGCTTCCCAACTTCAAATGCTTTCCCGGCCCCGGCGCGCATCTCCGCGGCGCTATCTCGATTTCCCCCAGCATGGACTACATGGAGCGCGCCTACGATGACGCCAAGTACGGCCACTACTCCCGCAAGCCGTACATCGACATGGTCATTCCCAGCCTCACCGATCCCAGCGTCGCGCCGCCCGGCAAACACGTTCTCTCTTGCTTCGTGCAGTACGCGCCCTACAAACTAGCCGAAGGCACCTGGGATGATCAAAAACAAGCTTTTGGCGATAATGTCATCAACACCATCGCCGAGTACGCGCCTAACATCAGAGACATCATCATCGAACGCCAGGTTCTCACTCCCCTCGATCTCGAGCGCGAGTTCGGCCTCACCCAGGGCAATATTTTTCAGGGCGAACTTTCTCTCGAACAGCTCTTCTTCCTCCGCCCTGTCGCCGGCTGGGCCTACTACCGCACTCCCATCGACAATCTCTATATGTGCGGCTCCGCTACGCATCCGGGCGGCGGCATTATGGGCGCCAACGGCCGTCTCGCCAGCCAGGTCATCCTCAAAAATTGGAAGTCCGGGATGTTTCGCGCTCAGGCGGCCAACTGACCATGCCCCTCGGACAGCGTGTACTTCTCATCGGCGGCGGTCACAACGCACTCGTCGCCGCTTTCTATCTCGCCAAGGGCGGCTTCAAGCCGCTGGTCCTCGAATGCCGCGAAATGCTTGGCGGCGGCGCCATCACCGAGGAATTTCATCCTGGTTTCCGAGCTTCCACGCTGGCGCACACACTAGGTCCGTTGCATGCGGACGTCGCGCGCGATCTGCAACTCGATAAATTCGATTGCGAAATTCTCTCCCCCGACCCGCGCGTCTTCGCTCCCACGCCCGATGGCAAAGCACTCTTTTTCTACGATGACACCGCCAAAACCGCCGCCGAAATCGCTGGCTTCTCGGACAAAGACGCCGCGAAATACGCGCAATTCCTCGAGTCGCTCGAAGAAACCGCCGGCTTCTTCGCGCAACTCTCTTCCATCACTCCCCCTGCTATCGACAAGCCCACCCCCGAAGATCTCTGGAATCTTCTGAAGACCGGCCGGAGCGTCCGCAGCCTCGGCAAAACCGGCATCTTCGATCTTCTCCGCTGGGGTCCCATGGCTGTCGCGGACTTCGTCGCCGAATTTTTTGAAACTGAATTGCTCCGCGCCGTCATCGCGGCTCGCGGCATATTTGGCACCGCGCTTGGCCCCTGGTCCGCCGGCTCGACTGCTGTCCTTCTTCTCCGCGCTGCCGCCGACGCGCATCCCGTCGGCTCTGCCTCATTTCCCCGCGGAGGCCTCGGCTCCTTCACCCGCGCGCTCGCCGAATCGGCGAAAGCCGCCGGCGCCGAAATCCGCACCGACGCCCAGGTCCAGCACATTCGCATCAAAGAAGGCGCCGTCACTGGCGTCGTCCTAAGTGACGGCGAAGAAGTAGCTGCCGACGCCGTGGTCTCTGGCGCCGACCCCAAGCGGACTTTCTTCAATCTCGTCGATCCCTCGCAGCTCGATCCCACTTTTGCCAATCGCATCAAAAATTTCCGCGCTAATGGCACCGTCGCCAAAGTCAATCTCGCTCTCGGTGGCCTGCCGGTTTTCTCCGCGCTTGATGCCACTGAGAGTTCTCTCAAATCCCTCTCTGGGCGCATTCACATCGGCCCGGAAATCGACTATCTCGAGCGCGCCTTCGACGCCTCCAAATATGGCGAATTCTCAAGCTCCCCCTGGCTCGATGTCACCATTCCCACCATTCTCGATCCTGCGCTCGCTCCTGACGGCAAGCACGTCCTCTCCGCTTACGTTCAATTCGCGCCTTATAAACTCCGGGAAGGGAACTGGGACGCCCGCCGCTACGACCTCGGCCACACCGTCGTCAAAACTCTTTCCGCTTACGCGCCGCAAGTCATCACGCCGCTTGATCTGGAAACTTCCTACGGCTTCACGGGCGGCCACATTTTCCACGGCGAACTCGCGCTCGATCAGCTCTTCACCATGCGCCCGGTTCTTGATTGGGCGCGCTACAAAACGCCCATCCGCGGCCTTTTCCTCTGCGGCTCTGGCACCCATCCCGGCAACGGCCTCACCGGCGCCTCCGGTGCCAACGCCGCCCGCGAAATCATCCACGCCCTCCGATGAAGCTCCTTCCTCATTTTTTCAGGGGTGACAGGTTATGTTGAGGAGTGTGATGCTAGAATTCCGCAGCGACCATCAGGGAAAGTCTTCAAAGGAGCCTCAGGATGTCACGGCGCATACAGTTGATGCGGGTATTTCTATGGATTTCTGTGCTCGCATGGGGTATCGGCGTAGGTGCGAAGCTTTACGACCTCAGGGTAGTTGCAGGAGCGTGGAGCGCGGCTCCGCCACAGTCGCTTGCGTTGCTGCCCTATGGCCCTCATTTTCCGGTCGATCCCGGTAAATTCTTCATGCCGACGTCGCTTGCGACGTTGGTGGCCGCTGTGGGTGCGCTTATCGCGGGGTGGAAGACCCCGCCTAAGTATCGGTTTTGGCTGTGGTCGTCCGCAGTGCTCATACTAGCCGTCTGGGTGTTCACCTTCGTTGCCTTTTGGCCGAGGAACGCCGCGTTGTTTGCAGCGGCTTCGGGTTCAGCGGGTGGCGTCGTGGGCGAAGCGGAGTTGATGCGGCTCACACGCCAGTGGGTGGCTTACGATTGGTGCCGGGTCGCGATGATGGGCGCGGGATTCGTTTCAGCAGTTCGAGCGATCAGTGTACCCATCCCACCTCAAGCAGCTTCTCGAAGGGCAGAAGCTGAAGCGTGATCCATTCAGTAGGGGCGCGGCCTGCTGCACCCCTACCACTTCGTGCGCGAATGTTGTCGGGTGTGGGGTTGTTCTCGTTCATTACTTTTTAGCGGCGGCCTTCTGAGGCGGCCGCATTTTCATTGAAGAGTCCCGGGAGCTTTCAGCAAGTGACCACCATTGACCGCACCAAACTCAAGGCTCTCCAAAAGCGCGAAGAATCTCGCTTCCTCGCCGACCATCCCAAATCCGCCGCTCTCTACAATCGCGCTCAATCCTCGCTGCTCGGCGGCGTCCCCATGAACTGGATGAAAAAGTGGGCTGGCGCTTTTCCGATTTTTGTGAAATCGGCCAACGGCGCGCATTTCACAGACGTTGACGGCCGCGACTACATCGACCTTTGCCTCGGTGACACCGGCGCTATGACCGGCCACTCTCCCGAGGTCGTCGCCGAAGCCGTAGCCCGCCGCGTCAAGGAAGGCATCACTCTTATGCTTCCCACCGAAGACGCGCTCTGGGTCGGCGAAGATCTCCAGCGCCGCTTCGGCCTTCCCTACTGGCAATTCGCGCTCACCGCCACCGACGCCAACCGCTTTGCCATTCGAATCGCCCGCGAAATCACCCAGCGCTCCAAAATCCTCGTCTTCCACTACTGCTATCACGGCACCGTCGACGAATCCTTCGCTACGCTCGAAAACCGTGTTGTCGGCCCGCTCCGTGGCAATATTGGCCCGCCCGTCAATCCCGCCGAAACCACTCGTGTTGTCGAGTTCAACGATCTCAACGCCCTCGAAGACGCCCTCAAGCATCACGATGTCGCCTGCATCCTCGCCGAGCCCGCCATGACCAACGTCGGCATCATTCTTCCC
>WNFJ01168389.1_pt1 | contig 22014 bp, 20 predicted proteins | sample 5400461 | NCBI WGS metagenome assembly WNFJ01 (sample SAMN13153349, study PRJNA577476) | soil metagenome | isolation source: 115 cm saprolite on Douglas fir-dominated hillslope | place: USA:California | collected 2013-09-17
CGCGAGGCGCTCGGCCGCCTCCTGCGCCACCTCGACCATGCGCCCGACCGCGAAGATGGCCGCGTCGGAGCCCTTGCGCTGCTCCTCCCAACGGCCGACCGGGATGGGTTCCACGGGCAGGTCGGGCGTGGAGGGAACCGGACCCTTGGGGTAGCGGATCGCCATCGGTCCATCCGAGGCGAGCGCGGTCTCGAGCAGCGCGCACAGCTCGGTTGCGTCGGCGGGTGCGGCCACCTTGAGGTTGGGGATGAGGCGGAGGAAAGAGATGTCGAAGACGCCGTGGTGTGACGAGCCGTCCGGCCCTGTGACGCCGGCGCGGTCGATGATGAACACGACTGGCAGCTTGTGCAGGGCCACATCCATGATCGTCTGGTCGAACGCCCGCGCGAGGAACGTGGAGTAAACGCAGACGACGGGTCGCATCCCTGCCATCGCGAGGCCTGCCGCAAACGTGACCGCGTGCTGCTCGCAGATGCCGACGTCGAAGAAGCGGTCGGGAAACTCTTTGGCGAAATTCAACAAGCCGGTCGACGACGCCATGGCGGCCGTGATCGCGCAGACCTCGGGCCGGCGTGTCGCGGCCGCCATCAGCGCCTCGCCGAACACGTCGGTGTACGTGAGATCGGTCGAACGCGGGCGTCCGGTCAGCGGATCGAATGCGCCGACGCCGTGCAGCTTGTCGATCTCGTCCTCGACGGCGGGTCCATACCCGTGTCCTTTCTCCGTCACAACGTGCACGACCACGGGCGAGCGCAATTTCTTGGCCCTGGAAAAAACGGATTCGAGCTCGGCCTCATCGTGTCCGTCCACCACGCCGGCGTACTTGATGCCAAGGCTCTCGAACACGGTCGACGGCTGCAGCAGCTGTTTGAGGCTCTCCTTCACGCGGTAGGCGGCCTGGTCGGCGGTCGAGCCGACGAGAGGTAGGTCGCGCAGGAGGCGAGAGATCTCGACCTTGATGCGCTCGTAGCGAGGATCGACACGAAGCTGAGACAGGTGACGGGCGAGGCCGCCGACTGTCGGCGCGTAGGAGCGGCCGTTGTCGTTGATGACGATGATCAGGTTGGGCGGTTGCAGGTGCGCGATCTGGTTGAGGGCCTCGTATGCCATGCCGCCGGTGAGGGCGCCATCGCCGATGACCGCCACGACGAAGCCGTCCACCCCCTTGCGCAGCCGCGCTTCGGCGATGCCGAGCGCATAGCTCAGAGACGTGGACGCGTGGCTGTTCTCGACTACGTCATGCTCGGATTCCTTGCGCGATGGGTAGCCCGAGAGCCCTCCCGCCTGGCGGAGCCGGGCAAAATCCCGGGCGCGGCCGGTGACGATCTTGTGGACGTATGCCTGGTGGCCCGTGTCCCAGACGATCGCGTCCTTGGGGCTGTCGAACACGCGGTGGAGGGCGAAGGTGAGCTCGACCACGCCGAGGTTGGGGGAGAGGTGGCCGCCGGTCCTGGATGTTTGCTCGACAAGGAAGGCGCGCACCTCCTCGGCCAGCTGCGCCAGCTGCGATTGATCGAGGCGGCGGAGGTCCGCGGGCGAGTTGATCGTTTCGAGGATGGCCATCTTTGTTGTTAACGCATCGTCCTGGCAATGAGTTGCGCCGGCCGATTCAAGGGCTCCCAGTATGCCCGTTGGACCTACGCCAGGTGGTCGGCCACCAGCTCGAGCACATGGGCGACGCGCAGGTCCATGCCGCGCTTGCGCGCGGCCGCGGCGATGTGCAGGAGGCAGCCCGGGTTGTCCGAGGCGACCACGGTGCATCCGGTCTTGGCGATCGCATCGAGCTTCCATTCCGCCAGGCGGCCGGCCACCCCTGGCCACTCGAGGCTGAACGTGCCGCCGAACCCGCAGCAGTTGGCGATGTCGGGCAGGTTTGTGACCTCGTAGCCGGCCAGGTCGAGGAGCTGCCGGGGTTCGCTCTTCAGCCCGAGCTGGCGAAGCGTCTGGCAGGAGTCGTGGTAGGCGATCTTGAGGCTCATCTGGTCTGTGCGCACCAGCTCCGGCCGGTTGGCCAGCAGCTCGAGGACAAACCGGGTGGAGTCCCGGAACCTGGACTGCAGGTTGGCATCCGGGGTGCCGCCCCAGTCCGCGGCGTCGATGGTGAAGGCGCCGAAGCACGACGCGGACGGTGTCACGATCGGACCCTTGGAATTTCGCAGGCTTTTGGACAGGGATGTATTCAATTTGTCGGCACTCTGGAAGTCGCCCGCGTTGGCGGATATCAGCCCGCAACACCACTGACCCTTGGGAAACTCAACCCTATAGCCGGCAGCGGTGGCGATTTTCTCCAGGGCGACGGCTGACTCCGGCTGCATGCGGTCGACCATGCAGGAGGCGAAGATCGTCAGCGGGTCTCCGTCTCCGCGACCTCGCGCCGGCGCCCGGTCGCGATAGGGCACGCGGGCCAGGCGAGGGGTCCCGGGCACCAGGCTGCTGAACGGCGCGCCCGCCCGCAGGAGCCGGTCGGCGAGCTCTGGCCGCTTCCACACCCCGAGCACGGCCTTCTTGCGCAGGGACTTGCGGCCCTTGCGCCGGTGCTCGAGGATCTGGCGCGGCAGCGGGATGTCCACTGGGCAGATCTCCTGGCAGGCATTGCACTGCGTGCACAGCGTGTTGGGCAGGTCGGCTTCGTCGAGGCCGTGGTGAAACGGCGTGAGCACGAGCCCGATGGGGCCGTTGTAGATATGGCCGAACTGGTGTCCGCTGACGGCCATGAAGGGCGGGCATGCGTTCGAGCAGGCGCCGCAGCGGATGCAGGTGAGGGCGTCGCGGAACACGGGATCGGCGAGCATGTCGGTGCGACCGTTGTCGAGAATCACGCAGTGCATCTCGCGCGGCCCGTGCACACCGATCGTCAGGGACTGCTCGATGTCGGCCGAGCGCGACGGGCCCGTGATCCAGTTGACGTAGCTGCTCATGATCTGGCCGGTGCCGCTGCGCGGAAGCATGCGCAGGACCGCGACCGCGTCATCCAGCGACGCCACCACCTTGTCGATGCCGAACACCGCTATGTGCACGGGCGGCAGCGTCGTGGTGAGGTCCGCGTTGCCCTCGTTGGTGACGAGCATGATGGTGCCCGTCTCGGCGATCGCCAGGTTGGCGCCGCTGATGCCGACCGAGGCGCTGATGAACTTCTCGCGCAGCGACTCGCGGGCGTGGGCCTGGATGGCCTCGACAGTGGCCTCGGTGCCGAACACGCGCGCCGCGTCCTCCTTGGTGAGGTGGATGGCCGGCGCGATGAGGTGCGACGGGTGGGTGTGGGTGAGCTGCACCATGCGCTCGCCGAGGTCGGTCTCGACGACCTCCATGCCCAGCGATTCGAGATACGGGTTGAGCTCGATCTCCTCGCTCGCCATCGACTTGACCTTGGTCACGATCGGATGCTGTTGTCCGCCGGCGGCGTTCCAGCAGATCTGCCCGACGATCTCGCGCGCCTCGGCCGCGTTCCGCGCGAAGTGCACCTTGCCGCCCACCGCCTCGAGCCGCTCCGAGAATGCCTGCACCAGCTCGGGCAAGCGCTCGAGGTTGGCGCGGCGGCGTTCCTTGAGGTCGGCACGCCCAGTCGCGAAGTCGAAGCTCTTGAAAGCCGCGTCGCGCCGGCCTCGCAGGCCGGTCATCGCATGGATGAGCGCTCCCTGGAGCTTGTCGTCGTCGAGGGCCTTATTGACCCGCCGCGCGAAATGACGCCGCGATTCAGGCACGCGTTTGGCGTGCTTCCTGGATCGCTTCGACGATCGCCGCCGGCGTAGACACCGGGGCGAAGCATATGGTGCCGACGCACACCACGGCGCGGTCCTCGCTGTTGGGGTCGATCACGGCGTACGGATGCGCGAGCAGCGCGGCACGCGCAAGCGGCTCGTTGCCGGTGCTGACTTTGATCACGTGGCCCAGTCGATCGAGGGCGCGCGCATACACCGCGGCCATGAGGCCGTACTGGCGCGGGAGGGCGGCCACCGACTCGAGCGCGCGCCGCGCGCGGCCCAGGTATGGCTGGTCGGGATCGCCCGTGAGCGCGTCCAGCTCCGACAGGGCGATGGCGGCGATCGAGTTCTCGACGAGCGGCTTGATGCGCTCGCTGAGCCGCCCGAGCTGGTCTGTGCCGGTATGGTCGAAATAGCCGCCGAGATCCGGATCGCCGTAGGCGTTCTCGAGATGCTCGGCGACGTCGCGCGCTCTCATGAGCCAGTCATCGCCGAGTCCGGCCTGGTGGGCCCGCAGCGCCGCCCACAGCGCCCAGACCTGGTCGGGGAGCTGGCCGGCGACATCTTCCGCATGCGTCATCCCGGCGCCGGCGCGGTATCGGTCCGCGAACAGGCGCTTCAGCAGCGACGCCGCGCGCTCGCGCAGGACGGGCCGCTCGCACCGCACGGCGGCATCGAGGTAGGCGATCGCGAGTGCCGCGTTCCACGACGTGTAGATGCGGCGGTCGACGTTGGGCGCCGTCGCGTGCGCGCGCCGTTGGGCGTCGAGCGAGTAGTAGTGCTCGTCGGCGTCCTGGCTGCCGGCGTACAGCCCGGTCGCCGGGTCGCGAAGAACCGTGTCGAGATATCCCGTCGTCAAATCGAGCGTGTCTCGCAGACCGGCGAGCGAGAGCGCAGCGACCAGGCCGGCATGGTCTTCGAGCATCTTCTCGAAGTGAGGCACGCTCCAGTCCTGCGTGGTCGAGTAACGGAAGAATCCGCCCTCGACATGGTCGTATGTGCCGCCTCCCGCCATGCGCTCGAGCGTGTGCGCGGCCATGTAGCGGAGGTCCGCATCCCCGCGCAGCTGCGCCTGCTCGAGCAACAGCAGGATGGCATCGGTCTGTGGAAACTTGGGAGCGGATCCGAAGCCGCCGTACTCGGCGTCGTAAGCATTCCTGACCGCTTGAAGGATTTCATCGACCGACGAGTCGTCCAGCGTGCCCGCGTTGCGCGCCACGCCGGAACCCGACCGCTTCTTCCCTTCCAGCACCCGGCTCGCGATCTCGGGCCGGTGCGTGCGGTAGTAGGAGGCGATGCGGGTCAGCGCATCCGCCATCTGGTCAGGCGGCATGTACGTCCCCCCGGTGAGGATCTCGCCCGAAGACGTGAGAAACGCCGTCGTCGGCCAGCCGCCCATGTTGTAGCGCTGGTTGATGTCGGGCCGCAGATCGTTGTCGACCCTGATAGGGACGTACTCGCGATTGATCAGGTCGATCACGCCGGAGTTCGAATACGTGGTCTCGTCCATGACGTGGCACCAGTGGCACCACACTGCCGATATGGAAAGGAGGATGGGGCGATCCACCTTGGCGGCCTCGGCGAATGCATCCTCGGACCACCCGCGCCAGTTGATCTCGGCGGCGCGGTTCGGCCGCGGTGAGAAGTGGAACTCGGCCTGGCTCACACGGCTAGCGTAGTGAAAGAATGAACCCGTGATCTCAACCAGCGCCGTCGACACGTACATCGAGAAGAATTCGAGACGTTTCATCGACGAGCTCGAAGAGCTGTGCGCCTTTCCGAGCATCTCCAACCACGGGCTGGATGCGGTGAGACCGGCCCGCGACTGGATCGCCGAGCGCCTCGGCCGGTTCACAGATCGGGTGGAGACGCTCGACGAGGGCGGCATGCCGGCCCTGTACGCGGAGGTGCCCGGCGCCGGCCGGCGCCGCCTCCTCCTGTATCAGCACTACGACGTGCAGCCGGTCGATCCGATCGAGCTCTGGGAGTCGGATCCGTTCAAGGCCGTCGAGAAGGACGGCCGCATCATCGCCCGCGGAATCGCGGACGACAAGGCGGACGTCATGGCTCGGATCCAGGCGCTCGAGACGCTGAAGAGCTTCGGCGAGGTCCCTGTCACGCTGCGCTTCCTCGTCGAAGGCGAGGAGGAGATCGGCTCCAAGACGTTCGAGACGATTGCCCACAAGCACGCGGACAAGCTGCGCGCCGACGGCTGCCTCTGGGAATCGGGCGCCTCCTTCGATGCTGCCGGGCGACCGACTCTGCAGTTCGGCTGCCGCGGGCTGCTGTATGTGCAGCTGCGCGTGAAGCAGCTGGCCTTCGACCAGCATTCAGGCTTCGCATCCATCTACCCGTCGGCCGCGATGTACCTGGTCGAGGCGCTGGCCAGCCTGCGCGACCAGGAGATGAACATTCGCATCGAAGGTTTTTACGAGCGCGTCGTCGAACCGACCGACGCCGACCGTCAGATGATGGCCAAGATCGATCCCGAAATCGAGCAGCGCAAGAAGCTGGTCGGATTCGATCGGCTGATCCGCGACCCCATGCCCGAGCACATGATCGAGCAGCTGTTGTTCACGCCCACATGCAACATCGCCGGCATCACAACCGGCTACCAGGGCCCGGGGTCCAAGACGGTGCTTCCCGCTGAGGCGACCGCCAAGCTCGACTTCCGGCTCATTCCCGACCAGGACCCCGAAGAGATCCGGGTGCGGTTGCGCAAGCACCTCGACAGCCACGGTTTCGAGAAGGTCGAGATCGTCTGGTCGGACGCCGAGAAGCCGGCTCGCTCAGACCCCAACTCCGACGTCGCTCGAGCGGTGATCGAGTGCGTGACGGACCTGCACGGCGAGCCCGTGCTGTGGCCGTTTATGCAGGCGACCGGGCCGATGCACCCCGTGGTCTCCGACCTGGGAGTGCCGACGGTGCTTCCGGTCGGCGTCGGGCGGCCGGACAATCGCATCCACGCGCCCAACGAGAACATCCACGCGGCCGACTACCTCAACGCCATCCGCCTGATGTGCCGCGTCTGGGAGCGCTTCGGCGCCGGATAGGTGCACTTACACTGACGACTATGGAGAAGCTCAGCGAGAAGCTCTTCACGGTCAAGTACAAAGAGGACACCGGGCGCCCTCACATCGAGATCACCAACCAGGACGTCTGCGCCAACGACTGCAAGGGCAAGTACTGCACCCATTTCTGCCCGGCGGGAGTGTACGAGTGGAACCCGGAGCAGAAGGAGACCCTGGTCAGCTCCGGCAACTGCATTGAGTGCGGCGCCTGCTCCATCGGCTGCCCGTTCGACAACATCGCCTGCCACAGCCCCCGAGGCGGCTATGGCGCCCAGTACAAGTTTGGCTAGCGACGCCCCGAGGAATACCAACCGTCCTGCCGCACTTGGATCTGATGGAATGAGCAATCACGACGTGGTCATCGTCGGCGGCGGCCCCGCGGGGCTGGCGGCCGGGCTGTACACGTCCCGCATGAACCTCAAGACGCTGCTGCTGGACCGGGGCCCGCTGGGAGGCCAGCTGCTGAACACCGAGCTGGTCGAGGACTATCCCGGCTTCGAGTCAGTCCTGGGCAGCGAGCTGGCGACCAAGATGGGCGACCACGCGCGCAAGTTCGGCCTGGAGGTCCGCGAGTTCGAGCCGGTACATGAGATCGACAAGGAAGGGTCGACCAAGATCATCCGGCTCGAGTCGGGCGACGAGATCCGGACCCCGGCGCTGATCATGGCCGCGGGCGGCCTGCCGCGCTACCTGGGCGTCGCCGGCGAGAAGGAGTATTGGGGCCGGGGTGTGAGCTACTGCGCGGTCTGCGACGGCGCCTTCTTCAAGGGCGAGGAGCTTGCCGTCGTCGGTGGTGGCGACGCAGCGGTCGAGGAGGGCGAATTCCTGACGCGCTATGCGCGGAAGGTGTACATCCTCCATCGTCGCGACCAGCTGCGCGCGCAACCCATCCTCATCGACCGGGCGCGGGCCAACCCGAAGATCGAGTTCGTGCTCGAGGCGGGCGTGAGGGAGATCGTCGGCAATGGCAAGGTGCAGGCCGTGAGGTACGAGCAGCACGGCGCGAGCAAGGAACTCCCCGTGGGCGGGGTGTTCATCTTCATCGGGTTCGTGCCCAACTCCGGCCTTTTCAAGTTTCACGTCAACCACGACGAAGGCGGCTACATCCTCACCGACCGCAACTTGCAGACGTCCGAACCCGGGATCTGGGCTGTCGGCGACGTGCGCCAGCAGCTGACCAAGCAGATCGCCACCGCGGTCGGCGACGGGACGACGGCGGCGGTCGCTGCGGCCGCCTATGTCACCACGCTCAAGGACGCGGCAAGGGCCTAGCTCGGATCACCCCCACCCGCCAGTGCCCTGCGGGCAGTGGCGACCTCCCCGCGGAGCGGGGACGGGGGAGGGTTTAGGCGATCACGTCGATCCAGACCAGCCCGGGCGGCAGCGTGACGGTCTGCCCGCTGAAGGTGAAGGTCAGCGGCCCGTTGTGGTCGGGGGCGCTCCAGCTGCCCTCGAAGAGCATGCCCTTGTAGAAGATGTCCGCCGCGCCGCCGGAGTCCATGTTGAAGTCGTGGATGTGGGCGCCATGCCCGTCGCCGACGTTGACCAGCTGCTCGGCCGTATGGAAGGCGATGAGCATCTCGATGCGGAGCGGCGCTCGCAGGCTCGCGTCCTGGTAGGCGTGACCTTCCTCCGACTTCTGGTACGTGCCCATGACCGGGTCGTACGTGTAGACCGAGTAGTGCTCGGGCACGCTCACGCTCGTCGCCGGCTTGCCGCCGGTCAGGTCGGGCCGAGCCTTGGGATCCGTGAATGCCGGAATCGACGAGAAGTAGTTCTGCTCCGCGGCGTTGACCGAAGGGCCTCTGATCATCAGGTTGTCGGGCGCGTACCGCGCGCTGGTGCGGAATGTGTATCCGATGGTGTCGAAGAATTGCGGCACCGGATCGGAGGCGGCGCGGCTGCGCGTGGCCTGCGACTCGCCGGATTGGAAGAGCAGTCCTTTGTAATGCCGCGCGATCTTCAGCGAGATGAAGCGGCTCGAGCGCATTGGGCCGATGAGGTCCGGCGCGTTCTGAAAGATCGCGGTGCAGCGCGTGATGCCGCCCTCGGCGAGGTACTCGAACACGATGTCCGCGGCCTGCAGCCCGTTCTGGTCGCGAGCGTAGTAGTCGTTCGGCACCTGGATCAACGCCGGGTATTTGAGCGGAGTCGTGTGCTCTCGATCGTGGTAGTACAGGCCGGTCTTCAGAGTGAACGTGCCGGGCACGTGGTGACCGGTTTGGTCGCGGCCGCCCGGACCCATCTGCAGCACGAGTGGCCCCGACGGCATGCCCTGCGTGGAGATCGTCGCGCTGCGGTCGTCGGGCGCCCATTTGAGCTCGGCCTGCACGTTCCGCACGTCGACCCGGATTGTGGTCGGCTCCATGGCATCGTTGAAGCTGATCGTCAGCAACGTGCCCGGATCGATCTCGGCGTTGTCGGTGAGCGCGATGGCGCCGGCGGTCACCGATGTGATCCGGGGGACGATGTTGGTGATGAACGTCCAGCGTCCGCCTGGGACGCGGTGATGGCTCAAATCGGTGATCGTGGTGAGCGTGACCGTATAGGTGGTGAGGTCCGTCAGCGCTTTCGTCGGCGACCATGCGTACTCCGTTTGCCCCGAGATCGCCTCCAGCGTGCCGTCGGTCGCGGGAGCGATGGAGAAGGCCTGCGCGACATCGTTCAGCGCGACTGGCCGGCTGAATGTGAAGACCAGGCGGGAGTAGGGGGAGACGTCCTTCTCGCCGGTCTTCAGGTTGAGGCCGACTGATGTCGGCAGCGCATTCTCGAACGCGAGCACGCCACCACCGGCGGTGAGGACCACCGCGATCACGGCGCCGAGGGCGATCCAGCCTCTACCGGCGATGTGGCGCTTGCGGCGGATCCGCCTCCGCGCCGGACCGGGGGAGGCCCAGGGCTCGTTTTCTTGCAGGGACGTGGATAAGGACAACGGAGCGCAGGGATTATCCCACTTTGGGTGTCCCGGGAACCGAAGTTCCTTGCATCTTCGCGTCCTAGGCGTCCGGGCGCCTACGGCGCTGAAGCCTGCGTCGCCTCCTGCGCGCGCTCGGTCACGCATCCACGCGATGCGCTCCCTTACGTGCTCGTCGTCTCCTTGGCTCCGGCCGCCGATGCCGCGAATATGCCGCGGACCTCGGTTCCGGTACACCCCCTGGTCGCGACTAGGTTGCGGATCTCCGCGCCCGGCACTCGGGGCAGTCGCATAGCGCTCGGAGCAGGCCGAACGTGTAGAGACCGGTTGAGTGGCCGCTCTCGAAAGCGATCTGGAGCGCGTACTGGCCGACGAGCGCGACGTCCTGGACGAGAAGCTCGTTGGGATCCAGGCTCTTGACCCGGGCCAGGCGGCCCGGGACGCCGGCCTCACCGCGACATTCGGCGCATGGGCACGCCCAGCGCAGCCGCTCGGCCGAGTAGCTGCTGCGGTGACCGTCCTCCCAGGCGATGACCATCACCTGGCGCTCGCGGTCGACGTCGACCGTCAGCGGGTAAGCGTCGGGGTTCTTCAGGGCCGCGGCTACCTGACGCTGATCACGGGTAGCTGGCGGAAGGACTGAATCGACGTGCGCGCCGCGACTTGAGATGCGATCTCGACGAACGCGCGTGCACCGGCCGACTCCGGGCGCGAGATGACCACCGGCGTTCCCTTGTCGGCGTCCTCGCGGATCGATTCTTCGAGAGGCACCGCGCCGAGAAATGGCACGCCGAGGCGCTCGGCGGCGGCTTCGGCGCCGCCGTGGCTGAAGATCTCGTGCCGGTGTCCGCAGCTCGGGCAGATGTACCAGCTCATGTTCTCGATCAGCCCGAGCGGGGTGACGTTGAGCTTCCGAAACATCTGCAGGGCTTTGATCGCGATGTCGGTGGCGACGTCCTGCGGCGTGCACACGATGGCGACGCCCGTGATGGGAATCGCCTGTGCCAGCGTGAGGGAGGCATCGCCCGTGCCCGGCGGAAGGTCGATGACCAGGTAGTCGAGCCGGCCCCAATCGACCTGCGTCATCAACGCCTCGATCGCCTTGCCGACCATCGGCCCGCGGTAGACGGTGGGCTGGCCGCCGGGGTAGATGTGGCCGAAGGACATCACCTTGAGGCCATGCGCCTCGATGGGCTGCAGCCGGCCGTTGACCTGCTCGGGGACGCTTCGCGACCCGGTCATGGTCGGGACCGAAGGTCCGAGGATGTCGGCGTCGAGGAGGCCGACATCGGCGCCGGCCTTGCGCAGAGCCGCGGCGATGTTGACGGCCACCGTCGACTTGCCGACCCCGCCCTTTCCGGACGCGACCGCGATGGTCTGCTTGACGCCGGGGAGGACCTCGGAGGGCTTGGGCCGCATGAAGGCCTGGCGCACGTTGGCGGTCATGCGCACAAGCACCTCCTCGACTCCTGGAATCTCGCCGACGAGGTCCTGGGCCTGGGTCTTGAAGCGGTCGCGGACAGGGCACGCGGGTGTCGTGAGCTCGAAGGTAAAGCTGACCTTGCCCTGCGGGCTCACCTCCAGCTCCTTGATCATGCCGAGGCTCACCACGTCGCGTCCCAGGTCCGGGTCCTGGATGGTGGCGAGAACGTCGAGCACCTGCTGCGAGGTGGGGGCCATTTGCCTGCGATGTTACCGGGCTCGGGGATCGAACCCGAGGTGGATCATTCCGCCCCCACAACCCTGCCTGTCAAGACGATGTAGGTTCGCTTCATGGCGCTTCGTGGCGGACCCGCCGCTTTGCACTCTCACCAGGCCGCCTGCCGCTCCTGCCATGTCTGCGTCGACGCCGGCATCATCCCCGAGGCCAACCCCACCTTCTCGGGCGAATGGGGAGCGAAGTTCTTCCTGGTCGGCCAGGCGCCGGGGCCGGCCGAGCGCGAATCGCGCCGTCCTTTCTCAGGTCGCGCGGGCAAAGAGCTCGACCGCTGGATGCTGCGGGCGGGCTTCTCCAGCGCGGAGGAATTTCGCCGGCTCACCTACATCGCGGCACTGATGCGTTGCTTCCCCGGCCGAAACCGCACCGGCACCGGCGACCTCCGGCCGCCGCCGGCCGCGGTCGCGAACTGCGCGCACTGGCTCGACGCCGAGCTCGCGATGCTCAAACCGAGCGTCGTCATCCTCGTGGGCCAGATGGCGATCAGGCGTTTCCTCGGCCCCGGCTCACTGGAGGCGAGGGTCGGCAAGGCCTTCGGCAAGAAACCGGTGATGGTCCCGCTGCCGCATCCCTCCGGCCAGAGTCGATGGCTCAACGACCCGGCAAATCGCAAGCGCCTCGAAGACGCTCTGACCCTGATTGGAAAGCTGCGCGAGCATCCGCTAGGCTGATCGGCGATCGCGTAAGCAGTCCGGAAGAGGGAGGGAACCATGAAGTATCTGCTCGTCTTTTACGGCGGCGGCATGCCCGAGACTCCTGCCGCTCAGGCCAGGGTGATGAAGCAGTGGGGCACCTGGTACGGCAAGCTCGGCCCGGCGGTCGCCGACCCGGGCAACCCGTTTTCCGGTGCGGTGAACAAGATCAAGGCTGACGGCTCGGTGGCGAAAGGGCCGATCGGCCAGCGGGCCACCGGCTACACCATCGTCGAGGCAGGGTCGATCGATGCCGCCACGAAGATGGCGAAAGGATGCCCGATCCTGAAGAGCGCGGTCTACGAAACCCTCGCCATGATGTAGCCCGGCAGCAATTGCCGTCGTTCTTTGCACAGCGTGAAGGCGGGCGCGCCGTCATCCTCGGCGGCGATGCCCGCCATCTATCCCGGTCGCTGCGGGCTCGAGTGGGGGAGCAGATCGAGGTCGTCGACCCCGCGGGATTCCTGCTCACCGTTCGCCTCGACCACGTTTCTTTTGACCGCGTCGAAGGCGTGATCGTCGCGGAGCGCGAGCACCGGCCGGAGCCGGAGGCGCGAATCACCGTCGCGATCGCGCAGCTTCCCGCGCCGGCGCTGGAGCTCGTCCTGTCGAGGTGCACCGAGCTCGGCGCGTTCGCCTTTCACATCATCGAAGCCGAGCGCAGCGTTGCGCGTGGAGCCAAGCTCGAACGCTGGAGCACCATCAGTCGCGAGGCGGCCATGCTCGCCGCCCGGACACGCGTGCCCGAGGTGGCGGGCCCTTCTCCGCTGGAGGAGGTCGTCGCGGGCGCGCAGCACCCTGTGATGCTGGTGAGGGGCGCGCCCGTCCACCTCAGCGACCTCACCGAGCCACGCGACATCACCCTTCTGATCGGCCCGGAAGGGGGCTGGTCGGAGCGCGAGCTGGCGACCACCGTCACCAAGGCCGGTCTCGGGCCGAGGAATCTGCGGGCCGACACCGCCGCGCTCGCCGGCCTCGCCGTGGCCCTCGCCGCCCGCCGCCAGCTCTGACCCGCACGGACGGTCCGGCTACAGCCCCTAGCGCTTGAGGGCGCGGTAGGCCTCCACCTCGCCGGCGATCGCGAGCACCGACGCACCCGCGAAGGTGATCGCGCCCAGGACGATCAAGCTGGTGCCGATCGCCACCGACCGGCCGGCGACCGCAAGCCCGAGGGCGAAGACGCCGATCGCCAACACGAGCGAGGCGTATGTGTTGAAGCCGCGGCGGGTGGCCGCATAACCCGGAGCGAGGTCGCCCAGGGACCGAGAGGTGACGCGGCGCATGACGAGGTCGCCGGCGCCGCCCAGGTTGAAGATGAGGACGAGGCCCGCGGCCGTCAGCAGAACACCGAGTGCAAGGACCATGGCTCACCGCGCATGTTCCCACGTCCAGTCCCTCGCGCCACTATTAGTGGTGCGTCTGGGACAACGCTCGCCAATTCATCGGCCTAGTCGGCCGGGCGCCGACTCACCCCACGGAATCTGGCGATTCCGCGGGGACCCCGAGAAGGGCGCTGAAGCCGGCGTCGACTCCTGCGCGCGCTCGGTCAGCAGCCCCGCACGACGATGCGGGGGCCCCAGCATGTATGCGCTCCCTCACGTGCTCGTCGTCTCCTTGGCTCCGGCCGCCGAGGCCGCGCCTTGTCGAGCTATCCCAGACACACCACTACGATTTGTCCCGTGCCCACCACCATTCAGGCGCGCGTGCGCAACTTCTGCATCATCGCCCACATCGATCACGGGAAGTCGACGCTGGCCGACAGGCTGCTCGAATTCACCGGCTCGATCAGCCAGCGCGACATGCAGGACCAGGTCCTCGACACCATGGACCTGGAGCGTGAGCGGGGGATCACCATCAAGCTGCAGGCGGTCCGCATGACCTACCCGGCCCGAGATGGTGAGAGCTACGAGCTCAACCTGATCGACACACCGGGCCACGTCGACTTCGCGTACGAGGTGTCGCGCTCGCTGGCCGCGTGCGAGGGCGCGATTCTTGTCGTCGATGCGGCCCAGGGCATCGAGGCGCAGACGCTCGCCAACCTGTACCTGGCGGTCGAGGCGGGGCTGACCATCGTCCCGGTGGTCAACAAGATCGACCTGGACGCCGCCCAGCCGGAGCTCGTCGCCGAGGAGATTTCCGACGTCACCGGCATCCCGCGCGAACAGGTCATCTTCGCCTCGGCCAAACAGGGCATTGGAACCCAGGCCATCCTCGAGGCCGTCGTCGCCAAGGTGCCGCCACCTCATGGCGACCCTTCCGCGCCCCTGCGAGCGCTCATCTTCGACTCGCACTACGACACATATCGCGGCGTCATCACCTACGTGCGCGTCGTCGACGGGGAGATCAAGCCGCGCTCGAAGATCCGGATGATGAACACGGGGAAGGTTCACGAGGTCGACGAGGTCGGGTGGTTCGCGCCACGCCCGCGCCCGGCCGAGAAGCTGACCGCCGGCGAGGTCGGCTACGTGACCGCGGCGATCAAGAACGTCATCGATGCACGCGTGGGCGACACCATCACGACGGCCGACAACGGGGCTTCGACCGCGCTGCCCGGCTACCGGCAGGTGAAGCCGATGGTTTTCGCGGGCCTCTTTCCAACCGACTCGGACCAGTTCGCCGACCTGAAGGACGCGCTCGAGAAGCTCCAGCTCAACGACGGGGCGCTTTCATATGAGCCGGAGAATTCCGCGGCGCTCGGCTTCGGCTTTCGCTGCGGGTTCCTCGGCCTGCTCCACCTCGAGATCGTGCAGGAGCGGCTGGAGCGAGAGTTCGAGCTCGAGCTCATCACCACCGCCCCGACCGTGGAGTACCGCGTGAAGTTGAAGCGCGGCGACATCATCGAGATCGACAACCCCGCGCTGCTCCCGGACCCGACGGCCATCGATTCCGTAGCCGAGCCCTACGTGCGGCTGTCGATCATCGTCCCGTCTACATATGTCGGGCCGATGATGGAGCTCTGCCAGGATCGCCGTGGCTCATTCAAAAAGCTGGAGCACCGACCTGGCGACCGTGTCGTGCTCGAGTATGAAATCCCGTTGGGCGAGATCATTCACGACTTCTACGACCAGCTGAAGTCGCGCTCGAAGGGCTACGCGTCGATGGACTACGAGATGATCGGCTTCCGCGAGGCAGACCTCGTCAAGCTCGATGTCCTCGTCGCCGGCGAGCCGGTCGACGCCTTATCACTGATCACGCATCGCAGCAAGGCGCAGGTGCAGGGGCGCCGGTTGGTCGAGAAGCTGAAGGCGATCATCCCGCGCCAGCTGTACGAGGTCCCGATCCAGGCCGCCATCGGCGGTAAGGTGGTCGCTCGCGAAACGGTCTCGGCGATGCGCAAGGACGTGCTGGCAAAGTGTTACGGCGGGGACGTAACTCGAAAGCGCAAGCTGCTGGAGAAGCAGAAGGAAGGCAAGCGGAGGATGAAGAGGGTGGGCTCCGTGGAAATCCCCCAAGAGGCGTTCATGGCGGTGCTGAAGCTTGATTAGGGCTTTACGCCTGGTCGCGATGCTCACGTTGGCCGCGACCGTCCTGGCCGCGTGCGCGAGGATCGGCTCGGGCGGGTTCAACGGCAAGGTGGCGGACCTCTCCGCCGACGTCCGGGCGGTGTTCGGCGACAGCAACTGGTGGGCCGGACCGCCGACCTTCCAGGTGCGGCCCCTGGACTCGGGGACCATGCCCGAAACGGAGCTTTTCGGGCTCACACGGACCTTCATCCACGTCGGCAGCGCCGAGGCGTTCATCGTCATCTACACCGCATACAACACCGTGAGCGCGGCGACCACGGTCATGACCAACTTGAAGAATCAGTACGGCGCCGGTGCGCCTCCTCAGAAAGTGGGTGACGACACTCTCTACCTCAATGGCAATGCCGGCGGCGGCGCGCCATACGTCGCCCGGACCTACGTGCGGTTGGCCTCGATCATGGTCGAGATCGCCTGGCTCAGCAAGGACGGGCCACCGGCGTTGCAGCAGAGAGTGAAGGTCGCCAAAAAGGTGATCGACCGCCTGCAGCCGGTGGTCTCGGGCAAGGTGCATGGAAAATTGCAGCCGGTCGCGCAGGAGCAGCTGCCCCCACCTGGCCTCGACATCACGAATCTCGGCTCCGCTCAACTTGCTGTCGAGTCGCTGCCGGTGATGCTCAGCGTGGCCATGCCGGAGGCCGTGCTGTCCTTGCTCCAGACCGACGGGGTGAAGGATTTCGCGTACGGCGACTACGCCCTCAACAACGACACGCACATGGAGGTGCAGACGGCTTTTCTGACGTTTCCAAACAGCGTCGACGCCATCGAGTGGCTCACGAACTTCAGCGCCAACCCGCCGGACCAGTCGGGTATCGCGAGCGGGTACATCCCGACCGGAGGATCACCGGCCGGGGGCGAGTACCACTATCTCTTCACAGCCGGCAATTTCGGCGGCCTGCTGATCTGCAAAGCGACGATAGGCGGCGAAGCGGCCTCGCGCGAGTGCGAGATGCCGATGGAACGCACCGCCCTCGCATGGAAGATCGCGCTGCGCGGCTGATCTAGTCGCGGACGCGGCCGCGCCGCGCGGCCTGGAACCACTCCCACTGACTGGCCAGGCCATCGCGCAGCGTGACCCGCGGCTCCCAACCCAGCCTTTCGCGGGCCATGTTGATCGAAGCCCCCGTGTGGCGTGGGTCACCCGGCGCGGCGGGCAGGCTTTGGCGCCGGACGGCTAGGCCGCTGATCTCCTCGAGGGTCGCCAACACCTTGTTCACTGTGACCCGGCTGCCGCCGCCGAGGTTGAACACCATGCCCACGACGTCCGCGGCCGCGGCCTTGATCGTCCCCTCGACCGCATCAGATATGTAGGTGAACTCCCGCGTCTGCTCGCCGTCGCCGTACACCTCGATGGGCTCGCCGCCGGCCAGCGCTTGCATGAATCGCGCAAACGCCATGTCCGGCCGCTGTCTCGGGCCATACACGGTGAAGTAGCGAACCGCGACCACCGGGATGCCGAAGTTGCGTGTGTACAGGAACGCAAGGTGCTCGGCGGCGAGCTTGGTCACGCCGTACGGCGAAACGGGGCGCGGCAGCGCCGATTCCCGCGTCGGGAAAGCCTCGGCGTCGCCGTACACGGAGGAGCTGCCCGCAAACACGATGCGCTTGAGGCGGCTTCCCTTGAGGTGCTCGAGCAGCCGCTGGGTGGCGATGATGTTGTCGCGCGCGTAGCGGTCGAACTGGTGACCCCAGCTGGGCCGATCGCCTTCCTGGCCCGCCAGGTGGTAGACGACGTCGACGCCTTCCAGCGCGGCCGTGAGGTCGGCATCGACTAGGTCGAGCTCCTCGAACGAGAAGTTGCGGTTGCTCCGCGCGACCTCGAGGTTTTGCTCTTTGCCGGCCCGCCGGTAGTAGTCGGTGAAGCAGTCGATGCCAACGACCTCGTGGCCGTCGGCCAGCAGCCGCTCGCTGAGGTGCGAGCCGATGAAACCGGCCGCGCCGGTGACGACCGCCTTCATGTTCGCAACCTACCATCTAGGTCATGTCGCGATTCGAGTCATGGCTCGATGAATCGGGTATAGGACTGTCGGTGAAGCAGTTCCCGGCGGGCACGCGCACGGCCGCCGACGCCGCGCGCGCGGTCGGCTGTGACGTCGGCCAGATCGTCAAGTCGCTCGTGTTCGTGGCCGCCGGACGCCCGGTGGTCGCGCTCGTCAGCGGCGCGAATCGGCTGGACGAGAAACGCTTGGCCGCCGCGGCAGGCGAACCGGTGACGAAGGCCGATGCCGAGGTCGCGAGGTCCGCGACCGGCTACTCCATCGGCGGCGTGCCGCCGTTCGGCCACGCCACCGCGGTGCCGGTTTTCATGGACCGCGACCTGCTCGGGCATTCCGTGGTGTGGGCCGCGGCGGGAAGGCCCGACTCGGTTTTCGAGATCGATCCCGAGCGCCTTCGGGAGCTCAGTGGTGCTGTGGTGACTGATCTGAGCGTCATCACCCCCACCCGGGATCCGCAAGCGGATCCCGACCTCCCCGCGAAGCGGGGAGGTGAACAACCAGACCTCTCCGCCAAGCGGGGAGGTGAACAACCATGAGCAGCATCCTCATCTTCTGCCGCGATTGCGGCAAGCAGGTCCCGAGCTCGCAAACGCGCGAGGGCCTGTGCCTCGACTGCCGCGTGCGGCGCTCGGTCGCCGACCTGCGCAACGAGCACGCCAGGCTGTGGCGAAAGCGCGAGCGCTACCGAAGCCAGAACGCCAACGTCGAGCAGATCGGGCGCCAGATCGCTCGAGTCGAGGACCGCATGGGGCAGCGCATCAAGGAACTGGTATCCAACGACCGCGAGGCGACCGACTACCTGCGCAAGGAGCTCGAGTCCGCCCGTGGCCAGCGCTACACGATCAAAGGCGTATGACGTTGCTTCCGATCCGGAACCTCTACGTCCACCTCCCCTTCTGCAAGCACAAGTGCGGCTACTGCGACTTCAACGCCTACGCGGGCATGGACCGGCTGATGCCCGATTACGTTGATGCGCTCGAAAAGGAGCTGGCGGCCGCGCGTGAGCAGCGGGCTTTCGCCGCCCTCCAGACGGTATACCTCGGCGGCGGCACGCCGAGCCTCCTGCCGGCGGACCTCATCGCCCGGTTGCTGCGGTTCATCCGCGCCACCTTTGACGTGGCGCCCGGCGCCGAGGTGACGCTCGAGGCGAACCCCGCCAGCACGGACGAACCCCGTCTGGCCGCGTGGCTGGAAGGCGGCGTCAATCGCCTGAGCCTTGGCGTCCAGGGCTTCGAGCCGCGCGCATTGGCCGTGCTGGAGCGGAAGACCGACGCCGCGCAGGCGACGCGCGCATTCAACCTGGCGCGCGCGATCGGCATGAAGAACATCAGCATCGATCTCATCTATGCGGTGCCGTACCAGAGCCTCGAGTCGTGGGTGGAGACGTTGCGACAGGGGCTTGCGCTCGGCCCCGACCACGTTTCGACCTACTGCCTCACCTTCGAGGAGGGAACTCTTCTGTGGCGCCGGCGCGCGGCGGGCAAGCTGCCCGAGCTCGAGCCCGACCTCCAGTGGGACCAGCTCGACGCCGCCTGCACCGACCTGGAAGCCGCCGGGTTCCGGCGGTATGAGGTTTCGAACTGGGCGAGGCCCGGCTACGAGTCGAACCACAACCAGGCGTACTGGCGCTGCCGCCCGGTCTACGGCGCGGGCGCCGGCGCGCACTCGTACTCGACCGACGGAGCTCGCGCCTGGCGCTGGTGGAACGTGGCCAGGCCGCGCGAGTACATCGCCGCCTGCCCGGCTCCGGTGGCGGATGGGGAGGAGCTAGAAGAGCACAAGGCCGGCGCGGAAGCGTTGATGCTGGGCCTCCGCACCGCCGAGGGGATGGCGCCGCCCGCCGGATTCGACGACGAGCTCACCCGCCTCGCTTCGGCGGGCCTGATCGAGCGTATCGACGGCCGGATCGCGCCAACGCGGCGCGGGATGGACCTGCACAACCAGATCGCGCTCGCGGTACTGTAGTCAGCACTCTCGCGTCGAGAGTGCCAAACACGATGGAAAACAGAAAGCAGGCGATCCTGCGGGCGGTGGTGCACGAGTTCACGACCAGCGCCGTCCCGGTGGGCTCGCAGGCGCTCCACAGCCGGTACTTCGTCAACCTGTCGTCGGCCACGATCCGCAGCGAGCTGGCGGAGCTGGCCGACCTCGGCTACCTGACCCAGCCGCACACTTCGGCGGGCCGCATCCCGACCGACTCCGGCTATAGGTACTTCGTCGACTTCCTCATGGACCTGGAGGAGGTGCCGGAGCGCGTGCAGCTGTTCATCGACGACGAGCTGCGCCAGACCACCGCCGACATCCAGGGCCTCGTCGAGCGGGTCGCGATGACCACCGCGGCCGTGACGCAGAACGCTTCCGTGGCGAGCGCCCCACACGGTTCGCAGGGACGCATCAAGCACGTGGACCTCGTTTCGCTCGAGCCGAAGGAGGTGCTCCTGATCCTCCTGCTGGAGGGGAACCTGCTGCGCCAGCAGGTCGTCCAGGTTACGGACGCCGCGGGCCAGCCCGAGCTCACCATGCTCGCGGCCAGGCTCAACGACAGCCTTGGAGGCAAGGGGAGCGAGGCCGTCCGCAGGCACTATGAAAACGCGGCGCTCGGCATGGAGAAGGAGCTGCTCGGCCGTCTCGTCGCCGCCCTCGACCAGTACGAGCACGGCGCCGAGAACCTGGTCGTGCACGACGGCGTGCGCAACCTGCTGCGGCACCCGGAGTTCGCGGAATCGTCGCGGGTACAGCAGGTGCTCGAGGTCCTGGAGGAGACCCGCTATCTGACGGTCCTCCTGCGCCAGCTCATCGGCAACTCCGACCTCCAGATCGTCATCGGCTCCGAGAACGCATCCAGCCAGCTGCAGGGGTGCGCCGTCGTGCTGACCACCTACGGCCCGTCCAACCAGCTCAAGGGCGTGCTCGGCGTGATCGGCCCGACCCGGATGGCCTACAGCCAGACGGTGGCCCGCTTGAGGGCGGTCGCGCGGGGCGCCAGCGAACGCATGGCCGAGCTCGGGGTTTGATACCCGGGCCTCGCGAGGTATTTATCCACCAGTCATGACCACCCGGAAGTACCCGCAGGAACCGCACGAGAGCGAGCGCGGCCGCGAAACCGTGGACGCCGCCGCCAACGCCGAGGTGACAAAGCTCGAGGGCAAGATCGCGGAGCTGGAGTCGGCTGCAGCCGAGGCCAAGGATCGCCACATGCGGCTGGCTGCGGACTTCGAGAACTACAAGAAGCGGGCTCGCCAGGAACAGGTGGAGACGATCCAGCACGCCTCGGCCGAGCTCATCAACCGGCTGCTGCCGGGCCTCGACGACCTGCACAAGGCGCTCGAGCACCGTCCCAAGGGCATCGATCCTTCATGGCTGAAGGGTGTGGAGCTCAGCGTCCGCAAGCTGGAGGAGGCCCTCAGCGCCCACGGCCTGGAGGCCATCAACGCGGTGGGCAAGCCCTTCGACCCCAAGCTCCACGAAGCGGTCGGCCACGAGGAATCGCGCGAGCACCCGGAGGACACCGTGGTCTCCGAGCTCCGTCGCGGCTACCGCATTCGCGACCGCGTCGTGCGGCCTGCCCTCGTCAAGCTGGCACGGCGCCCCGAGCTCCCCGATGAGACGGGTTCCGACGTCGACGGCTCACCCGACCCGGCCTGAGACAATTCATGTAGTGGCGGTCAAGCGCGACTACTACGAGGTCCTGGGCTGCGGCAGGCAAGCGTCGCCTGACGAGCTCAAGCGCGCCTTTCGCAAGATCGCGATGGAGTCTCACCCCGACCGCAATCCGGACGACCCGGTGGCGGCGGCGCGGTTCAAAGAGGCGAGCGAGGCGTATGCGGTGCTCTCGGATGCAGGCCGGCGCCGAAGCTACGACATGTTCGGCCACGCGGCGGTCGACATGGGCGGCGGGCCCGCGGTCGATTTCTCCGACATGCCGTTCGCGGACATCTTCGACACGTTCTTCGGCGGCGGCGCCGGCTCGCGGTCGCGCCGGCAGCGCCCCGATCGCGGCGACGACCTCCGCTACGACATGACCATCACCTTCGAGGAGGCCTTCACCGGGGTCGAGAAGCAGATCGACGTGCCGCGGCTGGCCACGTGCGACCGCTGCTCCGGCGGCGGCGCCGAGCCCGGCACCGGAACTGAGACCTGCCCCGGGTGCCGCGGCTCGGGGACCATTCGCCGCGCCCAGCAGTCGATCTTCGGCTCCGTCGTCACTCAGACCACGTGCCCCACTTGCCGTGGGGCGGGCCGTCTCCTCCAGAGCCCCTGCACCCAGTGCCGCGGGCAGGGCCGCACCACCCTGACCAAGAGGCTCGCGGTGCGGATTCCGGCAGGCGTCGACACGGGCTCGCAGATCCGGCTCAGCGGCGAGGGCGAGGCCGGCATCCGCGGCGGCCCTCCAGGCGACCT
>WNFJ01427355.1_pt6 | contig 22009 bp, 20 predicted proteins | sample 5400461 | NCBI WGS metagenome assembly WNFJ01 (sample SAMN13153349, study PRJNA577476) | soil metagenome | isolation source: 115 cm saprolite on Douglas fir-dominated hillslope | place: USA:California | collected 2013-09-17
GTATCACGCCACGGGAGATGGAGTGGCCGACGGCATTGCCGCGGTCCAGCACAAAGTACGCGAGAACATTAAATACGGTTCCGACTTGATCAAGGTCTGCGCGACCGGCGGAGTGCTTTCGAAAGGCGACGACCCGCAAGCCTCCCAGTACACGCTGGAAGAGATGAAGGCTATCGTGGCAGATGCTCATCGCCTCGGTCGAAAAGTCGCTGCCCATGCCCATGGAGCTCAGGGCATTCTCTGGGCTTCGCAGGCGGGCGTAGATTCAATCGAGCACGGCTCCTACATTGACGACGCGGGCATCGCCGAGATGAAGAAAAATGGCACTTACCTCGTGCCCACGCTTTATCTGAGCGACTGGTTTTTGGAAAATGCGGAAAGAAACCGCGTGCCCGACTTTCTGCTGGCCAAAGCGAAAGCGGTAATGCCGGCTGCGCGCAAGAACATTGCACACGCTTTCGCCAGCGGAGTGAAGGTGGCGTTCGGTACCGATGCGGCAGTTTATCCCCATGGTCTGAATGCGCACGAGTTTGCCGTGATGGTCAAGCTTGGATTGTCGCCGTTGCAGGCCATTCAGGCGGCCACGGTAAATGCGGGGGATTTGTTGGGATGGACGGGTAAAGTAGGCAGCCTCGATCCCGGGTCTTGGGCGGACATGATTGCGGTCGATGGCGATCCCCTCAAAGATGTAACCACGCTGGAGCAGGTGAAGTTTGTGATGAAGGGCGGAGAGGTGGTTAGGAACGATTACGGGAAGTGAAGAGCTTTAAGCGCGGAGTGCGCTGGGAACGGCCGCGGAGAACGCGGAGGAATCAACCAATCTTGCTTCGTCGCGCCCGCTCGATGACCCAGTCCGTCCAGAAAGAAGAAGCTCCGCTGGCCAGCAGTGGCGTCTTGCCGAGTACGGCGTCGACAAAATTCTCGATCATTGGATAGTGCAGGTTGGCGTGAGGCGGCAGATTTTCGCAGCCGCCTGGATAGAACAGCTCGGGACCATTTAGCGGAGTTAACTCCATCTGGCCCTCGCTTCCGCGGATGCGGCACTCGTCCCGCTTTACCTTCGAATGCCAGCGCACATCCACGACGCCGCGCACGCCGCCTGCATACTCGATCATCACAGTCGCATTATCTTCCACCGCGTAGTGATGCAAAGCGTTGGATCGGTGAGCGCTCACCCGCAGCGGTTGGCCGAAGAGAAAATTCAGAACGTCAATTCGATGCGAGGCGATGTCGTAGAGCGGGCCGCCTCCGGCCTGGGCAGGATCGATTAGCCAACTGCGACGACCTTCATTTTCGTCAAACCAAGCGTGGCTGGTCAGTTCGGCGAGGACCGGCTTACCGATCACACCAGCTTCCAGCAGTTGTTTCGCCCGGTGCACTTTGGGATAGGTTCTGCGATAGTAAGCAACGCCAAGCGTGTGTCGACTCTCTTCCGCCGCCTGCACCATCGAGTGTGCCTCGGCCTCATTCATGGCCATTGGTTTCTCACACAGCACATGCCTACGCGCACGAAGAGATTGAATCGTTTGCGGCGCGTGCAGGAAGACTGGGGTCGCAATGTAAACCGCATCCACCGCGGGATCGCAGAGAGCTTCATCGAGGGTGGTCCATACGCGCGCGGCATAAGGCGCGGCTTTTTGCGGATCGCGCGTAACCAGGCCATACAAGCAGCTTCTGGGTTCGGCCTGAACCGCGGGAATGACGCGGCGTGTAGCGATATCGCCAATTCCAATTACGATCCAGTTCAGCATAAGCAAGAAAGAGAAAGTGCAGGCTAGCACAAAATCAAAGGCCGGCTCTAAGCCGGCCTTCGGAACAACCTGTGACAGATGCTACGGCTTCTTGGGAGCGATTGCGTCCTTGGCAGCCTTGGCCACGCGGAACTTGACCACGGTCTTTGCCTTGATCTGGATGGGCTCGCCGGTCTGCGGATTGCGGCCAACGCGCGCCTTGCGATGCGCCTTAACTAGCCGGCCCAAGCCGGGCACAACGAACACGCCATTCTTCTTGGTTTCCTTCACAGCGACGTCGGCCAACTGCTCAAGGAATCCTGCGACCGTCTTGTTGGGAAGTTCAGTTTTCTCCGCCAGATGACGGACGAGTTGAGTCTTGGTCAAACCTGATGCCATGTTTCCTCCTGGGAAAAGTTTGGAATTTAATTCCAGTGGGCCTTGATCTTATATCAGGTCCCTGTGGAAAACACCCTTATTTTACGCGGGTTCTGTGCAGATCGCACGCAAGAAGGAGCATTTTTACACGGTTATTTGCTGCTGAGGGTTCCAAAATGGCCCAAATACGCGTACCACAACAGTTACGTCGCGGTAAACAAAGCTCGGATATCACCATGTGTCGCAGCAATTGGCAGTTAGCAATTGGCAGTTAGCAATTAGCCCTTAAAGTCTCGGACCCGCTGCGCCTGCCTCCAGATCCCATTACTAGTTGCCGATTGCTAATTGCATTCAAGGTTGTTCCCAAGTGCCATAATGCTGGAGACGAGGAGTTCGATTTGAGTTGCGCGATCTGCGAGATTCGCAAGGAAAAACGCTTCTGTCCGGCTGTGCATGGCCGCATCTGTCCGCAGTGTTGTGGCGAGCAGCGCGAGGTGACACTCGATTGTCCGAGCGACTGTCCGTATTTGCAGCAGGCACGCGAACATGAGAAGGCGCGTCCGGCGGACCAGTTCGACCGAGCGTCGCTGTTTCTGGAGGTTGAGATTTCAGAGCAATTCACTTATGAGCGCGAGCACCTGCTCATGGGACTGAGCTATGCCCTGGCACAAGCGGCTCATGCCGACCGGACCTTGAATGATCGTGACCTGATCGGGGCACTCTCGGCCCTGTGCACCAGGTATCAGCGGATGGTGAACTCAGGTTTGCACTACGATCAGCCCCTGGCCCGTGCTGCGCAGCATGCAGTCACCGCGCAAGTGGAAGAGATGTTGAAACAGTATCGCGAGGCAGAGGAAAGACAGTTGGGTTACTCCACCCTGCGCGATTCCGAAGTGCTCAAATCTCTGGTGTTTCTAGTTCGGTTGGGACATGGCCGCACTTCGGGCCGGCCCAAATCGCGTGCCTTCATCGATTTCCTCTTCGCGCAGTTTCCCGAGAAGCAGTCGGCCGTGGTCACGCCGCAAGAAGCAGGCAGCCGGATCATTGTGCCGTAAGCTGCGGTCGTTAGTCGTTAGTCGTTGGCCGTCGAGAAGTGCGGTACCCGCCTTACCGCTTGCCCTTCCGGCAGCTCATGCAGTAGTTCGCGAATTGTCTTCTTGAATACCGGATGTAACGCTTCGGGCGCAATTTCCGCCAGAGGTTCCAGCACAAAGCGGCGCTGGTGCATCGCGGGATGAGGGATCGTGAGATCGTTCGACTCCGTGATCGCGTCAGCGAACAGCAGGATATCGATGTCGATGGACCGCGGACCCTTTTTCTGAATGCGCCGCCGGCCCATGTCCTCTTCGATGCGGAGAATCGCCGCCATCAGTTGCTGCGGAGTCTTATTAGTCTCGATCGCAACCGCAGAATTCAGGAACCACGGCTGCCGGGTGAACTCCACCGGCTCGGTTTCATAGAAAGACGACAAAGCAATAACTCGACCGACCGCACTCAGCCGAACCTGAGCGTCCCGCAGTTGCGCCTCGCGGTTACCGACATTTGATCCGAGAGAAAGGTAGACGATCCTGGGCATGATAGAAGCGATGGTGTCAGGCTTTATTCCGCTGCTTTCCACTGGAAATTTCTCGCGCCATCTGCGTCGTTATCCGCAACCGCCTTCAACCTCAATCCAAATAACCCTACACCTTAGTCACTTTTGAGGGGTTTCGTTGCACGCTAGAATTACCATATGACGTTAGAGTCTCTGCTTCTGAGCCGGGATGCCGAAGTTGTGCGGGTTCTGCGCGCGACGCTGGAAAAGCTGGCGATTGAGGTGGAGATCTGCCAGGAGGCGAAGAAAGCCACTGAGATTCTGATCGCGGAGAAGTTCGATGCCGTAATCGTGGATTGCGACGACCTGCGAGGGGGCCTGGAAGTGCTGCAGGGCCTGCGCACCACTCCCAGCAACAAAAATTCGGTGACCTTTGCCGTTCTGAATGGCAAGAAGACCACCACACAGGAAGCCTTCTCCATGGGCGTGAACTTCGTTCTGCAGAAGCCCATCACACCTTTGAACGCGTCACGGTGCTTCAATGCGGCCCTGAATTTCATGGTACGGGAGCGGCGCCGCTACTACCGTCAGCCGGTGAAGATGCTGGTCAGGGTGGTCGCCGGCGAAAAAGAACTAAAAGCCACCAGCACGGACATCAGCGAGGGCGGAATCGCGCTCCTGCTGCACCAGGCGCTGCCCAAAAATGCCAGCCCTCATTTGCAATTTACTTTGCCCGAAACCGCACTATCCATGGACATCGAATCGGAAGTAGCCTGGGTCGACCTTAAAGGACACGTCGGATTGCGCTTTCGCAACGTAGCCCCGGGCTTCCAAGAAGCGCTCGAAAAATGGCTCAACGATAAAATGCCCAAACCAGCTTCCGGTTCCAAGGAGCCTGCTGGCTCAGGTTCCGAAGCCATCCAATAATCCTTCAATCCGCGTAATTTTTCCTTTCCGCCACCATTCTGCGGGGTATTCACCTTGTAACTTGCGCCTCGGCCTGCACATGGCAATCTAGTGTGACTGCTGGAGAGCCATCATGCTTACGAACACCTACCGCATCACTAAAGTAGAGAGAGCCTTGCGCAGGTTTGAAGAAGACATACCTATGCTGAACCTGCGAGTGAAGGATTTATCGGCAGAGCGTCAACGGTCCGCTCGCCAGTTTGCCGCAGACCTGATCAGCCAGGCTCGCGCCGAACTGCATCGATTGCTCGAGGAACAGCCTGAGCTTGGCGTTGAAGCTGGAGACGTTCCATGCGAGCCGGCTGACTAGCGTGGTCTGCTTGAATAGTCAGCCCTAAATCGAAGACCCCGCCGTGGCCTGGCTGGCGTAAGGGCTGGCGACGTGTTTATCGTCCTCGGGCAGGGTTACTTCTTCCCAAAGAGTTTTGTCGCGCAGGATGCGAGAGACCAGCGCGGTGTGCATGGCGTGGCCGGCGCGGTCCGCCACGATCTTTCCCAGAATTGGCTTGCCCAGCAAGGCAAGATCGCCGACCAGGTCAAGCACTTTGTGGCGCACGAACTCGTCAGGAAAACGCAGTGGGCCGTTTTCGATTCCGTCGCGAGTCAGCACGATGCAGTTTTCCCGGGACGCACCGCGAATCAATCCCATGTTGCGCATCGCTTTCTCGTCTTCGCGCGAACCGAAAGTGCGGGCGCCCGCGATCTTCCGTAGATAACTGCCATTGGAAAGCTCGACCTTAAAAGTTTCTTTGCCGATGAGCGGGTGGGGAAAATTGATCGAATAAGAAACGGAATAGCTGTCGGCCGGATAGACCGAGATAAATTTATTTCCTTCCCGCATTTCTACGTCTCGAAGAATTTTCAGATACTTTCGCGGGCGACGCTGTTTGCGGATGCCGGCCTTCTGAATCAGTTCCACAAAAGGCAGCGCGCTGCCGTCCAGAATTGGGAGTTCGAGGTTGTCCAGTTCCACGACGGCATTGTCAATGCCCAAGCCGATGAACGCCGAGAGCAGGTGCTCGGTGGTTGAAATCAATACGCCCTTCTTCATGAGGCTGGTGGCATAGCTGACGCGAGCGACGTTGCGGCTGATGGCCTCGATCTCAAAGTCGTCCAAGTCCGTGCGGCGAAAAACGATGCCTGTACCCGGCGGAGCCGGAAGAATGCGCATGCAGACCGGCGCGCCGCTATGGAGTCCCACTCCACTGCATTCAACGGTCGAGCGAAATGTCTGCTCCTGGGTCAAATGTGTTTGCGTATGTGCCAGTGAATGAATAGATTACAGCCGTGTTACGAACCATGACTGTGGTAAAATAGCCACACTGCGTGGCGGAATCTCGACGGAACCCTCGTTGATTAAGGGTCTGCCTGCTCCTCGGCTAAAAGCTGGACTGCGCTGATAGACCTAGGGCGGCCCGGCTTAAGAGGCCGTTATAAAGGCCTTCGCCGGCCGAATGTTCGCCAAGCGGCTGGAAGTCGCGCCCTTTCAAATACCCAATCGCGGATCGAATCCTTCCGCTTCCATTTATCTAATTCCGATAACTATCGAAGCGCTAGTGCTTTCCCGCAGGCTTGTTGGGATCGTAGTGGGAATTGGGATCGAACATTGATTCGTTGAGTCCCTCGTTGTAGCGCGCGGAATTCACGAAGCGTTGGGTTTGCATATCTCCATTGAAATAGCGGGTGAATCCGTAGGCGGTCATCACTCCCTGCACCTGCCGGTAATTGTCGTAGATCTCTTCTTCCACATTGCGCTCTTTGTCGACGGGATCGCGCCAGGTGTAGCTCTTCTTGATGGGCAGATGGGTTTCAATATCAAAAAAAAGACTCACCGCCTCATTTTTCGCGTTGATCATTGTGATCTGCTGAGCTGGCAGATTGCCGGCTAGCGCATTGCCGTCATAGAACAGTGCTATGCCGGGATCTTTTGTCCATTCGCGGAGAAGGGTGTCCAGAGAGAATCGGCGGCGCCGCAAGTAATCCTCGAGATCCTTCGTTTCTATGGGATGCGGGCCCTTGTAGGTCACTTCATAACCCTTGTCAACGGTGTAAATGTAAGCCACATCCCGTTGCTTCGTGATCTCGATCCGCTCCTTGTTCGGATACGCCACGAACCGCCAGAACAGCACCCCGTTGCTGGTAGGCTGCCCGTGATGAAAGCTGTAGGTACGTCCCTCCTCCTGCATATCGTGAATTTTCAGGAATGCGGGTCCTCCCAGGGCCTGAATCGCCTGGTCGAGCAAGGCGCGTGCTTTACGGGCGTTCTCTTGATCTCCAGGACTCGTCGGGCTGGTGGCAGCGGATTGTGAAGGAGTCTGCGCGGCCGCCTGAGTTGCAGCCACAAGCTTGCGGCCGCCAGGCATCTCCTGGAAAGACGCCAGCATAACGATGAGAATCAGATATTTCATGCAACCGGTCAGTGTGATGCCCGAACAGGAAATTGTAGCTGCTTGCGTTGTCCGTGTGGCGCGGGCACCGCTGCCCCGCGAGCCGTTTTCTACGCAGCAAGCAAGCGGGCAGGAGTGCCCGCTCCACACAGGCAGTGGAGTTCCGCTTTCTCTTGGATGCAGAAAAAACCGGCGAAGGCTTACTCCGGTTGGAATTTCCCGCCCGCCAGCTAGCCTGCCAGAACTGCTCCGCCATTTACGTTGAAAACTTCGCCAGTGATAAAGCTGGCGTGTTGGCTACACAAAAACAGCACGGGGGCCGCAATTTCCTCCGGCTTGCCCACTCGGCCCAGCGGAATGGTGCGCCGAATTTCTTCCCCGCTTCTGGGATCGTCCAGAGCGCTTCGTGACATGTCGGTATCTACCCAGCCGGGCGCCACCGAATTCACATAGATTCCGGCCGACGCCAGTTCGGTGGAAAGTCCTTTCACCATGCTGATCAGAGCGCCCTTAGTGGCGGAGTAGTCGCAATGAAACGCCTCACCGCGCTGGCCACTGGTGGAGCTGATGAGGACGATGTGGCCGGCGGCAGAACCAGTTCGCGGCTGCGACTTCATCTGTGCCACCGTGTATTTGACCAAACCAAACACCGCGTCAAGGTTGATGGAAAGAGTCGAGCGCCATTGCTCATTTGTCATGTTCTCGATAGCTACGTCTTCGGCGGGCCAAACGCCGTGGTTGGCGACGAGAATGTCGATGCGTCCAAAAACTTTGGCGACCTCGGCAATCACGGCCTGAGAAGAGTCCGCGCTGGTCAGGTTAGCGGCCAGCGGGCGACAGTTCGCTTCGCCACACTCCTTCGCCAAAGCTTCAGCCTGCGATCGGGCTTTGTGATAGGTGAACGCAACCTTCGCGCCTGCTGCGATAAACAAGCGCACCGTGGCCGCGCCAATGCCGCGCGAACCGCCTGTGATCAATGCAACTTTGCCGGAAAGAGAAAGCGAAATGGACATGGATAGTAGTTTCCAGTTTCCCGTTGCCAGTTGCAAGTGGCACGGATTGGAAGGACTGGAAACCAGAAACCGGAAATTAGAAACTGTCTTTTGAGGACGACGTGCGTTCTGACTTCAACTCACGCAAAAGCAACCGGACCAGCATGCCGTCGAAGCCGGTGCCGCTCATCTTGGCGAGCTCGTCAAGCGCTTGCTCCGGAGTGCGTGCGGCGGCAATCGATTGTTCTGTCAGCATGTTGGCGTAGGCGTCCGCCAGGGCAATAATCCGCGCCCACAAAGGGATTTGCTCACCCTTTGCGCCGTCGGGATAGCCTGTGCCATCAAAGCGCTGGTGGTGCTGCTCAATCGCCTGCTGCATCATTGCACTGTGCGGCAGAATGGCAGCAATCTCGGCTCCGACTTGCGCGTGCATTCTTACCAGGAAAAACTCGTCATCGTTGAGAGGGCCCGGTTTATTCAGAATGCGTTCCGGGACGAAGATTTTGCCAACGTCGTGAATGCGCGCGGCATACACCAAGTCGGCGGTTTCCTCGGGAGGCAAATTCATCGCGCGCGCCAGAATTTCGGTGTAGCGCGCCACCAGGTCGCCGTGACCCGAAGTGCGCAGTTCGCGGGATTCGGCGGCGCGGCTGAGAACTTCAATCGATTCCTTCAGCAGCGGTACATTGCAGTTTTCTTCCCCTCCGCAAAACTTCACCAGCATCGAAGCCAGCTCTTCCAGATGCTCCGGCCCGTTGTGCTCGCGCTGCAGAAAACCTTCGATGTAGGCTGAGATTTGTTGACGCTGCGAAGCAAACTCTTCGCCTTCAGAAAACTCCTCCGCCGCCGACACTCGATTGCCACCCGAGCGTTTTGAAACGTACATGCCCGCATCGGCTACGCGGATGATGTCCTCGATGGAGAAGCCATGCGTCGGAAAGCTGGCCACGCCGAAGCTGCCAGTGATGTGGTGTCCGCTCAGCATCGGGTCCGCGGTGATCCACTGCCGCAAACGTTCGGCTAATACCTGGGCCTGCTCGGCGCCGGTTTCGGGCATGAGAATAATGAACTCGTCGCCGCCGTAGCGCGCCACCACGTTCGACTGCCGGGACTTTTGCTCCAGCAGCCGTCCTACCCGAGCCAGCACCAGGTCGCCTTCAAAGTGGCCCATGGTATCGTTTACTTCCTTGAACTTGTCCAGATCAATCAGGACGACTGAGAACGGCCGTCCCGAGCGCGAAGCGCGCTTCCACTCCGCCGAGAGCGCTTCCCAGAAGAAACGTCGCGTCTTGATGCCTGTCAGGCCATCCGTGATCGATTGCTGCTGCAATTTCTGAAATACAAAAGCGTTATGCAGGGCCGTGGCCAGCAGATCCGCCAAGGTGTTGAGAATAAGAACGTCTTGCGGCGTAAACGCGCTCTCGTTGCGGCTTTCGATATTTAGCGCGCCCAGCAATGTTTCGCCGTAAGTAATCGGAATGCACAACACGGATCGCGACTCCGGCAGAATCGCCCCCATCTGGCCTTCGAGACCGTTCTGTACCAATGCCCGTTCGCCGGTGCGGGCCACTCGTCCCAGAATTCCTACCCCAAGCGGGATCCGCTTGCCCATAGCGTGCGCCGTCGCTCCAGCCTCCGCTTTGATTTCGATCTCCTTGGTTCCATAATCCAGCAGGCCGATACCGATGTGATCAAAGCTGAAGTTCTTTTGGATCTCTCCGACAATCTGCCCCAGCATGTGTACAGGGTCGTCGCTCGAAATGGCGGTGCGCGAAATATTGTTAAGGAATGCGAGTTGCCGGGAGCGCCGCTGTTCTTCCGCGAACAGGCGCGCATTTTCTACTGCAACCGAGACCTGCCCCGCGGCGGTCATCAGAACGTCCAGATCGCGCTGTTCATACACGAATTCCCGTTCTGTGTTCATGGCAACCATCACGCCCGCGGGTTTGTTACCCAGCAGAATGGGCGCTGCGCAAAGGCACCGGGCGGGATGCTCCGGCCGGTAGGTGATGCCCAATCGTGCGCGCGTTTTTTCCAGCTCGGATCGTATCAACAGCGGCTGACCCGTCCGGAGCACATAATCGGTAAAGGCGTTCTCCTGTTTGCGAGAGCGCTTGGGCAGAATGCGATCGTTCTCGACTTCCAATTCGAAACGGATTTGGTCTCCCTCCTGAAACGCGATGTAGAAGTTACTGGTGTTAAAAATCTGCCCCAGTTCGGTGTGGATGGTGCGCAGCACCTCATCCTGATCGAGGCGCGAGCTGATAGCCTGCCCGATCTGGGTGAGCAATTCGTACTCTTGGGTGCGGCGGTGGGCGTCGTGCGCGATCAGGTAGTTGTCGAGCGTAAGCCCGAGTTGCAACGCCAGTCCCACCATCAGACGCGGACCCGATGTGCCAAAAGCTTTACGTTCTGCGTGAGGGAATAAGATCACGCCGAACGCATGTTCGCGGGTCTGCAGGCTCACCGCGGTGAGGTTGCGGATCTCGGCTTCCGTGAGGACTTTCTTGAGATCGGCGAAGGTCCCGGTCGACCCGGCCGGGAGGGGCTCCGTCATATGGGCCAGGTCGTGCACCGTGAACAGACCACCTTGCCGGTAAGCTAGTTCGCAGATGTACTCCCCTGTCCCTGTCTTGGTCAAAATGTCCATGAATCCCGAAGTAAATCCTCGCTCCACCGAAGGCAACAAACTGCGCCATCGCTCCGAGATGTAGATGATCGCGCGCCGCGCGGACAAAGCGCCCGCCAGCCGGTCCAAGGCGGCCTGCATGCTGGGGAGCAAATCGTCGGCCGAAAGCAAGCGCCGAGGGTCCACTCCGAGAGTCGAGAGCGCGAGCGTATTCTCCTGCACTGCGTTGCGCTCGTTCTCGAACAGCACCATCACCATCGCGATCCCAAGCAGCATCTGCGGCACCGGACCGAGATAGTTGGCGGCGCTGCCGAACCGCGCCCCCCACGGATTGCGGAATTGTCCTGCCCCCATGAGCACCGCCCACAATGCCAGCGCGAAAGCCAGCACCTTAAACGCCAGCAGTCCTCTACGGTGACCGTTGATGTAATAAACCGCCGAACAGTACAAGAGGACCGCGGCGATTCCTAGGTCAAGGGCGATTGCAGGTTGAGCGGTTGCCTGAACCGCGCCCCCTACTATGTGCGCCTGGACGTTGATCCACGCCAGTGCTATTCCGGCCGAGGCCAGGACCGCGTCATACCAGAGAAAACGCGACGGCCCGCTCATCAATCGCGTCGACACAAAAATGCATAAAGCCATCGTTACCAGGAATAGAGAGCTGGCGAAAAATGCCAGCGGTGTGGGAGCGCGATAAAAGGAAAACGCATCGAGAACGTAATGCAGTGAGTAGGCGGCCCAGGCCAGCTGCCAGGCGCGGAAATACGCCTGCCGGCTCTGTTCGTAGAGGTAGGTGAACACCAGAAACAGCAACAGCGAAACCACGCCCGGAATCACCACCATGCTGATGACAACACTATTCATGAGGACCTGACTGACCCTTTCCGCCCAGATGTGAGCACCGTGAGGAGACTGATAATCACTAATGTTTTCACAGCCCGGGCGCACGCACAATAGAATTTAAGTACACTGTCCCGGTCTTCGAAGACCTAAGGGATCAACCAGTTAGGCGGGGAATGGGCCTTCCTGACTGGCTTGACGATACTTTTCTCGGGCCCATACCATCAAGTTTCGCCTTCTTATGCCTGAATCCCTTGCTTCAACGTCGCAGCCGCGCGTGCGCTTCGCACCCTCTCCTACCGGTTTCCTACACGTGGGCAGCGCCCGAACCTTCATCTTCAACTGTCTCTATGCCCGCCACAATGCAGGCACAATGATTCTTCGACTCGATGACACCGACGTCGAGCGCAACACACAGGCCTCGGTGAATTCGATTTTCGAGGGATTGAAGTGGCTAAACCTGGGTTGGGACGAAGAGTACAAACAGTCCGAGCGCATGGATTTGCACAGCAAGACCGCGTGGGCAATCTTTGAGAAAGGCCTCGCGTACCGGGACTTCACACCGGCACACACTGGCGATGTGGAAAAATCCGGGGCGCAAGGAACATGGCTGTTCAATCCCGGAGCGCGCGAAATATCGACCGCGGAAAGCGACCTGCGCGCCGCTGCGGGTGAGCCGTTTGCATTGCGTTTCCGCGTGCCGCGCGATGGCGGGCAGTTCGTGCGATTTGCCGACGCGGTTTACGGCGAGCAGGTGAAGTCAGCCGCTGACATCGAAGATTTCGCCTTGCTCCGTTCCGACGGCATGCCGACCTACCATCTCGCTTCCTGCGCGGACGATGCCGATCTGCGCATTTCCCACATCATCCGCGGCCAGGATCATCTCTCAAACACTTTCAAGCACGTGCTCATTTTCCAGGCTGTCGGTCGTACGCCGCCGCAGTTTGCCCATCTACCGCTTTTGGTGGCGCCTGACGGCACAAAGCTTTCCAAACGCCGTCACGGTCCTGTCGTTAGCGTCACCACTTACCGCGACGCCGGATTTCTGTCGGAAGCATTCATCAATTTTCTCTGTCTGCTCGGCTGGTCGCCTAAGAACGATCGCGAGAACATGTCCCTGCAAGAACTCACGAATACCTTTTCGCTCGAAGGCATTAACCGCTCGAATGCGGTTGTGAACTTCAAGGAAACCGCGGTTGCTGCCGAAGCCACTCGCCCTGATGTTGTCATCCCGAGCGAAGCGAGGGACCTTGGTTTCGCCGCCCCCGAAGACACGTTCGACCCCAAGGCTCTCTGGCTCAACGCAGAGCACATTCGCGCTCTGCCGGTCGAAGACCTGAGCGCCCGCCTGCTCCCCATCGTGCGCGCCACGGGTTTCAATGTCACAGAGGAAAAAATGCTGCGGATCACGCCGCTGATACGCGAGCGCATCAAGCTCCTGCGCGACGTGGTCACCGCTGCCGATTTCTTCTTCGTGGGTCAACTTCCGCCTTACGATCCGGCAGAGCTGATCCCGCAGAAGGGAGACGTGGCCATGGCGCGGAGAGTTCTCACGCGGGCCCGCGAAGTGCTACCGAACACTGAGTTCAAGCACGACCCTCTGGATCAGACTCTTCGCGCTGCGGCCCAGGAACTTGGAATCAAGGCGGGACAGATGTTCCAACCCATCCGCGTAGCCGTGTGCGGACGAAAGAATGCCCCGCCTCTGTTTGGGACGTTAGAGGTGCTGGGGCGCGAAACGACACTCAATCGAATTGACCAAGCTCTGCGAAAGATCGTGTAGCCCGCAAGCCCACTTGTGACTGTCGATTTACTTGCATCCCCGCCACACGGATTCCTATCTAGATTGGATCGGCATTGTTCCGCCGACTAAAAGGGTCAGAGAACTTCGATCATTATCTTCATCAAGCCGTACAAGTCAGCAAGCCAGGAGGGAATTTTGAAATTGTGGACCGCCCGGTTCCACAGCCCGGCCGCGGGCAGGTACGCATCAAGGTGGAAGCTTGCGGCATCTGCCACAGCGACGCGTTGGTGAAAGGGGGACACTGGCCTGGAATTCAGTATCCGCGAGTGCCGGGCCATGAGATTGCCGGACGCATCGATGCGGTTGGGACCGACATCACCCTCTGGAAAGCTGGCCAACGGGTCGGCTTGGGATGGCACGGCGGACACTGCTTCCAGTGCGATCCTTGCCGCCGTGGCGACTTCATTCTCTGCCAATTCGAAAAAATAACCGCCATCAGTTTCGATGGAGGCTACGCTGAATATATGGTGGCGCCGGCGGAGGCAGTGGCTGCGATGCCGGACGACCTGCCTGCGGACGAAGCTGCGCCGCTGCTCTGTGCCGGAATCACCGTGTTCAATGCGCTTCGCAATTCGGGAGCCCGCGTCGGCGACCTGGTGGCGGTGCAAGGCATCGGAGGACTCGGACACCTCGGTATTCAATACGCCCGTCAGATGGGTTTCCGCACAGTGGCCATCGGTCGCGGCAAAGATAAACAGCCGCTAGCCGAAAAGTTGGGAGCCCATGAATACGTGGACACTGGTTCCGCAGTTCCTGCGGAAGCGCTGCAAAAACTGGGGGGCGCGCGTGTGATCCTGGCCACCGCTCCTGATTCCAAGTCGATGTCGGCTCTGGTCCGACGGGCTCGCGGGCAATGGAACACTGGTCATCGTAGGAGCAGGGGTGGACTCGCTCACAGTCACTCTACTGCAGCTGATTGGCGGGCGCAAGGCCATCCAGGGCTGGGCCTCCGGGACGGCGAAAGATTCCGAGGACACGCTTCGGTTCAGCTCTCTCAGCGGTGTTCGTCCCATGATCGAGCGCTATCCGCTTGCCAAGGCGGCCGAGGCTTACGATCAAATGATCAGCGGTCGGGCGAGGTTCGGGTGGTGCTGACGATGGGATAGCAGGAAGAGAGATAAGAATTGACATGAAGTACTTTGCAATATAAAGTATGCTCGTGCACGCTCCGGCAAATCCTTTCCTGTGCCCGATCAAGAAGCGGTGGATGCCTTGCGAAATGATGATCGCGCCGGCGCTCGACGCGAATGCGCCGGCGGAGCCGATCCAGCCGCATTATGCGTTGCTGATCAATCCCTTCTATCCCAAGGATGCGAATGCGAGCTTCGGCAAGCATGTGCTTACGCCTACCCTGGCATTGACTAGCTTCGCCGCGACCACGCCGCCACATTGGCGCATAGAGTATTTTGACGAGAACCTGCTCGATGGCCGGCCTCCCTTCCACCCCACGCCGCAGGTCGTCGCTATTACAGTGCATCTGACCTTCGCCCGGCGAGCTTACGACTTGCGGATTGGTACCGTGCCCGAGGTTCCAAGGTGATCTTGGGCGGGCTGCATGTTCTGTCCTGCCCGGACGAATGCGCACCGCATGCCGATGCGGTGGCTTTGGGTGACGGAGTCCAGTTATGGCCGCGCATCTTGCGAGACATCGAAAACGACTGCTTGCGGCAGCGTTACACGGCAACGTATGAAAACGATTATTGCGATGATCCGGCCCCACGGCGTTGGATTCTTCCGCGCCATAGTTTCCTGACCACCACCAGCCTTATTGCCACTCGCGGCTTGCCACAATCGATGCGGATTCTGCTACCTAGCGACCGATGGCCTGCGCATGCCCTATCGCATGCGCCATCTGCAGCAGGTGGTCGAGGAGTTCAAAGCCGACAACCAGCCCTATGCGGTTTTCATCGACAACAATCTTGGCTCGCGTCGCGATTACTTGCACGCGCTGTGCATGGCGCTGAGGCCGCTAAACAAAATCTGGAGTGCAGCGGTCACCATCGACGTTACCGACGATCCAAGCTTGATCCGAAACATGGCGCTGGCAGGATGTACGGGAGTGTTTGTCGGATTCGAATCGCTTTCGGACGACAATCTCGCGGCCGCGCATAAGAAGACGCCCAAAACTTCCGACTACGCACGGCGAGTGCGGATTTTGCACGACCATGGCATCCAGGTGAACGAGTCGTTCGTCCTGGGCTTCGATCATGACCGGAAAGACGTTTTCGCCCGTACCGCCGAATGGATTGAAGAAAACCGTTTGGAATGCGCCACGTTTCACATCCTCACTCCTTATCCGGCAACTCCGTTGTTTCTGCAGATGGAGGCGGAAGGCCGGCTCTTGCATCGTGATTGGACCCTCTATGACACGGCCCACGCAGTGTTTCAGCCCAAGCACATGACGCCGGAAGAGTTGGAGCACGGCTATGCCTTGATCTACCAGCGGCTCTTCTCACATGCGTCGATCTGGCGTCGCCGGCCGCAAGACTGGCAGGCTGTCCCTCTCTATCTCGCGATGTCATACCTTTACAAGCGTTCCAACCGCTTCTGGCATCTGCTGATCAAGCACGATCTGGTGAATCCCGTGTGGAAGCCGCTGGTGGAGATGACGCGCTGGCGTCATGTGCGGTACCGCCGGCAACTCGCACAGGAGGCGTTTACCGTCGCCCCGGGGCAAGTGGTTTCGGCAGGTGTCTGACTAGGTGTTCCTTAAGGGCTGTCTGACCGCGAAACCACGCCGGGGTTTTCTTGCGATAAGATCAGAGAGTAATGAATCCATCTCCTCCCCCAACCGAAGCTGGAGAAAAAGCTGTGGCTGCCTCGCCTTCGCCGGTCCCGTCGAACTTCGTCCGCGACATTATTCTCGAAGACCTCAAGGCCAACAAGCACAATGGCCGCGTACAGACCCGATTCCCTCCCGAGCCTAACGGCTATCTGCATATCGGCCATGCCAAGGCGATCTGCATCGATTTCGGTCTGGCCGACGAATTTGGTGGACACACAAATCTTCGCTTTGACGATACCAATCCCGAGAAGGAGGAAACCGAATACGTTGAGTCGATCAAAGCCGACGTGAATTGGCTGGGCTTTAAGTGGGATGGCCTTTTCTACGCGTCCGATTATTTCGACCAGCTTTACGAGTGGGCCGTCAAACTGATCAAGGATGGCAAGGCCTACGTTGACGATCTGATGGCTGAGGAAATACGCAAGCATCGCGGCACTCTCACCGAGCCCGGCAAGGACAGCCCTTATCGAAATCGCTCTGTCGAAGAGAATTTGAATTTGTTTGAGCGCATGCGCTCCGGCGAATTTCCCGATGGCTCGCGCACGCTGCGGGCGAAGATCGACATGGCCTCGCCCAACTTGAATATGCGCGATCCAGTCATGTACCGCATTCTGCACGCCGAGCATCACCGCACCGGAAACAAGTGGTGCATTTATCCCTTATATGACTTCGCTCACGGGCAGTCGGATTCCATCGAGCGCGTGACACATTCTCTCTGTACCCTGGAGTTCGAAGACCATCGCCCGCTCTATAACTGGTTTATCCAGCAACTGGGCATCTTTCCGTCGCGGCAGATCGAGTTCGACCGCCTGAACCTCACTTACACGCTGCTGAGCAAGCGCAAGCTCTTGCAGTTGGTGCAGGAAGGGCGCGTGACGGGATGGGACGATCCGCGCATGCCCACGCTGGGCGGCATTCGGCGCCGCGGATACACGCCAGAGGCGATACGAAATTTCTGTGGCGCAATTGGCGTGTCGAAGACCAGCGGCTCAATCGAGCTGGCCATGCTGGAGCACTTCGTCCGGGAAGATCTGAATAAGCGAAGCCCGCGGGTGATGGCAGTGCTGCGTCCGCTAAAAGTTGTGATTGACAACTATCCGCAAAATCAAGTCGAAGAGATGGATGCTGTGAACAATCCCGAAGACGCAAGCGCGGGAACGCGGAAGGTGCCGTTCTCGCGCAACCTCTATATCGAGCAGGATGACTTCCGCGAAGATCCGCCAAAAGGGTACTTCCGCCTTTCGCCGGGACGCGAGGTGCGCCTGCGATACGGATATTTTGTCACCTGTAAGAGCGTAGTAAAAAACGAAAAGGGCGACGTAGTAGAGGTACATTGCACCTACGATCCCGCAACGCGCGGCGGGAATGCTCCCGACGGCCGCAAAGTGAAATCAACCATTCATTGGGTTTCAGCGGCCCATGCAATCGACGCCGAGGTTCGTATTTACGAGAACCTGTTCACCAAAGAAGATCCCAGCAAGGTCGAGGAAGGCAAAGATGTTTTGGACAACCTAAACCCAAACTCGCTGGAGGTGCTGAGTCACGCCAAGATCGAACCGTCGCTGGCTAACGCCGCTGTGGGCAACCGGTATCAGTTTGAACGTTTGGGGTATTTCTGCGTCGATCCGGACTCAAAGCCGGGCAGGCCGGTATTCAACCGCACGGTGGCGCTGAAAGATACTTGGGCGAAGGTGGAGAAGAAGCAGGGTTCCAAGGGCTAGAGACTGCTCATTTTGCTTTGGCCGCCGCCTCCACCCCGGCCAGCATCTTGTCTAAATCAGCCCGCGACAAGTAGCGCCCATTCACAATCACCGCCGCGATCTTCTGCGTGTTGCTGATATCGTCGAGCGGGTTCGCCTCGAGCAAAACAAGGTCCGCCAGTTTGCCTTTCTCGATAGTTCCTAGTTGATCTTCAATCCCGAAAAACTTTGCCGGGTTAAGGGTTGCCGTTTGCAGCGCCTCCATCGGCGTGAAGCCAGCGGCCACGAATCTCTGCAACTCTTCATGCAGGCTGAAGCCAGGAAAAATGTAGACACCGGGAGGCGTATCCGTCCCCGCAAGAAACTGGACCCCGGCGCGATGCATCGCATTCACCACTTCCAGTTCCTTCTGCACAAAGCGCTTTCGCGTGGCCAGATCATCGGTATTGAATTCGTGGAGAATCTCGTCCTTGAATCGCTTCCAAGTCACTTCTTTCCAGTAGGCCGGAACATACTTGGCGCGTACGTCGCGGTTGAAGTCGGTCTCGTCGATCAGGTTCCCGCCCAGTTCCCAGACCAGCGTCGGGCACTGCCAGGTGTGATTTTTCGCCAACAGCGCAAATAGCGCTGACGCCCGCACCGGATCGTAGCTGGATAGAAATTTGGTCTCGTTCTTTGCCCCCTTCAGAAATTCATCTTCCAAAGGCGAGCTGCCTTCAAAAATTCCGATCAGATGCTCAAAACTCTTTTGCCCCGCACTCGAAGCCTCGGACGCGCGAACAGAATCCGGCACATGCCCGACAAAAGTGATGTGCTGCTGGCGTGCCTCGTCCGAGATAGCAAAAACAGCGTCGCGCGGAATCAGCGATTGCAGCTTGATGAAATCCACGCCACGCCGTTTTAGATCGTCCACCGCGTGGCGGCCGTTTCCTGGGGTGGAAACGGCAATCGAACTGGGAAAGCGAGGTTGCGGCCCGTCGAGCATCGGACCGGAAATAATCATGCGAGGACCGATCAATGTTCCGGCAGCGATTTCCTTGCGCCATTGCTGTAGGACATCCAACTCACCGCCCATGTCGCGCACACCGGTCACACCGTTGGCAACAAAGAGCGGCAGCGTAATTTCTTTGCCGCGCGGGAACCAGGTCCCGAACACCATATGGACGTGCATGTCCCATAGGCCAGGGATCATAAATTTTCCGCTACCATCGACGTGGACGCCGGGCAATTTCCCTCCCATGCCCATCGCGGAACTCGCAATCTCCTCGATTCGTCCTTCGCGCACAATCACAGTGCGATGCGGCTGCGCGGGCTCGCCGGTCACATCGATCACGGTCACATCATGAATGATTACGACAGAAACCGGCGGCGACTGTGCCCATCCCATTGCGCACAATCCCATCCCCACAAGGATCGGGAACATAAGTCGCTTCATGCCGCCGCAATGGTAAGAGTGAGGAAGTCTAATCGTCAATTTTTGCTTTGACTGCTGTGGGAAGCCTCGGGACCTTTTGGCCGCAGCAGGTCTTCCACATCTCCAATTTTCTCTCCCAGCAGGTTGAGCTTGCGTGCCAGGCCCTGAATGTCGGAAGCGGCGCGCCGGTTGACGTCGTAATCCAGTTCGCTGCGCAGGCGGTCGCGCGTGTCCTGCCGGTTCTGGCTCATCATGATGACAGGAGCCTGAATCGCCGCCAGCATGGAAAGAAACAGATTCAGCAGGATGAAAGGGTAAGGGTCCCAGGCCGACCTACGCAACATTGCATTGATGGTCACGTAGATGCTGAGGACGAAAGCAAACGTCATAATAAAAGTCCAAGAGCCACCAAAACGCGCCACCGAATCGGCAATGCGCTCTCCAAAGGTCTCCTTCTCCTCGATCATCACGTTGGCGTTGCGGGTGGCGCGGAGCCGCACCAGTTGCTGGGCGCTATGAAACTGTCGGCCCAGCACAGCCAGCATATCCATACCCGCATGCGGCTTGCGCTCCAGCAGGACGGCAATATCCTCCCGATCCACCTCGACGCACTCGCACTCCTCGACCGCGGTAGCGCTGGTCTGGTGGGGCGTTTGCTCGAGCATGGAGGCAAAGCCGAAGAACTCGCCGGGGCCGGGCTCGTCCACCACCACTTCCTGATTATCCTCATCCACCGTGGCCACGCGAACCCGCCCACTGACCAGCACGTAAGCGCGCCCGCCGGCATCGTCCATTTTCCAGATGCGTTGCCGGGGAGCGAATGTTTTGACTTCGACCTGCCCAGCCAGAACGGCCGTCTCATCGTTGTCGAGAAGAGCAAAAAGGGGAACCCGCTTCAGTACTTCGGGACGGCATGCCATGAATCACCTCACAGGAGCAAACGCGCTCAATTTACCAGAAACCGTGGCACATGGCAGGGGCGGGGTCTGTCACTCGTAGCTGTTACAGTGCCGAGGTTTGTTCTGAGTACTGAGTGCGTAGTGTTGAGTGCGAAAGGCTGACGTCTATCCATGCACGTGCGGGCTCTGTGCGGGGTTCGCGTGGTGCGTGGCCGGTTCTTTCACGACCTTTACTTCAAAACTCACTGGCAGATTTTTCGGCGGATAACAGGCGGCATTGTCGCAAGCCTGGTAGCGCAGCACGCCATGCATTACATATTTTCCAGGAAGCACAGAGTGCAGAGGATGCACCCCGACGGCGATCGTAAAGTCTCCGCCGTATACACTCAGCTTTTCGTCGGGCGAGAACGGAAATGTCATGTCGGCGCCCACAGGATAGCTAATTTTCCCCAGGATAATGTCAGTGGGCAAGTCCATCTTCAGGGCGGTGGGAATCAAAAACTCCGACTTGGGCGAATTTGAATTGACGTGATAGCCGGGAGGGACGCGGAAATTCAGGTCCACCATGGTTTGCTTGGTGCGCTGTGCCGTGACCAGGGGCACAGCCGCCATCGTGAGTGATGGAGCCTTGCCCGGCGTTTGCGCGAATAAGAAGCTCGCGGTCGAAAGAAGAAATAAGGGCAGAGCGCGGAGTCGCGCCAAGCTGCGAATGCTGAGGTTGTGCGGCTTCCTTTGGTGGTCGATCATGGCGGATCAGTTAGCAACCGAGGGATGGCTTTCATCCCAACAGCTTTGTGAATCATAGACCGATTGCCCCGCCTGTTCTATTGTCACTTCTGAGGCTGCGAAGTCGCGGCCTTATCTGAAGTCGAGGCCTGGCTCGCGGCAGGGCGGGTGTTGAGGGCCTCTTTGATTGCGTCCTCGATTTCGGCCTTGCCTCTCAGTCCGATGATTTTGTCCACGATTTTTCCGTCGCGGGCAATCAGAAAGGTCTCAGGCAATCCGGGAATGCCACCGTATTGATCGCCTACGGCCTCCTTCCCAATCAGAATGGGATAGTTCACGCCCATATCCCTGGCGAACTTACCGATGTCTTCCTTGCTGGCGTCGTCCATGGCGACGCCTACGATCTGCAGTCCTTGCGATCCGTATTGCTTCTGGAAGTCAACGAACCAGGGCATCTCGATTTTGCACGGACCGCACCAGGTCGCCCAGAAATTCAACAGCACCGCCTTGCCGCGAAAGTCCGAAAGACGCGTGGTCTTGCCGTCAAGTGACTCGAGGGAAAAATCCGGAGCGGGGCTCGATTGGGTAAGACGGGGCGTAAGCGAACCGCCGGAGCGCCGCGCCTTGTGGTAACCGACATACAACATCAGTGCGACCACGAACGCCACTACCACAAGCACCAGAGGACTGCGTTTCACGGTAATTCTCCCTTACGATCCTAAATCTCACAACGCAAAACGGTTTAAGAACGAAAGCCAGTTCGAAATCATGGTAAAGCGTCCGAGCACCAGCAAAACTCCCAGGCCGATCAGCAATGCTCCGGAGGCCACTTCCAGCGCGTGCATGTGCGAACGGAAGCGGCTGTAAAACTTCAGAAAGCGCTCCATTAAAAGCGATGTCAGCAGAAACGGCACTGCCAGTCCGAGCGAATATACGGCGAGCAGCAGGATCCCTTTCACCAGCGTATCTTGTTCTCCGGCGATGGTGAGGATCGCCGTTAGGATCGGTCCCAGGCAAGGAGTCCACCCGAACGCAAATGCGAAACCAATCACGAACGCTCCGAAAGGAGTGCTACTGCCCTTCACGCTATGCAAACGGGCGTCCGTATAGAGTGCTTTGATTTTGAAAATGCCCGTTAGGTGCAATCCGAAAAGAATAATGACAACGCCTGCCACCCGGGCCAGCAGGTGTTTGTAGATCCCGAGTATCTGGCCGATCTCGGTGG
>WNFJ01684163.1_pt1 | contig 21987 bp, 27 predicted proteins | sample 5400461 | NCBI WGS metagenome assembly WNFJ01 (sample SAMN13153349, study PRJNA577476) | soil metagenome | isolation source: 115 cm saprolite on Douglas fir-dominated hillslope | place: USA:California | collected 2013-09-17
AGGGAGGTGGCAAGCCGGTTCAGTTCAGATGACTTTCCCATCCCGGGAGCGCCCTGGACAATGACGAGTTTCCTGGGGTGAGGTTCCTGCAGAGAGGCAAGAAGCGATGCGAGCCACTCCTCCCGGCCAATCAGGTGGCGCGTTTCTGCAAAGCGCGGCCCGGATACGCGTGGCTTGCGGGAATGCTCCTGGCTCCCGGTTTCCACAGGTAACTGGTCTATCTGCGCCAGCGTCACGCGCAGCTTCTCCCAATCAGACTCCGTTTTGTGTTCGTGGCGCGTTCTCATCGCCTCGATTTTTCTTCGGGCCAGCACAAGGTACTGCTGACGATCCTGGAGGGTGAGCTCAACGCCAGCACGATGCAGCGCCTCGTAGATATGCGGAAGCTGTTCAAAGGCTGGTGCTACTTTATCCTTTTCCACCCGGGAATAGACAGACTGGTCCCAGAATGGAAGGTGCTTGAGCACCTGTATTTGCGTGATGCCGTGTCGATCGCGCAGCATTTTGAGGAATGCCCCAAAGTGTATGGGGATGGGAGGATTCAGCACGTTACGATAGGGTGTCGGCTGCTGCATCGCACAGACCTCTTCTTTTCAATGCCAACGCTGTGTGTTGACACTCGATTGAACAGACGCCTTGCCGGGATAAGAACAAGCAGGCAATCAAACCAGGATCCCCTGTGCTCTCGCTTCAAGTATAAGCCATAATGTGCATGAAGTACAGGGGGAATATGCATCTTTATGCAAATGAGATGCCTTTTCTCCAACTATACTTAGTCCTAGAGGCAGGAATGCGCTCTTGCCTGCGCACGACTGAGGCACCTGAACAAACGGGAACGGCATGTGCCCTTCTCTCTGCAAGCAAATGATGAGAGCAAAAGCTCGGTATGGGTATGACGCGCCTGCGAGCACAGCTCTCTCCGGCAGGCTGAGGTGTTCTTTAGTTGGCGAAGGCATGAGTTGCTGCTTTTACGCTACTGAGGGATTGAAGCTTGTTCGGGTCATGGTAAAGTGTTTCGGCTGCAAACGAGCGGACCTGAAACGAGTTACACTGCACTGCGGCGGTTTTTGCTCCCGCCAGATGGTTCTTGTAGACCTTTCTTACGCGGACCTTTAGGGCCGGACTTGCGAGGAGTCGCCAGGAATTTCTCTAGAGAGTCAGTGTAGATGAGCCATTCACGTACGACTTGAACGCCTTCTAGCGTACCCTTTCTCAGCAGTTGAGTAAGGTAAACGGTGCTGAGCCCTGAACGCCTGGCAGCTTCTGCAGTGGTGATATAGTCACGGCTCGTATCAATATCTTTCAGCATACCACGCTCTCGCTAATAATTTCTGTGAAAGTAATTATAACATACTGAGAGCACTTGACTAATTAGTATTGAGTCAATTATAATTACTGTATCAATGATGATTTCGCTTGTGTCATTCGCGCAAGCGAAAAGAGACACCAGTAGTTCCTGCTACAGGCGCCTCTTTTGAACCCAGTTCTGCATGTGTGCTGGTCTCAGTTGTCCAGACCACGCCAGCACACATGCAGGCACTAGCCGGGTCTGTGTGTAATATACCTCACGCGGGCCTGGTGAGCAATCGATAGTTCTCTCAGCAAGGAGATTGCGTAGCGATGGCCCGACTGTCTGCCTCCCGACAACGACACGGTGAATCCCTGATGTACGTTGCCTCAGACTTCGCCCAGATTCCAGCTTTCCCCATCTCCTTGCCATTTTGATACAGCACGTTCACAACTAAATAGGCGTACAGCTTCTCCGACTAGGACACACTTTCATGAGCAACGTTCACTGGTCGGGGCTTGCGATGCGAGGGTCACGCCGGTCGCAAATGGGTTGGAGAAGTGTACGTTTCTCCCTCGTGGTTGAGCACTGCCCATCGGGTGGGTAGGACCCGCTTGGTAATCACTGCTGAGCTGTTGGGTTCACTTACATAGTGTTTGTCCATTTCACAGCAGTCTTCGCTCACCAGCATTGTTAACGAAAACGTAGGAGTAGGTTCTATGACCCATACTAAGGTACATGAACTCGAAGCATTTTGTGTCACCTGCCCCTCTGCCGAGGAAGTCACTCACCTGCTCCAGGCGGGAGGATTTACACTCGCCTTCCAGATGGATGCTGTTCCGTCCGCCTGTGCAGGAGCGCCACCTCTTCCAGCCCAATACCACTACCAGGATAAAAACGGCAGTGAAGTGATCTTTCTGGCTGGCCGTGATGCGGATCCTGACGGAGTACAGCTCCCCAAGCATGCATCGCGCTTCTGGATCCATCCCGGCGCTGATGCGGGATCGGCGCGGCGGGTAGCCTACACGCTGGCCGCCAAGTGGTCTTTTGCCTGGCAGTCTGTGTCACCAGCCCGCCAGGATGTTGCCTAACAACACAGAACGACAGCACACAGGAGGCCTTTACCTTTATGTCGATGCAACTTATACCTTATGCATTTAGTAGGATCGCCGAGTACCCGCACACGCAACAGCCAGAGATTCCCGGCCAGGTGCACGGGGTCTATATCTCCCTTCATCCAGACCACTGTGAACTGATCCTTGGCAAGATCATGGGGTGGTTCGAAGGCCGCCCTGAGATCGATCTGGTGGATACCGGCACCTCCGACAAGCTTGGACTAGGCTATATCATCCTCGAATGGGTCGAACATGCCATCGATCAACTGTTCCTGGCAATTTTACGCGACGAGGAGCTCGTCGCCGATTACACCGTCTATATTCGCGATCTAGAGGAGGTCTAAAATGGCAAGCATGCGTAATGCCCTCTCAAACGTGGCCGCAAATTCCCGGCGGGCGAATAGCCCGATACCGCTCCTGCTCATAGGACTCGCTTGTGTGATCTTCTGGCTCCTTGCCAGTTTGTTGCAAATCCAGACTTCAGAAGCCTTCATTTTGAATGGGGCGGTTGTGACATTCAACCCCAATTGGAGCATTCTCAAGCAGCCTGTTGATCTTGTCCAGGGGCACCTTTCCGCCGACATGGCCAAAGCGGCAATGTGGGGGTGGGGCATTGAGCTCATTTACCTCGTATGTATCGTTGGCTACGAAGTGGCCCATGAGGGTGTCAAAGCTACCAACCACCACCTCGCCGGTTGGTTCAGCACCGGCGCAGTGGCACTCATTGCCTTTGACGCCTGGACCGACTTTCAGTATGGCCAGCTCGGCAGTGGCGTCTGGGGACAGGTGGCGTTTGCACTCGTGACCGCATTCATTGTCGCGTTCTTTGGCATCGTCGGACTGCGCTTGATTGAGCACGGGATAACCGAGTGGACCCGATGAGTTCCAGGAGGCCCTCATGAGCGAAGAACCACACGAAGAGCAGCGTGAAGACCAGCACCCCGTCCCACTTTCACAGACGCTCAGCTTTGGAGCCGGCACCTTCCTGACCGTTGGCGTGATCGATCTCGTGGCGCATTTAGGGCCAACTGGTCTAGTGATCGGGGGCATCTTGGCCTATATCGCAGCCAAACAAGGCCCTGAACTCGCGAACCAGGCGAGGGAGGCCCTTTCCTCACCTCCAGCCAGGCAACCGGAGATCGAGGAGCCACAGCAGCGCGGGAAAAGAAGTTTCATCGACCGCGCATTAGGCCGCCATCCGGAAGACGAGCTGGCGCCAGCAGAAGCTGCAGGGGACGACACCGTCGTCATTCCCGAGGAAGTCATCGAGGACCAGGCACACAATGCAGCCGGCGTATCCGCCATGGTTGTCTATGCCGCCAGGGATCCCCACCTGGCGCTCTCCCTGGCACCAGGCTTCCGCCCAGACGTGAATCTCGTCTTGCGCGAGGGCATCTTCGCCTGTGGCTGCAAGGGCAGCGGCAAAACGGGCGTACTGGCAAAGATCATTGAACAGATCATGCGCATCGCCGAGCAGGTTGATCCGACCCGGCGCGGCATCCCCAGCGTCGTCTTCGACAAGGAGGGCGACTTGCTGTCCTTGCTGGAGGTGTTACCCAACGGGTGTCTTGCCGACCAGCAGCACTGGTACAGCGCTGCCGAGATCATCGAGTACCGCCTGCAGGTGGTCGTGAATTTGCAGGCCTGGCTCAAAGACGAGGAGCGCGCGGCGGTCATCGTCTCCCTGGTCAATGACCTGATCCGGTATACCAGCAACCAGGAACAGAGCCAGCGTCTCCCCTGCCCAGTGTTTTTGGACGAGGCGCAGTACTGGCTGCCACAGGAGAGTGTGTCCTACCTGAGCCGTGAAACGCAGCGGCAACTGATCGACACCTTCAATATCCTGCTCTCGACAGGACGCAAGCGTGGGCTGACTCCTTTCATTTTTACCCAGCGCATTGCGCAGGTCGATAAGAGCACGATCAGCCTGGGCATCCAGATTTTCATGCGCCAGGTCCTTGATAACGACTCGAAGCGCTGCATGGACTATATTCGCTCCGATGTCATCGAGGAGAAAAAGAGACTGGCTACCCTCTCTGAGGGGCAGGGCGTCGTGTGCCTGCCCGGAGGCGTGCAGCTCCTGATCCAGTTCGATGAACGAGAGTCTACGCATCTTTCACATGCGCCGACGGTTGAGCAGGTACTGGCTCACTCTGCGCAGGTGCGGCCTGCGCCCCCATCGTACCATCAGCCAGCATTGCCCTATCAGCCGTCTGCCTCTTCAGCTACTCAAGCAGCGCTGCAAGAGCAGATCGCCTGGCAGCCAGGACCGGAAGCTTCTCTTTACCAGCCTGGAACTGCACTAGGGGCAGTCAGAGCATTCGATGCGAAGTCTCAAGCGCGACAGGCACAGCCACATGGCGCGGCGCAAGCACACATGGGTAATGGAAGCACGCGAGAAGCAGACCGAACGCCACATTTTACGAAGACGTTGGGACCAGCGTTGCAAGCCGCCTATGATGCTTATCGACCCGGGATGCGTCACCATACGCTGGCCAGGCATCTCTTAATCACCCCGTCCTTCGCCGGGCAATTGCTGAAGCAGCTGCAGATGCGCGGGCTGATCGACGATGCCGGCAATAAGAAGCCAGAGAAGGTTGTCCCCATCCTTCCCGAGGCTCGCCTTCGTGCAGCAGATATTGACCTGGATGAGGCAGTTCAAGCATGGAACGCAGGACATAACTCGGAAGATAAGCTGATGCGTCATTTCCCCGGATTAACAAAATACCAGGCTGGTTTGTTACGCGACAGAATTTTGCAAGCATCTCCAGATCGCCAAAGGAATGGATGAATGAATGAACGAGCGACCATTCTGATGCTCAAGCTCAAAAATGGAGAGAAGTCCTCATTTTTCATTCATTCATTCAGTCGTTCATTCATTCATTTGAGAGCATTGCTCCAACAACCACAAACACTAACGGCACATAAGGAGAAAGCATTGATTACAGTGACTATCCGAGTGAAACTCATCCTCAAAGCCTTTGGGTACGCTGTCACCATCCTGGTAGGGGCGTTCATCCTCGCCATGATCACCTGGACCATGACATCTAACCAGAGTCTGACCACCTGCGCCTTCTGGAGCGGCTTGTTTCTCGGCATCCTGGCCGTACTCACCGATGAGTTGCAGAAGCGCGAGGCCCTTGTCCCGCAGCAATCGCACAAGCAAACCGCAGTGACAGCGCACCCAAACCCACCCGTACTGGCTCAGTACGTTCCAAGTCAGTACATAAACCATTGTAGACCTCAATTTGGGCATTTTCGATCTGAAATTGGCTCTCCGTACTGACGTAGAACGTTCCAAGTCAGTACGCACTGAGTACATGCCTATCAACCAGATCACACAGGACTGAAAGGAAGCACACATCATGACCATGACTGCAGCAACCAACCATTACCGCTCTGCCGGCAGCGCCTCCGTTAGCTACTATGCAGGCTATGACCCGGGGTCCCGAATCGCTACCATATACCTTGCACCGGAAGATCACCTGGGCGAACTGCCGTTGGCACTTTCGATACCCAGCATCATCGGTGATGGCCTCGTCGCCGATCTCGTGAACGCTCGCACCACTACCGATCCCAATGCCCCCCTGGCATCCCTGCTCAAGAAGCACGAGTACGTCGTCGAGTACGAGGGACTGGAGTTCTACGTGGGCAAGCTGGCGGAGCAGGAGGGCAAAAACCCCACGACCGCACACGGCGTAAGCGACCGTTACTGGTCCCGGCACAGCCTCTTGTTACTGCTCACCCTGGCCGCGGCTCTCATTCCAGAGCGCCAGTTTGAGCTACGCATCGTGACGGCTTTGCCGGTGACCCTCTACAAGACCAAAGAAAATCGTGCGCTGGTGAAAAAGGCTCTGGAGGGCCGGTACCCGTTCCGGTTCAATGGCCGCGATCGCGAGGTCGTTGTGAAAGTAGGAGCCGTGGTGATGGAGGGCATGGGCGCACTCATCCAGCATGGGGAGGAGATGGGCAAACAGGCTGTCATCGACATTGGCGAGCGTACCATCGACCTGGTGGCTGCTGACGGGCAGACACCACTGGCGAGCCTGTGCGACGGTGACATCCTGGGTGTTGGACAAATCGCCGACGAATTGATCCGCGAGGTCAAAGGGCGCTACAAGCGCATTCTCTCCTCTATCGAGGCCCACGAGCAGCTCTACGCCTACGCCAATGGTAAACCCTTACCGCGCCTGTCCGCCAATCAGCAGCCGATTCCGGCAGACGAGATCCGCGGCATCATCGACAAGGCAATCACCAAGGTCGGGCGGGCCATCACCCTGTACATCTCGCAGAAATGGAACCAGGAGGGCGGTGCCGTTGCCTCCAACTTCTCACCGGTGCTGCTCATTGGTGGAGGGGCCTACTACTTTGAGCAGGCGATCAAGTCGCTCATTCCCCTGGTCGATCGGCCAGAGGATCCTGAGGACGCTAACTCCAATGGCTACCTTGGTCTGGCGCTTTCCCTGGAAGCGGTGAAGAACAACGTGTGGGAGCGAAATTAAGCCATGCGCAAGGATGGCTGGACGTACATCACAACGGGCCTGGCTAACGACTCGGAGGCGCTGGCGGACCTGCAACGGTTGGCCGACGAGCTCGGTGTCACCAAAGCGGAAGCAACCCGGTTCCTGCTCATCGCCTATTCCAAGGCAAGTCGCGGAGAGTGGAGCCAGCTCTGGGGGTTTAGCATGGCCCCGGTGATCCCCTCGCCTCGTCTCGTGCAAAGCGGGCGAGCGGACATCATCGAAGTACAGCAGCGACGCAGGCGCAGCGCAGCTGCGGCAGCCGTCGCGTTAGACCTGGAGGGTTGACCCCTGGTGGGGTATGGCACCCGCTAGAAAGGATGGGACCAGAAGAAAGAAGCACGAGGACAGATCATTGCCGCTGCGCTCTTCACGCTGGTGGTAGTAGGCCCGGCAAGCCTTATCGCAGATTTCGCCTTTCTGGTGAGCAATAACGGTGTCCTGAGTAGCATCATCCTTCTCAGTGTCCTGGCCATCGATCTGTTCGCTGCAACTCTTTGGTTAAGGAGACAACCTGCCAGGCAGAAGCAAGAAACCAGCTTGATACCGGAGGCGCATATGACCGTTCATGAGTTTATTGCCCATAGCAAAATGCACCCCGAACTGCTTCCAACCGGTGTAACGGAATTCGACCTGGAGCGCTTGCGCAAGGTCTGGAGCGAGAAGGAAAGCCTGGCAGCATTCGGCGACTGGGTGAGGCAACTCATCAACACTACCATAGCTTTGTAAAAGAGAGGAACAAGCGCATGCGTACCAGTACCGAGGTTGGCACATACCATCCCACACTGAGACCAGTATGTACCTGTAGATGTTGCCGTGCGCACCGTGTGCGCTGGCAACCTCGGGTTGTGGAGTCAACGCTCATCACAGTCGGACAGCAGCCCCTAACAGCGGGGAAGCAGCGCTCACGGCACATTGTTGGACATCTGTGGGAGGTAAGGATGGTACGGCTGGGTGCCCGATCACGGCGGGGCCTTGCGGGTGCAGGCCTTCTGCTGCTCGTGCTGTTACTCCTCGCAGGAGTGGGAACGCTCTGGGACAGCAGCCCACTGGCCCCGCTCCTCTTCCGGCCAACGGCCCTCGTCACCATTGTACCGACACGCCTGGACAGTCAGGCCACGCTACTTATCACCGCAGTAACAGGGACACCCGATCCTGCCCAGCACGAGGTTAGAGCACGCTTCGTATCCGCGACTTCACCAGTGTTCGTGGCGAGCGGACAGGCCTCAGGCACGGCGTATGTACCGGCCACGATTGCCTATGGAACACTGACCTTTTACAATACAGCAACCTACCCGCAGACCATTGCAGCCGGCACGGTGCTCACAGGAGCCGACGGCGTGCAGGTGGTCACCGATGCTGCGGCATTTATCCCGGCCGGCAACCCGCCCCTGTTCGGCGTCGTCACCGTAAGCGTCCACGCGGCGCTTACAGGCTCCCGTGGCAACATTGCTGCCCTTGATATTGATGGGTTGTGCTGCGCGGCTGGTGTGGCCGTCAAGAACACGACAGACTTTAGCGGAGGTCAGGATGCCCAGACCTATACAACGGTCAGGCAAGCGGATATCGATGGTCTCATACTCCCCCTAATCGATACGCTGACGCAGGATGCACTGACGGGAGTACGATCACAGCTCCACCCACAGGAGGGGATGGTGACCCTCCCTGCCTGCGTCCCCGCAATCAACGCCGATCACCTCGCTGGAAGCAGGGCGACCCAGGTGACTGTGACCGTCGCGGTGACTTGCCGAACCGAGGAATACGACCGGCAGACCGCTCAACGACTCGCTGCAAGTTCCCTCACGCGGGAAACGAGCACTACACTTGGGGCAAATTACACACTGGTGGGCCAGGTAACGACGATGCTCGTAGGCGTGAGCGTGACCAATACGAAACGGGGAATGCTCATGCTCTCTATCGAGGCCGAGGGGGTATGGGTCTACCAGTGGGGCTCGGCACAACTGGAGGCGCTGGCAAGGCAGATTGCAGGCGCACAAAAGCAGGAGGCGCTCGCATTTGTGCTCCGCGAGGAAGGGGTACAGTCTGCCAGCATATACCTCTCAGGGAACGAACAAACCACACTCCCAGCAGACCCGAGTCAAATCCTCATCGAAGTGGCTGGTGAGCAAACATCAGAAGGAGGAACATCCGTGTGGTAGGTCAGCGTGGTGCAAGCTCGGGCCTGGTTTTCTCAAATTGTTTCTGTAGTGCGTTCACTGTCATCCAAAAAAGGATTGAGCGTGTCACCCTGCCGAAGTTTCTCAGGCCAAAGCAGGGAGACACGCCATTATGCGGAAGACCGCTATGCCTAGTATACCCCATAGTGTGCCTTCTGCATAGTACAGGAGGTAGTTATGACCATCCTCGATATCTTCATCTACTTCGCCCTGGTCGGGATCCTATTCACCCTGTATCTCATGCTGTTCACCCGGTATTGCTGGCCAGCGCTTTTGCGCAAGTCGCACTGCGCCTGGTGCTGGAAGTCATTCCACCTCATGAGCTGGTATCCGCGGCGCTGGTCCTCGACCATCTGCCTGCACCATGACCGGCAGCTCCGTGCCCAGTCTGCGGCCCGTCGCGCACGCCGTGTTGCCGGGGAACGGCTTCCAGGGGAGGTACGGGCATGAGACCGCGCATGGCTCCCTATGTCGTGCTCTGTGGCCCTCGCCGACCGGAAACCGTGCTGGTTGCGATGGAGAACTTCATTAGCTGGGAAGCGCTGCGCCTGCCTTGGGAAGCTCCAGGCCAGACGGGTTCGCATCTCTAGCATGACCCGGAGCAGGAGACCATGCTCTTTGTGCATCACCTCTTGCTGGGCCGTTCAGAATGTCTTTCAGGAGGGGCTGCCCTGAAAGACATTCTGAACTGGGAGAGTCCGCCCTGCCGAAAGGCAGTTCAGGGGCTACGAGAAAGGAAATCTAGGTAAGGTTAGCAGGTGCCTCAGCCTTTCAGAGCCCCTGACGGGAAAATTCTTTTTGGACGCTGGCCATGTGTCTCATTCGGCTCAACAGGCGAGCCCAAGCCCGCAATTTCATAGCCGTTTCAGACGGATAACCCAGTAGACTCTGAATAACATAGCTGAATGCATCCCGAACCTTCTGCCGTTGTCCATCTGATTTCAGGGTGATAGCAGTCGCCTCTGTCACGGGTCTAGACTAAAAAAGATTACAAACCTGTGCAAAAAGCGGCATTTTTACTGCAAATGGCCCTCCCATCGCTCCTTTACATCTCAAGAGTGGAGACAAAACCTCAAAAAGATTACGATTCTCCGCAAAAAGCGGCATTTTTGCTGCAAATAGCCATTCTACACCTCCTCATTGTAGATTAAAGAGAGCGGATGTTCCTCGTACACACGCACGTTTCATTTCTCTATGGGTAGTCTTGGTCTTCAAAAGCCCAACCTTCAGAAGTATCCGTTCCCTCTTCGAGCGAGTAGGAATATACATGAATCTGCATGGCCAATGCAGGATCCAGCTTTGCAAGCGCTGCTTCCAGAGCAGGCCGCGTTTCTTTGGTTGCAAAGTACCACACCGTTTCGTAAGTATTCGCTAGCTCTTCTAGTATGGCTGAAAGTTCCGTTGAATGCTTCGGCGTTAGCTCTATTTCGACGATCACTCTTTCTCTGTCGGTAATCAGCTTCCCATCCGGAATATGCGGCAGCGACACCCCCTTTTCATAAGGGATTTCTGCGCGCATTCGGCGCTCGCTGATCCACTGGTATTGAGGCCAGACGTCTTCGATGGAGAGACGAACTTCATTGGTGGCGAAGATGTGTTCTAGTCGCACGCAAGACGGCTCGTAGGCTTTGTACGGCAGCTCGAGCAGCCTTAGCAAGCGCGCGGTGGGCCACAACCAGGGGGGGTCTTTAGCAAAAACCTTCTTCTGGACTATCCATCCCGCCCTTCTCCAGCGCTCAATCACCTGGCGGGCCGCACTCGCACTGATCTCGCCTTCCACTACTGCTCCCCTTCCCGCCTCTAGACCTAGCAGGTACTGAACCTGGTCACGGCGGGCCGCGTACTGTTCGGCGATCCATGGCAAGACGTGGAGGTCACGGTCCGTGAACGAGACCAGACCCTTATCGCTCCTCGTTTTCCTGCTCTTGTACTGATCCATAACACATCCTTTTCTCATTGGGTGCCTCCGCTCAGGGAGGATTCTCGCACCTGTACTTCCATGTGACGACGAAAGATGGGGAGTAATCGAGAAACATGTGCTCTATGCGATGAGAAGGCCTGCTCCATTGTATGTTCGAAGCTGAGTGGGCATCCACCATCCGCTACAGAGCTGTTACCTCCCTGTTAGCTCCAGCAGGTAAGTAACAGATCGCCGGGATATCCCTCTGCTTTCCTCTGCGAGTCCTTTTCCTCGACATCGCTTACTCCCTATCATGATGGATATAGCACACCCGGTCTGCCATCAATCTGAAGGAGGTCGGGCATGCACCTGAAATGCTTCTTCAGGTTCTGCCCAGCCCTTATGCCTCATTGGTATGAGATCTCGGTTGAAGCGAAGGAGACCTCCGCCCCAAGACCTTTCAGGCTCTCTAACCACCTTTTCGCCATCTGGGGCGGCCTAGCGCTCCTGGTCAGTAAGAGCAGACCCTGGACCGCGATTTGACCCCAGGCCTGCTGGCACATCCTGCAGGCGGAGGTAGTGGTGGCAGACGACGCCAAGCTCATCGTGTCCAAGCGCCTGCATCACCTCACGCGCTGCTTCCTCGTTATATTTCCTGATCTGGGGTGGGTCTTGCGGTGCCCTGCGCAATTGATCGTAGAGCCCGCGGGCGTACTCCTGACGACCCATTTGCACAACAACCCGATCTGGAAAGGCCGTGAAAAGGCGCAAGTTCCGCACTCGCGCCAGGATCGCCTCCTCGTGACCGGCGAGGACGGGGACGTCGCGCTCTCTTCTGCCGGCCTGCCTGGCAACGTGAATCCATAGCCGTCCTTCTTCGTCCTGGCGTATGTCGCGGACGCGCAAATGCAGCAGCTCGGCGCGGCGTAGGCCGCATGCACTGACGAAGCGGACTTCCGCTTCGTTCGGCATCGGTGGTGGGTATCCAATTCGATCGTCTCTTCTGCTGGCATGACGCTGTTGAGACATAGTGTGCTTGCTCCTTTTGTCTGGTGCTTAACTGGCGTGGGCAGCACGCCTATTGCCACCATAGCAGGTAGCGCCGGAAAGCACCCTGAACTGACCCTGAAACCCGCCCTGAAATGAAAGGGCATGTCCGACCAAAAGGCAGACTCGGGTGCAGTTCTGGTTCTACAGAGCAGACGCTTCCTGAACTGGAGTCTGAACCGCTCCTAACCAGAGGGACTTTTCCCCTGGCAAGCATATCCGGTCGTGTTTCAGGGCGAGTATCACCCTGAAAAATTGAGTGCTCAATTGTTGTGTAAACAACTATATTGCTGGCCGAATTAGCTCAGGCATAGTAGCGTACTCAAATCCTCTTAAATCTCTCCAGGCTCTTATAGAGCCATATCAGCAAAAAGGCCTTCAGACCCATTTCAGGGTCACGTCTGGAAGACTTCAGGGTCATGCCTGGAAGACTTCAGGGTCATGCTAGGAGGAGTTCAGGAGAAGGGTGCTACACCTAAGATTGCAAAGTTATGCCATACCTAATGGTGCTAGTCAAACAATCAGCCAGGGAGAACCGTTATGCAAGCATCTACTTCAAAGGGGACTGTGGCACTCACATCCAGTACAAGAGAGGATCTCCGGTCGGGTGGTGGTGCCTATGAGCGAGTCCATCCCTACACTCGTGACATCATCCATACCCTGTTCCCTCCGCACACCCGTGGAGGGACCTTTTACTTGGGCTTGTTGGCAAGCGCAGCAGTCAAGCCATGCGCGTCGCCCTGTAAGCCCCAGGAGATGAATGAGGTTGCGGCGGTCGTTACTGTCGCGCAAGGCTGTGATGAGCTAAGCCGGCTTGTGCATTTGTCGTATGACACCACACAGATGTACCTGATGATCTACCGCACTCTAGGCTTGCTCCGCGAAGAAAAGCGAGGGAAACTGACTATGATTGTCATTCCCTTTGTCGCCTGCCAATCTCCATATGAATTGCTGGGGCGACTACGACAACTCCGGGAGCGATATTGCGAGAAGCGACAGAGGATGCACAACTTGATCGATAACGCGATCAAGCGCTTAGTAGCGATTGTGCAAGTGGATCAAGGACAACCACCTCTGGCGCAGCAAGAACACCCACGCTTGCCATCGTCCCCACAACATGCAGATCTACTGACATACATACAACGAGGTCTGATCAGGCAAGGCGTGGAGGACCCTGATGGACAAATCGCGATCTGTGTAGCAGATGAGCTGGTCCAAAGCGGCCTGATCAGCGATGGGGGTTCTCTCCAGCATACGAGTGTGGGTAGATTCGTGCCGAAGAATCTACCCGCTCCACAAAAAGAAGGCATCCGCGGACAGGATTCGGCGAAACCAGAATCCACCTCACAGGTGGGATCGAGCCTGGGTAGATTCGACTCGGAGAATCTACCCCTGCCGCGGCAGTCAGCCAATGAGGGGATACATTCCTGCAGATCAACTCCAACTGCTCTCCCCACAGATACGGAGCCACAGGGTAGATTCTTGGAGACGAATCTGCCCAAACCCGTTCGTGAGAGCGCAAACGGGGTAGATTTGCTCCGCACTAACGTAACGATAGATCAATACAGCCAATATTTTATACGGATGATGACAAACGTTACGTTACGGGAGCAACTACAGCGATTCTTGGCGACCGTGCTGGAAGATGAGGAGAAGCAGTGGCCGCGGTACAATCCACTCTTCGCAGAGCTCACGCGCGATACCCTTTCAGCACCGGAGGCGATTACAGCAGCTTTAGTAGAGACGCTCGTCATCCGCCATACCTATCATTCTCTGGCCAAGCCGGGTGGCTACTTCACGAAATGCTGCAGGGCCTATTGCACGCAGATCCCTGCTCACGTGCGAGACCTGGTACAAACCTACGGGCACATGACCTATGAGGAATTGGTAGCGGACCTGGAATCGAAGGCAGATCAGAGTGTATCACAGCCCTCCTCACGGCGGAAACGTACACACCTCGGCCGCGCATATGCTCTTAACCGCCCATCTGCTCAAAATGTAGTTGGGTGCGGAAAAGAGCGAGGCCTGGCGGTAGAGCAAAAAAGGTTGAGCGAAGATGAGGCGAAAGCACTCGAAGTCCAGATCAAGCGAGAGGCCCCTTTCGTGGAGGTGCGTGGTATCCGCCGAGTCCACCAGACTGCCTACGAACTTGATGTCAGCATCGACGGCGTGCCCTGGACAATCGCCTCCAAGGGCGAGTGGGACCGCTATTATGCCGATCTGCGTACGTGCGAGTCATACTCATACCAAGTGTGAGAAGCACAGGCAAACGAAGAGATGTATTCGTACCCTATACAAACATAGCTAGCATGAAAGGTAGGAACTGTATGGGAAACATCCGTGACATTTTTGCAAGCACAGGCTCACCTCGGCTTGGGACTCGCTGCAACAGTACACAGGAGCCACCAGCGCAGGAGAGAGTACCGATACCACTACCGAAGCGCCGTCGTTTCCTTCGAGGTGGGGAGTTCGAGAATATCGGTGATCAACGTAATCGCGTTTCTCACCTACCTGCGCGGCCTGAGACCACGATTGCCGAGGACTCGTGTCCAGTGTGCAAAGGAGCCGGATACCTGCGCAAGGATGTACCGTGTGGGCACCCCGAGTTTGGCAAACCGGTCCCGTGCCAGTGCAAGCTTGCTGCACAGGCAGAGTGGAAGCGTCAGGAGTTGCTCAGAATCTCGAACCTGGGAACCCTCCGCCAGAAAAGCTTTGAGACCTTCCATCTGCGGGTGCCTGGCGTACAGCGGGGTTATCAGGCTGCATTGGAATTCGCCGAGCACCCTGAGGGATGGCTGCTCTTACTTGGGCCTTACGGGTGCGGCAAAACACACCTGGTGGCAGCCATCGCCAACGTGTGCCTGGCTCGTGGTGCCGTCGTCCTCTTTTCCGCCGTTCCCGATCTGCTTGACCACCTGCGGTCAACATTTGCACCAACGTCGGAGGTGGTATATGACGAACTCCTCTCGCTCATGCGAGAGGCTGAGTTGCTTGTACTTGATGATTTGGGTACGCAGAATCCAACTCCATGGGCCAACGAAAAACTCTTCCAGCTGCTCAACTACCGGTATCACCACCGGCTACCTACTGTCATTACGTCCAACAACCAGGGCCTGGAGATCCTCGACGAGCGTCTTCGCTCGCGCCTGGAAGACCGTGGCCTGGTACGCACGGTCGTATTTGAGCAGGCTAAGGACTACCGGCCATTCAATCACCCGGAGTGCGATTCCAGTTGATAAAGGGTTATCAGCGACAGCAGCATACAATACAGCAGCACAAAAACCATGATCCTTTTACCAATCTTTGTAAAACGCAGCTTGATACAATTCGCCTTCACGACCATTTCAGGTTAATTTCTGGACCATGACAGACCGAGTACCGGACGCCGACAGGATCGATATATTACGCTCCTCTTGTGAGGAGCGGGTGACCTTAAGCATACGCCTCTCTTGACAATAATAAATAGAAGGAGAACCTATGAGAAAGAAAGCGAAAACAACTGAGATGGCTGAAGGCGATCAACCTGTGGTGATACAAACTCTTCTCACAGTGGCTGATGTAGCCTCTATTCTTCGTCTGAGCCGGGTAAAGGTCTACGAGCTAATGAAGAGGGATGGACTGCCCACTCTCAAGATCAAGGGTGCGCGACGCATACAGCCCGGAAAGCTCAAAACATGGCTTGAGCAGCACAGCGAATAACGATGGGTATGCCCAGATCTAAGCTTATACGCTGGCTCGACAGCTAAAAGGAAGACCTAGCGTATGGAAAGGCCCACAGGAACATGAAGCCACAAACAGACATTTCATACGCAGAATCTATCGATTTTAGCAGAACGTTAAGCCCACCCATAATGATTATACTGGCGCAAAGATAGAAGTGACGATCAATACATGGCCGAACCATTACGAACACTGCTACTGCGAAACGGTGGCAGCATGGATCGAAACTATTCGTTCCAGACAAGAGACCTGATTATTGCACGTTGTCTCATCGCTGCAGGCAGCAAGAAAGAGAAAGAATATGCCACGACGATCCTCGCATGAAGATTCCACGAGCGGAAGACACCCCAAAGGTGAAGGCTCAGTTTTCAAGCGTTCAGACGGGCGCTGGATTGCTCAGATTACACTGGAAGACGGTAGGCAAAAGCAGTACTATGCGAAAAGCGAAAAGGATGCAAACGTCAAACTGAGGAAAGCCCTCGATGAGCTAGAGCGCGGTTCACTCATCACTGAGAAAGACCAGACGCTCAAAGAGTACCTGGAGCACTGGCTGGAGCATGTGAAACGTCCCTCCATCAAGACCGGTAGCTATCTAAGATACCGTGATCTTCTTGACCTGTACATCTTACCAGCATTAGGGCATCTTCCACTGCGAAAACTCAAACCAGAGCATCTTGAAGCATTCTATAGCAGGCTTCAGAAAGAAGGGAGAGCAGATGGAAACGGAGGCCTTTCTGCAAAGACTGTTCGTCTCGTGCATGGAATACTCTACCAAAGCTTGGAGGCAGCCGTGAAAAGACGGCGCATCGCGTATAACGTGTGTCATGACGTGACTCTCCCCCGCATAGAAAGAAAGGAGATGCTTACGCTTACTGCCGAAGAAGCACAACAACTTTTAGCAACGGCCAAAGGACATCGGTTAGAGGCATTGTTGACCCTGGCGCTCACAACAGGAATGCGCCGTGGAGAACTTTTAGCTCTGCAATGGAAAGATATAGATTGGAAAGACGGAAGTCTTCAAATACGCCGATCTGTCAGTCGCTATGCGGGACAGGGATTCAAGGTCTCAGAGCCAAAAACCAAGCAGAGTCGGCGAAAGATTGTCCTGCCAGCATTTGTGCTTGAAGCGCTGAAAGAGCATCGAACACGCCAGCTTGAAGAATGCTTGCAAGCGGGTCCGGCCTGGGAAAATCATGGCTTAGTGTTTGCTAACAACTATGGAAATTTCCTCAATCCCAGTCATCTTGGTATTGACTTTCATAAGTTGCTGAATAAAGCGAAGCTTCCTTTGGTTCGTTTTCATGACCTACGGCACACCGCTGCGAGTCTCCTTCTCAAGATGAAAGTTAGTCCCAAGATGGTGCAAGAGATTCTTGGTCACAGTCATATCGAAATGACGCTTGGTATATACTCCCATGTGTTACCAGGAATCCACGAGGAAGCTATGGAAAAGATGGACCAACTCTTCAAAAATCCCATCGATGATGCCGAAAAGGCTATGGAAAAGATGGACCAGCTCTTCAAAAATCCCAGCAGCGAGGACCAGGATGGAGATGAAGAAAAGGAGGCAAAATAACCCGTTCTTGAGAGGATCAACTGTCAACGGAACTGTTAATCCTCTCACCCTCTGTAGAGTGAGAAGACCTAAAGTTAGGTGAGAGGTCGATGTAGAAGCATCTCAATATATGCATGAGCCAGAGGAGTATGCTCCGCCCTCAGCTTTTCCTAAGAGTAGGTGTCAGATAGGTTATCCTCAGAAGGAGGGGAGGAGCATTGGTTATGGGTGAAAGTCTGCCAAGTAGGAAACAACCAAAATGCTTGGGAGCGGATGTTTACTGAGCGCGCTCGCCGAGTGTGGGTACGTCAACACCTCTTTCGCTCGTATTGCTGAACGCGCTGGCATCAATGAGGGCTGATCTCGTATCACTTCAAAAATAAGGAGGACCTGACAAACGAGGTCTATCAGTCCATTTATCAAGCTCGTCTTGTGCATCTTCAGGAAAGGGTCGCCGAGGCCGCGACCGCTACTGAGAAATTATGTCTTGCCCTTGAGGCTGATCTGTCTTACATAGGCACCCGGCCAAAACTTTTTCGGGCGCTCATTGAGGTTCTGTTTAGTCAGCGCAACGAACAGGGTCTCCTAAAATATATGAAAGACGTGGACACGCCAATGCTCAGTCTACTCTTGGGTATCTTGAAAGAAGGCAGGCAAAACGGAGAATTTGGCAATTTCGACGCGTACAACCTGGCGTAAGCGCTCGATGGTGCGCGGGATCAATTCTTGGCGCAGCTCCCAACACGGCCAAGTCTGGATCTGACAGCTTTCACCAGGACGTTAATCGGAGTAGCATTACAAAGCGTAAAATAAGCAGAAGAAGAGGATGCATATTATTACTGTCACCAGAAAAACCACGGCTAAGCCTCAAGTCATTTGGGAGCTATGGGCGAATATGGAGACGCGCACCCAGTGGGATAATTCAGACGAGTGAATGCGTTATTGTGGCCGCTCTCCTCTTCCCTCACAGACGCTTCTCCCCCTCGGGAGAACGCACCTGAACCGCTTCTTCGTGCTCCGGTGGTGTGGAAAGACTGGCCGCTGGCTTTGATCTGCTTGCCACCGCGTAGCAATCGCCATGGACCCGGTTTCTTTCCTTAGATGTCGCCTTCCTTGGTTCCCTTTTGCCTCGATAGACATCGATCACCAGCGCTTTTCTCTGCTTTGTTACGATGCAGTATCACTGGCGGTCCTTTTCTCACTTTTACTTGAGCTTATCTCGTTGCGCATCCCGTGGGAGTGAAGCCACCAAGAAGGAGCCTAAGACAATCGAAGAACCAAGAAATGTGGTGCAAAACGACAGGTCTGATTCTCAAAGAAGCGTCCAGGCCCGTCGTTTTCTAACTGCCCTGAAAAACCCAGAAGGTGTCAATTGACTGGATGTTGCTCTGACGATCTCCCGAATGTGTGATCACCGCCTTGCCCGCTGACGATATGCAGAACAATGCTAGCCAGAGCCACCAATGGGCTCAGCGAAGAGCATGGAGCGGCAGGAATGAGGTGGTTGCTGCATCGTCTGCTCCTCATGCTGCAGCCGTGCTTCACCGCAGACCTACATGGTGGTCCAACCCACGATCGCCACACTTCCAATCCCTGAAAATGTCGCAAATGTGGAAGCACTGGTGCCTCCAAGTGACCCTATAAGCAGTGATTGGGTTGTCCCATTGTTGCTACTGATCTTCAACGCATACGTACTGCCATCGCGTGAGATGGTTGACCAGGGGGACAGAGACCGCTCATTGAGCGAACTCATTTGCCCAGCACCAGTCGTGGTCAGGCGGGTCAGAACGGTGCCATCCAGCTGCATCTTCCAGAGCCCGTTGTGACTCGTATCCCCGTTGACATTCTCGATGAGCAGCAGCATCGTAGTACGAGAGATCACACGCACCGTTATGATCGCCAGAGTGGGGGTGGTATACACCACAGTCGATGGGCCTCTCAGGGCTGGCTCTGAAATGATCGTGCTTGGCCCATGTCGGGTAAGGCTAACCTGGGACAGCTTGAACGTGCTGACAAAGAGCCTGGAATGGTCAGCGCTGCTATCGAAACTCATCCAGAAGCCCGAATAATCGTAGACCTTGATGAAATCTCTTGCTTGCTGATTGGCTCCCTTTGCTGTATCAAGTGCATAGAGGGTCAGCGGTGAATCCCCTGGACCATTCGGCGCACCCTCCAAGTAGAAGTGTTTATCATCCAGCCAGGGTCCAGGTGAAACCGCGATCCCTAGGCCTGTGGTGGGGTCTACCAGTTGCGTCTGTTGGAGTACCACCAGGAGACGGCCAGTGGCTAGATTAAGCAGCTCCACTTCCCCCCATCCACGAACAACACCTGCTTCTGGTCGGGCGACCACTGGATGCCGAGCAGCCCCTTATTGGAACAGTACAGCGTCTGTAGCCCCTGACCATCCATCCGCACCAGTTGCAAAGCAGGTTCTCCTGAAGAAATATGAGTGAGGAACAGGATCCATTGCCCATCTGCTGAGAGTTGCGCCTCATCGATACTACTCTTGGCAGAGGTCACAATAATGACCTTGTGGCCGGTCGATACGTCGTAGCGTTTGAGTTCTCCCGTGAAATTTTCTGGGGAAGGGCTCTGATTGAAGAGGTAGATGATATTCTGATGGGGCCCTAATGCCAGCGGGGCGAGTACAGCTGCCCGCCCCGTCCCTGCGGTGGGGCAAGCCGTTTGTGTTGGAGACATTGGGGCGGTTGCCGGTGTTAGGGCGGGAGCGCCGCCAGTCGTTAGTGTGGCAGTAGCGCCGCTTGCGCCTACTGTCGGAGTCGGTCCCGAAGCCGATGACCCGAAGGGGCCACAGGCAGCTAGCAGCACCAGCAGACACCCACTGACAGCCAGAGAAGTCAAGCAGTAATCGTGACGAACCATAGCTTTCCTCCTGCGGTGCGACCAGGACCGTGCCTGCTCCTGACGGTCAGCAGGGCTGCCACTCCAGGTGAGGGAGTCTGTCGCACACGCGATGGAACGTTGCCCCTGGCGGGGCCAGGGAAACCAGGCGAATCACGTCTTTCTCTGCTCTGCGTGGCGCGCGACCTAGTGGTGTAGATGTTTAAAATCCGCTGGTGGAATCTGTACAAGGCAGCCTCAAAACTCACCTTATACAAGCGCTTGAGATGGGAAGATAGCTTTTGACCAGCATACTTAGACAAATTCCCCCAGTTTACAGTTTTCATGTACGCTTCAGGACGAATTTGCCAACGGGATCGCCTCCTAATCGGAACCCCAGATTGATGCACATGGTGCATGCTGCCGCTCCCTCCCTCTCACCAGGCATTCCTTCCTCATGCAGAGGGAGGGAGATCAAGCGGCAGCACCCAGGCTCTCTCCAAACTGTCAGTCGTTGCGCAGCGCATTCACGATGGCTTGTGCCAGCAGGTCGCGCCCGGCAGGCGTTGGGTGGAGGTCACAGGTAAGAGGGGAGGTCGACACCAAGATGCGTAATCCTGCCGCACACGTGTCGCCGCCAAAGGTGGTGGAGGCGGCCTTGAACGTGCCGAACCCGTCGGCAACGATCCCCCCCCAGGCCAATGTGCGAGCGGCCACCACATTATTCACCTGCGAGATCACGCTCGTGCCGACGGAGTCACTGTAGTTGAGCGAGTAGTAGGTCAGCGCGACGAGCTGATGGTTGTAGCCATCCACGTTGCGGATGTGTCCGTAGATGGTGTCGAGGTTGGCTGAGAGCGTCGCCAGCATGCCAGGCAAGCCCGACTCAATACAACCGATGTTACCGCCGCACGCATCTTCCAGTACAAAGAGGTCGTTGGCACCAATGTCGATGCTGACCACCAGGGTCATGGGATGAGCCTGGAGGAATGCGTCGGCAAACGCTAGCTGCGTGCCGCTGTAAGTCACGTGGAGGGGGTAGTTGGCGCGGTAGGTCCCGCAGCCGTGGTCGGAGCCGGTGAGATCGATGAAGTGGCTGCTCGTCTCGCCGGGGCAGGAAGCGTTCGTGAGGTTCTCCTTGAGCGCCGCCGCCACCGGGGTCGGGTATCCGATGAAGTTGTCTGCGTTATGCGGGTCGACTAACGGGTTAAAGCCGAAGGCGACTGAGTCGCCAAGGGCCAGATATTCCTGCGGCCGGTTAGAGTCGGCCAGGGCACTGCGTAGGGCTGGCCCGGCCAGCAGGGCCGTAGCCAGCGTCGCGAGGAGGGCAACTGCCGTAATCAACCAGCGCGTGCGTGCGTGTCGCATATGAGTCTCTCCTTTTAAAGTCAAATCTACAGGCTAGAACCACGTAAAATACGCAATTCTGGCCTAAAGAACGTACAATCTTTGTCACTGTAAAATTATGTATAAATTGGCATCAATCCTATAGCCCACCTTTCGCAGTTTTTTTGAGGACGGAGTGCTTGCGTTCCTCTTTGGCACGCATAAAATGCTGAATCCGGGTCTAGAGGCAAAGCAGGGACGTTCTTCTCGCTCGTTTCTCCTGCGGGAATGCTTGCGCCCATGAGGAACGCAGCACGAGACGCGGAAGACTGGTTCCATGTACCCGGAACGGTAAGAGAGGCGTTCATCCGGTACGGCCCGTTAGGCCATGACGGTCAGTTGCTCCGTGCCAGCGAAGGCCTCGCCCCTGCGTTCTTCCATGCGCTCTCGCTCCTCGGTCTCGTTTCGGCTGCAGCTCTACTGCTCATCAGTCTAGCG
>WNFJ01090815.1_pt1 | contig 21986 bp, 30 predicted proteins | sample 5400461 | NCBI WGS metagenome assembly WNFJ01 (sample SAMN13153349, study PRJNA577476) | soil metagenome | isolation source: 115 cm saprolite on Douglas fir-dominated hillslope | place: USA:California | collected 2013-09-17
CCGCGTAAATCTGAGTTCGTACCTGAAGAAAATATTCTGGTGGGCAACGTCTGTCTCTACGGCGCGACCAGCGGCGAAGCCTACTTCGGTGGCATGGCCGGCGAGCGCTTTGCCGTCCGCAACTCGGGCGCTACCGCCGTGGTGGAAGGCGTGGGCGATCATGGCTGCGAGTATATGACGAATGGGTTGGTCGTTGTCCTCGGAAAGGCTGGCCGGAACTTCGCGGCCGGCATGACCGGTGGGATTGCCTACGTCCTCGACAAGGAGGGAGACTTCGCCGCCGTCCGTTGCAACCGGGCCGAGGTGGATCTCGCGCCAGTCACCCAGCAAAAAGACATCGAAATGCTTTACCAGTTGATCACACGCCACTGCGAGTATACGGGCAGCCCACAGGCGAGGTGGATCCTCGACCACTGGGATGACATGCTTCCAAAATTCGTCCAGGTATTCCCGCACGAATACAAACGTGTGCTCGGGATACCGCGCATCCCTGCAGGCGTCGGCGTCATTGTGGCCGAAGCCAAGAAAGCCGAGATTGCGCAGCCGGTGAGGGGGCAGGTGAGCGGTGGGTAAAGTCACAGGTTTTAAGGAATACACCCGAGAAGTTCCGGTGCGCCGCGCCGTCGAAGAGCGCGTCAACGACTACTTTGAAGTCTACCAACCGTTCTCTGACGAAAAAGTGCGCGCCCAAGCGGCGCGCTGCATGGATTGCGGCATTCCCTTTTGCCATACCGGCTGTCCGGTGAACAACATCATTCCTGACTGGAATCTGGAATGATCTCGCTTATCGCGACAGTTGGCAGGAAGCCATTCGCGTGTTGCACTCCACAAATAATTTCCCGGAATTCACCGGACGCATCTGTCCCGCGCCCTGCGAGGCTGCGTGCGTGCTCGGCATCAACGAGCCGCCGGTAACGATCAAGGTGATCGAAAAGACCATCGTAGACCGCGCCTGGAACGAAGGATGGATCAAACCCGAACCGCCCGAGAGCCGCACCGAAAAACGGGTCGCCATCGTTGGCTCGGGACCGGCAGGTCTCGCCGCCGCCCAGCAATTGAATCGCGCCGGTCACTGGGTTACGGTCTTCGAAAAGGCGGACCGCATCGGCGGCCTGCTGCGCTATGGCATTCCTGATTTCAAGATGGAAAAGAGCGTTCTCGACCGCAGGCTGGAACAGATGGCCGAAGAAGGCGTGCGCTTCCAGACCAAAGCCCACATAGGCGGCGATATTCCCGCATCGGACCTCAGCCAGGAATTTGACGCAATCCTGCTGGCGGGCGGCGCAGAGAATCCCCGGGACCTGAAAGTGCCCGGCCGTGATCTTAAAGGGATCCACTTTGCCATGGAGTTCTTGCCGCAGCAGAACAAGCGGAACGCAGGCGACGATGTCCCGGGCCAAATCCTGGCCACCGGCAAGCATGTCGTGATCATCGGCGGCGGTGACACCGGTGCTGACTGCCTCGGCACCAGCCACCGGCAAAAGGCAAAGTCAGTCACGCAGTTCGAGATCATGCCTATGCCGCCCCTGGATCGCGCTTCCAGCACACCCTGGCCGTTGTGGCCGCTGCAACTGCGTAATGAAAGCTCGCACGAAGAAGGCGGCCTGCGGGATTGGGCCGTCGCGACCTCAAGCTTCACCGGTGAAAACGGCGCAGTGAAGAAGCTGCACGCCGTGCGCGTGGGTGCTCCGCCCAAGTTTGAAGCCATGGCGGGCACCGATTTCACCCTGGATGCCGAGCTCGTCCTGCTGGCGATGGGCTTCACCGGCCCGGTAAAGCACGGGATGATCGAACAATTTGGCCTGGAGTTGGATTCTCGCGGCAATGTAGCCACAAAGGCGAACTACATGAGTTCAGTGCCTGGCATCTTCGCCGCAGGTGACATGCGCCGTGGCCAGTCACTGGTCGTATGGGCAATTGCAGAAGGCCGCAATGCCGCCAAAGCCGTGGATGAGTATCTGATGGGCAGAACTCACCTGCAGTAGGGTGCTTGGTAGGTCAATCCCTCAATTAAGGAACTTCCAGTGCCCACCAATCTCGGCATTGACGACCGTTTGATTGAAGAGGCGCGGAAGCTAGGACATCATCGCACCAAGAAGGAAACCATTACCGCCGCGCTGCACGAATACGTCAGACGCCTCAAACAGCAAAGAATTCTCGCGCTGTTCAATACTGTCGAGTATCACCAGAACTACGATCACAAACGCGAGCGCAGAACCAAGCGCTACTGAACATTCGTTGCCAACATCTGCGGTACGCGTTTGCTGCAGTCTATTGCTCGACGACTATGTTCTTAGCGGACTCAATGCAAGCTGCTTGCATAGCCCCCGGTGTCTCTGGCTCCAAGGGGCACACCTCAAAGTCAGCAAAGATTTGGCTGTACGGCTCGAATCTCCGCTCAACATTCGAGGGAAGCTCGGGATTCTCGTTGTCCAAGCTATATCGGTCAACCGATGGCCCGCTGTAAATGCCTAGAAGGCGATGAGTGCCGATTTTCCACAGTCGAAAAGCTGGCGTGCCGTTGTAAAAACTCAGACGACCATGGGTCCAGTAGCAAGAGGACGCGTTCGTGGGGGTCTTACAAGGAATTCTGCGCTTTGATCTGCCTGTCGCCGTTCCCGCCGACCACGCGAGAATGACGATCAACAAAAGCGGCATTGTTATGCGTCGCATGGTCGAAAGGGTAGCGCGAATCCACGGGTTTCGCAATCGCGCAGCACCCGCCGGCTCCGTAGGATGGGGACAGCTTCACGGTGAATCTGTGTACAGCACGGTTGTTACGATTCTCCCAACCATTGCTACTGTACTTAACGCATTAGAGCCTTGGGGATTTCTACGATTTTATGGGGGATTGAAGTGGAGGCGCGGGTCGGAATCGAACCCCTATGCGGCATTGAAAACACGTAAGTTGTTGATTTCTTATGGGTCAAAAAAGACAAAAAAGACGCCTTGGACAAGGGGTTAGCACAAATTAACACAAAAATTGATAGCGAATCGAGCGTTGCCGATACCGACCTACCCGATTTCAAACAGCTCGCTCAAGTGACGTTTGCCAAGCGCATCCAGATAGAATCCCCTGACCATTACCGTTCCTGAGAACCTTGAACTGCTCAGTTGTCGTTTAATTTCCGCCGCCGGTATCCAGTGCTTGCATGATGTTCCTTCGGTCAGATGGTGAGGCAGTTGCACTGTTCCTTCTGGAGATGTGAGCACAAGTTGCTGTTTGTCCGGCAGTAACAATCCGACACTCACTAGTGTGACCGCACGATGGCCGAGATTCGCGGCTCCGATTAGCAGCATCGGATCGCCGAGTTCGGGACCGGTGGGGAGAAAACCGTGATTCACAGTTACCGTGATTTGGCGCGTGTTCTGTCTCCGTGCGACAAAGGCGTTGTAGGAAGACAACAACGCTCCGTAGACGGCAATTGCAGCCGTCACGATCCACTGCCAGTTAGCTTTCATCGCTCTCCAGTTTGACCCCGAGGAGATGTTTCCGTGACAGGACTGACGGGCGTATTCTTCGTCGCATCGGCTGCTTTGTCTTTCACGGACTGAGGTAGGCCACTGACCCAAGCCATGTAAGCGAGCGGGGAAATGTTCCACAGCAACCAAGCAAACGCAATTGCAGCTCCGACCACACACAGCGCACTCCAAGTACGCGTAGGTGATTCAAGGATTCCTGTGACCAAGGCTGCCACTGTGAACGCGACAAAGACGCAAATTGGATAGCCTGAACGGTGTACGCGGCTACAGCGTTGCGTGATGCGAATTTGCGCAGCACGCCATTGATCCAAACCGCCGATGAAGTCAAAGCACGCAACAGACGCACCAGCCTGGCCCTGGAGAGCATTGAGTCCCTGCATGATTCTTGCAGCAGCATCCTGTTGCTCGCTCGATTCAATTTCCACGATCCACGCCAGAAGGCGTTGCTTGCCCCCCAGACTCATTACCCACCACACTAGACCTCCGACGGAAGCTAGCCCTGCCGTGAGCAGCGATTCGATCAGCGTCCAGTTGGAAGACAACCTTTGAGCGAGCGTGTACATAATGTGGTCTTCACTGCCCTCCCCGTGCGGAAGATGTGCCCACTATCAGCCCGATAAGGGCACCTATCAGCGCACCAGCGCCACCACCAAAAGCCGCCCCCACAAGTACACCTCCTGCCAAGCCAGCAAGTGCGTTTGCATTACCTTCTGCCGTGGGAGCTGGTCTGACCACAGAATGGCAGGTTCTGCACTGCCTACTTGAACCGTTGTACCAAACCTGTGTTGTGTTTAGACGCTGACCGTGTCCGGCATACCACGGGCAACACGGGTTCCAACACTCAAATTGTCCAGCACGTAGGAGCCGAGCCAGCGGATCGCGAGAGGTGTGCGGCGGAGGCATAGGGCAATTCTCGCACGAGCAACCGTTTGTTCCAAAAGGAAACTTGAAGGGGGATACGAGAGATTTTGGTGCACTGGGCTGTTTTGCCCCGCTTCCTCGTAGTGAGTAAACTGTTAGGAAGGTCTAAGTTCAGATCAGCGCGGGTGTTACGATGACGATAGGCAAATGCAAACTTTGTTTACTCGAAGGGATGGAGTTACAGGACAGCCACTTCTTGTCGAAAGGCATCTACAAGATTCTTCGCGATGATAACGCGAAAAACCCCAACCCTTGGTCGCTTACAGACGAAAAGGCTGTTCAAATTTCGTTTCAACTAAAGGCTCCGTTGCTTTGTCGCCATTGCGAACAAGAGCGTATTTCACGAAATGGCGAGAACTGGGTTTTGGCAAACTGCCTGAAGAAAGACGGTACCTTCCCGCTTGCTTCCGTTTTGGCTTCAACGCCGCCAGACGTGTCCTTAAGCACAACTCCGACACGGGTTCATTACGCTGCCCGTATCCCGGAGATAGACCGCTCAGCGTTGGCTTATTTCGCCGCTAGCATATTCTGGCGTGGGTCAATCCATCCTTGGAATCGGGACGGTTCGGTCCCTATCAAGCTGGGGCCATTTCAAGAATCGTTTCGAAAGTACTTGATGGGCCAAGGCGACTTCCCCACGGATTGTGCTTTGCTGGTTACCGTCAGAGAAGGGAAAGAGATTGACCGTCTAACCTACGCTCCTGTTGGTGAGCGTAGAGAAATCTTCCATGTATACAAGTTTCCGATGCCGGGGCTTGCATTCTCAATGGTTGTTAGCAAGAACATTCCCGCCAACTTTCGTGAAAAGTGTTTCGTGCGAGGTCCTGGCAATCCCATCATCACTACACCTATTATTGAAAAGTGGCTATTGCAGGATGCCGTTCAACTACGGGAGAAGCAGTTGTGGCTGGCTGGCAACGATAGACGCTCTTCCGAGCGCGTTGCGCGATCAAGATAGATTCTCTTAAAAAGTACTCGTCTCCGTTTGCAATTGTAATTCCGGCTTGCTCTTCACCGGCATTCCGGTTTTCCGCCCATCTCTGAGCCGCACTCGTACCGATGACAAGATAAAGAGGAAGACCCAGTGCGGCAGCTCCAAAGATACAATAAGTACACATGCTCAGAGACGATGAACGCGCGGCATGGAATGGATTCTTTGCCGCTGCTCCACAATTCGCTGCTGAAGCAATCGCAAGCGTTGTTGATGGCCCAGACCCGCCCGATGTTCTTTGTCTTACTGTCTCTGGCAAAAGGGTAGGGGTCGAACTTACGAAGTGGGTTGAGCACAATCAGATTACGTCAGGCAAGGCTCAAGAGTTCTTGGAGAGGAGTTATCTAAAGGTTGTAGCCAGTGAGAACGAACCTCGCCCTGACCACATTGGATGGGTGTGGTTGTATCCAAAGTCCCGAATCAAACAAACTGACCAAGCCCGGTTTCGAACTGAATTATTCTTATTACTGGAGCTTGAGAATGCGAAAGCGGACCCGGAATGGGACAACCCTCAAGGTGCGTCTGTCAATGATTTCTCGGCATTCCCGATGCTTGCAAAGCATCTTCACAGTTTGTGGGTGCACCCGCGCAGTAAGCTAAAAGCTCTAGTGGCTAATGAGGGATGGGTGAAGTTTGAAGGTTCAGGTGGCGCATACACACCACAATGGATGGTGCAGGCGGTATTGGACCGAATCCATGCCAAGATTGTGGACTACGATCAGAGTAACCTCCACGGGTTGCATTCACTCAATGAACTTTATTTACTTTGCTATTACTGCGATGAGGCACTTTTGTACAACACACCAACAGAAGCGCACGATTTCAACTTCGCTGAATTGACACGGCAAGTAGCGCAAGTTGTGGCTAATGACCACGGGGTTTTCGACAAAATATTCCTCTTCAATCCTTATGAGCGTCAGCAGGTGGTTCAGATTTATCCCGCTTGAGTAGCACATCCCAACAAGCCAGCAAAAACTATCAATTCCCAGTATGAACCAAATTCCTATAATGGAATCTCGCTTGCTTGGTTAAACAATTAGTTGTTGCGGTTCTTTGGCACCCCGCTAGAATCAACTATTAATTCAAGCTAACAGTGGAGATACTCCCATGGCGAAGGCAATAGGTGTGCGTTTTCTGACACGCTTGTCTGTTGCGTTATTGCTCGCGGTAACCACTCACAACGGTACCGCCTCGACTGCGCCGGCTGAGGGTGACTTCAAGAACTGCCCGGCAGCGGGAGACCCAGTTCCGCACAGCGATCAAATCCTGAATGCCCTAAAGAATCGGTCCATGCAAGTAAATGCGCCTCGCCTTACTTCATGGGCCGAAATCGCCCATTTACCTCACCCCAATCACCCAGTTCCGCGATTGCGAAAGGATTGGGCTCCAACTGATCTGAACACAGTGGAGCAGTTCGAACGTACTGGGGTTGTGATTGAAGGCTATCTTTACGCGGTTAAGCGGGAAGGATTGGAGCATTGCAACTGCGAGCGTCAGGACCTGAATGACTTTCATATGTGGCTGGCACCAACCCGCACCGCTCCACAGTCACACACAATGGTTGTTGAACTTGCGCCGCGCTGGCGGGATGCCAACCAAAACTGGTCTAAGCAGATACTTTCCCGTCTAGCTTCCCAGCACGCCCGGATACGTATTACTGGCTGGATGATGTTTGACCAGGAACATCCAGAGCAGTTGCACCCAGCAGCGAATAGGGATGCTACCCGCGCAACCTTGTGGGAGGTTCATCCTGTAACCAAAATAGAGGCTTTCTCAGGAAACCTCTGGCATGAACTGTGAAGTTTGCGCTATTTCCTTGGTTCTTGCCTCAAGCGTGTTGAAGTCACCGACAAAGCTCAGAAGACCAGCAGCAATAGGGTAGCCTGCAAAAGCGCCAGCACCAAGCACGTATACCTTGCCACTGCCCATAAGAAAAAGGCCCCACTGTCACCTTATAGCACTTGTAAGACCAAACAGCGCCTATGTATGCCTGTCACAACTCTCTCACAATGGTTCTGGTGCTCGATGATTTGTTACGCGGATCAGAATCTCTCGTGCTTGTGGTTACGGTAGCCGTGTTGCTCAAGATTGAGCCCTGTCTGGCCGCAACTTGTACCTTGATAATAATTCTTGCTGATGCTCCACTCGCAAGTACGCCGAGATTGCAGATCACCGTACCTGAAGTGAACAAAGCGGGTCCGGTGCAAGTTCCCTGGGTGGGAATTGCTCCCAGGTAGCGCAAACCAGCCGGTAAGGGATCAGTTACCACAACACTCTGTGCGGCAATAGTCCCAAGGTTCTGTACTGTAAGCGGATACGCAAACGTGTTCGCAACAGTCACGACCGCAGGCATAGCTTTTTTGATTGTCACATCCGCAGCAGGCAAAGTAAAAATATAGGCGAAAATAGTAATCGAAGCGCCTCCGCGTTGATCCAGCCAGTCCCAGACTACTCTGGCCTTGGCGTCGGGTGTAACTGAGATGTCACTGAGCAGCATCGTGCCCGTATGCTTTGGCATTACATCGGCGGTAAGGTTGTACAGCACGTTCTGCATTGTGTCATATACACATATATCGTATTGTTATTTTGACAGCCGAAGGCAAGTACACCGTCACTGACTCTAGGCCATATGGACTCACGCTGTATTGCCAGAACTCGTTGAGTTCCACTTCCAACCGGTTGCCAAACAATAAGGTTTTTTAAACGCCGATTTCGCACTGCGAGCCACGGGTAGACAACAATCGTTCCATCGGTGTCAGGAGAATATGTATCGCCTTTTAGCCCAGAAGGTAATGGGTGGGAGTCCCAGACTCCATTGCGAAATATAGCTATCCAAACCACGCAATCACTGTACATAGAATTGGGGCACCGCAACCAAGTAGCAACCTGTCCATCTGTGCTGACAGCAGGAAAGTCCTCTATCATATCTGGCAATCCAGGTGGCCTGAGATACTGCGTTGTACTACTACGGCGATCATAAGCAACAATCTTCCAATTGGAAAAGAAGCAACTGGGGGGCACGTGCCCCAGTCCACCCAGACGATAGTGTGATCTCCGATGTTTGGCGCATCACGTTCAGAATTTGCTTGAGCAGCGATTTGTAAGGGTTGCGCGGCAGAATTGGCCGTATCAAATGTAAAGATCGCAGAGGATGTGTCGCTCGCCCGATTAAAAACAACTGCCGAACCACTGACGTCGCACTGCCGGTCAATTACCATGTTGTTATTTGACACAACAGCATCGGCCATTGTCTGGAGATTAAAATAATGAATGGTAGAAAGAGCAGTTGCTTTCTGGTATGCATAACAGACGAGGTCGCCACTAACGTGGGGATTACCCGAAGACAGTCCTCCCTTGTTGATGTTGATCAACGTACCCTGGGGTGTTGTTTGAATATTCGGAACTACAAAAATCTGCGCAGAGACTTGTAACGTGAAAAGGCCCACTATCACGACGAGCGGGATGAGGACGATTCTCATAACCAGTGCGCCACGCCGCCGTGATGTGAGCACGTTCCCCGGTGATGCTTGCTGAAACTGTAGGTTCCGTCAGCACACTTTGCGGTCGCATCTGCCGGTACGGTGCTGGAATGCACCGGGGATTTTACCGTCTGCCCTGAGCTATTCGTATAGGTGCGGTGATGGTGCGCCGTGGTCGTGCTGCTTGTCTGGGCAGTGCTGTTCTGCGTTGTCGTGCTCTGCGTTGCCTGCGACCATAAGGCGGACACTAGCGTTACGGTGAGCAGGAGTGCTGCTAGTCGTCTTTTCATGCTGTCCTCCGATGGGCGGCAATTGTAGCCCATGAGCAGCAGCCGAACTAGCATATACTCCCTTCGTTCGCTTTGTAGTCACGAGACCATGCGCAAGCAGCAGCCAGATTCGACCAGCTCTTTGACGAGAGCCGCCCAGTACGTGCGCATGTCCACAGAACACCAAGAATACTCGATAGAACATCAATCAGCGACCATTGCAATCTATGCCGCTGCGCACGGAATGGGAATCATACGGTCGTATACCGATGGTGCTAAGAGTGGGCTTACAATCGGCGGTCGCGATGCTCTGCAGACATTGATTCGTACGATTGAACGGGGGCAGGCTGATTTCAAATTCGTCCTGGTATATGACGTGAGTCGCTGGGGCAGATTCCAAGACGCTGATGAGAGCGCTTATTACGAATACATCTGCAAGCGAGCTGGAATCCAGGTTAGGTACTGTGCTGAGCAATTTGAAAATGACAACAGTCCAACGTCAAATCTTCTCAAAGCGCTGAAAAGAACAATGGCTGGAGAGTACAGTCGGGAGTTATCAGCAAAGGTCTTTGCAGCACAGTGTCGATCAGTCGAGTTAGGGTTCCGGCAGGGCGGCCCGGCACCATACGCACTGCGACGACAGATGGTTGACGGCAAAGGCGTTCCGAAACAGGTTCTGCAATTTGGAGAGCGAAAGAACTTACGCACAGATCGGATAGTTCTGATCCCCGGACCGGCAAGAGAGGTTAGCGTCGTGCATGAAATATTTGATCTCTTCACAAAAAAGAAAAAAACCGTACCACAAATCGCTGCGCTTCTACGTGAAAGGGACGAAACGAGGCCCGGTCGCTCATGGAATCCGCGAACTGTCTTCGATGTACTTACCAATCCAAGCTATAAAGGTGCAAATATCTACGCCAGGCGTAACGCCAAACTCGGCCAGAAGATGCACTTTGTTCCGGAAGAAAACTGGTTGATTAAAGAAGGGGCGTTTGAAGCGATAGTCTCTCCAAGACAGTTTGCTCGGGCTCAGGAGTTAATTCGCCGACGGAGAAGGCATTGGACGGACGAAGAACTACTTGAAGGGCTTCGGAAGCTCTGGACTCGCGAAGGGACTCTGTCTGCCAAACTCATCAATCGCTCAAAGCGCGTACCATGGACGCTCCTCTATGCGCGCCGATTCGGCAGCCTGATGCGTGCTTATGACCTGATCGGATTCCCCCTTAACCGTGAATATTCATTCGTAGAAGCCAGACGTACTGCCAGGAAGCTAGGAGATAAGTTGCGAGATGAGATCGCATACCGCATCCGTGCAGTGGGCGGCGCTGTTGAATTGCTAAAGAACGCTAGCTTTCTAAGAATTAACGAAGGCGTTACTGTGGGGATCATGTTCTCTCGCTGCAATACGTGGCGGGAAGGACATCCCCGCTGGACGCTTAACCTCGGACACCGAAACATCGCGGACGTCTTGATCATTGTCCGCCTCGATGAGTTCAACCGTTCAATTTTCGACTACTATGTAATTCCAAAATTGGCGAATCTTAAGGGCAAGTTCCGGATTGGAGCAAAGAACAACGCCGCATTCCTTGATTTGTACCGGATGAACGACCTCCGCCCCCTTATCAACGCCATGCGACGCGCCTGGCTTCCAGGAACTGTATGAGCCGACTCTACAAGAACATTCCAAGTAAGAAAGTGTCAATTCGAGGAGATGCCGGAATGCTAAGAAGAACGCTCGAACTGCCCGAGCGGGCAGTGTGGGTGAAACAGCATCTTCACTCAGTTACATCGCTAGTGGCGACCTTATTTGCAGATGAAAATCTTGTCACGCTCTTAAGAGCAGAATCGATTGTGACTGTGCCAGCGTGCCTAGCATTCGCCTTTAAACACGTGCCGGATAGAGGAGAGCATGAAGCCCTCAAGCATTCGAAAGAGAAAACGACTGCGTAAGCAGAAAATAGCCAGCATACTGCGCAACGTGCCAGAAACGCTCGCTGTTGATCTCTTGACCCTGACAGTATGTTCCTCATATGTGGCGTCTCTGGCGAACAATTTGCGCATAAGGCGCTACCTGGCAAAGTACCATTTTCAGGAACTGAATGAGATTGATAGGTTGCTCGCACAGATCAAGAGAATCTATTGTGCACGCGAGCCTCAAGAAAGAAAATATTCGAGGTTCCGTATTTATTCAGAACGCGAATGAATAGCAACTTGCTTTCAAATGACGATCTTCAAGAGAGGGCTTGGCAGGACCACGCTGGCAGTCAGAATCCATGAATACAAGATCAGGTGTTGTGAATGGCAGCACAGTTGTGTTCATCGCCACGCGCCTGAACAGCCCAGCGCCGACCCCAGCACATGGGAGGGAAGACGCGCTAGAACAAAGAAAGGACGTGCCATGTCCCGACCGCCGAAGCCCTCTAAGCAAAGGAACTAGCATCTTCTCTTTTCTTTAATGAATCGGCCAATGTCTGCCAAAAAAAACCGTCTATATTGACAATGAAAGCGGTTATGCCACCGCCATTTCTTCCTTCCCATAATGGTTCGTATTTCCAAAATGGTCCTAGGTTGCGATTAACTAACGAAGACGATGACGGAATACGTTGACAACAACTTCGTTATCCCGTAAAAATGTTGCCGATTCCTAATCCAATTCTCAGGTGGAATATGGCTATTGATCGTCGCCACTTCTTAACGTCTAGCACATTGGTGTCCCTGGCCGCTTCCCTAGACCTAGAGGCCTTTGCCTTACCACAGAGGGCCGAATCTAACACACAGATTCTCAATACTGGCGGCCTAGAATTGCTGAAAACGCCCTATGACTCACAGGTAGCGTCCATCACATACAATCCAGCCGTCGAAGCTGGCGAGCCTCCCACTCCCAATGGGTTGATCTATTACGACAAGGCGCACAAGAAGTTCATAAGTCCTATGGATATTGAACCGTCGAAAGAGAAGGGCAGTTACACTATCACCTCGACGCTTCGGGCATTCAACATCTCCAGAGCGAATTACCAAACGGCGCAGCAGTACAAGAACGAAGTTCAAATCGGGTTGAATTTCGTTGCACCAATAACATCCTCCGGGGATGGTTTTGCCTGGATACTAAAGCATGCTGTAAACATCTTTCTAGGCAAAAGCAGCGATGTTTCGGGTGCTCTTGCTTCATTTAAGTCTGCCAATCCTAGTCAGCCAACTCCAACCCTCAGCAACAAGGTGCAAGTCTTGCAGGGAGCGTTCGACCTTCAAGTAAACGCATTCTTCCAGAAGAAAGAGGGCTTTTGGCGAAAACTGTTCCAGGGGCTTAGCGGTTTACCGGGATCACCACTGCTTGCCACGCTGGGAATTCCTGGCATCGCACTTGAAGGTCTGGACTTTGTCATGTACAGCATAAACAAGTTGACTCAAAATGAGCCCCTTACCCCTCTTTGGAATGCTCGACCTCTCCCGTTTGCACTGACGAAGGGTGTAAACAAAGACTTCAATTTTCAACAAGGATTATGGTGCATAACCGACAGCTCCGTTTTAAAGAGTACCAATCTGCTGAAGGGCTACAGCATTGACATTGCGGACGAAACATATCAGGTTGTCGACGGAAACGGCTCACCACTTCCTGCCAACTATGTCGTTGCTCAGTTTGATGTGGCGTCAATTTAAGTGAATCTGGGTTATTTGATATGAAGATTTGTTTTGTTATCTGGTCAATTCTGCTGGCTGTTTTATCAGCCTACGGGCAAGGCTCTGGAGTTGCTAGCAGCAAGAGCAAGCAGTCGTCTGGACAGCAGGACGTAGGAAATTTTGGAGACTTCGATCTCGGAAATTTAAAAAAGATCAATCCTCAGTTTGGTAAGCCAGAAGATATTAACTTGCAGGATTTTGGGAACCTAAATGAGCTTACACCGCAGCAGCTTGAGTACTTAAAAAAACTCACGCCAGAACAACTAGAGAACCTTGAAGGCCAGCTCACACCACAACAAAAGGAAGAATTGAAACAGTTAATCGCGGATGGACAATTGCCAAGTACCCCGGCGAACAAAGGTGCCGGCTGGGTAGAGAGACTGCAGGCGGATGGAGTGGATTGGAATAAGATACCGCAGGACGTGAGAGAGCATTTATGGCACTGGCTCGAAGAAAGAGAAAAAACTCAACGTGTCATTGATGTAGGAAATCCGCCCTACTCTCTGCCACAAGAAGGACCTGTTCAAATACCAGGGCTACAATACATGGAAACAAAACAGTTCATAGTTCCACAAGCCGTGCTAATGGCAGCCGACTCAGTAGGTAGGATTGAAGATTCTAGCGGTAATCTCATAGGAACCGCATGGGTAATTAAAGACGGGATTGTAGTTACGAACTGCCACGTAGCGTTGCAATTGCTGGCGAGCGGTAGTATTCCTCCAGATATATTCGTGGATTTTGAGCCCAGCGATACACATACGGGGTCCAGGGAGTTCGCACTAATCAATGCCCTTTATGTCTCGCATCAGAAGGGGCTAGACCTTGCGTTATTGACAGTCAGTAAGACTAGCAAGAATTCGTCCTCCAACCTACCTCCGCCACTGGCTGTAAAGGGAATTGATACTTTGCCTATGAGCGGATACTTCGTTGGATATGCAAGTGGAACACAGAAATCCAGCAGCTTTGATACTGGCCGATTCGTGCAAGCACTTTCGAAGTTAGGTAAGAGTTCAAGAATCGTCTCGTCGTTAGACATCGCCGCACTGGCCTCATTTGGTAGTTTTGGCGTTTTGTTGCACAACGCTAGCACCCATTACGGATCATCAGGATCACCGCTGCTCAATGCGTCTGGCGAAGTCGTTGCTGTGCATGACTGCTGTAATGTCGCTTCCGATTTCATTAGCGGCAACACTTGCGCATCTACCACTCTGGTAACACCTTATAACAACCAAGCGATAGGCGCAGGGGCATTCAACGATGTTGCCGAAATCAAAAAGGCATTGGGAGTGAACTAGGTAAGCCGCCTGAACGAGTCCCCGTTCCTCCTGTGCTGGGCGAGTACCTGGATGACAGCAAAAAACGCTCAGCACCGAACCCGGAGCGGCCACTACAATCACAACTCCATATCCACCTACAAGGATCACTGCGTTGCGTGGCCGAGAGCGTATTTCATCGCCTCTCATATCAGCCCTAGCGTCGACCCAGATTTATATGCCGCTTCTATGGAGATGCTCTTATTGACTTGGTCATGTCATGATCATGATCTTGGCCACGACGTGCAACTCTATGACCTGCTCGATAAACAGTCGGCGAGTGCTTGCCCCGCTGCGTTTAGCGGGTTGACGGTCGACAGGGTTTCCGACAACTTGCTGACAGAGGCTGCTCTCATTGCAACCCTGAAGGAAGCTTGCCCGACGCAACTCAGCAGCCAGCAGCTTACAACTTTGGATTCACGCTTCGGCAGAGACCTGACCGCTCGCATCAATGGTGAGATAAATATTGAGGCTCGATTCGTTTCCCCTTGGCCTCAGTTTCCGGAGCCTCAAGAGGACCTTCCTGCTGATCTCGGCGCTTGGAGAAAGCCCGTCTATGGGATCGTAAAGCTGTTCTCAAAAGCGGGTTCAAATGGGCGTGACGTAATGTGGGACGAATTAGGACGCGAGACGCTCTGGAACCGTATTATATTCGGACAAATCCTCCTGTACCAAACGGACCATGGCGACCGGGGAGCTATTAGGGCAGACAATAGGAAGAAAGTTGATGTTTGGGTTGCACAGGGATTGCGGTCCTCAGACCAGAGGTACAGATACGCGGCTGTCACTGCCATCGCGAATCTTAGATGGACGCAGTATAAAAAAGACCTCCAGCGACTGATGGCACAGGATTCAGACTCCTCAGTCCGATGGGCTGCTGACCGGGCCCTAACTTACTTGGCCCGGTAGCCCCTTGTCTTTGTTCGGGCATCGTTCAGAACCGGGACAACGTCCTCCATCTCAAGGCGCAAAAGATTGGGCCATTGAGTGTTAGTGCAGCAGTAGTGCAGTCACATGATTTTCATTAGACTACACCGCTCCGGGTCATCATGACACCTAGAAGAATCTTGAGAGGAAGATGGTTTTGTCATGGCTTTCCCGTCGCCATTGATGTTTTGAGGTCTTCCGTAAGCTTCTCAGATTCAATCCAGTGTTGTGTCAAGGCGATGAGCTTTTTCAAATCTTGCAAGTCTTTATCTTCCCATTTGCGGAAATAGTGAATCTCGTCATTACCAAGCCACGCCGCCCTCGACGCAGCAAACTTGACGTTTCCATCTTTCACGTATTCGTTTATACAATTACCCAGTTGTTTCTCTTTAATCTTGTCTGCTTCATTAGGATGTAATATGCAGAGGTAATCTTTGATAAGAAACTCAAGAGACTTCCGGTAGCCAGGCCCGGCCACAAGAAGTAATCCTAATTGCTCCGCCTTATTCGCCTCGTTGTAAATATTGCAGAAATCCTGCGAGATTTTCTCTATTTCGTCAGAAACGTGTACATTCGCCAGTTCACAAGGAAGTGTTTCGCGGAGCACATAACCGGAGGAATAGTGCGGCACACTGTAACGAGCAATGAAAAGCCTTTGGCACAATTGTCGAGGGCAACGAAAGATGCATTCTAAGCTCTTCCCGTGATAAGTACCGTGCGACAGATGATTAATTTTAAGATCAATAGGTTCAATCCCGTGAAAACAAATTGGACAAGTATCTGGGTCTTTATCCACAATCACGGCAATCTCACCACCTTCTTGCCTTACGTCTACTCGTTTCTCGCCCATTTTTGCACCTGTTGATCTTCGCCCTATATTCGCCATTAGCCAAGAATACTCGCCAGAGAAGTCTCGTTGGAACAAAACAGAAACGTCAACTCTTAACAGGGGCCGGATTCTCAGCGCTGCTTACTTTTTCAGCAGGCTTCTCGGTCGGCTTTTGAGGCACGAAATGCATCACGCCTAACTTAAAAGCCGGGAACCCCATTCTTGACGTAAGCCCGAATAGAAGCTCACGAACGAAGGGCCATGAGTGAAGAGTGCCATTTGCCATAGCGAACTGAGATACATCTCCGTCTTCTAGCACGGGTCGACCTTTGAACTCATACACCACAAGATACTTGATTTTTATCTCGATAACGCTTACTTGTGCTGCTTTGCCAATGAAACTGTAGTCGGAGGTTACTTCCAAAGAATCTTCGCCTCGCCCAGCAATCGCGCTCTGATGCGCAAACTCTGCCTCAAGTGGCCCGGTCGCTTTTGGGTCGCACTTTGCAGAGACCTCAACGAGTCGAACATCTTTCAATTCGACAAACTTTGAGACTCTTCCAACAGCCGCGAAATCAACAATCGACGCTTGCCCCAAAACTCCTTCCCTCCGTTTATTCGTATCCTGGTGCGGGTACTACAATATCCACTGACTAGGCAGCAAACCGAGTGGGTATGGTACTGCCCGCACCAGCGGGCAGAGCGTCTCCAATACATGAGTTCGTGGTAACAGTTCCCCAGTTCCACTCAATGGGAACCCTTTGAAACCTAACCTCAGAGCCGCAGGCAGCAAGTGCTCTCGCCATAGTCTTGATGGTCAGGTTGTGATGCCCGCTCATTATCCTCGATACAGCAGATCGATTGCACTGCATCCGGCGAGCCAAGTCGGCTTTAGAGATACGAGCGTCATTGATGGCGTTCTGAATTGTTGACTGCGCCATCGCAAGAGCAGACTCCTCAAGTACCTCAAAGTCGACCAAACTGTTGATTCTTCCAATCCAATGGCTCATACGTTTCCTCCTGGATATTCGTTCATAAACTCGTTATAAATTCCCATTGCGTGTTCGACCTCGCGATCCTCCTTGTTTGTTCTGCCGGTCTTCTGCTTGATCCATCCACTTAAAAGAACAAGCAGGATTGCATTTGTCAGCACCTTTCTAAAGCAATACAACCTATGGTCGTGTTCCTTGAATTCCCACAGGGGCTTTCCAGCCCCACGAAGTGGCCTGAAACGCTGGTCGTTCACGTAGTTTGCTCCTGTTTTCGTGAGCGCATCGAATTGGCCTGCAAATTTCTTGCCCATCTTCGAATCGAGCTGGTCGATAAAATCGTTTGCAGGACACCTACCGTTAACTCGCACATACTTGATGATGCGAGCGAGTGATCCATTTAAGTGAACACATATCGGCAGGACTACCTCCAAAACTCAAATCAGACCCGTCTCTTTCCCTATCTCGCATTCTACCGTGTTCACATTTATATCAACACCGATGTCATTAAGTCAACAGGGTTTGCCAGAAAAACACTTCGTACCACCACTGTCCTCGACCAACCATAATCTACGAAATATCATAGATTCTCATTCTGGGTTGTTGAAGAACCTCAAGAACCAGCCAACGGCCAGGAACGGCGAAGGGACTGATTTTTATGACCTTAGAAGACGAGACCGGAAATTCCAACATTATCGTCTCACCGGATTTCTACGAGAACAACCGAATGACTGTGCTGTATGAAAGATTTGTTTTCGTTTCAGGAATCGTTCAGAACCAGGATAATGTCGTTCACCTCAAGGCGCAAAAAATTGGCCCTTTGAATATTAGTGCGGCAGTAGTGCAGTCGCATGATTTTCATTAGACTACGATAGAGGACAAAAATGGTTGACGACTTGGATAGCAAGATGAGGCGTATCAAACGCTGTCTCGATGGAGCGGCGGACTACGCGCAAAAGGCTAAGAATTATGCTAATTCGGGAGATAATGATTCTGCTTCACAGTACATCCGCCGTGCAGCGGACGAAATAGATGCTGCACTCACATTGGTGAATCGAGTAAGGAGAGAACTATGATGGTAACCGCAACGCTGACAAAATAAGGTCCGATCAGCCTTCGCGCCGCTGCTGTTTGTCATGTTCAACCACGGTCGCACATTCTGCAAGCTTACCTGCAAGCCACTCGGCCCTATCAGGATCGTCTTCTTTGTATGGTATCCCGGTAATATTTGCGTGCGTGGGTGTGTCTGGCACTACCTGTAGCGCGAGATCGAAGATTGACTGTGCCAGCAGGCTCGCTACTCCGTACGTCCTGTTAAATCCTGCACGGCATTCGGCGGTCGTACAATCAAAGCTCACTGACAGGCCGGAATTTCTTTCATCTTCCTTAAGCATGAAAGCCTCTGGTGTTGCCTCCCAGAGCTCACCATTCACCAATCCAGCAACAAGCTGCCGCCATCTCGAATAAAGAAGTGCCCTGAGAAGAATATCAGCGGGGATCAGAGTTCTAAATTGGATAGCGCCTGTAGTCATCCGCCGAATAGCCAGTGCAATCTTTCAGACAACTGTTGGGCATTCAACTCTGTTGTCCCATGTTGCGTCCCGGACTGATAGTAGATATAAGTTCGGCGGGTTGGTGTCGAACCAAAATTGACCCGCAATTCACGTGTGTCCGCGTCTGCCTGAAATTTCCACCTAATTCTTAGCCCACCTGTATCGTCTGTTGAAACAAAAGGAATTGGCAGTCGAGCGTATTCATCGGCATGGCCCGTACGCATCAGATGATAGGCTTGTGGCACAACTCTAATTGCACTCGACTTTGCATGTGGTGTTGGCAAAGGCCAATCGTCCTCTATCGCCATCGACTCAACCATGCGTTCAGTTAAGTCGCTGAGCTGCTGATCGAGAGCTTGCTTTGTTTTGCCTCGCCAAACATCAGCGATCTTGCGTCTGAAAAATCGGGTTTGCGTCTCAAGGTCATTCTCAACTGCAACAAGCTCCGAGAAATGTTGGCGTATCACTCGCGCCGGCGATGAAGGGAAGGATTGCCCAATGTTATAGAACTCCGCCGATTGGACTTCGGAAGGTAGACTCGCTCCAGCTCTCGTTGACATGGGCGTCTCTTCTATCAGGGTCGAACCTCTCAGCGCATACACCTTTGGACGATCCTCCGGTGGCAACGACCATAGCCTGGAGATAAGAGATTGGCCGCTAACACCAACAGAAGACCCAAGAACCACCACTTCACCCAAGCGCGAAGCGGAGGCCGCAGGTTTCTTATCAGGCTGATCTTTTGTCCAAATCCCTTCAGATGGAAACACGGCTTGAGATTGCGACTCTTCCGATGCGGCGGAGAAATACGTGCGAGGAGTCACAGCTCTCCCTCCAATCCCAGAACGCCAAAGAGTCGTTTTTCATCATTGAGAAGAGCGTCCGCTACGCTATGTAGGGTGGTTTCAGGTGAGTGGTCTCGAAAGATTCTGACAAACAAGGCATTGTTGTAGGCCAGCGAAGCATCAATAATGATGCTTGAACTTTCACCCTGTAAAATCAGCCCCTGAAACTTAACTGTCCCCTCTAAGAGTTCCAGAGCCATTGGGTTAATCAATGGAGCAGTAATCTCCTGGGGTGTTCTCGCTTTAAGCTGGACATGCATCGCGAGCCCCAAACGTTGTGATTGGATTTGAGGTTTCGCCGTTTGCATTAGCGCGTTCAAACCAGCACTCATTGTCGCAATGAAATCCTCAGCTTCTTTCCAATCCAGATTTTCAGCTAGAACCACAACCTTACCAACCCCGACCGTCAGAGTTACTGATGGACGTAGACGTTTGAAACTGATCGCGTAATCGCTCAGTTTGGTCGGAGTTGTGGCTTCCACGCCGTCAAGCTTAAACCCCCATGGTTCTAGTGCTTCCAGAATAGCAGCAACCATAGGCCCTGGCGGAGACCACGCTTCAATAATCGGTTTCTTAAACGTAGCTGTGTATTCCATCAAGCCGTAAGGTATCTCGACCTGTGTCTTTCCAGATTGGGACATATCTGACATCATAGCTGCCCTTGAACCGAATTTAAAGTCAACAGCGGGATGCATCGTAGCTGCTGCAACCAGTGCTTGCAGTGCATCGTCTTAAAGACCTACCGCTAGCTTCGCCACAGAAGTCTTCAATGCTTGCGCGATCTTCACGATGTTCTTCAACGACGGGTTTCGTCGGCCCCGCTCAATTCCTGAAATATAGGTTGGGTCCAGATCAGTCAGTTCTGAGAGTTTCTCCTGTGTTAGCCCTACTTTTTGCCGCCTTGCCCTGACGGCGGCTCCGAATTTGATGCTGGGGTTGGGGTGGGAACGCACCCCACTATATTCTGCACTTGACTCCGATTAGAACATGGACTATAAGTCAAGCCAGATTGAGCCTCGTTCACCCAAGAGCCGCCCAAATGACGATTGCTGAGCAGTTGGAGACCAGAAAGACCGCCCTGACCGCAAATGATCTCGCGCAGATCCTGCGCGTTTCCAAGATTACTTGAACATGAGTGCACTCGAAAAACACTATTCCGTCCAGGAGATTTCCGACAAGTGGAAACTCAGCCCAGACACCATCCGTAAGCTCTTCCATGATGAGCAGGGCGTGGTTAGGATAGGGCGACCAGAATCGCGTTTTAAGAGACAGTATTTTATATTGCGGGTGCCTGAGAGCGTCCTGCTGCGAGTCCACGCCCGAATCGCGGCCAGGAAGTAGGTGGAAAACGTAAGGAGAAGAGGAGGAACTATGAAAAGATTTATGCTTTTGCCGTTCGTTGTGATCGTTGCCGCCTTGTCCGCATTCGGACAGGACAAGCAACTAAGCCAGTGTCAGCAGAGAATGGATGATCCCGACCTTTTTCCACTGGAAACATGCTCGGTAATTCTCACTTACCTATCCCCAATGGATGAGGTTGGCCCGATCTCACAAGATGGCTCGTTCATAGTGGACTCGCCCAATGGAGATGGCACAGTGAATTTAACAACGTATACCCTTCCGCCCAAACTGCGCTCTGAGGTAGCGATGAAGAGCCTCAAATCAACACTCGACGATGTTGAGTTCATGGCCGAGAAAAAACCAGACAGTATCTTCCCTCAAATGTTGGCTCAGGGGCGTGATTATTGGGTCAAACTGCGTGATGTTTATTGCTATTATCACCCTCAAGGAAGGTACACCGACTTGTTTAGTAAGGGGCAAACCTGCAATGAGGTAATGCACATTCCTGATGAAAAGACGGTGGAAAACGAATTGAGCGGAGTGTTAGTTTTCAAAGTTAATTTCGACACTTTCCGTGATACTGATAATTGTAATGGTGAGCAAAAGTGCTTGCAGAGACTCGTAGACATCAACAAGCCCCTCATTGACGCTCTGAAGAAAGGCAGCAAGGGTGCGAACGCCTCCCAGGCTCCGCACAACTGAGTTCTTTATGAAACCTCTTGTCGCCATCGTTGTTCCGTGCTGCGTCAGCCTTTTGTTCGCAGAGTCAAATCGTATGTCCGGCGGAAAAACAGGTTGCTATTCTGGCGTTGGTTCTAGCGCAACTCCCTTGCTTTGGAAGGGGGAAGGGAAGGCCAACACTTGGGCGGGCGGGCGCGGACGTTTCATTGCTTCAAAGTAAACTTCGCCTTGGGTCTCCCACCAGTAGGATATGGCCTTACTTGCGACGGCTGAGACGGGTTGGCCGGTTCGTTTTGCATATTTAACAACGCGATCATAAGACACGCGATCCAATGTTAAGGCTGGCATGGGATACGACCCTTTCTTTCTATGAATTTCTCTCGATTCAGAGTACAAAGTCAATCTAAATTTCACTTTAGTTTTGGTCGAGAACCTCCCCTGTAATCCAACCAGAGCGTGAGCCTATGTCTGATGAAAAATTATTGTTTTATTGGACAAGAGTAATAGACCAAAGAAACCCTTCTTAGCTCATCCGTTCTACTACTAAATCAAAAGAGAATACAGGGCTTCCAGTAGCACCTGAAACCATACTTTGCCAGGCCAATGTAGAACCGGCAGATACGTGGATTATGCTGCTTCCTAGAAACACAGGCGGTGCTAGTGAATTAAGATTTAAGATTGCTCCAGTTA
>WNFJ01234328.1_pt1 | contig 21978 bp, 18 predicted proteins | sample 5400461 | NCBI WGS metagenome assembly WNFJ01 (sample SAMN13153349, study PRJNA577476) | soil metagenome | isolation source: 115 cm saprolite on Douglas fir-dominated hillslope | place: USA:California | collected 2013-09-17
CCGCAGATCACTGCTGCCGAAGACTGGCGCGTCGGGTTCGCGCTGGGGCCCGGAGACAATCCGGCCGACGCCCCGCGCCGCAAGCCCGACTATTGCCTCTACCTGGGAATTACCTGGCCCGGACTGATCGCGTTGGGGATCAAGGATCGCGTCCCGACGCTTTCGTTCAAGTCATTCGGCGCGTTCACCATCGGGGCTGCCGAGCGAGCGAAATTGGTGGGCGATACCGGCGCAAGTGCACCGCAGAACTGGATCGGTGCCTTTGGGAAGGGAAGCGATCACGTCCTGGTGAGCCTGCACGCCATCAGCCCGGAGGCGATGACGAGCTATAGCGACCGGCTCTCTGCGCTGTTTGCCGAAGGGGGTGCCTTTCGGGAGATCTGGCGTGGCGACGGGATGGCGCTGACGGAAATGAAGGATGGCAAGCTCGTCCTCACCACCAAGGTTCATTTCGGTTACACCGACGGCATCAGCATGACCACCGTTCGGGGCGGTCCGGAGCGCTATCCGCCGGATCATCAGCAGCCATGCGAACCCTGGCTGTTCGTTTTACGCGACGAGGCTGAGAACTACTTCGTGCCGGAGCCTCGCGAGCTCGGTCTCAACGGCAGCTTTGCTTGCTTCAAGGTCATCATGACCGACGTTGTCGGGTTCGAGAATTTCCTGCAATCGAACAAGGACAAGATCAATCCCGAGCTGCTCGCCGCCAAGATTTGCGGACGGTGGCGCAATGGCGTTCCGCTCGCGTTATCGCCGGAAACGGATAGCCCTCCCGGCGGCATTTCACCCGAGCAGCTGAACAACTACGAATACGTGAACGCGGATGGGTCGGGCGATCCGAAGGGACTGCGCTGTCCGGTTGGCGCGCACATGCGGCGGATAAATCCTCGAGGTCAGCCGGTCACGGGACAGGGCGAACCCGGCGGCAGCAACAATACGCACCGCCTGATTCGTCGCGGCATGCCCTATGGGCCGGCCTATGATCCGACGCAACCCTACGACGGCATCGAGCGCGGACTCCTCGGCTATTTCATCAATTCGAGCATCGAGAATCAATACGAGTTCGTGCTGGGGCATTGGGTGAATGACAGCGAATTCGCAGGCGCAGTGCGGCTGCACTCGAAATCGAAGGATCCCATGATTGGCACGCAGGACCCGGCGGAAAGCATCTTCGTGATTCCGCAGGCGAGTGGCGCTCCCCCGATCAAGATCACGGGGTTCTCAAGCTTCATCACGACGAAAGCCGCCGCCTACTGCTTTCTGCCGAGCGTCACCGCAATCAAGTTCATCTCCGGACTGGGATGATTTTGGGGACCCCATGCTGTTCCTGACCAGATGGTTCGGCGTGACCGGCAGCGACGCTGAGCGGAACTTCGCCAGGGAACAATCTGACATCGAGGAGATCGTCGAAAGAAGTCTCTTGCTGCAGGCGAATGCGGCCGCCCAACAGCACCGGCCGCTCGGCCGTGGGACTCATGCGAAGGGTGTCTGCGCCCTCGCCCAATTCGAAGTCTTTGACGTTACCGTTGGACGCGACCATGGGCTGGCGATGCGGCTCGCGAAGGGGATGTTCGCGAAGCCTGGCTTATATCCCGCGATTGTGCGGTTTGCAAACGCAGACCCGAACAAGAACTCTGATTTCAAGGCCGACGTCCGATCGTTGTCTTTCTCGGTTGACCTCACGTGGAACGGAACGGCTGCTTCGGAGGCGAGCGCCGGCCGACAGGATTTCTCGCTGCAAAACGCGTCGACGCTGCCCATAAACGACTCGCCCGCATTTCTGGCGACCATGAAGATAGTTACGGCTTCGAACCCAGCCGCCGGTCTGTGGTCCCTGTCGTTCAGGGACAAGTTGAGAGTACTGAGGACCCTCGTGCTGGCACAATTGCAGGCACGGCAAACAATCAAACCTTATCAGCAACTGCGCTATTGGAGCACCGTACCGTTTCGTCACGGACCTGTCGATGTCGTGAAGCATTCGGCTACACCGTCTCCGGACAATCCGGCGGCTCCTCTGCAACGAAGCAATCCGAACGGCCTGCAGGACGAGTTGATCCGGCACCTCAATGAAGACAGCAGGATGAGCGGTTTTGACTTCGGAGTCCAGTTCCTCGACGCCGAGAGGATGACCTATTGGGGCAAGCGTCGGGACCCCAACTTCTGGATCGAAAACGCGAGTGTCGAGTGGAACGAAGCGCAAGCACCTTTCCATACGGTCGCACGGCTTACCCTCCTGTCGAAGTCGCAGCTTCATCTGGAGGCCGGCGAGGCAACCTATATCGATGTCACAGGAAACTCGACGCCTGACAGCATGCCTCTTGGCAGCATCAATCGCGCCCGCCACCCTGCGGAGGTTGCCAGCAGAAAAGCACGCATGCGAGCGGCTTCAAAACGCATCGTCGACCGCGCGGTGGCGATATCGTGACATTCCAGGCGTCGAGATGATCAAGAAGAAGCATCCGGGAGAGGGGGGCCTGAGGCTCGTGACGCAAGATTGGAGGGATGCCTCATGAGTCCCATATCATTGTCTTTGATTGCGTTTGCATGCGTCTTCGGCGGCACATTCCTCGGCATGTTCCTTCGCAGCAGGTTGCCGGGGCATCATCTGGGCGGCGATACAAAAGACGTCGTGCGGCTGGGAACGGGGCTGATCGGGACGATGGCAGCTCTTGTGCTCGGATTGCTGATCGCCTCGGCAAACAGCACGTATGAGACCCAAAGCGGTCAAGTCAAGCAGCTAACCGCCAATGTCGTTCTCTTGGACAACACCCTTGCGCAGTACGGACCGGAGACAGATTCCCTCCGCAATCTGCTGCGGCACGCCGTCGCCACTTTGGCCGATCGGATTTGGAACGAGAACGGTTCCGATTCCGGGAAAGCGGAAGCATTCGAGGCGAGCGCCGCGGCGCTGTCATTCTACGATGCGATCCAGAAACTGTCGCCGCGGAACGAGACCCAGCGCTCTCTCCAGACCAGGGCAATAGACACCAGCAACGATCTGGCAAAAACGCGCCTGCTGTTGTTCGCCAAGGCGGGCGGGTCAATCCCCATGCCGTTCCTTGTGGTACTGATTTCTTGGCTCACCATCATCTTTGCAAGCTTCAGCCTATTCGCCGACAACAATGCGACAACCATTACCGCCCTTGGCCTTTTTGCGCTTTCGGCGTCTGCTTCGATCTTCCTGATCCTCGAGCTGAGCCAGCCATTCACGGGCCTCATGATGATTTCCAGCGAACCACTGCGCAACGCGCTTGCGCCTCTTGGCGCCTGAAGCGGGTTCAGCACACCGGCCATTCAGGGAAAGCTCGGAGGTCTGCATTTGGTTCTTGACCTCGGTCTTTCGCCGCTGTTATCCAAAATCACGACCTCCGAATGTGGGGCCTGAAATTGCGATATCCTGGCTCTGCGACGCCGTACAAAGTCGTGTCGCCCGTCCATCAATTGCACGAGGCTTGGTTTCTGTCGTGCGCAAGACCTCCGACCAACAGGAATTTCTGCTGGCAGCTTTGCCGCCGTCACAGGGGCAGATTCGGTTGGCGATTGGCGTCGTCGTGGCTCTTTTGGTCGCCTTCGTGGTCACGGCACCGTTCACCAACACCGAGCTACCGCGTGTTGACGCCTTCATACCAGCCCTTGAAACCGCAATCGTAATCAACGATCTCATCACCTCAGCTCTGCTGTTTGCTCAATTTTTCATCGTACCCCAGTGGGCAATCTTGACCCTCGCGAGCGGCTATCTCTTTACGGCGCTGATCGTCATTCCCCATGCGCTCACCTTTCCGGGAGTGTTCGCGCCGACGGGCCTCCTCGGCGCCGGGTTACAGAGCACCGTATGGCTCTATCTTTTCTGGCATGCAGGCTCACCGCTGGCCGTGATTTTTTATGTCCTGCTCAAGAACGCGGACGGCCGGACAAGCCTGCTCCAGCGCTCGCCGGCACCCGTCGTCGGCTGGAGCGTCGCGGTCGTGATCGCGATGGTGTGCGGATTGACCTGGCTTGCCACCGCGGGAGATCGGCTTCTGCCAAGGATCTTTCTTGACAACGTTCAGATGGACCAAAGTCTCTCTATACTCTTCAGCGGATTGATCATGTCTTTGGATGCCGTTGCGCTCGCGCTGCTGTGGCTTCGACGGCGTTCCGTGCTCGATCTATGGCTCATGGTCATGTGTTGCACATGGCTGCTCGAAGCCACGATTGCCGCGGCCCTCATCAATGCCCGTTTCAGTCTTGGCTGGTATGCAGGCCGCATCTACGCGCTCATCGCCACAGTTTTCGTCTTGGTCGTACTTCTCTCCGAGACCACGACGCTCTATGCATATCTCGCCCGGTCGGTCATCAGGCAGCGTGGCGAACGCCACGCGCGGCAGATTGCCATGGATGCACTGGCGGCTTCGATCGCCCATGAGGTCAATCAGCCTTTGGCTGCAATCGCCCTGGGCAGCCAAACCGCCTTGCACTTCCTCGCAAAGACACCGCCAAATATTGATGAAGCGCGAGTCTCTCTGGAGGCTATAGCCAGTGACAGCGCTCGTGGGGGTGAGGTGATCGCAAGTCTGCGCGCCATGTTCAAAAAGGGCGCTCATGGCAGAGTGTGGGTCGACGTCAACGACCTCATTCGAGAGGTCCTTACAATGCTTGACGTCGATTTACGGACCCAACGCGTGGCGGTCTCGACCGAGCTACGCGAAGGACTCCAGCCCCTGCTGGCCGATCGAGGCCAATTGCAGCAAGTTTTTCTGAACTTGGCTATGAACGCGATCGAAGCCATGCACTCGGTCACCGACCGTGCGCGGCAGTTGCGGGTAAGGTCCGGTGTCATTCAAGGGTCCTCCGGAGTCCTTGTCACCATAGAAGACTCCGGGACAGGAATAGATGGAAAAAACAAGGACCGTATCTTCGAAACGTTCTTTACGACAAAATCCACCGGGACCGGAATAGGACTTACGATCTGCCGTTCGATCATCGAGTCCCATGGCGGGACCCTTCGGGCGTCCGCCAACCATCGTTACGGGACGACGTTTCATGTAGCTTTGCCAGACGGCGATTCATGAGGAGCAACCGCACAGGGTCGCTCCTCGGCGCGGCGCCTGAGGCGGCATCCCCTTCGGGCGCACTGTACCAAAGGACAATATCAGATCGGGTAGTCCTGGCGTAGTCATCGAGCGTCCCGCTTGGTCGATGTCAATGGGCTGAGCCGCGTCGATTTGCTTGACATTCGTCAAATCGCTGGTTGCTGCCGACCCGGCTTGCATGGATCTTGTCTTAGTCCCAACAGCTTGAGCCGGGGCCACGGCGCCGGTCTTTTTCACGGCTCAAGCTAGGGAAGGAGGTTCGGATGTTTACAAAATCGCAAATCACCATCTTGGTTGCCACTATTCTTGCTGCAATTTCGACAGCTCTCGCGAAGGACGGTGGCCTTCCCAAGCTTAACGTCGAAAATAACTGCCGCGCTTCCGAAAACGCGGTCGCTGCTGCAACTGGCACAACCTCTGACACCCTCGCTTCCTGCGTGAGCGACGAGAATGATGCGCGTAAGCAGCTTGAGAAGGCTTGGGCGACATACCCGGCTTCCGATAAAGCTCGATGTATTCAGCCGAAGGAATATACGCCAAGCTATGTCGAATGGCTTACGTGCCTTGGGATGGATCAGGACGTGAGAGCGTTGCGCAAAGGGCAGCCAGCAATTTCGACCAGTGTCGATAAGTGCCCTGTCGTGCGATTTCGTCAAGATGGCACGATCGTCAGTGTCAACGCCTGCTAGTAGCAGCGAATGATGGTAATGGTACGCTCGCTAACTTTCCCGACGGAACCTTTTGAGTATCGATGCGGCAGCCCGGTTGGTAGATCACGACCGATCTAGCTCGCTCGGAAAAAGTGTCGGTTGGCGGGTAAGCGTATGGGGGCACCTCATACGGAACCGCATGTTCGGGTGGAAGGCACGTAGCCGACCACGGCGGAAGACCGAGGCGACGTTGCTCCCCGAGCCGCGACGACCGAAAACTCCTATGTGCGCAGGAAACTCGCCGGTCATCACCTGCGGGAGAGACGTGTGCGCGAAAGCTGCTGCTGCATGGATGGGCGGACAGCACCCCGAGCCGCGACGACCGAAAGCTCCTATGTGCGCAGGAAACTCGCCGGTCATCACCTGCGGGAGAGACGTGTACGCGAAAGCTGCTGCTGCATGGATGGGCGGACAGCGCCCCGAGCCTGCTTCATGCCTACCCTATCAAGCCGCATCGAGACGAGGTTAGCGCGTTCTTAATGGCGCGCGCAAAGCCACAACAAGGCATCTCTGCGTGAGGTTAATCGGCGCAGCTCGCGGGGCTCCGCAGCACCCGTTGCAACAATCGGCAACGTCAAGCCAGGGGCACCCACCGAGACGCGGCGAAATTGCCCCATCGAACGTACTGTACCAAAGGACAATATCCCCTCCAGGAAATCACGGCATAATGTGCAAAAGAGCAGCGCGACTTCCCTTCTGATTCCTAGGCTTTTGAAGGCTCGGACGCCGTGACTTTCCAGACCAGCGAATACGAGTCCGGCGGCTGGTAGCAGGCGGGTCGTCCGAAAGAACCGCGGGCAATCCAGGAACCTGTATTGTTGTGACCATGCTCGATGCAACGATTGTCGATCGTTACCACGGCGTTCGGGATGGCATGGTGTGGATACCAGGCGGAACGTTTCGCATGGGGTCCGATCGTCATTACCCGGAGGAAGCGCCAGTTCATCGCGTGACCGTCGACGGGTTCTGGATAGATCGCGCGCCGGTCACCAACCGAGAGTTCGGGACATTCGTCGAGGCAACCGGCTACGTCACCTTCGCGGAAATCGCGCCCGATCCGAAAGATTATCCAGGCGCATTGCCGCACATGCTCAAGGCCGGCTCTCTAGTCTTCAGCCCGCCCGATCAGCCCGTCGACCTTCGCAATTTTGCGAACTGGTGGGCGTTCAAGTTCGGCGCCAATTGGCGACGGCCTTACGGGAAGGGCAGCTCCGTGCGCGGTCTCGACAACCACCCCGTGGTGCATATTGCATACCGCGACGCCGACGCGTACGCAGCCTGGGCCAGCAAGGCACTGCCGACCGAAGCAGAGTGGGAGTATGCGGCGCGCGGCGGTCTTGATCAGGCCGAGTTCGCGTGGGGCTATGAGTTCACGCCGGGCGGCTGCCATATGGCCAACACCTGGCAGGGCGACTTTCCGCACGAAAACCTCGCTACCGATGGTTACGAGCGGACCTCACCTTTTGATGCCTTCCCGCCGAACGGTTTCGGCCTCCTCGACATGATCGGCAATGTCTGGGAGTGGACCACCGATTGGTATTCGACGAAGCACATCGGCGATGCGCCGAAGGCGTGCTGCATTCCTGAGAATCCGCGCGGCGGGAGCGAGGTCGGCAGCTTCGACCCGTGCCAGCCGCAGATCGGGATTCCGCGCAAGGTCGTGAAAGGCGGCTCGCACTTGTGCGCGCCGAACTACTGCCGTCGCTACCGGCCGGCTGCGCGCCATCCGCAGCCGGTCGATACATCGATGAGCCACGTCGGCTTTAGGTGCATCACCAAGGGAAGGAAGCCACCATGAGCACTGACTCCTTGGACAAGGACCGGAAGAAGCTACGGCCTCGCGGCGCTGTGAGTCGTCGCGACATGCTTCTGACAGGAACTACGGCACTCGCGACCGCCGGCCTGCTGTCGGTTGCGCGAACCACTCCGGCGCGGGCCCAGCAACCAGCGCCGGCGGTATCTGGCGGCCGGCGCCCCAATATCCTCGTCATCATGGGTGATGACATCGGCTACTGGAATATCAGTGCCTACAGCCGCGGCATGATGGGCTACCACACGCCCAACATCGACCGCATCGCCAAGGAAGGCGCGATCTTCACCGACCTCTACGCCCAGCAGTCCTGCACGGCGGGACGCGCCGCCTTCATCACCGGACAGAGTGGCCTGCGCACGGGCCTGCTCAAGGTCGGCGCCCCGGGCGCCAAGGAAGGGCTGTCCGACAAGGACCCGACGCTCGCCGAGCTGCTCAAGCCGATGGGCTACGCCACCGGCCAGTTCGGCAAGAATCACCTTGGCGACCGCAACGAATTTCTGCCCACCGTTCACGGCTTCGACGAGTTCTTCGGCAATCTTTACCACCTCAACGCGGAGGAAGAGCCGGAGAACCCGGACTACCCGAAGGGTTCCGAGTATCCCAATTTCTTCAACAGATATGGCCCACGCGGCGTCCTTCATGCCTTCGCGACCGATGTGGACGATCCGACCGAGGATGGGCGGTTTGGCCGGGTGGGCAAGCAGAAGATCGAGGACACCGGTCGATTGACTATCAAGCGCATGGAGACGGTGGACGAGGAGTTCCTCGGCGCCGCCTTGGGGTTAATCGACAAGAACAGCAAGGCCAACACGCCGTTCTTCTGCTGGTTCAACTCGACTCGCATGCACATCAACACCCACCTCAAGGCGTCGTCGGCGGGCAAGACCGGCCTGGGCCTGGAGGCCGACGGCATGGTCGAGCACGACGGCATGGTCGGCCAGTTGCTCAAGCAGCTCGACGACCTCGGCATCGCCGACAACACCATCGTCCTTTATACAACCGACAACGGCGCTGAAGTCTTCTCGTGGCCCGACGGCGGCACCACGCCGTTCCATGGGGAAAAGAACGCGAGCTGGGAGGGCGGCTACCGCGTCCCCGGCATGATTCGCTGGCCGGGCGTCGTCAAGCCCGGCACGGAGATTAACGACATCGTGTCGCATGAAGACTGGGTGCCGACCTTGGCGGCGGCGGCCGGCGAGCCGAATGTCACGCAGAAGCTCCTGGCCGGCTACCAGGCGGCGGGCAAGACGTTCAAGGTCCACCTCGACGGCTACGACCAGCGCGATCTGTTGGCCGGCACCGGTCCGGGCAAGCGCAAGGAGTTTTTCTACTGGACCGATGACGGCAACCTTGCCGCCCTGCGTTATGACCGCTGGAAGATCCTGTTCCTGGAGCAGCGTGCCACAGGTTTCAATGTGTGGCAGGACCCGCTGGTGCCGCTGCGCTTCCCGAAGCTCATGGACCTGCGCTCCGATCCCTTCGAGCGCGCCGAGAGCGACTCCGGAAATTACGACGATTGGCGCGTCCGGCGCGCCTTCGCGATGGTTCCGGCGCAGGATTTTGTGGGCCGGCATCTGCAAACCTACGCTGCGTTCCCGCCGCGCCAAAAGCCCGGCAGCTTCTCGCTCGACCAAGTGCTGGCGAAGCTGCAGGACGCCGGCGGTAGCGGGCAGCACTGACGCCACGCGAAAAAGACCTTGAATCCACTGACAGCATCCGGCGCGACGGTAAGGAACAATTGTCATTGCGGCTTACAAGAGGAGAAGTGGATATGAGCAAGCGCACATCTCTGATAGCAGTTGCAACTGCCGTCGGGTTAATGGCAGGCATCCCGACCTTGGCAGCGGCCCAATCGAAGGACGCGCCTAACGACCGCTACGGCAGCGACCGCTATGGCAGTGACCGCTACGGCAGCGACCGTTACGGCAGCGACCGTTACGGCAGCGATCGTTACGGCAGCGATCGTTACGGCAGCGATCGTTATGGCAGCGACCGCTACGGCAGCGACCGGGCGGCCGCCACCCCACCGGACCAACAGCGCTACGGCAGTGACCGCTACGGCAGCGACCGCTACGGCAGCGATCGTTACGGCAGTGACCGCTACGGCAGCGACCTACCAAATCGAATTCACATTGAATATGCGCCCGCCCAGAATCCCGACCAGCAGAAGGTCTATGATCTGGTAAAGGAGCATCACGTTCTCGAGACCTTGCAGAAAATATTGAGCCCGTTTCGCTTCCCAGCCGAGGTGACAATAAAGACGCTGGGATGCGACGGTATGATAAATTCCTGGTACAATACTGATAATTCCGTTCCGACGGTGCACATGTGTTACGAGCTTCTGCAGGATGTATTACAAAACGTGCCGAAGGAAACCACCCCGACCGGAATTACACCGCAAGATGCGGCAGTTGGGCAATCGCTCTTTTGGACCTTGCACGAGTTCGGGCATTTGGTATTCGATAATTACCAGGTGCCGCTATTCGCGAGTGAGGAAGACTCCGCCGATCGATTCGCCGTATTTATAATGCTGCAATTCGGCAAGGATCAAGCGCGCCGATTGATCGGAGGTGCCGCCTATGCGGCCAACGAGATCATCAAGAATTATAATCTGAATACCAACGTGGAGAAGCCGTTGGGGAAATACTCCAGCGTCCACGGCTTGCCAGAACAACGTTTCTTTAATTTGCTGTGCTTGGCCTATGGCGCCGACCCCAAGCTGTTCGCCGATGTGGTGGAAAAGGAATTCCTTCCCAAGAGACGCGCCGGGAACTGTGAATACGAATATCAATCGTTCGCCCGTGCGTTCCGCAGCGAAATCGGCCCGCATATCGATCGACAAATGGCAAGAGTGATTTTGGACACGACGTGGCTTCCTCCACCGAATTCGCAACCGCTGACGAGATAGAGGCGCTCCCGGAAGCCGGGATCACCGACGATCCGCGATCCCAGGGGCCCATCAGCGGCACCCTGGATCGCGTCATCGGCGACGCCGCCCAAGGGCGACGATCGGCAAGACGACGTGATGACGCCGCGAAATTCTTGCTCATGGCGAGGTCGCACACGATCGCGGCTCGGGCGCGCTGCGCGGCGATGGCCGCGGCATCCCCAGGCTCTGGCTCGGACATGAAGGACCGCGGGGCAGGAAGTGTGGATGCCGCCGGGGTCGCCGAGGATGTGCGGGCTTTTTACGAGCGTCATCCCTATCCGCCACCCGTCGACAACCTCGATCGCTACCGCCAGCGCTGGGACGACGGGCAGCGGCGGCGCGCCGATTCCCACCTCTTCTGGCCGGAAGAACCCTACCGCGAAGACCGCAGCGTGCTGGTTGCGGGTTGCGGCACCACCCAGGCGGCCAAGTACGCTGTCCGCTGGCCCCGCGCGCAGGTGATCGGGATCGACGTCAGCACGACCAGCATCGAGAAAACCAAAACGCTCAAGCGCAAGTACAGCCTCGACAACCTAGAGGTTCACCAGCTTCCGGTGGAGCGCGCAACGGAACTGGGTCACCGTTTCGAGCACATCGTCTGCACCGGCGTGTTGCACCACCTGCCCGACCCCGATGCGGGCCTGCGCGGGCTGCACGATGTGCTCGCGCCGAGTGGCGCCATGCACCTGATGGTCTACGCCCCCTACGGCCGCGCCGGTGTCTATCTGCTTCAGGCGTACTGTCGCCAGCTTGGCGTGGGGTTCTCGGCACCGGAGATCCGGGACCTCGCCGCCAGCCTCAGGGCGCTGCCACCGGATCACCCGCTAGTACCCTTGCTGCGCAACGCGCCGGATTTTCAGGATGAGGCTGCGCTGGCCGACGCCTTGCTCAATCCTCAAGACCGCCCCTATTCGGTGCCGCAGCTTTTCGACTTCCTCGGGCAGGCCGGCCTCCAATTCGGCCGTTGGGCAAGGCAGGCCGCCTATCTGCCTCAGTGCGGCGCGCCGGCCGCTTCTCCCCACCAGCCGCTGCTGGCGCGGCTGCCGGCGCAAGCGCAGTATGCGGCCATGGAGCTGTTCCGCGGCACCATGGTTCGGCACAGCGTAGTGGCGTACCGGGACGACCGGTTGTCCAACGCCCAGCCGGTTTCCTTCGACAACGATGCGTGGCTCGACTATGTGCCGATCCGTCTGCCCGACACCATCTGCGTCCAGCAGCGCCTGAAGCCCGGCGCCGCGGCGGTGCTGATCAACCAAACTCACACCTATACCGACCTCTATCTGCCGATCGACGCGCAGCAGAAGCAACTCGTCGACGCGATCGACGGCGAGCGCACCATCGGCACGATCCTCCGACAGCACGGAGCCTCCGACACCGCGGGCGCGCTCTTCGAGAGTCTCTGGTTGTACGACCAAGTCGTGTTCGACGTACGCCGCCGCCGGAACTTGCCACTAGGGGCGGGGCCATCCGGCTTGGAAGGCTAAGGACGACGCGCGAATTGCCTCGGCTGCGCCGTCTAGCTGATCGTCGCCTCGATTCAGCCCGATTCATCACTCCTTGGGCAGCTATGCCACTCGAAATTCTCTAAATCTTTCATTACTTTGATCGAAATGTCAGGTACCCGACAATGTCTCGCACCTGACAAAGAAGTGCCGTACTATGTACGTCAGCGGACTTCGATCATGGGTTGAGATCACCGCCGTTTCAGATGGACCATCAATGCCGGGGTTTCTCAACTAACGGAACAACGTCATAGTCATGTTTGGCATTCATTGCACGGCTCAACTGCGCGCGGTGCGTTGGCTATTGATTGTTGCAATGACTGCAGGTTTGGCGCCTGCGATTTCCGTGGCTGCAGAGCCGCCGCCGCGCGCGGTGCTGATCTTATACCAGTCTGATCCGGGCGCTCCCTTCAATATTGCCTTCTCGTCTACCATTCGATCGACCCTAAACCGCAGCATTGCTGCCCCCATCTCCGTCTATACGGAATACCTCGATTTCGGCGCGTTCGGCGGTGCACAGTACGAGGAGGTTCTGAGCACCTATCTTCGAGAGAAGTATAAGGGAAAAGCTATCGGTGTCATCGCGGTCGTCGGTTCAACGAGTCTTGAATTTGTGCTGCGCTTTCGCGCGGAGTTCTGGTCAGAGGTGCCCGTGGTCTTTGCCGCAGTCGATGTGAAGACCATTGCTCGACTGAATCTCCCTCGCGATGTTACCGGAACGACCATACAGATTAGTCTCAGCGATGCGGTAGCTGCTGCCCGGGTGCTGCTGCCTGACCTCAAACGGATTGCCTTGGTTGGCGATCCTCTCGAGCGCCAGGACTTCCGGCCCTATTACAAGGAGGAGATTCCGGTCTTTGCCACTGAACTGGAATTCATCGATCTGACTGGGTTGCCGATGGCCGAGTTGAGGAAGCGCGTTGCCCAGCTTCCTGAGCGTACGGTAATCATTTACACGGCCATTTATGACGGTGGCGAGGGGGTAGTTTACATTCCGCGCGATGCCCTGGTGGCCATCGCCGAAGTGGCCAATAGGCCGATCGTGGCCGACGTGGAGGTCCACATAGGATACGGCGCTACGGGCGGCTTCGTCGTCGCCCCTGTCCCGATCGCCCAGGAGACTGCGCAGCGCGTGTTGCGGATCCTCAGTGGCGAAAGCGCCTCGCAGATTCCAATCGGAACGGGAAACTTTACCAGACCTGTCTTTGATGGGCGCGAGCTCAATCGCTGGAACGTCAGCGAAGCCACATTGCCAGAGGGCAGTGAGATCCGCTTTCGGGAGGCGACCGCATGGGAGCAGTACCACCGTCAGATTCTGATCGCGCTTGTTGCTCTCTTACTGCAATCGGCGATCATTTCCGGACTCTTGCTTGAGCGCCGCCGGCGGCATGCCGCTGAATTGGAGTCGCGCGGGCATTTGTCGCAAGTCATGCGCCTGAACCGCAGTGCCGGGCTGAGCGCGATTTCGTCCTCCGTTGCGCATGAGCTGAACCAACCTTTGGGGGCTATCCTCAGCAATACCGAAGCTGCGGAAATTCTGCTCACGAAGGATCCACCGGACCTGGTTCTGATTGGTTCCATTCTCGCGGACATACGCAAATCCGATCAACGCGCCGGAGAAGTCATCACGCACCTGCGTGATCTGCTGAGAAACAATGACCACGATCCGGAGGTCGTCAATCTCAACGACGTGATCACGCTCGCTCTCGAAATCCTCGCTCCCGAGGCGAGCGCCCGGGGGGTGATCCTGACGGCAAATCTCGATCCGCATCCATTACACGTGCGCGTAAATCCCATTCACTTGCAACAGGTCATCTTGAATCTGGTGCTGAACGGAATGGATGCGACGACAAGCCGTTCACCGGGGGAACGCCAGGTGGCCATCCGGACGGCCGTGACTAATAATGTCACGATCAAGGTTTCGATTGCGGATTCCGGTTCTGGCATCCCTTCCGACAAGCTGCAGAAAATTTTCGAGCCGTTCTTCACGACCAAGGAGAAGGGGACGGGACTTGGTTTGGCCATCGCCCGCACCATCGTTGAACGTTGCGGGGGCGAAATCTCGGCGGAGAACCGGCCCAATGGCGGTGCAGTGTTTCGATTCTCCCTGCCCCTGGTCAAGGAACTGGTCGCATGACGACCGTGCCGCCCATTGTGCATGTTGTCGATGACGATGCATCGTTCCGTACTGCGATTGCACGTCTGCTGGGCGCCAGCGGCTATCAGGTCGCGCTCTATGGCTCGGCCTCGGAGCTGCTTGAAAAGCTCCCCGGCGGCGCGCCCGGTTGCATATTGCTTGACGTGAAAATGGCAGGCCTGAACGGCCCGCAGCTGCAGGAGCGGCTGGGAGAGATTGGACACAAGTTGCCGATTGTATTCTTGACCGGCCATGGCGATGTTCCAACAAGCGTGCGGGCCATCAAGGCCGGCGCGGAGGATTTCCTGACCAAACCCGTGCCCAAGAAGGATCTGCTCGCGGCGATCGAGCGCGCGCTCAACCGCTACGAGGGAATACGCGACCACGATAGCCACATCGCCGCCCTGCGATCGCTTGTTTCAAGGCTAACCCCACGAGAAAAGGAGGTCTTCGCCCTGGTGGTGCGCGGCAAGCTCAACAAGCAGATTGCCCATGAACTGGATATCGCCGAACGAACCATCAAGGCGCATCGACAGCAGGTCATGGAGAAGTGCGAGGTGCAAACGCTTGCCGAGCTCGTGTTGATTGCTGAGCGGCTCGGCATGCTGTCCACACCGCACGGTAACGGTAGCCAACCTTGAAATCCACCTTATGACGTGTGCTTTGGTCGGTTGGTCCTCAAGCCCACTTTCCGGTCGAGGGAAAGGCCTCCCACGCCAAGGGCTTCGCCACAGGCTAAAGGGCGGTTGCGAAGGATACTATTGTACTCAGGTACAGGTAATCCCATGGCATGAATCGTGGGATAAGGGTTGTTTATCGCTACAGGCTCGCCGGCGATCCACCACGCCGTGATCCGCGCGAGGCCCGGGAAATTTATGCCGACACGGCCGAAGATGATAGCGGTTGTGGATGACGACGCGAGCATGCTCAGGGGCATCGAGCGTCTGCTGGGCGCATATGGATTTGCCACCAAAGTCTTTGCTTCCGCCGAGGCGTTCCTCGACCTCAATACCGCGGCAGACGTCGATTGCCTGCTCATCGACATCCATCTTGGTGGCATGTCCGGACTCGAGTTGCGACGCCACCTGACGGCGGCCGGTTGCAAGCTCCCGGTCATTTTCATGACCGCCTTCGACGACGAGGCCACGCGAGCGCAGGCTCAAAGCGCAGGTTGCATTGCCTTTTTGCACAAGCCTTTCGTCGCAAATCTTCTGCTCGGCGCGATCGAACAGGCTGTGCCGTAGGGAGCTTCGGCGTCGAACCTTTCCGGCGGCCAGGCTCGCCAACTTGCCCTTAAGGTCAATATCGCCAGGCCCGTCCGGACGCGAGAATGAAACGTGGAGGGGCCGTCCGCGCCACGATTTCAAGCGTCTCGACGGGCGCCGCGGGAAGGCACACGGCCTTAGGCAGAATTTCGGCGCTGGAACAAAGGGTTGGATGTAATGGCGCGGAGAGTCCACCTGGCCGAAAGGCCGGCATCAACGCGCAAGGCATTCGCGCAAATACCGAACATCCGGGGACAGCGAGCGTGTGGGGCGAGCGATCGGTAGCAGCATGCGATGGGCTTGGCGGCCCGCCGGCCACTTCGGCGCGCGTCGGTCCGAGGAGACCTTCAAGACGCGCCATGTTCAAGAATCTGCACACCAGCACCAAATTGCTCATTCTGTGCGGCTTGTTCATCCTTTCACTCGGCGTCGCCACGTACCAGCTCATCGTCGAAAAGCAGATCGCAATCGACTTTGCCCGGAAGGAGCTCGTCGGCGACCGCTACGTGAGCGCACTTGATGAAATCTATGTCGCATTAATGATTGGCCCTCCGAGCAGTCAATCCACCGAGCAGAGAAACAATTCCGGGGCCCAGATTGTGGACGCGCTCGCACTAGCCGAAGCCGATGCCGGTAAAGTGCTGCACACCGCAGAAATTGAGACTGCGCTTGCGGCGAGGCTTGCCGAGCTATGGTCGAGCAAGGCGGATCGAGATCTGGATAGGTTGACTTTGGAGGCGTTGACCAAGGCTCGAAACCTGGCCACACGGATTGGCGATGACTCGAATCTCACGCTCGATCCGGATCTGGACACTTATTACCTGCAGGACGTCGTCGTCGTCGACCTGCCGACTCTCCTCGGCGAACTTGCCGAGCTGCAGCTCCTGTTCAGACGGGACGGCGCGGCGGACGCACCCTCGAGCGAAAGCAGCGTGCGCATTCTGGTGGCCGACGGCCTGCTTCGATCCACCATCGAGGAGATGCAAGGACACCTTGCGACCGCCTATTACGGAAACGCGGATGGGAGCCTGAAACGGGCTATCGATACCGCATTCACGGTAATGTTTTCAGCTTCTATTTCGCATCTTGAACGTTTGCGGGCAGGCTCGGTCAACGGCGAAGCGGAGGGAAGCGAGCTCGGTTCGATCGACCGCACTTATGCGGATGCCGTCAGACGCGCGATCGACGCATGGGCAAATGCACAAACAGAGCTCGACCGCCTTCTCAAGCAAAGGATAGGTCATCTGATCGGCAAGCTGAATGGCAGCCTTGCGCTCATCGGCGCCCTTGCGTGCCTATGCCTTCTCCTTTCTGCAATGACTTACCAGCACATTGCACGGCCGCTCGCGCGATTTGAAAGTCTCGTAAAGAAGGTGCGCGAGACGAAAAACTACAACCTGCGAATCGATCACGAGAGCAATGACGAGATCGGAAAATTGGTGGCAGCCTTCAACGACATGCTCTCCGAGCTTGCCACCGTGCGCGCGCAGGAAAGCTCCGATCATTTGGAATTCGGTCGCGTTGCGCGGTTGACAATGATGGGGGCCATGACGGCATCGATCGCTCACGAGATCAACCAACCCTTGGCGGCCATTGCGGCGAATGCAAGTGCGGCCTTGCGCTGGCTCACACGCCTGACACCTGAGGTCGATGAGGCGGGTGCGGCATTAAGGCAAATCGTCGGCGATGCCCATGGCGCGAGCCAAGTCATCGAAAGTATCCGGTCAATATTCAAGAAGGACAATCGCGAGAAAGATTTTATCGGCGTGAACGACCTCGTTCGTGGCGTTCTGATTCTCGCTCACGGTCGGCTCAAGAGTCAGCAGATTTCGGTTGAGGTCGAGCTGCACGAAGACCTCCCGCATGTGTTGGCTGATCGAGTTCAGCTGCAACAGGTGCTACTGAACCTAATCATGAATGGAATAGATGCCATGGCTTCGATCAGGGACCGTGCGCGATCGCTGGTGATCAAATCCGAGATGCAACCGCCTTGTGATGTTCTCATCTCCGTACGGGATGTCGGAACGGGAATCGATCTGGAAGACATGGGCCGTATCTTCGATGCGTTCTTTACGACTAAGTCGAACGGGATGGGCATGGGCCTCTTTATCTGCCGAACGATCATCGAGGCCCATGGCGGCCGCTTGTGGGCATCTGCCGGGGCGCCTCATGGATCGAACTTTCACATCACCTTGCCGATTGCCGGCGCCGGTGGTAAATCGTGAATAGCCAATGAAGGCACAACCTGAACCGCAATCGGTGGTGTTCGTCGTCGACGATGACGCATCAATGCGCGACGCGATGCAACGTCTGTTCCGATCGGTCGGATTGCAGGCCGAGGTCTTCGCTTCTGCCGCCGAGTTTCTACGGAGCAAGCCGGCGGACGTTCCCTGCTGTCTCGTGCTCGATGTCAGGCTGCCGGGTCTGAGCGGACTCGATTTCCAGACCGAATTGGTCAAAGCCGACATCCGGGTTCCAATCGTTTTCATGACCGGCCACGGCGACATCCCGATGACGGTGCAGGCCATGAAGGCCGGAGCGATCGAGTTTCTGCCCAAGCCGTTTCGCGACCAGGACATGCTCGACGCCGTCCGGCTCGGGCTCGAGCGGGATCGCGCGCGCCGTGAGGGCGAACGGGGCATTGCCGACGTGCGGGCGAAATTCGCGAGCCTGACCCCGCGCGAGCAGAAGGTGATGGAATTTGTCACCGCCGGGCTCATGAACAAGCAGATTGCATGCGAGATGCAGCTGGCCGAGATCACCGTCAAGCTGCATCGCGGCAGCGTCATGCGGAAGATGGGCGCCAAGTCGCTGGCCGATCTCGTGCGGATGGCGGATATCGTGGAGATTCGTAAGAAATCGTAGTCCCCTATACCAAGATATGGTTTCGCCAATTCTCTGATGTGTCAAGCTCATGACCGCGTACGGGGGAGCGGTTCCGCCGATTCATCGCGTTCATCCCAACATGGGCGGCGCGCTAGGCAAAGAATGCAATGATTTCAATCGTTGACGACGATAAATCCGTACGTGAGGCCGCGAAGACGCTCATCAGGTCCCTTGGCTACTCGACCGCGACCTTCGCGTCGGCCGAGGAGTTCCTGGAATCCGGCCGCTTGCGCGATACCGCATGTCTGATCACCGATGTGCAGATGCCGGGCATGAGCGGAGTCGACTTGCAAAGCCATTTGACGGCGAATGGCCATTGCCTGCCGGTGATTTTCGTGACCGGCTATCCCGAGGAGAGTGTTCGAGCGCGCGCCCTTGACGCCGGAGCATTCGGCTTCTTGAGCAAGCCGTTCAGCGAAGATTGCCTGATTGCCTGTCTCGACAGGGCTCTGGAGCACTACCGTTCTAGAAGTCCGGGATAACACGGCAATCGGCGGCCTTGGCACCGCCGGCGTGCGACGGCCGGCGGACCGAGCGGCGTCGCGCTGTTCAATACGAATGCCGGCGCCAACGGCGCATATGGCGCGGCCGACCCGGTGCCGAGAAACCCGACCACCGGCATCCCCGGCTGCTGCGCTCGCCCTGCAACCGGCTGCGCCGCCGAGAAGCGAGATGAACTCGCGGCGCGCGATAAGCCGCTGAGCGCCGAAACAGGTCCACCGTATCGCTGCGATAGGACAACAAACCGCCTCCCTGAGCGAAATAACGGTATGGATAGATGGTAGGGACGCGGTAGTGCTGCCCTTCGATGCGCTGATCCGTCCGCCGAAGCCCAGCGCGTGGCTGAGACGTGCGTTCAAGATCGAACGTGAACGTCTACAAACTGGAGCGGGCGATGGGAATCGAACCCACGACATACAGCTTGGGAAGCTGTCGTTCTACCACTGAACTACGCCCGCGAATCCTTTATATATTCGCTATTTCTTGCATATAGGCCCGAAAACTTGTCCGGCGTTTGTCCGGCGGATGGGCGCGGCCGGCGCCGACCCGAAATGCCGGAAAGGAATTCAAGATATACCGATGGTTTGGCTATTTTCGTCATCGTATGAACAGCTTAACCGTCTCAATGAACTGCGGCAAGCCGGACATCAAGACCGCAGCACGGCAGATCAGGAAGGCGATGACCTAGCCGGCGCCGGCACTTCTACCAGCGCTGCGGCCCGCTCTTGGGAGAGTTGGGCGGCTCCGGGCGATGCATCCATGTCATGAATCGCTTTTGCTGGAAATGCGATGTGTTAAATGGATCGCCGAGCTTGAACAGCTTCCAGATGTGGTCACATAGTTCTTTTTTGGCACGATTTGCATCAGGTTTTTCGTAATGACGATTCAGGCGGTAAGCCAATGCGCCGATTAAAATGTCTACCACCTGCAATGCTTGGCAAGCCTCGGGGTCTTCGAAGCGCAGACGCCGGACTGGACACAACCTCGGATCGGCCCATTTGGCCGCGCCTTTATTCATGATTTCCCGGCTCTTCCAAAGTTTTCGCTTGGCATGGCGGCGATCGGGATACACGTGGAACACTTCGTTGCGGTAACGCTTCGGAATTGTGACGGTGCAAAGGAAGTGGAATTCAATATCGAAGCCCACCTCCTTGTCCCCATCGCCGGTCTCTCTAAGCGTTTTTTGGCTAGTGTCCACGACAGGCAATGCAGACCCATTTCCTTTCGAGCCGGAAGATTGCGAAGGGTGCGAAAATGAAAAGCAGTATCTATGACCGCCCTATAGGCATCAAAATTGGACGAATAGACCTTTTCCCATTTCATTACGCGAGGTGTGCCATCCGCGCGGCAAGCAGGGACAATAGCTTTTTCGCGGGCGGCGACGATGTCGGCTTCGAACAACGCAGCATGGCTGAGGGGGACGACAAGGCCACCCAAAACAAAGTATCGAAACTTGGTCCAACTGCTTTCATCGACGTAGACGTTGCAGAATAGGTCCGCTTCTTCCGGCAAAGGGTCCCAGGGACGTTTCGACATGACGACCACCAAAGGCAAAAGTCCAAGTAGTGGCGCCATCGGTTCTTTTGGTTGCGCGAATCAGCGGAGGCTACGCCTGCCCTAGCAGCCGGACAATGCGCTTAGGGGCGATTTCTTTGAGGGGCGCGAGCGCGGCAGCACGCGAGCGCGCCGGCCGAACACGATAGGCTCGTGATCGTTTTTCAGCGGCAGTGACTCGTAGTAGGCCCTGATGGACGCGACATCGACCAGCGTACGCGGCCCGTCCTTTCGAGCGGCGATCTTTCGAGCGGCGATCAATCGCGAGAGGCTGCGCTTGGAGATGGACAGGAACGCGGCGGCATCGCGCGGTGATAGTGCAAGAGGTTCGATTGTGGACATGGTGGCACCTTGCGTTAGGTGCCCATTGGACCTGTGGGTAATCGGTCCATTCCCGCTCTTGCTCCCGTGGTCGAGGGTGCGACCATCTCGGGGAGTGCCGTTGAACGGTCTCCGCGTCATTTGAGTATCGGCGCGGCGTTCTCGGGATAGCCGGAAACTACCAGGGCCGGTGAGTCGGTCGCAACCGGGGTCTTCCGGGACATGCCGGGCCATATAACGAGAAGGAAAATGTGTGTAACGCGGTGTGGAACGGGGCGAATTCCGCAGGAGAATCAATCGCTACAGTCGGCAAACCTTGCCTAGCGCAAAGTGCGGGTCGATTAAGTCGATTTTTACCTTGGCGGACCATGATGCGTTTGGTCGGTTGTAGGTCCCGCGTCGCCGACAGCGTCGCCTGAGTCAGAGTCCTGGGTCATGGTTGTATCGCGTCGCGGGGCGTCCAATAGGGCGCCCCGCGCAGTTTACGAGTCCGTCGATTCCGATCGAATTCTGGTCGGCGACTGCGTCGCGGTGATGTCAAAGCTGGCGGCGGAGAGCGTCGATCTGGTCTTCGCCGACCCGCCCTATAATCTGCAATTGCGCGGCGATCTCAAGCGTCCCGACGATTCCCGCGTCGATGCGGTCGATGACGACTGGGACAAATTCTCCAGCTTTGCGGCCTATGACGACTTCACCCGCGCCTGGCTCATCGCCTGCCGGCGCGTGATGAAGCCTGCCGCCACGCTGTGGGTGATCGGCTCCTATCACAACATTTTTCGGGTCGGAGCGATCCTGCAGGATATCGGCTTCTGGATCCTCAACGACGTGATCTGGCGCAAGTCCAATCCGATGCCGAACTTTCGCGGCCGCCGCTTTACCAATGCGCACGAGACCATGATCTGGGCCGCGCGCGGGGCGGACGCCAAGTCCTATACGTTCAACTACGAGGCCCTCAAGGCCGGCAACGACGATGTGCAGATGCGCTCCGACTGGACGCTGCCGCTCTGCACCGGCGAGGAACGGCTCAAGACGGCGGACGGCAAGAAGCTGCATCCGACCCAGAAGCCCGAGACCCTGCTGGCACGCGTCGTTCTCTCGTCCTCGCGACCCGACGATCTGGTGCTCGATCCGTTCTGCGGGACCGGCACGACCGGAACCGTCGCCAAACGGCTGGGCCGCCGCTTCATCGGCGTGGAACGCGATCCGGACTATGCGGCGGCGGCCGAGCAGCGCATCGCCGCGACCGATCCGCTTCCCGCCGCGAGCCTCGCCCCGTTCATGACCGCCC
>WNFJ01728965.1_pt1 | contig 21978 bp, 19 predicted proteins | sample 5400461 | NCBI WGS metagenome assembly WNFJ01 (sample SAMN13153349, study PRJNA577476) | soil metagenome | isolation source: 115 cm saprolite on Douglas fir-dominated hillslope | place: USA:California | collected 2013-09-17
GATAGCCACATGCGGCCCCAACCAGTATGTACACCTTGGGGCGGGAACGTTCACCTTGAGCAGTTCTCTGATAATGGGAGCAAGCAACGTCGTGCTGCGTGGTGCTGGACCGGACCTGACAGTTGTTCGTTTCACTGCCGGTGGAGGATGCTGGATAGCATCGAGTCTTGTTTGCTTTAACGGCGGCAGCAGCATGGATTTAGGTGGTAGTGGGGAATCCGATGCAGACAACGTCGCCAATTGGACGGCGGGATATGCCCAGGGAAGTACGAGCATTACCATCGGCGCGAATACGCGCGGGAGCCATAAGCCCGCCGTGGGGGACACCATAGTCATAGATATGCAGGTGGATGGCACGCTCTTTTCAAGCGATACTTTTCCGGAAGTCTATTCATGTACCTTTGCGAATCAATGTTCGCAGTCTGCGCAGGGTGAACCCTCCGGTCACGGAAGCGGATCAAGTGCCTACGAACAGTTCCAGGTCGTCCAGATTACCAGTATTAGTGCCGGCACTTGCCCTTGTACAGTGGGAATATCTCCGGCGCTGTTCATGCCCAATTGGCGCTCGACGAACAATCCAACGGCAGCGTGGTCAAACAATCCCACGCGGACTCGTGCGGGAATAGAAAATTTGCGGATTCAGAACGCTGCCGGAGGCGTGTACGGCGTAACATTCCTGTTCACAACTAAGTCATGGATCAAAAACGTTCAGATCGATACTGATTTGAGCATCTCAGCACCGTTGGCCCGTTACTTTGTGCCTGGATTCGGGAGCTTGAATAACACGATTCGAGATAGCTACCTTTTCGGCCAAACTTCCTATTCCGACGTCTACGGCACTGACAGTCGAGTATCGTGTGGGACGTTGTTTGAAAACAACATCTGGCAGTCCATAAATACTCCGTTTGAAAATGAACAAAGCTGCGCTAACGTTTACAGTTACAACTACATTGTTCATAACGTCACTTCTGGCGGATGGTTGCAGCCTGGATTCAACAACCACGGCGGCGGCTTCAACTATGTGCTGATAGAGGGGAATGACGCTTTAGGCGCGGGTTTTGACAACTACTTTGGTGGTTCTAATTTCATCACTTTATTTCGAAACCGTTTTTGGGGTTATCAATCCGGAACTCTAGATCTATCCACAAACCAGACTTATCCCGGCTCGAATTATGCCATGTATCGTTTCAGCAATTGGGTTGGAAACGTCATGGGCTACGTTGGCTTTCACACCAATTATCAGGTTCGCGCGAATGACGGGAGTTCTTCAGTGACTTGTGAAGTAAGCATCTGGGCAATCGGATTAGGTGGTAATTGTCAGCATAACAGTCCTGCCCCCGACGATCAGCACGCGGTTGACTCTTTGATGCGTTGGGGCAATTGGGATGTGGTGAATAATAGCGTCCAGTGGAATCCGTCGGAGGTCCCTTCTGGGCTGACTAAGTATGCAAACCCCGTTCCGTCCAACCATAATCTTCCCGCCTCGTTCATTTATTCTAACGCGCCTTCATGGTGGAGCGTCCAGGGTCAGGCAGCAATTCCGTGGCCCGCGATTGGTCCGGATGTTACCGGCGGAAATCTCTCGAACTCTGGCGGTTTCGCGAACAAGATCCCGGCGCGTGTGTGTTTCGAGAGTGTGATGCGTGGAGCTTATGGAGATCTAACGCCGCGGATCTTTAACGCCGATTCGTGCTATCCGGATCCGGTGGCATCCGGGATGCCTAGTCCTCCGACGGCTCTCACGGTGGCCATCAATTGACCGTTTCCCTTGCATCCGACACTGATGAGCCAGTTTGGAGATCCACTAGCAACCAATTAATCCGCCTGGACCGACCGAACTACCAGCTGCGCTTATTTCGAAGACGGCGGTAACTGCCTTCCGTTTCATGCTCTTAGAGATTTAAACGTATCGATTTTCGGTACTCGCAAATGGTCTCCATGCTAACTCTCGTGCAAAAGTCTTGATTCATCCGGTCTGGCGGCGAACATCCGCTACGAAAAGGCTACCCACAAGATGCGCTTTTTGTGGCAAAAGGCGCCGATTGTGAGCAAAGGAACTCTATTAGAATGAGCACTTGAAAGATAGCGTGGAGTACGCATCGCCTCCTTTCCCCCTGTGCCCGCCCCATCGTTACCGCATGGATTCTGGTTTCCCGAGAAACCTGTGGGCTGCCGGCTGCGTGTGTACCGGCCGGATGCGATTTGCCGCCAACCCATGCGAATGTCCGGAAGGACCGCGCTTGAAGCCATTCGATGCAAACGGTGCGTTTCGGCCCACAGCAGAGAGTAAGCTGCGCCAACTTGCCGTCCGCGGCGTTGGGGCCACGTTGCTCTTTGGGGGCTTGGGCTTAGCCATCCAGATCGTTGCCACCATGGTCTTGGCAAGGCTCCTGACGCCGAGAGATTTCGGGCTTGTAACTATGGTTACCACTTTTAGTTTGCTTCTGATGAACTTCGGGCTGAACGGCTTTACAGAGGCGATCGTCCAACGCGAAGAACTCAGTCATGTTCTGGCAAGTAATCTTTTTTGGATTAACGTGGGAGCCAGCTTCGTCTTGGCAATCGGGTTCGCTGCGGCGGGATCGCTGCTGGCTAGACTCTACAAGGATCCCCGGGTGGCCGGAGTCGGCCAGACACTGGCGTTGACGATCTTCATCGCAGGACTTTCGGTAATCCATATGGCCCTCCTCAAGCGTGCCATGCGGTTCTCCGTTGTCTCTGCTATCGATATCGTTGGCCGTACCGCTTCCGTGATGGTGTCAATCGTTCTCGCGTGGGCAGGGTGGGGATATTGGGCGTTGGTCTCAGGGGCCGCGGTAATTCCAGCAATCACATGCCTTTTGGCATGGACTGTATGTCAGTGGTTCCCAGGCTTGCCGCGCCGCGCCGCTGGCACGGGCACCATGGTCCTGTTCGCGATAAACACGTACGGACGCTTCACAACGGGATACTTTTCGAACAATCTGGACAATTTCCTGATCGGCTGGCGTCTTGGTGCCATTTCTCTAGGATTTTATAAAAAGGCTTATGACTTATTCGTTCTACCATCAAGCCAACTCTCGGTGGGTTTGACGATCGTTGCGGTATCCGCGCTCAGCCGGCTCCAGCGGAATCTGGACCAGTATAGAAGGTACTTTCTTAGTGCAATTGGTGTCATGGCGTTCGTGGGAATGGGAATGAGTGCGGATCTGACTTTGGTTGGTAAGGATTTGATCCTCGTCTTGTTGGGATCAAAGTGGGGGGAGTCGGGGCGTATTTTTACTCTTTTCGGACCCGGGATCGGGGTCATGATCCTCTATTACACCCACATCTGGATACACCTTTCCATCGGAAGAGCGGATCGCTGGTTTCGCTGGGGCATGGTAGACGTTGCTGTGACGGCTCTATCTTTGCTCGTGGGGATTCACTGGGGCGTCGGGGGTATCGCCTTGGCTTGGGTTGTCGCCTACTGGGTAATCACGGTGCCAGCACTCTGGTATGCCGGGAAACCGATAAAGCTTGAAATCTCCAGCGTGATTGCGGTTACATGGAAATACGTTCTTGCTTCCGCGATGGTCGGCGGTACCGTTGTCTTGATCGAGCGGGCGGTTCCGTCTTTGATTGCTGCGCAGGGTTCGCTGTGGGCCCTTTCTCGAGTCCTGATGATCTCCCTATTGTTCGCAGCCTTGTACCTAGGCGCGGTGATCATGCTGCATGGAAGTTGTGCACCTGTGAATCAAGTGGTGAGACTAGTGCGGGAGATGATTTCGCGCCACGCATCCTCAAACCCGTCCTTATCGTCCGAGCGAAGGACAGATCAGCCCAATAATCTGCAAGCCGAATTTCTCGACGTCTGAGGATCTTGCAGACCATCCGGTTTTCGCCGACGGAATTGGTGTCGTCCGTGAATTTCGCGGATGTGATCGTAATCGCCAGGCTCGCGGTTGACTCATTGTTACACAGCAGACATTTACTCGGGATTGCCTTTCGCATATGCCACAACGAGTTATGCAAGCGTACAAAGTACGGTTTCATTGCGGAAACCGGAAGTACTATAGTTAGAGCCCACGATTAAGAATAATTTCGGCCTCATGCCTACTCGCGCCGCATTGATCCGATATCATGTGTTGATCAGCTACAGAAACCATTCGAGGTGCTCGGAAGCACTAATCTGACCGCACTGGAAGCCGAACCGGTGTGGTTTTCTCCAAGGTGGCTACTTAACTTACGTGATTTCTTCTAATAAAGATCGGGAAATGAACAGCAGGCAACTGAGCCCTCTTTTCGTCATTGCCTTTTTAGGAGCTTGTTTATTGCCGTTCGCACTAGCCTGGGGTTCCTTGAGGAACTTGGCGGCGCTCGTGCTTGAAAACGACACCTTCTCGCAAATACCCCTTATCCCGGCTGTGAGCTTTTTCCTCATTTATACAAACAGAAGACGGATCTTTTCCTGCCTTTCATTCGGGTGGGTTTGGGGACCTGCCTTGATGGTGCCAGGCGTGATTTTTATCTGGGCAGTTCGGCTGAACTTCTGGCAGCTTACCGCGGCACAGCAGGGCTCCCTAATCGTCTTCGGCATGGTTCTTTTTTGGATGGGTACGTTTGCTTTCTTTTTCGGGACCAGTCCTTTCCGGGCAGCTCTTTTTCCTCTCCTTTTTCTTCTATTCACGGTCCCCATACCCGAACCAATTCTTTCAGGCGTGATTTATTTTCTTCAGAAAGAAAGCTCTGAGGCTGCAGAGCTGTTTTTCCGTTTGGTGGGCGTTCCTTATCTCCGACAAGGCTTTATTTTCGCCCTTCCTGGGGTCACCATTCGCGTGGCTGAAGAATGCAGCGGCATTCGATCTACTCTGGCACTGCTGATCACAAGCCTGTTGGCTAGCCACGCTTTGCTGCAGAGCAATTGGAAAAGGGCACTCGTTTGCCTGTTCGTCATTCCGCTATCAATCCTAAAGAATGGTATGAGGATCGTAACCTTATCAACCTTGGCTATTTACGTAAATCCAGGTTTTCTTTACGGTAACCTTCATCACCACGGCGGGATCGTCTTCTTCTTGTTGGGGCTTGTGCCGTTGGTTCTCTTGGTCAAATGGCTTCAGAAAACTGAGCAAAAAATCCCGTTGCCGATTTGTTCCGATGAGATGATTCAGGCCTGAATCGCAAGATCGGCTTAATGGGGTCTTAGCCTCTGGAGAACCAATGCTTGACCGTACTAGTCCAGCGTTAAACAAAGTTTCAGGCAACAGCGGAAAGCATATAAAGCCAATGTCACACGAATCTCGGCGACAAAACGGTTTTGCGGGCAGCCGGGCTGGTGCTCTGGTCCTAGGGGGCGATTTCAGCGGGCTAGGTATTGTACGCAGCTTAGGTCGCCACGGAGTGCCAGTCGGTGTCGTCGATGACGAAAGGTCCATTGCCTCTTATTCCCGATACACCACATTTACTCACCGAGTGCCATCGCTCCGCGGGGCGAAGGAAACGGTCGAAGCACTCTTGGAGCTCGGTCACAGGGAGAGGCTGCATGGATGGGTTTTGTATCCGACACGTGATGAAAATGTCGCAGCTCTGTCTGAGCATCGTGCGGAACTGGCCGAAATATTTCGCGTACCCACGCCCTCGTGGCAGACCACCAATTGGTTTTGGGATAAGCGCAAGACGTACCAGTTGGCGCAGGAAGTCGGAATCCCAACCCCTCGAACTTGGTATCCGCGGGACGTAGACGATCTGGAGGAGATACACGGTCCTTTCCCGCTTGTTCTCAAGCCAGCAATCAAAGAGCACTTCATCTATGCCACAAGAGATAAGGCCTGGAGGGTTGATTCACCTGCACAGCTCCGGAGGCTCTTCCATAAGGCATCGCAGTTCCTTCCGCCCGGCGAGATCATGATTCAGGACCTAATACCGGGCAATGGAGATTGTCAGTATGCCTATTGCTGTTTTTTCAAGGGGGGAAAGGCTTTGGCTAGTCTCGTCGTGTGTCGCCGACGACAACATCCTACCGATTTCGGGCGGGCAAGTACATACGTCGAAAGCGTTGAACTGCCCCTTCTGGAGGAGTATGCACAGCGTTTTCTGCGGGCCATCGACTTCTACGGTCTCGTTGAAGTGGAATTCAAGCTTGATCCGCGGGACGGGCAATATCGTCTGTTGGACGTAAACGGGAGGACCTGGGGCTATCACACAATTGGCCGTCGGGCTGGTCTTGATTTCCCATACTTATTGTTTAGGGATCAACTCGAAGGAGAGGTCGGCACTGCAATCGGTAAGCCAGGGATTCGCTGGATTCGCCTTATCACGGACCTACCCACTGGAATACTCGCGATTCTTCGAGGTGAGCTCGGCCTAAGCACTTACATTCGGTCCCTTTCCGATTACGACGAAGAGGCTGTGTTCAGCAAGGATGACCCGCTGCCCGGTCTGGCAGAGCTTGTGCTGGTGCCTTACTTAATAGCTAGGCGAGGCTTCTAGCTCCCTGCATTTGTTATTGACGGCCTGGCCGGCAGAGCCGATTGTCGTCAGTTCCTGAGTCCGCTCGGGCAACGATTGGGCCACAAAGTCTTCAGAAGGATCGAACCACAAATCATCCGACGAGGAGTCTATGGATTGTGACGTAGCCATCCTTGGCGCTGGCCCTTATGGATTGTCGGCGGCCGCGCATTTGCGAACGGTGAAAGGTCTCGATGTACATGTGTTTGGCGAACCTATGTCTTTTTGGGAACAGCACATGCCGGCCGGCATGATGCTTCGCTCCAATTGGACGGCCACGCAAATCGCAGACCCCCACGATACATTGACGCTCGAAGCGTTCCGCCGGGTCAGCGGAAACCATCTGTCCCATCCGGTCCCGCTTGACCGTTTTGTCAGCTATGGACGATGGTACCAGCGTCAAGCGGTTCCTGATCTAGATCGGCGCCAAATTCTTCGGATAGAAACCAACTCCAATCGTTTCCGGCTCTTTGTCAAAGATGGAGAGGCGGTTTATGCACGACGCGTGGTCCTTGCCGCGGGCATAGGCCCATTCGCTCGGCGCCCAGCCGTTTTTCAGACAATACCGTCAGCGTTTGCTTCCCATACGTCGGAGCATAGCGACCTGCAAGTCTTTGAGGGCAAGCAGGTTCTCGTGATTGGCGGCGGACAAAGTGCACTTGAATCGGCGGCACTGCTACACGAAAAAGGTGCGGACGTCGAGGTCATTAGCCGGTCACATCGCATCCACTGGCTCCAGGGCTGGCTTTCTAAGACACTGCATTACCGCTCGGGTTCATTCATCCGCGAGCTCCTTTATGCTCCCACTGATGTCGGTCCGGCCGGTCTCAGCCAGCTCATGGCGCGGCCCGATTTACTCAATCACCTGCCCCGCCAATTCCGAGACAAGCTTTGGAAGCGTTCCGTACGGCCTGCTGGGGCGGGTTGGTTGGCGCAACGGCTCAGGGAAGTGCCCATCCGCCTCGGACGCTCAATCGCTTCTGCCGCTATGCAAGGCGACCGAGTAAAGGTTCGGCTGGACGACGGTACCGAGCGAATCATCCATCACGTTCTTCTCGGCACTGGTTATCGTGTGGATATTTCTAAATACGAATTCCTGTCAGCAAAGCTCAAGGAATGCATCAACTCGTTTAACGGCTACCCCCAACTACGCGACGGGCTCGAAACGTCGGTCGAAGGGCTGCACATCCTTGGTGCCCCTGCGGCCTGGAGCTTCGGCCCGCTGATGCAATTTGTTTCAGGAACTCACTATGCCTCGCGCGCACTCTTACGGTACATTGCCTCGCAGGCGTGAGGAGAACGAATGTGCAAACGTCGAAATGAAGAAAGAGATGTTGCTGCATTCCTTGATCAAGTTCCTAGACAATTAGGGGAAATCATGCTTTCGCGCGGCAAGTCGTCAAACTCGTCCCTCTCCTTTAAACCAAAGGCAGAGCGGCCAGAGGGTCGCAACGGACTTCGCACCCACATGTGAGATGTCCTGCTGTTGCCTTAACAACAGCAATAACCGTAACGAGCAAAAAACGGTGAATGATTACCCCTGCTGATAAACGTCCCACCGCATTTGGTGCGCCAGTATCGTGGCGAATACGCAGGACTAGTCGGAGAGGTCAGATGTCATTTCGAAATCCTTGGTCGAGACTACTAGGGATGTATCAAAGAAGGTCTGCGAGCTTCCTATTCAAAAAATCATTTTCGATCAACCCGCAATGGCCTTTGGTCTCGTTTACGTTCGATGATTTTCCCCGATCAGCTTTGCTGGTCGGTGGTTCCATTTTGAGCCGTTTCGGTCTCGCTGGGACGTATTATGCATCGTTCGGTCTCTTGGGAACGGATGGACCGAGCGGCCAGCAATTTGTCGCGGATGACCTAACGACTCTTTTCGAGCAAGGACATGAATTGGGATGCCATACCTTCTCGCATTGCGATTCGTGGAAAACAGATTCGCGAACGTTCGAAGATTCAGTCATCAAGAATCGCGCCGTACTGAACGACCTTTCTCCTGGGGCCGAGTTCCAGAGTTTTTCTTACCCAATCAACATGCCTCGGCCAATGACAAAGGCGAGGGTCGCGGACTACTTTTTGTGCTGTCGGGGCGGCGGCCAGAGAATTAATGTTGGGCGGATAGACCTCAATCAAGTATCCGCGTATTTCTTAGAAAAAACTCACAATAGCATTCAACCGATCAAAGATGTCATCGACTGTAATCGACAGGCTCGCGGCTGGCTTATTTTTGCCACTCACGACATTTCCGATAGTCCAAGTCCGTTCGGATGCACCCCAACATTTTTCGAGCAAGTTGTTCAATATGCCGTCAACTCTGGTGCGAAGATTCTGCCGGTCGTTCAAGCTTTGAAGCTGCTCGGCGCCCCAGGTCACGATAGGGTCCGGACCACCCGCACCCCCGTTCGCCCGGAGGGCAGAATTGCAAAGCGATTCGCAAGTGCAAAACCTCTGGTATCAATCCTCATTCCTGCCTTTAATGCCCAGGAATGGATTGCTGGCACGCTGCGTTCGGCGGCCGCGCAGACATGGGAAAGGAAGGAGATCATAGTTGTTGATGATGGTTCCACGGATCGTACACTCAGCATTGCACGGCTGTTTGAGTCTGATTGGATCCATGTGGTTGAACAGAAGAATCAGGGCGCTGCCGCGGCCCGAAACACAGCCTTTTCCCTCTGCCGTGGAGATTACATTCAGTGGCTGGATGCCGATGACCTATTAGCTCCTGACAAGATTGCCACTCAAATGGCGGCCTTAGACAAGACCGTCAGCAAAAGGATCGTTCTGTCCTCAGAATTTGGGCGGTTCTTATACCGATGCCACCGCGCGCAATTTGTGCAAACGAGCCTTTGGGAAAGTTTATCTCCCACTGATTGGTTGCTGCGTAAGATGGGCAAAAATCTTTACATGCAGACCGGCACTTGGCTCGTCAGTCGTGAGTTAAGTGAAGCATCTGGACTCTGGGACACACGCATGCTTTCTGACGATGACGGTGAATATTTTTGTCGTGTTCTTGTGAATAGCGAGGGCACCCGATTCGTGCCCGGTGCAAGAATGTACTATCGTTCCCGTACACCCGATGGTCTGGCCTTCGTAGGTATTTCGGACAAGAAACTCGAGGCACTATGGATATCCATAAAGTTGCATATCGATTATCTGCGGTCTCTGGAGGACAGCCCCAGGACTCGAGAAGCTTGCCTGTTCTACCTGCAGCGGAACTTAATTAATTTCTATCCGGAAAGGGCCGACATCGTCAGCCAGGCGCAACAGATAGCGTCGGGACTGGGAGGGCGCCTGCGGCCTCCGCGTTTGTCCTGGAAGTACTCGTGGCTGAAGGCTACCTTCGGGTGGACGGCGGCGAAAAAGACCGCGCTGCGAATGCGGGGGGCCAGATGGTCACTTCAACGGTTCTGGGACAAAGCCATGTTTCGGCTTCACGAACCCAAATGGCCAGATGGCCATTAGACTTTTTTTTGACACATGAGCCACAAACCTGATCGCCCAGCGTACGCATGGGCCGTCGCGACCATGGTCGTCATATTGATTGCTGGTCTTTGGCCTTTTCGGGTTCCCCTGAATGACGTGAAATGGCTGGAGGGAGAAAGGGGGCTCCGTTTTGGACGCCACGGCTCCATTCTCAGTTCTAGTCCATTCCCTACTTCCGATTCGGGCGAGGCCAGCTCAGGCACTATCGAATTGTGGCTTAAGCCGGCCCAAATAAAAGGGCGAAGAACCATACTTGCGTTCGAGGGTTCTGGAACTTCAAGAGTTCCCCTTTTAGTGCAGCAGAATGGAGACAAGCTGATTGTGCAACGGCCTAATGTCGATGATGACGGCACTCTTCGAACTTCGGAATTCGCCCTCGACGGCGTTTTAAACGAGGACAAACACGTCTTCGTGACCATCGCATTAGGAGCTCGAGCGACTACCGTCTATAAAGACGGTGTCTTGCTCAGGACGTCCGAACCCCTGGGAAGGACAACCCGCAGCTTTACAGGTCGGCTTGTTCTGGGCAATTCGCCGACCAGCAGTGACAGTTGGTCGGGCGAGATCTCGGGACTGGCGATATATGACCGGGAATTGGTAGCGACGAGAGTTCTTGAACATTATCAGGATTGGGTTAGGAATTGCCGTCCCGCCTTCCTTCAAGGCGATCAGCCTGCCGCGCTGTACCTGTTCAACGAACATTCAGGCAATGTGGTTCATAATCAGGTAGTCTCTACGGCAGAATTGATTATCCCCCAACGATATTTTGTCTTACGATCCGCCTTCCTCTCACCGCCATGGCGCCACTATCATGCGACGTGGAGCTATTGGGAAGATGTCGGCATTAACATTGTTGGTTTCATCCCTTTCGGGTTTTATTGGGCTGCTTACGTTTCGACCTTGCGCTCGGCAAGAAATGTGACGGCGGCCACGATTCTCTTGGGATTTCTCATAAGCTTGTTAATCGAAGTGTTGCAAGCCTATCTCCCAACGCGGGATTCGGGGATGAATGACTTGATCACGAACACGCTTGGTACCAGTGTGGGGGCGCTGCTGCATAGGTCGTGTTTGTTCAGGTCGATCATGAGCAACAGAGCGTACTATTGGGATCGCCTTGCGCCCTGAAAGCCGGATGAGGAGCGGATTTGTAAGTTCACTTTGGAGCAGCAATTTCCGCAGATCGCTATTTGAAAGGAACGGTAGCTTCCCGCCTCACTTCATGCTGCTTGGTCCTGGTATACTTCAAAGACGTCCAGCGGGGCCAGTCGGATCTGGGGCGAACTCCTGCACCCGAGGTCGAACCGTACTTTCTCTTTCGGTTTGCCTCCAAGGATCACGCTCAGACCAAGAGGCTTGCAGCGTCGAGCCTTCTGCCTGAAAGCCGGATTGCCAAGCTCTTACCGCGCCGCGGTCCGCCAGGACCTACAAAAATGGCAGAGGCCCTTTATGAATTTGATCCGACGCGCGATGAGCGGTGGCCGGCGTTCGTGGAAGGACACCTTCGATCGTCCATTTTTCACACCGTTCCTTGGCTCCAAGCACTCCGCCAGACCTACGGCTACGAGCCCGTGGCCTTCACAACATCGCCGCCGCGCCGTGAGCTAAAGAATGCTTTGGTGTTCTGCGATATCAGGAGCTGGCTGACAGGCAGCCGGCTCGTATCACTGCCGTTTTCCGATCATTGCGATCCTCTTTGCGAGTCAGCTGAGGACATGAGTGCGCTGATTCGCAGTGTGCAAACGGCCTTGGGAAGTCAGAACTGGAAATATGTGGAAATTCGTCCCACCACCCGAAGTTTCGGCCACACGGTTGGGGCGACCGGTTTTCGACCCGCGATGACATACATTCTGCATACCCTCAGTTTGCGTCCAGACTTGAGAGAACTTTTCGGCACGCTTCATAAAGACTCCGTTCAGAGACGGATTCAACGCGCGGAGCGGGCCGGTCTAGAGGAAAAGTGCGGGATATCCGCGCATGTCCTGGAACAGTTTTACGCCTTGTTTGTAATCACGCGCCGCCGCCACTGCCTGCCTCCTATTCCATTTGCATGGTTTAAAAATCTCATCCTGTGTCTCAGCGAAGGGCTAGAGATCCGTTTGGCCTGCAAAGGCAAGACTCCCATTGCGGCCATTCTGACTTTGCGTTTTAGAGATGTTATTTATTACAAATATGGATGTTCCGATGCCAGGTTCCACAAGTATGGGGCAATCCCGTGGCTCCTGTGGAGAACCATGGTAGATGGTAGGTGGAAGGGCGCAAACGAATTGGATATGGGGCGCACAGAAGAGGGAAATATGGGCCTGCTTACTTTCAAGAATCACTGGACGGCGTCCAGTAAACCATTGATCTATTGGCGATTTCCGCAGGTTATTTCGATCGACTCTCCAAAAAATTGGAAACTAAAGCTCGCGAAACCTATTTTTTCCTCGATGCCGCTGTCTCTGCTGACGATCGCGGGGAGACTGGGCTATCGCCACATAGGATAGAAGCGATGGGCCTCTCTCTTATTGCGGCTGGAGAAAGGCGAAGTTTCAGCCGCTAGCCCGGTGGAGCTTGGTTGGCAACGGGTTTTTTCTCGAATGAGTTGGGGGACTCCTCTTGGGACATCGGTATGGTCTTCCATCAAAGTAAGATAAGCGGGGTTTTCGAGATCGATCTCGAGCTCAAGCCTGACGAACGCGGCTTTTTCGCGCGCACTTGGTGTGAGGAAGAGTTCAAAGCCCGCGCTCTCGACTCCAGGGTGGCGCAGTGTAGCGTTTCGTTTAACGCGCAGCGGGGGACGCTTCGTGGAATGCATTACCAAGTTGTGCCCTACGCGGAGACGAAGGTTGTCCGTTGCACCCGGGGAGCGATATACGATGTGGTTGTGGATCTTCGCCCGCAGTCTGCGACCTTTAAGAACTGGGTCGCCGTGCTCTTGACGGCTGAAAACCACCGCATGGTGTATGTGCCAGGGGGATGCGCACACGGGTTCCTGACTCTGGAACATCAAACCGAGGTTTTCTATCAAATGACGGAATTCTACAACGCAGAGTCAGCTCGGGGAGTGCGATGGAACGATATGGCATTCCAGATTGAGTGGCCAGAGGAAGTGCAAGTGATTTCGGAACGGGACCGAACCTATCCGGACTTTCAATAAGCCCATGGGCTTGCGATTCGATCAAATGGTCCTGGCTAAAACCGGTGAGGAATTGCACCGATTCGCGACAGATCTTTATCCCATCTGCCGCAGCATCACCGGTAATGGAGTCCGGCGAACACTAGGCCTGATCGAACAACGAATTCCCTTGCAAATCTTCGAAGTGCCGACGGGAACGCCTGTGTTTGACTGGAGAGTGCCAAAAGAATGGAACATTCGCGACGCTTATATTAAAAATTCAAATGGAAAGCGAATAGTAGATTTCCGCGCCTCCAATCTGCACGTCTTGAACTACAGCACCCCCGTGCATGCGACGATGCGGCTTAGCGAGCTGAAGCCGCATCTGTTCACGATTCCTGAACAGCCCGACTGGATACCCTATAGAACCTCCTATTACAAAGAGGAGTGGGGCTTTTGTCTTTCCCATAAGCAGCTGTTGGCGTTAGAAGACGGCGAATACGAAGTATGTATCGACTCCTCCCTGGAAGCCGGAAGTTTGACCTATGGCGAGTGTTTTTTGCCTGGGCGCTCTGCCGAGGAGGTTCTGTTTTCCTGCCATATCTGTCATCCTTCGCTCGCAAACGACAATCTTTCGGGGTTGACGGTTGCAACTTCGTTGGCGCAGCTCCTTACAGGGCAAAAACTTCGCTACTCCTATCGCTTTCTGTTTATCCCCGGCACGATCGGTGCGATCGCATGGCTGGCGCGGAATCGGGACACTGCCAGGCGTATCCGTCACGGGTTGGTTTTGACCTGTCTTGGAGACGGGGGGCCGTTCCATTACAAGAAAAGCCGCCGCGGCGATGCTGAGATCGACCGGGCTGCGGAACACGTCCTCGCTCATTACCCGAGCCCTTCGACAGTTTTGGAATTTTCACCGGACGGTTACGATGAGCGGCAGTACTGCTCTCCTGGATTCAACCTTGCTGTTGGATGCCTCATGCGCAGCGTCTGGGGCACTTTCCCGCAATATCACACTTCCGCCGACAATCTTGATTTTGTTCAGCCTCAGCAACTCGCGGAATCGCTGCGGATCTGCGCCTCTATTGCGGAAGTGCTTGAGAATAATGTGCATTACCGCAGCTTGAATCCTTGCTGTGAACCTCAATTAGGCCGAAGAAATCTGTATCTCTCGAACGGCGGCCAGTCCGCCGATGTGGAACTTAAATCGCGTCTCTGGGTTTTGAATTTATCTGATGGAGAACACTCCCTGTTGGACATTGCGGAGCGTGCGAATATCCCGTTCTCGCTTATCCATGAAGCTGCGGCGTTGCTTTGCCAGAATGGTTTGTTGTCCCTCATTTCCGATGATGTTCGAAGTTCAAACTAGGAGCTGCATGAAAATATTATTGACGGGCCACAAAGGCTATATCGGATCAGTGGCGGCCCCGATATTACGGACCGCCGGTCATGAGGTCATTGGGCTCGACACAGACTTTTTTGCGGCCTGCGAATTCGGCGACGCAGCCCCGCAGTTTCCGGAGATCCGCAAGGACATCCGCGACCTCACCAAGCCCGATTTGCAGGGCTTTGAGGCCGTGGTACACTTCGCGGCGCTCTCCAATGATCCCCTTTCCAATCTCAATTCGAGCCTTACCTACGATATCAATTACCGCGCGTCGGTTCGGCTGGCCGAACTGTCGAAGTCAGCGGGCGTGGAGCGCTTTGTCTTTTCTTCATCGTGTAGCACGTACGGCGCAGCCGGAGACGAGTTTCACGATGAGAGCGCGCCTCTTAATCCCGTAACTCCTTACGGCGAATCCAAGGTTCTGGTCGAGCGCGACGTCGCGCATCTAGCCGACGACCATTTCAGTCCGACCTTCATGCGAAATGCTACTGCATACGGCGTGTCTCCCCGCCTGAGACTGGACATCGTCTTGAACGATCTGGTCGCGTCTGCCTATACAACGGGCCGCGTGTACATCAAGAGTGATGGTACCCCGTGGCGTCCTATCGTACATATACGTGACGTTTCTGCGGCAGTCCTCAGCGTGCTTGAGGCCTCGCAAGACGTCATTCACAACCAAATCCTCAACGTTGGTCAAACAGAGGAAAATTACCGCATTCGGGAATTGGCTAACATAGTGGCCGAGACAGTTTCAGGTTCTCGCGTGGAATACGCCGCGGACGGCGGCCCGGATAGACGTTGTTATCGGATCAACTGCGACAAGATCGGCCGTCTGCTGCCCGGATTCCGGCCCAAGTGGAACGCCCGCAAAGGCGCTCAGGAGCTTTACGATGCCTACCGCGCCGCCGGCCTAACGATGGAGGACGTCCAAAGTGGCCAGTACATCCGTATAAAGCACATCCAGCGTCTCGTCGAAAATGGTCAATTGGATTGCTCCCTACGTTGGAAGTTACCACATTGTGGAAACGTTTTTCCCAATAATGCCAGCAATCCCAGCAGGCCCTCAAACTTTTGATATAAGTCTTTTATGTACAACGCCTAACAAACCAAAACCTCGCACAATCTCCTCCCGAATTCACCAAGTTTGGCAGATTGATTGCCAGAATGATAAGTACCAAGTCACGATCTTTCTGTGACCGTTAAGGCGGTAGCTTACTTGGGCACATCCCGAGACCCTCTTTCGCAAGCACCCATAAATCCTTCGTTCCTGAGAAACAATCGATCACCATGGCCAGCCTGACTCTTTCTTCTGATGTCCAGAAATCAGCAGAAACGAAGTGTTGCCGCTTCTGCGGTGCTGGTTTGCAGCAAACTTTCGTTGACCTGGGGATGTCTCCCCTTTGCGAGACGTATCCGTCGGCCGACGATCTCAATAGAGCTGAGCTTTATTATCCGCTGCACGTCTACGTTTGCGAAAAGTGCCTCTTGGTGCAACTCGAGGAATGCGAGACCCCAGAGAACATCTTCAGCGATTATCCATATTTCTCTTCTTACTCAGACTCCTGGCTCAAGCACGCAGCCAATTATTGCGGCGAGATGACCGCGCGCTTCGGCCTTAACGAACACAGCTTTGTGGTGGAAGTAGCAAGCAATGACGGCTACCTGCTTCAGTATTTTGTGCAGAGAAACGTGCCCGTGCTCGGCATCGAACCAGCAGCGAATGTGGCCAAGGTTGCTGTCGAAAAAGGGGTGCCGACCCTGACCCGCTTCTTCGGCACGCAACTGGCAAAGGATCTGGCGGCGCAAGGCCGCTGTGCTGACCTCGTGCTCGGCAACAACGTGTTGGCGCAGGTTCCTAACCTGAACGATTTTGTGGAAGGCTTGAAAATCCTCCTCAAGCCCGGGGGCGTCTTGACCTTGGAGTTCCCTCACTTGTTGCGGCTGATGGAACGCAACGAGTTCGACACCATTTATCACGAGCACTTCTCCTATTTCTCGTTGCTCACGACCACGCGAATGATGGAAGTTCACGGACTTAAGGTGTTCGACGTCGATGAATTGCCCACCCACGGTGGTTCGCTCCGCGTCTACGCGTGCCGGGCGACAGAAGAAAGCCGGGAGACCGACGCAAGGGTTTGGCAGTTGATCGCCGAAGAGAAGAGGGCTGGGCTCGATACACTGCGTGGATATGAAGGTTTTGGCTCGCAGGTGAAACAGACGAAATATGCGCTGGTGGAATTCCTTTTGACAGCAGAGCGCGAGGGTAAGACGGTCGCGGGTTACGGCGCGCCAGGCAAGAGTGCCACTCTGTTGAATTACTGCGGTATCGGCAAAGATTTGATCGAATACACTGTAGATCGCAGCCCATACAAGCAGGGTCGATTCCTGCCCGGCAGTCACATCCCGATTTATCATCCCGACCGAATCCGAGAGACTAAGCCGGACTACATCGTCATTCTTCCCTGGAACCTGAAAGACGAAATCATGGAGCAATTGCAATTTATCCGAGACTGGGGCGCCCGCTTCGTCGTTCCGATTCCTAAGCTTACCGTTTGCTGAGCGAATTCGAGAGGGAGCAATCATGAAAGTCGTACTCTTTTGTGGCGGTGCCGGCATGAGGCTCAGAGGTTATTCGGAAGATATTCCAAAGCCCATGGTGACAATTGGCACTCGGCCAATTCTCTGGCATTTGATGAAATACTACGCCCACTTTGGCCATAAGGACTTCATCCTTTGCCTTGGTTATAAGGGTAGCAGCATTAAGGATTTCTTTTTGCACTACGATGAATCTGTCTCCAACGATTTCGTCTGGTCCAAGGGCGGGAAACATATCCAATTCGCAAATCGCGATATCGATGATTGGACGATTACGTTTGTGGAAACCGGAGCCAACGCCAACATTGGCGAGCGTCTAAAAGCGGTAGAACCCTACCTGCAGAATGAAGAAATGTTTCTTGCGAATTACGGCGACGGATTAAGCGACGTTTCCCTCCCTAACATGCTCGACACCTTCCGGCAGAGTAACGCCGTTGCGTCTCTCCTGCTTGTGCAGCCCACGGCAAGTTTCGACATTGTGAAGGCCGGCCCGGAAGGCACAGTGACGGGCATTTGCGCCTTGGCTCAGACCGATATTTGGATCAACGGAGGTTTTTTCATTTTACGCAAAGAAATCTTTCAATACATTCATCCCGGTGAAGAATTGGTTCGAGAGCCGTTTCAACGCTTGATTGAGAAGAAAGCATTATTGGCATACGCGTGCACCGGCTTCTGGCAGTGCATGGACACTTTCAAGGATAAACAGCGGCTCGAGGAAATGAATCAAGGCCAGGCGCCCTGGAAGGTGTGGAACAACCGAGCTTCGACTCCTACCGTAAGTGGCGCTGAGCTAAGATCGGTTCGAGCATGATGCCTTTGAGTTTGAACGCCAGACCCGCGGCAAACGCATTGAGCATCTTGTGTGTCGGTGCCCATTCCGATGACATCGAAATCGGATGTGGCGGTACGATTCTGAGGCTTTCCGAACAGTATCCCCAATCGACATTTCACTGGGTCGTTCTGAGTGCCACGGGAGTTCGAGAGGCCGAAGCTCAACGCGCAGCCTCTCTTTTTACTGGCCCGACTTGCTTGAAGGGTCTGCTGTTGAAAGCGTTCCCCGATGGATTCATGCCTTTTGTCGGTGCTGACATCAAGGCGGTTTTCGACGAGCTCAAGGCTACAGTTTCCCCGGATCTGATCTTCACACACAATCGTAAAGATGCGCATCAGGATCATCGTCTGCTCGCAGAGTTGACTTGGAACACGTTTCGGGACCACTTGATTCTGGAGTATGAGATTCCAAAGTACGACGGAGATATGGGAAAACCGAACGTATTCGTGCCCCTCCAGCCGGAAATCTTCCAGCGCAAGGTTCGCTACGTCGTGGATACCTTCCAGTCCCAGCATTCGAAGCGCTGGTTTCAGGAAGACACCTTTCTTTCCCTCATGCGCCTGCGCGGTATGGAGTGCAATGCGCCGAGCGGTTATGCCGAGGCTTTCTACTGCCGCAAATTGATTTTGTAAAATGAGCAAAGACGACGTCAAGCAGGGGTTCCTTGGCGAGCTCTGGCGCTACCGCGAGCTGCTGTATTTTTTTGCCTGGCGAGAGATCAAGGTGCGCTATCGGCAGTCGGCATTGGGGGCGGCGTGGGCGCTGATTCAACCGGTATTGAGCATGGTCATCTTCACCGTGCTTTTTGGCAAGCTCGCGCACATGCCGAGTGATGGCGTGCCGTATCCGATTTTTGTTTACTGTGCCCTCTTGCCTTGGACCTATTTCTCGGGCGTGCTGGCGATGGCCAGCAACAGTCTGGTTAACAATGACCAGTTGCTTACGAAAGTCTATTTTCCACGTGTACTGCTGCCGGCGGGAACAGCCGTGGCGGGAATGCTGGACTTCGCCATCGGATCGCTGCTCCTTGTAGGACTCATGTCTTACTACCACGTTGTGCCACGATGGGCGGTGCTTTTGAGTCCCCTGGTCGTTTTGGTGATGGTGGTCCTGACGACCGGCATCAGCATGGTGACGGCGGCGGTGAATGTCCGCTACCGCGACGTCCGATACGCCCTCCCCTTTGTGATTCAGGTGTGGATGTTCGTTACCCCAATTATTTATCCCGTCTCTTTCATTCCCCGGAGATTCCAAGCCCTTTTGGCACTTAACCCATGCTGGGGAATGATAGAAGGCTTCCGCGCTTGTTTGTTGCCTGGGCCTCCCGCCAATTTCACACTGATAGGTACTTCGGTCGCAGTCACACTAGCGTTATTTTTTGGCGGCTTCTACTATTTCCGCAGGGCCGAAAAGAATTTCGCCGACGTCATCTGAGAACCGATAGTCATCGATCGATGAACTCCGTAGTCACAGTCTCAAATATCTCCAAGCAATATCGAATTGGTCTTGCGAATCGGACCACCACACTGCGCGAATCGCTCGTCAGCGCGATGACATTGGCTTTTCTGCGCAGCAAGCCGCGTGAGGAAACCATATGGGCTCTCCGCGACGTCTCCTTTTCGATTGAGCGGGGTGAGACGCTGGGCATTATCGGCCGCAATGGAGCCGGGAAAAGTACGCTCTTAAAAATTCTTTCCAAGATTACCTCTCCTACCTCTGGCCAAGCCAAAGTGAACGGGCGTTTGGCCGCGCTTTTGGAAGTCGGCACCGGATTCCACCAGGAATTGACTGGCCGCGAAAATATCTACTTGAACGGCTCCATTCTGGGGATGTCCAAAAAAGAAGTGGATCGGAAGTTTGATCAGATTATCGAGTTCTCCGGGGTCGAACGATTTCTGGATACCCCGATCAAGCGCTACTCGTCAGGTATGCGATTGCGATTGGGATTTGCGGTCGCCGCGCATTTGGATCCCGATATTTTGATCGTGGACGAAGTACTCGCGGTCGGTGACGCTGCATTCCAGAGAAAGTGCCTAAACGCAATGGCCAACCTGCGCGAAGGATCGCGCACGGTCCTTTTTGTTTCACACAATTTGGCGGCTGTCGAGAATCTGTGCAAACGGTGCATCTGGATCGATGCTGGACAGGTCCGAATGGATGGCGAGAGCCGAGACGTCATCGGAGCCTACTTGGCAAGTCTGACGACAGGGCAAGGGGCTTTTACAAACTTTGATCACGCGCAGAATCGACGAAGCAATGGAAAGATTCAGTACCGCGGGGTTGAATTTTTGTCGCCCGAGGGCAATCTCCAGAACGTCATAAGGGCCGGCGATTCGATCGTGATCCGTTTTCACTATTCCGCCACCGAACCGATTCCCCTGCCGAGCTTCGGTTTTCGAATGTATACGGATATGGGAACGTTGGTAACCGATACCAGCACTTGGCATCACAGCATTTCCATACCTGTCGTGGAGCCCGGTGAGGGGTTTCTGGACCTGGAGATCGATTCCCTGAACTTGCTTCCCGCGAAATACTCGCTGTCGCTTTGGCTAACCGATATGGTCGGCGCTACTGTTTACGACAATATCGAGAACGCGGTCACACTCGAAATCGAAACGGCAAACATCTACCAGTCCGGCAGAGATATCGACAGCCGCTGCGGCATCGTCTTCTTTCCCCAAAGATGGAATTTGTCCGGCATTTCCAAGCGCCCCACCCAAGCCCCGGAAATTGTGCCGGTTAGGGTCGAATCTTAAAACGCCTGAATTTCCGAAGCCCACTATGTCGGCGACATAGAGCACAGGCGCATCCTCTATGGACAATAACCTCCGAACCGAGCATTCCCGCAATGAGCAGGAAACAAGCGGGGCTGATGTACGGCACGACCGGGCCCCACGTTTCACTGCGAGATCAGCGTCTCGTAGTAGGCTTCGCGACGCAAAGCTCTCCGAAAAGCGCGTGAGAACCCAACCCCCATTGGTCAGTATCGTTACGCCCGCCTACAACGAAGAAGAGCATCTGGCGGCATGCATTGAGAGTGTTCTGGAGCAGACCTACTCCAACTGGGATTACACGATCGTCAACAATCGCAGCACGGACAAGACGCTCGAAATCGCCAACGCCTATGCGGCCAAAGATCCGCGAATCCGCGTGATCACAAACCATACCTTTGTCCCAGCTCTGGCCAATTTGAACATTGCATTCCGCCAGATTTCACCAGCGAGCAAGTACTCCAAAATGGTGCTCGCCGATGATTGGATTTTTCCGGAATGCCTGGAGCGCATGGTCGCTGTTATGGAGGAGCATGCCTCGGTTGGGATCGTAGGCGCGTACGGTTTGAAGGATCCATGGGTCCTTTGGACCGGCCTGCCCTACGATAGCCACGTCGTTTCAGGTCGAGAGATTTGTAGACAGCGCCTGTTGGGGGGCCCCTACGTGTTTGGTTCTCCAACGTCCGTCCTGATTCGTTCGGAGTTGGTGCGCCGCCAGGATCCTTTCTACAACGAGTCCAATGTCGCTGCCGATAGCGAAGCCTGTTTTACGTTGCTCAAGAATACAGATTTCGGCTTCGTGCATCAGGTTCTTACCTTCTCGCGGGAGCGTCCGAATTCGCGTCTCGAAGAATCGCGACAGTTGAATACTGAGGCCGCGGGTATTCTCCACGAATTGGTCGCTTATGGCCCGCACTATCTGACGCCCGACGAATATTCGCAGCGTCTGGAAACCACGGTTTCGAAATACTACGAGTTTCTTGCGGCAAATATCGTGCCGCGACGGCGCAACGAGTTTTGGACATATCACAAGGAACAATTGCAAAGAGAAGGAATAGGTTTTAGCCGCCTTAGCCTTGCGCGCGCTTTTATCAGTCGCGTTGTGAGCCGCCTCTTTGGAATTTTTCGACCGCCGAAACGCAGGGAATCCTGGGGACTGTAAGATGAAGTGCGACATCACGGTCATCATTTGCACGTTTAACCGATGCCAGATTTTGACTACAGCTCTGGACAAGGTCATAGCGTCGCAATTGCCGGCCTCTCTTTCCTGGGAAGTCCTGGTGGTAGACAACAATTCGAACGATCAGACGCGCGAAGTCGTCGAAAAATTCGGCGTTCG
>WNFJ01266902.1_pt1 | contig 21970 bp, 29 predicted proteins | sample 5400461 | NCBI WGS metagenome assembly WNFJ01 (sample SAMN13153349, study PRJNA577476) | soil metagenome | isolation source: 115 cm saprolite on Douglas fir-dominated hillslope | place: USA:California | collected 2013-09-17
ATGCCTGCGGAAGCAGAATCGAGATGGCGACGATCAAGGCCGACAGCCACAGCACTACTTGGCTGAGAACACTCGGTTTGCAATTGCATTGGCTAGCGCGCCTGCTTTGATAAAACCCGAGAACAATGAGGAGAACGGAAACGCCCAAAAGGTATGGCCGAAGGGCGCCGATGTAGGAAGAGAGAAACCTCGCGCTGCTCGCCGTTCCAGCAGCCAGTACAAACGGAAGCACCGGCAGGCAACAGGTCAAACCAGCCAGGACACTTCCAACCGCCGAGAGCGCTGCGGCAAACGCCCCCTTCGAGGAGGGTTTGCCAGTCGTGTTAACGGCGTCAGTATTCATGGGTACTCGTCCCTCTCTCCGCCAGGAAAGCGCATTCGCATCCTCACAGCTGCGATGCGGAGCGCTGCGCATAGCGCCATTCCAGTAGAAACGCAATGCCGACTCCGATGAGAACAAATGGCCAAACCAAAAGACTGTTGACGTGAGCCATACTCACGTCTGAAAGCAGGAAGACCACGGCAGCGATCAAGAATAGTGGCCCAGTGACAGCGCAGTGGAGTGTGCGATTCCTAAGCCAGTTGGCAACGCACCCGATTGCCATTGCGAAAAGGATCGTGGCTGCAGACAACGCATGGAGAGGACGCCAATATAAGCCGATGAGGCTAAGTACTCCCCACGCGACGAGGGACGCTGCGCACCAGTAGCACATTGCTGCTGGTGAGCTGCAGCAAGCTCTCTTGCGCTCTGTCACAACTTGGACCCTCCATTGACGGAACTCAGGATCGCGGCCAGACAGGCCGAAATGCTCGTGCCCCTTTTACGGTCTGGCCCCTTGGCGGGCTTTCAGCACTGCCAGATGAACCATCTCCGCTGGTGGAAGACCGATCTGCTTCGATCCAGGATACAGCCGGCAACTCAGCGCGAAACTGCGAGCGTCCCGCGACTCTCCCGCGACATCTCGACCATTGATTCGGATTGTCGGAGATCCGCAAAATCCAAGATCGCTGGCCATCGCTTCGTCACTGACGAGTACTTCGTGGATCTCCGCCTCGACGCCTTCTGCGGCCAAGACGTGTTTAACCAGTTTCACCGCCGCAGGATGAGTCGGGCAGCCTGCCATATATAAAACCTCAACTTTCACTCGGCACTCTCCGGTTTGCGTGCATTCTTTTCTCGCAAGATTGGGCAATGAGCGGGTTGGTTGCGTAGTTCTCTGTTGCAACTCCGCAGGGCCACGCGCAGCTCGTGTTCCAACTTCTGAAGGTCCGCAAGTTTCCGCTGTACATCAACCAGTTTTTCTTCCAATCGGCGGTGCACCGGCGCACACGGCTGCAAGCGGCTTCCTCGCAGACTCAAGAGACCGCTTATCTCCGTGAGTTTGAATCCCAAGCCCTGGACGCGGCGTATGAAAGCCAGCGTCTCGACGTCGCTTTCGCCGTATTGACGGAAGCCCCCCTGCGACCTCGCTGCCTTCGGCAGTAAGGCATTGCGCTCATAGAACCGGATCGCGTCAACGCTGAGACCGATCTTCTTTGCAACGATGCCAATTTGCAGAACCTTGGCTCCTCTTTCGACTCTACACCCTGGAGTATAGTCCAGAGTCAAGCCCTTTCTCGCAACGCGAAACTGGGTGCTGAATCACCTTGAGGTGCTCCGCCCTGTCCCGAAGCTTGCCAAGAAAGTTCGCTAGCCAGACAGGCCAGTTCCAGCGTACTTTTCTCACCGATAGCTCCGAGCATCAGCGACCAGATTCAGGCACCATGTTTCCTTTTCGAATCCTTCGAATCCCGAGCCACTGCACGAGCGTGAATAGCATTACGACCTCGGCGACGATTCCCACGATCCATTTTCCGGTGGTACTGAAGGGCACCACGAAGAGAAGCGGATAGCTTCCGATGACCCACGCGAGGTCCAAGAGGACTGCGATCCAGGCATCCGAGACTTTGATCGGTTTTTTTCGCGCGAAGACCACCAGGGTGACCGCAAACACCAGCAGACTAATTCCCATAGTGAGCAAGTTAACTGCCTCTGGCAGACCGAGAAGCCGCACAACCCGCTGTCCCGCAAGAATCAATGTCAAACCGGAAATAGTTGAGAACAAAGCGTTGCCCATCAGCGCCATTCTCAGCAGTTGTTGCCTTTCTTTGCTGAAGTTTTCCATGGGTTACATCCTTTCATTTTCGGTTGCTTGACTGCGCAGAAGCCTGCGCAAGTCGATCGGAAATCGCCCGGCGAGCACGCAAAAACGCCGACTTTTCGTTGAATAACTTAAACGCCCAGTTCGCCTCTTGGACGTAGGCGTGCAACTCGAATGCGAGTTGTGAAGGGACGATCGATGTCTTGAACTGCGTCTTTTTTCGCGCGAATGCAATTTCGCCTTGTAGCGCCATCAACCACGCTTTCGTAAGAGAAGCTATCTCGTCGCGGACTTTTCCTGGCCGGCTATCAAACTCTGCGGACGCGGCGGCAAAAAAACAGCCGCCGCGGAACACGATTCTCTCGACGTACCCGAGCCAGCTTTCCAGCATGACGTTTAGCCTGGGAAGACCGCGCGGGCTGGTCAGCCCGGGTTTTACGACCTGCTCCACGAAGATTTGTTTCGCGGCGCCCACTGTAGCGAGCTGCAGCTGCTCTTTGGATCCGAAATGCGCGAAGATCCCAGTCTTGCTCATGTGTGATGCGGTCGCGAGCCGTCCGATCGTCAGGCCTTCCAGGCCTTCCGCAGAAGCAAGGTCCACGGCAACGCTGAGAATGTCGGCGCGCGTTCTGGTGGCTCTTGCCCGTTGATAAAGAACTGATGGCGCAGGATTCTTCATAGAACGACCGTACTATAATAGAATGGTCGTTCTATTGTCAACATGACAGAAAGTGTCTTTTCCGAGTCCAGGAAACCTGGAAGCCTGCTTGATCCCGAATCAGAAATTCTCCCAAGCTCGTTGGTATCGGTAAGCCAACTTGTAGGTACCGATCCCCATGTTGCCATCTGGATTACTTCCGGGTAGCCGACGATTCACTCGGAATTCGGAAGCTCGGGTGCGGGTCAATATCACGTAATGATCAGCGTGTCACAGAGTAGAACCTGAGCCCGAGACGTGATCCTGGAGCCGATTTCATTCCGCGCTTTGTAAGCTGTCGCAGGCTTCCTTCAGCGCGGGATCACCTAGCCCCATCGATTTCAGCTTGGCTTCGATATGGTCCCGTACAGTTTTGGACTCTGGGAAATCCTCATCCGTCCAAAACCGCTGCCTGCGGTCCGGTTTCCTGGAGAAACCACACGCCATGCCGATAGGCATCACCCAACGTGTCGTCCAAATCGCGCACTTTGAATGAGCCATCTGACTGGTAGGACTGAGTCAGGCACCAATGAAAAATTTTGGAAACCTCGGCCTTCGCCTGCTCGCACGTCGCAGCAAGCTTGAGCAACTCCTTCAGCCCTCGTTCACCAGCTCGTTGTGGTATTGCCCGCTTGTGGAATAAGATGTCGCATGCCAACCCGCAAAAAACCGCGAGCTCCCAAATCCGCGCAACTAGTGCAATCCCATTTCGCAAACGCCAACGGCGTGCGCCTCCACTATCTAGCCGCCGGTAAAGGCAGCCCAGTAGTCCTCCTGCATGGTTACGCCGAAACTAGCCACATGTGGCGCCCCTTGATTACCGAGCTTGCTGGCACCCACAATGTAATCGCGCCGGATTTGCGAGGAGCCGGCAAATCCTCACATCCCGCCGATGGTTACACCAAAACCGAACTGGCGCAGGACATTCATGCGTTCGTTCACAAGCTTGGTTTCGAGCACATTGGAATTGTCGGGCACGATATCGGACTGATGGTCGCTTACGCCTATGCGGCGCAATATCCTAACGAGGTCCATCGCATTGTGCTGATGGATGCCTTTCTACCCGGTGTGGGCAAATGGCGCGACGTTTGGCTCATGCGCGATCTGTGGCATTTCCATTTCTACGGCAAGACGCCGCTCGCTCTCGTCCACGGTCGTGAGCGGATCTATTTCGAGCATTTTTGGAACGATTTCGCCGCCGACCCTGCCCATTCCGTCCCGGAATGGGACCGCCGATTTTACACTAAAGAGTATGCCCGCCCGGGCGGGATGCGCTCTGGCTTCGAGTACTTTCGGACGTTTGAGAAGGACGCGGAGGATTTCGCCAGCTTCGCGCAGACTCCCTTACCCATGCCCATGCTTGTTCTAACGGGTGAAAAAGCCTCCGGCGATTTTCTCATTCAACAAGGCCGCCTCGTTGCGACGAATGTCGAAGGCGTAGTCGTTCGCGATTCCGGCCACTGGCTCATGGAAGAAGCGCCGAATCAAGTCATCCCTAAGCTGGTCGAATTTCTGAATCGCTAAACCGCAAAGTTCCACTCTGTCTTGGCGTGCGCCTTCGGGCCTGCAATATTCCGGCCGTATCGTCGGCGATCCACACATTACAATCCTTCCAAACGATGAGTTCCCCAGTACTCAAGACTAGGCCGAATTCAACTCCCCTGGGGGGTATGCTCCTCCCTAAGACGACGGCCTTTCGGAAGCACACTTATGAATTCTAACTTGGATGCTCGTGACAGGAGGGCAGACATGAACAGCGATAAACACAAGGCGATTTTTATCACCGGCAGTTCTTCCGGCCTCGGTCGAGCTGCCGCCAAATTATCTGCATCGAGGGGATGGAAAGTCAGCGCCACGATGCGGAATCCAAATAGTGAAAAAGAGCTGACCAAGAAATTCAAGGCGGCAGCGTAGTGCCTGGTTTGCCCGGCCCTTCGGATTTCCCGCAAGGCCGGGTAACTCCATAGCAACCAAGCGGTGGAGCCTTGACGCAAGAGGAGCGAGAGGACAACCATGAGCAGCAAACTAGCAACTAGATTCCGGTATTTCCCGCCGTCGTTTTCTCATAGCCACCAGCATGGCGGCCACCGTTGGTTTGCTCGCTCCTCGCGATTTATTCGCTCAAGATGATGGGCTCGTGCAGACAGCCCGGAAAACAGCCGCAACCGCTAATACCACCGTCCAGAAACTCCGCGGCAACGTGAGCGTCCTGATGGGCGCTGGAGGAAATCGCCGTCCTTCCCGGTCGCGAGGGTAAGCCCTTATCGATGCTGGCTATGCGACAAATCATCGGAAGCCAGATCGTAGGGACCGGCGCAAACCCCCCAGCAGGCCGGCAGCACGGTTTCTTGCGCACTCCTCATCGACACTGGCCAATCATTCTCTCTACTGTCTCCGCGCCGGGTCAAACCCCGAGATCTTTTGGAGCAACTTTGGAGCAATCTAAGAAGGGCTTGAAACTGATAAGCGCAACCAAAGCAACGACTTAGATTGAATTTCCGCCTGCCTTACAAGCAGGAGGGCGCAGGTTCGAGCCCTGCACTGCCCACCAAATCACCAATAAAACAAAGACGATTTCGCGCTTCCGAAAATTGCTGTGTTGGGGGTCATGCCTGAGTCTACCTGAGGTTTGGTGCATTGCGCCAAATCATATCACGAATGTTGGCCGCCATTTTCGGCCTTCCAGGAAGGCGCCGCGATGTCCTGGTGCAACGGTGCAGGAACGTGCGCTCAAGTCGACATAACGCTCAGCCAGGGAACCACCACGAAGGCGATTGCGATCAAGTATGTTGATTAGAACCCATCCCATCTCATAAATCGGATTCGGGTACTTCTGGTAAGTTCGCTCCCGGACAGCTTCCGGTACCTCGTCATCACCCGGAACGACATTGCCTAAGCACCGCCTCATCGGCAAACACTAGCCGAACTTACCTATCCTTGATTGCCTTGTTTTGAGCTAGTTTATCCTCTGAACGTACCCGGTCGCAGCCCAGTTTTCTAACGAGAAAACGGGTACATGGCCCAGCCAATTCCAACCCCGACCGCCAGAAAAAGAAAGAAGAACCACAGGATATATTTCAGCCTATCCTTAGGCTGGCGTCTTCCCAAATATCCGAACGCCACGGAAATGACCGCGGCAAAAAACAAAAAAGCTTGAATGTGTGTCAGGGTAAGACCGCCCACGGCGCTCACGCCTTCCGCCCTCGTGCGGCTTCAAACGCATGCAAGGCCGCCAGCAGGTTCAGGACGCCCGCCGTCGCCAGAAATCGCGTCCCATAATCGCCACCGGCGTGCGAAACGTCGGCCCCATTGCCTTCCAGCGCTCGCGCGGCCAGATAAAAACTGCCCGTTCCCAGGTCCGCGACATATCCCAGCGTGTCAAATGCGTCGTTTCCCTTCGACGTAAACACGTTTCCCTTCATCCGCGCCCCGGTGATCACCAACAGTCCCACCGCAAGAAACACCACGCCCGCGCGTCCCCACATTCGTTGCAGCGCGTGCCCCAATCCCGGCACCAGCCAGCCCGCAATTCCAATCAGCCACGCGCGATACTCATTCAGAACTTCAGGCGCCTGCGGAGCCTCCTGCGCCTGCGATGTGTCTTCGTTCGCGCGGTCAGTCAATTCTTCTGCCATTGATTTACTCTCTCACGAACTCACGTCAGCAGCGGGAGTATCTGGTTCTGGATTGCGCCGGTCACACGCGCTTCGTTCTCGTCGACATAAACGTCCACTTCGCTGCGGATGCCAAACTCCTTCAGGTAAATTCCCGGTTCGATGGAATTGCAGGTTTGCGGAATCAAGTGACGTTCGTCGCGTGTCTCCAGTCCATCCATGTTGACACCGTTTCCGTGAACGCTTGTGCCGATGTTGTGGCCGGTGCGGTGGAAGAAATACTTGCCAAAACCGGCTTTTTCGACGACGCGCCGCGCGGCATTGTCCACTTCCCAGCCTTGCAACGGCTTTCCGGCCTTCACACGCGAACGGACCAATTCCACAGCGGTGTCGCGGGCGTCGCGCACCACCTGGAATACCTTCGCGTATTTCTCAGGCACTTTCTTGCCGAGATAGCCCACCCAAGTCACATCGTAATACACGCAGCCCTCGGCCTTCTGCCTGCCCCACACGTCCAGAAGCAGCAGGTCGCCTTCGCGTATCGCAGCCGCACTTTCCTTCGTCGGTCCGTAGTGCGGATCGCTGGCATTCGCGTTCACGGCAATGTCCGGGCCTTCTTCCGTCATAATCCATTGCTTCAAGTCGTATTCCGTTAGCGGCGCTGCCTTCTTCACGGCCTCCGCAGCCTGCGCGAACGCACCCTGCACAATCTGATCGATGGCACGTCCCGCCGCCAAATGCGACTCGAGCTGCGCCTTACTCCAACACGCTTCGTACTTCTGCACCAGGTCCGCCGAGGTCGCCACCTTCGCTCCGGCGCTTCGCACCAGTTCGATGGTTCCCGCGTCGACCATTGAAACATACGGGATGGCGTTTTTCGCCGAATACTGCATGGCCACGGTTTTCCCGCGGCCCAGCAACTTCTTCAAGTTTCCAGCAAGCTCCTGCTGCGCGGCAAAATACAGCGTCTCTCCCGGTAGCGACGCCAGCGACGCAGATTCGATTTTGTGCACCAACTTCCTCGGCTCGCCTTTCGCGGGAACGAAATAAAACCACCGGCGCGTGCGCATGCCCGGCGGCAAGCCAAGGATGCGCTGCGCGATCGGATCGCGTCCGCGAAAATCATAGAACAGCCAGCCGTCGAGTTTGGCAGCACGCAAGTCCTTTTGTACTTCCGCAATATTCAGGCTCATTGGATTCTCTCACCCATGGACAACTTTGCAGTTTTAGGCATCTTGTTGAAGGAGGCTAAGTACCTGCTGCTTCGATACTCCGCGAATCTCCACGCGCTTGGTACGGGAATGTTCGCCGCTCTGGATTCTAACAGCTGACTTTGCGGTTTTCAAAAGATCCGCCAGGAATTCGACCAGCGCTTCGTTCGCGCGGTTTTCCACGGCCGGCGCACAAAGCCGGACCTGCAACGCACCTTCCATCGCTCCGGTAATTTCATCCTTGCTGGCTCGCGGCTGCACGCGCACCGTCAACGTGATGGTTCCGCGCGACGCATCCTCGCTCACATCCAGAAAACTCATCCTTCACCACGCTCTTTCATATTGCGGCGGCGCTTTGATCTTCACGTTCAGCGCCTTGGCCGCGCGTCTTGGCCAATACGGATCGCGCAGCAGTTCACGCGCCAGAAAAACTATGTCGGCTTGCTCGCTCATCAAAATCGTGTCGGCCTGCGCGGGATCGATAATCATACCCACCGCGCCCGTGGGAATCTCCACCTCGCGACGGATGGCTTCGGCAAACTCCACCTGGTAACCCGGACCAACCGGGATTTTCACGCCGGGTATCACTCCGCCGCTCGATACATCCACCAGATCGACTCCCAAGCCCTTGAACCTTTGGCACAGTTCAATCGACTGCGCGATGTCCCAGCCACGCTCTTTCCAATCGGTCGCGGAAATGCGCACAAGCAGCGGCAGATTTTCCGGCCATGCCCCGCGCACCACCTGCGTAACGCGCACCACCATGCGGATGCGGTTCTCGAAACTGCCTCCGTACGCGTCTTTGCGGTGATTGCTGAACGGCGAGAGAAACTGGTGCAACAAGTATCCATGTGCCGCGTGGATCTCCACCACTTGAAAACCCGCGGCCAGTGCACGCCGCGTTGCATTCTGGTATTCGATCAGGATTTCCTCGATCTGGCTGAGGGAGAGTTCCTCGGGCACCGCGTAGCCTTCGTCAAACGGCAGCGCGCTGGCCGAAACCGGGGTCCACGAGCCCTCTGCTTTGCTCAGCGGTCCCCCTCCCTGCCATGGCACCTTGGTGCTGGCCTTGCGGCCCGCATGCGCCAACTGCATCCCCGCGACCGCCCCTTGTTGCTTCACAAAATTCACGATCGGCCGCCATGCTTCCGTGTGCGAATCCAGGTAGATGCCCGCATCTGCCGGAGAAATTCTGCCAATCGCCGAGACTGCGCTGGCCTCGGTCATTACCAGCGCCGATCCGCCGACGGCCCGGCTGCCCACGTGGACCATATGCCAAGTTACCGGATGCCCTTCCTCCGCGGAGTATTCGCACATCGACGAAACGGCGATGCGATTCTTCAACTCAATATCTCTCAAACGAAATTCAGTGAATAGCTTCATGAGGCTTCTGTGTTCTCCTGGGCTCCCGTTTCGATTCCCTTTACCGGAGCGCGGCTCCCGAACAGCGCTGTGCCGACGCGCACCTCCGTCGCGCCCTCCGCAATGGCCGCCTCGAAATCGTGTGACATGCCCATCGACAACGTCGGCAACTTCCGTCCCAAGCGTCCCTCCAGTCTATCCCGCAACTCGCGCAAACGCGCAAAGTATGGGCGCGCCGCCTCCGGACTCTCCTGGTACGGCGGAATGCACATCAATCCCGGAAAGTGCAGCCGCTCGAGGGTGACAATTCTCTCCGCCAATTCTTCCAAGCCTTCCTCGGCTACGCCCGTCTTCGTTTCTTCGCCACCCAGGTGTACTTCGATCAACACACGCAACATTTCCCCCGCAGTCTTTCCCTCGCACGCGCGGTCCAATTTCTGTGCCAGTTCCCAATCATCCACGGAGTCCACAGAGTGAAAGAGTCTCGCCGCCTTGCCCGCCTTGTTGCTTTGCAGGTGTCCCACCAACTGCCATGTGGCGCCGTGAAGATCATCGAGGCGCGGCCGTTTCGCTTCCCACTCCTGAACGCGATTCTCTCCAAAATGCCGCAACCCCGCTTCATAGGCTTCACGAATGGCCTCGCTCGGATGCGTTTTCGATACACCGATCAACGTAATCTCATCCGCATGGCGTCCGGCCTTCGCCGCCGCGGCTTCAATCCTTTCTCGCAACTTCGCCAAATTCTCGCGAATCGTCATCTGCATTCCGCAAAATGGTTCTCCCCGGAATCGTAACACGGCCTTTTCATTGCCAGTGCCCCGTTCTCCAGTTACACTTGCTTGAAAATGGTGGCGTCCCCTCCGCCACGGAATGGTGCTATGACCACGCATGGATTACTGATCGCCATCGAGGGAATTGACGGCAGCGGCAAACATACCCAGGCGAATCTTCTGGAACAATCGCTTCGCTCCAGCGGGTTTCCCGTTTATTCCACCGGTTTCCCGCAATACGATTCCTGGTTCGGCCAGATGGTCGGCAAATTTTTGAACGGCGACTTCGGCGCACTCGAGAACATCGACCCTCATTTCACCGCGCTGCTCTATGCCGGAGACCGCTTCGAGGCCAAATCGCAACTCGAGTCTGCCCTGCACGAAGGCAAAGTGGTGCTCGTAGATCGCTACATCGGCTCCAATCTTGCGCATCAGGTAGCCCGTGCGCCGGCCGAAAAGCGCGCCGAACTTCTTCGCTGGATCGAACATCTCGAGTATTCCATCTACGGACTGCCTCGCGAGAACCTGATCCTCTATCTGCGCGTCCCGCCGCGCGAAGCCCAGTCGCTGGTGGCCCGCAAGCCCGAGCGCAGCTACACCGCCGCCAGGCACGACATCTTGGAGACCAACCTCCGCCATCTGGAGGACGCCGCCGAAATGTACGATATGCTTTCTCGCAGCCGTCCCTGGGCTACGATTCAGTGTTTCGACGCGCAGCGCAAAGCCATGCGCCGGCCGGAAGAAATTTCCTCCGAAATGCTGGACGCGGTAAGGAGCCTGCTGGTGACGAAAGGCACGAGCTGAACGATGGGCTTTTCCGAGTTTATCGGGAACCACAAGATTGTCGCGGCTCTGCGCGGCGCTCTTCGCTCCGGCCGCGTGCCTCATGCGCTGCTCTTCACCGGGCCGCGCGGCGTTGGCAAGTTCACCCTGGCGCGCATGTTTGCGCAAGCTGCCAATTGCGAACGGCTTATCGACGACTTCTGCGGCGCATGCGCCACCTGCCTTCGCATCTCAAAACTCGCCGACCCGCAGCGCCTCCTCGAGCAAGGCTTGGCCGAACGCGGCGAGAGCGCCGATGCAGCCACCGTCGAGCGCATTCCGCTGATCCTGCAATCTCATCCAGATGTGTGGGCTTTGGTTCCCGATCCCGTCCGCCTGAAGAGCCCCGTCGCGCGTCCTGTCTTGCGTATCGGCCAGCTTCGCGCCGTGCAGCGCGCTGCCTACTTTCAGCCTGTGGGCCGCCGCCGCGTGTTCATCCTCGATGGCGCCGAGACCATGCGCTACGACGTTTCCAACGTTTTCCTGAAGGTCCTGGAAGAGCCACCCGGCTCAGCAACCCTGATTCTTACCGCCCCCGCTCCTTATTCCCTACTGCCCACAATCGTTTCCCGCTGCATGCAGTTTCATTTCGCGCCCTTGCCGCTATCCGAGGTTGAAGAGATCCTCAAGGCGCACGGCGGCCGCAAGCCCTCAGAGGCGAGACTTGCCGCGCAATTGTCGGAAGGGAGCCCTGGCCAAGCCATGGAGCTCGATGTCAAAGTGGCTGTCTCCAAGCGGAAGATGGCCTTGCAGACCTTGGAACGGGCAGCTCGCGGCCAGGGATTCAGGGAACTCTTTGCCGACACCAATGCGTTAGCCAAAGATCGCGACTTCCCTTTCGAAGAACTTATCGCCATCTTCTACGGCCTGTTATCCGACTTGCTGGAACTCACGTCTGGGGCAAAAACCACCCTGCTCCGCAATCCCCATCTCGCGAAGGAATTAGAAGCTCTCGCGCGAGCCGTGAATACTCCCTGGGTCATGCGCGCGATTGCCGGCATTGATGAAGTAGCCGCCGGGGCTCGCCGCAATCTGAACCGCCAACTCGGTTTAGACGCGCTGGCCGCGTCTTTATCTTCTTCCGAGTCACCGGTTCTTCGGAAATAATCTTCTCTCGCTCTTCCCGCTAAAACGAGCGATAATTGGCGAAACGTAATTCCCGCCCGGCGCATCTAAACGGATAGAAATACCCTTCTTATCCCAAGGAGTAGTCATGGTTAATCGCCGCATGTTCCGTCCCAGCTTCGCGGACGTTAAAGAGGCACCAGCGCCTCGCCCCCAGCACAACGGCCCCGCACCGAGCAAAAAACCCGCCCCTCCAGAAGTTACTCACGCCGAAAATTTCTACTGGGTCAAGCAGATGCAGAGCCGCACGCCGATGCTCGTGGTATTGGAAAGCGGCGAAGAACTCCGCGGCGTTATCGAATGGTACGACCGCGACTGCATCAAGCTTACCCGTCAAGGCTCGCCGAACCTGATGATTTTTAAGCGCTTCATCAAGTACGTTTCCAAGGACGGCGAGGAAAACGGGCAGGGCAACGAGGAGTAACCGTCGCCTGGTTCAGCGCTATCGCTGGCTGTGGTGTACAAGAATGCCGGCTACTTCGCCAGCGTGTGCGCGGCGGCTGCCGAAAACGTTAACAACGCCTTTGCCGCCAGCGACCCCGTTTCATTAAATATCTCGCATTCCGTAACGATGAAGTTGCGCCCCGCCCGCAGGACCTTTGCGTCCGCTTTTACCGTTCCGCCGGGTACCGGCTCCAGGTAGTTGATCTTCAATTCCAGCGTGGCCAGTTCCACACCCCGCGGCACTGCCGTATACGCCGCAATCGCCGCGGTAGTGTCCGCCAGCGCCGCCAGTATCCCCCCGTGCACCACCCCGTGGATCTGCTTATGCCGGGGATGCACGTCCAGACGGAAGATCGCCCGCCCATCGTGCACGCTTTCCACATCGAATCCCAGCAGCTCCGTGACCATGCTTTCTTTCATGCGCTGCCGGACCAGCTCCGTCACGCGCTTTTCTTCCTTGCTCATTTTCCGCGCCATTCTTGTCTGGGCTCCTCAATAGGCCGTAAGGCCTCCATCCACCGGAATCGCGGTCCCCGTCATCCACGATGATTCCTCCGACGCCAGAAAGACCGCCAGCTCCGCGATATCGTCTGGTTTTCCGAATCTTCCCAGTGGCAACGTCGCCAGGCGTGCATCCCGCGCCCGTCGGCCTTCCTCGCTCTTCGAAAACAGCTCGCCAATTAGGTCTGTTTCGACAATCGCCGGGCAAATGCAGTTCACGCGTATTTTTTCCAGCGCGTGATCCAAGGCCATCGCTTTGGTCAGCATTGTAACGCCACCCTTCGATGCACAATATGCCGCGCGGTCCTTCATCGCAATCAGCCCCAGCACTGAGCCCACATTCACAATCGCTCCCCCGCCGGCTCGCCGCATCGCCGGCAGCACCGCTCGCGACATCAGAAACGGACCTTTTAGATTTGTGGCCATCAACCGGTCCCAATCTTCCACGGAAATGCCTTCGACCGTCGACACGCTCAGCGCCCCAGCATTGTTCACCAGTACGTTCACTCGCGCGAACGCCTGTTCCGCATCCTGCACCGCTCGTTGGCTATCCGCCTCGCTCGATACGTCGCACACCGTCACCAGCGCTTCGCCCCCGGCCCGCTGGATGTCCTGTGCCACCTCTTCCAATTTTTCCCGCCGCCGGCCGGCCACCGCCACCTTCGCGCCTTCCCGCGCCAATGCCAGCGCAATCGCGCGTCCGATTCCCGTCCCCGCGCCAGTAACAATCGCTGCCTTGCCTGCCATCCGTGTCACGGAATCCCCCCAGCCTGCGTCTAATTCGGTGTACCATGGCAGGCAATATGGTACGCCACTTTCCGGCCTGTCACCCGAGCTAGAGCGCAACATCGGCCTGTCAGTGGCTGGGATGTAGCGCATCAAAAGAATTCCCAGGTCCTCACTATGCGAATCGGCATCACCGGCTATCCCACATATGGCGGCTCCGGCGTCGTGGCAACCGAACTTGGTCAGGAGCTTGCCGCCCGCGGACACGACGTCCACTTCATCACCTATGCCCCGCCCATTCGCATGAATCAAAATAATCCCCACATTCATTTTCACCAGGCAGCCGTGGTCTCCTACCCGCTGTTCGATCATTCGCCTTATACCTTGTCGCTCGCCACGGAAATGCTTGAGGTCTTTGAGAAAGAAGCGCTCGACCTGCTTCACGTTCACTATGCCATTCCCCACTCCGTCAGCGCTTTGCTGGCCCGCTCGATGGCCGCGCCACGGCGTCTTCCCTTCATCACCACGCTTCATGGAACCGACATCACGCTTGTGGGCAATAACCGCAGTTTCCTTCCCATCACCCGCTATTCCATCGAGCAGAGCGACGGCGTCACCTCCATTTCGCGATATTTGCTCGATCGAACGCTCAAGGATTTCGACATCAAACGCCCCATCGAGGTAATCCCCAACTTCGTCAATTGTGATTTGTATTTTCGCCAACCTGATCCCAAATTGCGCGCCGAGTGGGCCCCAAACGGCGAGGTCATCCTGATGCACCTCTCCAACTTCCGCCCCGTCAAGCGCATCCTCGATGCTGTCGAAATATTCGCAATGGTCCGCGAAAAAATGCCAGCCAAGCTTGTCATGATCGGCGATGGCCCGGACCGCGGTCCTGCGGAAGAGTTGGCGCGCACCAGAGGCGTGCTGGACGACGTGATCTTCCTCGGCAAACAAAACGGCGTGCAGGCCAAGCTCAGCCAGGCCGATCTATTTCTTTTGCCTTCTCAGTTGGAATCGTTTGGATTGGCCGCGCTGGAAGCCATGGCCTGTGAGGTGCCTGTCATCGCCACGAATGTTGGTGGCGTGCCAGAAGTTGTCGAACACGGCGTAGATGGCTACCTGACCGAACCAGGCGACGTGAAGCTTGCCGCGCAGTATGCGATCGATCTGCTCTCTCGCGCCGACCGCGGCCGCGAGGTCGGCCTGCTGGCCCGCGCTCACGCCAAGAAAAAGTTCTGCGCCAACGACGTGATCCCGAAGTACGAACGCTATTACGAACAAGTTCTCGCCGAGCAACGCTCAATGGCGAGCGCTTGACGCAAATTGGCGCTTACGTTTCTGGCAATTCGTAGTGGCGTGCGACTTCTGAGGCGTAGTGTCGGCCGAGATGCTCGCGGTTCTCCATAACCCACTGACTCAGACGGGTCTTCCCGGTTGATTGCCCTCTGGGAGCAAGTAGATCGCTCATGAGCCCCTGGTACTCCTCCCAAGTCAGAACAACGTCCCGCATCATGAGGCCAGTTAGACGCGTGCACAAATATGCGAAAAAGACGGGCACTCTTACGGTGCGCACCGGCTGGCCGACTTGAGCTGCAATCAGCTTTACGAGCTCCTCGAAGGTGAACGTCTCAGGCCCAACGGCATTGAGCACAATGTTGTGGTCCTGCTGAGCTGTCTCAATCATGAGACGGGCCATATCCTGTACGTAGATTGGTCGTACTGCGTATTGGCCATCGCCGGGAATACCGAACGCCGGAAAATTACGGATGAACCAGGCAATGTTGTTGATGAGAATGTCCCCTAGACCGTAAATGACGGTGGGGCGCAAGATGGCATAGGAGAGGCCTGACTCCTTAACAACCTGCTCTAATTGAGCTTTCCCCCGATAGTAGCCAAGGGGCGATTCCAGCGACGGGTTGGCAATACTGACATGCACTAAGCGCCTAACCCCGGCACGCTGTGCCGCAGCGATCAGAGTACGGGTGTTCCGAACCGCGGTTTCAAACGTGGTTGTTCCATGAGGAAACCGAACCCAATAGGTGTTGATCAGAGTCGAGGCGCCGCACAGCGTTTCCGTTAGCCGTTCTGGGCGATCGAAAGAGTAAGGAAATACTTCCACTTGGTCGCCAAACAGATTCGGCTTCCCTGAATGATTTGTGAGCGTGCGAACTTTGTATCCCTGGTTCAACAGCAACTGGGTCGTGTATTTGCCTGTATAGCTGAACGCGCCGGTGACAACGACGGTCTCATCATGCATGATCTCTCCCTACATCGCTTTGTACGCACCTTTGCTCAGCGCTCAACGGCGCGCGCCTAACCTCGCGTCTTCCTCAGCCAGCTTTTTCACGTGGCGAAACACCCGTCCGTGGATTTGGTGAACGATCTCATCCGTCCACAGTCGCCAGTACATCCCGGGCTACATGCGATTCTCGTATGTCGTCCATCCATCGAGCCTGGTCCTCGAGATGCCGCACCTGGATGTCGCCATAGGGCGACCACTCCTTCATCAGTGGCGGCTCTTCGGACACTCCAAAGGCCAAGTGCTTTCCTTGGTCCCACGCAAGAATCGGTTCGCGGAAGGCTCCGGTGGAAAAAACGCACTGGCGATCCGCGCTGAGCCCTGTCCCTGCGGTGCGCGCCTCCAGCGGATAGGACATCCCTAGCCGGAACACCCAGTGCACCGGCTCGTCGATTTGTGGAAATGCGACGATTCGCCGCCACACCACTTCCGGCGGCGCGGCAATTTCAATCGAGGTGTGTACTTTGAATCGAGGTGTTGGCGCAGGCGCCCAAAATTCGGCTCCGGCCAGCAGCGGGATGACCAGCAGCAAACTAAGCATCGTGTGGGGTTGCGGTTGCAGGTTTCGTGCTTCCTGCATCTTGAACGCGAGATAAGCTCCCAGTAGCGCGAGCGGTAACGCGATCGGCGCAGCCATTGCGACACAGAAGATGCCCTCAAACGCAATGCCGACAATGACTGCGCCAGCCAAAAACACACTCGCCAGCGCGACGGAACAACATTCTCCAAAGCTTCTTGGCGCACGATAGCAATAGAGCCAAGCCCCCAGATAGCCCATAAAGAATGGAATCGCCAAAAATAGCGTGAAACCGTACCCGCCGAGGAGAGCAAACGAGACCCAACTCAAAATGGCTCCGAAAATGGCGCCCGCGAAGGCCCCCAGCATCGCACTGCCCCACCTTGAATTCGCCAAATAGGTCTCAAGAACGCTCCCGCCCCCCTGGGCCGCCATTTCCTGATCTTCGCGACTCGGCAAGAGACACAGAAGCAGAAAGAAAACTACGTTCACCGCGGGAATGAAGAACAGAAAGACCAACCGGTTAGGCAGGCCAGCATCGCGCAACCGCTTCACGGTCATGGCAATGCCCACCCAGATAAACGGCACCGCCACCAGCGCCATCGTCAGCAGAAATCGTTTCTCGTCGGCGGTGAGAGCATTCGGCCGGTTCAGCACAACCAGGGGAATAAGGTAGTAGTTTGTCAGTCCCCATTTCTGGCGGTACATTTGCATCGCCAGTACGCGGTCGATGTTGTGCTTTATAAGCGTGCCGATCATCCCTGTGAGCGCGTACGTTGCTCGGCTAACTCGGCCTTGAAACGTGAACAAATCCTGATCTTCATGGCCTCGCTCTCCTCTCCGGGACAGGCTCAACGCTGTTTCAAGGCACACGGTGTCGCGTCCGCGGCAGCACAACTGCGATGGGCAGCCACCCATCGGTACGCCGCATGCCAAAGCGGCATCATTCCGGGAATTTTCGCCAGCCACGCCAACGGCTGCGCCCACCAGATTTCCCGGGTCATCGCTACAACCGCTTCCGCTCCGCCAAATTGCGTTCCGTCGGAGAGCAGGAATCGCAGCTCACGCAAAACGTCTTCGCCGGTCAAGCCGAGAAGCGCGCACACTCGAGGATCCTGCAACGGCGCCACCGCGAAGCCGCGCCGCCGCAGCATGGGAGCCAGCCAGCGCGCGATCCGTGTGCAGAACCCGCACTGCGCATCAAAGAACAGCCACCCCTGGGCGTGCCTTCCCTTTCCGTCGGTGTACTCGCTGGCCAGTGAAATCATGTCCGCTTCCTCTTTGCTTCTTGCTGTGTGCGTTTCTTCCGTCGTTTCTGGGTTTTCTCTGTGGACTTCTGTGCCCTCGGCGGTAAAGCCTGTGCCTTTGGTTTTCTCTTTTTGCCTCCGCCCCTCAACCCACCTTCTTTTTCTCGCTCCCCAACAGCGTGATCACTTTCCCCCTGAGTTTTCCCACGCCTTTCAGCGCTCCCATTGGCATTCGCAGCACTTCCTCAAACAGCCCGCTCATCGTGGTCAGAAATTCCAGCATGCTTTCCAGCCGTTCCCGGGTGTACGCGTCGCCTTGGCCGCCCGCTTTCACTTCCTGCACGCATTCATTCAAAACGCGCAAGGTCGGATCGATCTCGCGCCGCTTTCTCTCCTCCGACACGGTCCGAATCAAAGTGGTCCCGCCGATCTCCCAGCACATGCACCACCCGCACGATTCCCCAACCCTGCAATTCGCGAAGGCTGGTGCTGACGTTCGACCGCGCCACGGAAAGCGTCTCAGATATCACATCCGCTGGCATCGGCTTCGGCGACAGGAACAGCAGCGCGTGCACCTGCGCCACCGTGCGATTGATTCCCCACTTCGTGCCCATCTCGCCCCAATGCAAGATGAATTTCTGCGCCACGGGCGTCAGCGTTGTTTGCGTCTCTCTAGGTTGTTCGCTCACGGGCTTCCTCCAGACTTTTCTGTATTCGCCCTTTCGATTTCGCTTTCACCACTTGTTCCCGCACTCTTCGCACAAGGTCTCGCGCCGCTTCCGGCCACGTCGGGAATTCAAACTGAAAACCATGCTCGAGAAGTCCGCCGGGAACCACTCGGCGACTTTTCAGCAGCAATTCCGACTCCGTGCGGTGCCCGAACGTCGCCACGCGCAACATCCACTCGCGCGCGGGAAGGCCAAATCCGATTCCCCACGCTTCGCGTACCGCTCGCATGAAATCGCTATTGGGCAATGGCGTCGGCGCGGTGACATTCACAACGCCCTCAATCTCCTCATGCTCAATCAGGTAGTCCACCGCCCGCGCGAAATCCTGGTCGTGAATCCAGGACATGTACTGCTTGCCACTTCCCGCGGCCCCGCCCAAACCCAAACGGACCAGCCGCAGAAACTGGCCGAAAATGCCGTTGGAATCGGGACTCATCACCATCCCTCCACGTAGCGCCACCTTCCGCGTCCGCGGTGTGACCGCCCCAAAGAAACTTGCCTCCCACTGTGTGGCGACGTCGATGCTGAATCTCCACTTCGTCGGCGCATCGGCTTCGCTGCCGCCAATCTCTCCCGATGTTTCATCCATGGCACGATCAAAACTGTGCCGGTAGATCGTCGCGGTACTCGCGTTCATCCACACCTTGGGTGGGTGCGCAAGGCCACGAATCGCTTCTCCCAAAACCCCAGTCGAGCGCAGCCGCGATTCCAGGATTTCGCGCCGGTTCCCGGCGTTGTAACGGCAATTCACGCTTCGCCCGGTGAGATTGATCAAGACGTCCACGTCTTCTAGGGCACTCGCCCATTCGCCGAGGCTTTCCCCGTCCCAAGGCAGCGCCCGCCAAAGAAACCCATCCTTCTTCAGTCCCGGTGGGTTCCCCATCGCCCTGGCGCGACCCGCGCTGCGGGTCAGGACGGTCACATGATGCCCAAGACCGGGAAAATGGCGCGTTAGAATGCGGCCTAGCTGTCCGGTTCCTCCGGGAATAACGATTCGCAGCGCCTTGCTGCTGGTTTCCATATAGCCTCCTCTCGCTTAGACTGACGAAGCAGTTGTGTCAGTTATTTCTGTTAATACAGAATATACAGCACACGCGAATGCCTGTCAAGCCCTTTCCCGGCTCATTTTTTCGGGATTCCCTGCTAGAACACGCTCACTTCCAGCGGCGCCGGCACCAGTTCCGGAACGTCAATGCGGATCGTAGTTCCCTGCCCTTCGCGACTCTCGATTTCCAGGCGGAAATCGGTTCCGTACAAAACACGCAGCCGCTCGCGCACGTTACTCAATCCAATTCCCTCGACGTAGACGTGCGGCAACTTCTCTTCGGAAATGCCCACGCCGTTGTCTGCGATCTCAATGTGCAGCCGCCCGTCGCGATTCGACGTTCGAAGGTGGATCCGCCCGCCCTCGAGTTTAGGCGCCAAGCCGTGCTTCAGGCTGTTCTCCACAATCGGCTGCAGCAACATGCTGGGGATAAACGTATCGAGCGTGTTGACATCGATCTCCTTTACAATGTCCAGGCTGTCCTGGCCGAAGCGCGCCACTTCAATATCCAGGTAATCGTCGATGAACGATAGTTCTTCTCGCAGCGGGACAAACGTCTCGTGCTTGCGCAGCAGCCGCCGCAAGATATTGCTCAGTTTCAGGACCACGCCGCGCGCGGTGTCCGGATCCAGGCGGATCAGCGCCGTCACCGTATTCAGCGTATTAAACAAAAAGTGCGGATTGATCTGGCTGGAGAGCGCATCCATCCTCGCGCGCAAAAGCAACTGCTGGTGACGTTCCAGGTTCATCTCAATGCGCGTGTTGTTCCAGATTTTCAGCGGTGCCGCCACGGACATCAGAGTTCCTATCACCACCAGCGCCAGCTGCCAGTTCCACGCCGGATCGATGGCAAAAAACCACTTCGGCTTCGTGGCAATCACCAGCGCCACGCGGCCAAGCTCGAGCCCCACGCAAGTCATCAGCGGCAACATTTCCCAAAGAAATTCGCGTTCGCTCACGAATCGCATGATGGCCTTCGGAATGTTCAGAAAGGTGAAGGGCCCGAAGTTCCACAAATCTTCCTTGTCGGGAATCAGCTGCCGGATTAATCCGCCCAGCAGTCCCGCGGTTGCGGCAGCAGGCATCGCCAACCATTCATGGGTCATCAGTGCGGGGATGGTCGCGATCGCGCCTCCCAACGGACCCACCACGCGGCCCCCGAGCAATCCCATCAGGAACGCCCCCTCGAGCGACAAGTCCGCGAACCGGTAAGCTGGACTCACCAGCCGCAACGTCACGCCGACGATCAGCGGCGGCGTCATAAACAACAGCAATTTCAATTTCTGGTCGGAATCGCGCTCTTCGGTGAACAACACTCGCCGGAAGGTGTTCCACCGTGCCAGCAACGCGGCGATGGACGACGCCACGCCCACTTTCAGCAGCAGCGTGAACAATATCTCTTGCAGTGTCGGTGAGTTTTCCATGGACTTGAGCAGTCTCGTTTACGCTAGCCAAACGCTGCCGTATTGTAAAGAACTCCCTCGGTCGTGCTTGCCCGACACCTATGGCAGCCGCGATGGACGCGCCGCCTCCCTGCTATACTGGACCATTCTTATGAACACGAAATCATCCGCAAGAAAGACCAGTCGATCGCCCCAGCAACCGGTGCAACAGATTGCGCAGGCACTTCTCCCAACGCGCTACGGCCCATTCACGATCTATGGATTCAAAGGAAACGGCCCGCAGGAAGAAGCCGTTGCGCTCGTCCGGGGAAATCTGAACGGCCGCAAAGCGCCGCTGGTTCGTGTGCACTCGCAATGCCTGACCGGCGATGTGCTCACATCGTTGCGATGCGACTGTCGCGCTCAACTCGAGCTCTCACTCAAGAAAATCGCCCAAGCCCCCTCGGGCATCCTCCTCTATCTTCCGCAAGAGGGCCGCGGCATCGGCCTGATGAACAAGCTGCGCGCCTACGAGCTGCAGGATGGTGGCATGGACACCGTCGAGGCCAACGAATCACTCGGGTTTGCCGCCGACGCCCGCGAATACGAATTCCCCGCCAGGATCCTGAAGAAGCTCGGCGCACGGCGCATTCGCCTGCTCTCCAATAATCCCGACAAGGTTCGGCAACTGGAATCCGCGGGAATCCATGTAGCGCAGCTGGTGCGCTGCCAGCCGCGCATCTCCCGAATTTCTCGCCGCTACCTAAAAACCAAGAAGCATAAGATGGGCCATCTGCTCCAGGGCGTCTAACCGGGATCTGTTCTCCCGCAGGAGGCTTTTATGACACCGCTGATCCAACAGTGTGTGCGCTTCCGAACTTCGCCTCAGGCTCTCTTCGACCTTTATCTCGACTCGCGCCGCCATTCTCGTTCCACTGGCGCACCCGCTACCATCAGCCGCAAGGTCGACGGAAAATTCAAGGCATTTGAAGTCCAGCTCGAAGGCAAGACCATCTTGATCATTCCGGGCAGGCAAATCGTGCAACTCTGGCGGGCAACCCACTGGAAGAAAGCGGACTGGTCAATTCTGATTCTAACCTTCAGCCCGGTTGCAGGAGGCGCCCAAGTCGATCTCGTCCACGTTGGCGTTCCCGCGTACGGCCACCAGAGGTCAGCAAGGGCTGGCCGCAATACTATTGGCCCCCGTGGAAGAAATACCTCAGCAAATCCGCCGCGAAGCAACGAAAAAACTCTGCTCTTTAGGGGGGCGGACCTGTAATTAGCTCCGACAATCAAGTGCGTGGCTCTGACTGGGCTTCAGCCCCTGAGGCATCGG